>Ga0315286_10003122_pt1 | contig 15531 bp, 13 predicted proteins | sample YL17G10_0_MG_FD_205038 | JGI IMG/M metagenome (GOLD analysis project Ga0315286, IMG submission 205038) | Sediment microbial communities from Yellowstone Lake, YNP, Wyoming, USA - YL17G10_0 | ecosystem: Environmental > Aquatic > Freshwater > Lake > Sediment | place: USA: Wyoming | collected...
GAGTTCGACGTGGCCGAGAAGAACCAGGTCAGTCATCGCGGACAGGCGCTGCGCGCTCTCGTTGTTGCGTTGGGCGCTGCCGCCGCAATCGGCGCATGAGCCCGCTGCGCGAAGCGCCGCTGGCGCTCTACGTCCACCTGCCGTGGTGCGTGCGCAAGTGCCCCTATTGCGACTTCAACTCGCATGCCGTGCCGAGTGCGGGCGTGCCCCAGCAATCCTACGTCGCTGCGTTGCTCGACGATCTCGAGTTCGCCGCCGCTGCTTGCGCCGGGCGCGAGATCGTATCGGTCTTCTTCGGCGGCGGCACGCCGAGTCTCTTCGCGCCGGGGGCGATCGCGCAGGTGCTGCGCGCTGCTCGCGACCTGCTGCCGTTTTCGACGCAGGCAGAGGTCACGCTCGAGGCGAATCCCGGCACGCTGGAGCGCGGCCGCTTCGCCGCTTACGCGGCGGCGGGCGTGAACCGGGTCTCCCTGGGCGCGCAAAGCTTCGACGACAGCAAGCTCGAACAGCTCGGGCGCATCCATGCGAGTCGCGAAATCGAGGCCGCGGTGGCGGACCTGCGCGCGTCGGGCATCGACAATTTCAACCTCGACCTGATGTACGCCCTGCCGCAGCAGACGCTCGATGAGGCCCTGCGCGACGTCGAAAGGGCGATCGAACTCGCACCCAGCCACATTTCGCACTACCAGCTGACGCTCGAGCCCGGGACACCCTTCGCCCGGAGGCCGCCGCCATTGCCCGATGAAGACGTCGGCGACGAGATGCAGATCGCCTGCCAGGAGCGCCTCGCGACGGCAGGGTTTGCACAATATGAAGTCTCGGCCTATGCGCAGCCGTTGCGGCAATGCGCGCACAACCTGAACTATTGGCGCTACGGCGACTATCTGGGGATCGGTGCCGGCGCGCACGGGAAGATCACGCGAGCCGATCGCGGCGAGATCCAGCGCACGGCGCGCGTACGGCATCCGGCGACTTACCTGTCGGCAGCGACGCCAGCCATGCGCGTCGCGGACTCACGCGCAGTCGGGGACCGCGAACGCCCTTTCGAGTTCTGCCTGAACGCCCTGCGCCTGCTGGAGGGCTTCGACCTTGAACTGTTCGAAGCGCGCACGGGCCTGTCGCATTCGGCCATCAAACAGCCTGTTGCGGAGGCCTGCGCCCGGGGGCTCCTGCTCGATCGCCCGGGCGGCGGTTGGATACCTACGGCCCTCGGTCGTCGCTTCCTCAACGACTTGCAGGGCCTCTTTCTACCTGAATGAGCGGATGCTGACCGGCCGGGCCGGCCGCCACCGCCAGGCCTCTGCCGGCCAGGGGTTCGACAGCTTCGCGAAGTGTTTGAGGATGAGCCAGGGGCATCGGCACTTATGCACACGGCGGTCAGGGAGATTGAGATTCGGCACGTTACGGGCCGTAGTCGAAGTGAAACATTAGGCGGTACCTATAACAACATGATTATTAAACGGATATAGGCGTGGTCAAAAATTGACCAATGCAGAAATCAGCGCATTCCGCTCGCAGGGCAACCGAGGTAGAGACCACTCATCCACAAAGTTATCCACAGGTTTTGTGGATAACCGCTGCCGGGACGGGCTCTGCAGCGGAAGCGGAAGGCTGCTGCGGCCCCGTGGACCCTGAATCGCCGCCGAAACTTGTCACTGGGACCGCTCGTCCCTATACTTCGCGACCCACTGTCGAGATGTGCCAAGGGCCACGGCCATGAAGAGCGGAATTCACCCGAACTACAAGACGATCAACGTCACCTGCAGTTGCGGGAACGCGTTCGAAACCCGTTCGACCCTCGGCCAGGACCTGCAGATAGAAGTCTGCTCGAACTGCCACCCGTTCTACACGGGCAAGCAGAAGATGGTCGACACCGGCGGCCGCGTCGATCGCTTCCGGAAGAAGTACGCGCGCGGCTGATCGGGCGAGACGCTCGACGATTGCATGCGGGGCGCCTCTGGCGCCCCGTTTCGTTGGTGCCTTCCGCAGCACTCCCGGGGGGGCGGGTCCGTCGGCTCCCGGGAACTTTGTGCCCCCGCCGCCCCACTCTAGACTCTGTGTACCCGTGATCCGAGGGTCGTCGCCATGACATGCATCGTCCGCACCCGCAGAACCCTGATCGCCCTGGCCGTGCTCGCGCTCGGCGGCTGCGCCACCAATCCGGTGACCGGCGGCCATGACATCGTCACGATCAGCGAGGCGCAGGAAATCGAGATCGGGCAGAAAACCCACCCGCAGATCCTGCAGCAGTACGGGCGTTATGACGACGAGGCCTTGCAGGCCTACGTGAACGAGATCGGGCAGCGCATCGCCGCCAACAGCCATCGGCCCAACCTGCAGTACACATTTACGGTTCTCGACAGCGACGACGTCAACGCCTTCGCGCTGCCCGGCGGCTACGTCTACATTACTCGCGGCATCATGGCCTACCTCAACAATGAGGCCGAACTGGTCGCGGTCCTCGGGCACGAGGTGGGTCACGTCACTGCCCGCCACGCGGTCCGGCAGCAGACGGGCGCGACGGCGGCAGGAGTCGGAGCAACCTTGATCGGCATCCTGACCGGCAGCGGTGATCTCGCCAGCGTGGCCAACATGGCGGGTTCCGCGTTGATCAGCGGTTATGGGCGCGACATGGAACTCGAGGCGGACTCCCTCGGCGCCGAATACCTGAACCGACTCGGTTACGACCCGAAGGCCATGATCGACGTCGTCCGGCTGCTCAAGAATCAGGAAATGCTCGAAGTGCAGATGGCGCGGCAGGAGGGTCGCGAGCCGCACATCTATCACGGCGTCTTCGCGAGCCACCCCGACAACGACACGCGCTTGACGGAAGTCGTGGCCGCAGCGGGCAAGATCGAGACCGGCCAGCCACGGCCCGACAACCGCGACGCGTACTTGCGGCACGTGACCGGGCTGCCGGTCGGGCCGAGCCGGGCGCAGGGCGTCGTCCGCGGCTCTCGTTTCTATCACGCGGATCTCGGCTTCACGCTGGCCTTCCCTGCCGGCTGGACGGTCGATAACCAGCAGAGCCAGGTCCTGGCGTTCACCGCCCAGAAGGACGCCATGCTGGCCGTCACAGCCAAGCCGATCCCGAATGACACCAACCCGCAGCAGTTCGTCACCCGCACGCTGAATGGTGCAGCCGCGACCCAGCTGGAACCGTTGACGGTCAATGGGCTGGAGGGTTACACGGCCATCCCCTCCAGTGCCAAGCTGCCCTGGGGGAACCAGGGGCCGATGCGCCTTGCCGTCGTCTACTACAACAACCTCGCCTATGTGTTCCGCGGGGCTACCCGGGTCGGGTCGGCACTGCCCGCGTCGGACCCGGTCTTCCTCTCCAGCATCAAGACGTTCCGCCGGCTGAAGGACAACGAGTTCCAGCTGGCCGAGCCGAACCGCATCGAGATCATCCAGGCCACTGCGCAAACCCGCTTCGCGGACCTCGCCAAGTCCTCGCCGCTCAAGAAGTTTCCGGTCGAGCGGCTGCGCTTGCTGAACGACCTCTACCCCGACAAGGAGCCGGTTCCCGGCCAGAAGCTCAAGATCGTGGACTAGTCCTGTCTTGATCAATCCGCCCCGGCGTGCAAACCTGACTGGCCAACCTCGGATTGCCGAGGCGCACCGTCAATAGGCAGGCGCGGATGAGCGGCAAGAAATACGAACTGGTCAACCTGGAGTCGGGCAAGAAGTCGGTCCTGGAGGCCCTGAGCGGCACGGTCGGTCCTGACTGCCTGAGTGTCGCCAACCTGGGGAAAGATCACGGGGTCTTCACCTTCGACCCGGGTTTCATGGCCACGGCAGCCTGCGAAAGCAAGATCACCTACATCGACGGCGACAACGGGGTCCTGCTCTACCGGGGCTATCCGATCGAGCAGATCGCCACCAAGTCGAACTTCCTCGAAGTCGCTTACCTGATCATCAACGGCGACCTGCCGGCCGGCGGCCAGCTCGAGCAATTCGACCGCTCGATCCGCTACCACACGATGATCAACGAAACGCTGCTGCGCTTCTTCAACGGCTTCCACTACGACGCACACCCGATGGCGATGGTGTCCGCGGTCGTCTCGTCCATGGCGGCCTTCTATCACGACTCCATGGACATCCATAACCCGCGCCACCGCGAGATTTTCGCGCACCGCATCCTCGCCAAGATCCCGACGATCTCGGCCGCTGCCTACAAGCACATGCTCGGCCAGCCGTTCGTGTACCCGCGCAACGACCTGGACTACTGCGCGAACATGCTGCACATGTTCTTCGCCGTGCCGGCCGAGGACTACGTGGTGGACCCGGTCGCGGCACAGGCGCTCGACCTGCTCCTCATCCTGCACGCGGATCACGAGCAGAATGCCAGCACGTCCACGGTGCGGCTCGCCGGCAGCACCGGCACGAATCCTTATGCCGCGATCTCGGCCGGTGTTTCCGCACTCTGGGGCCCGGCACACGGCGGCGCGAACGAAGCCGTGCTCGCCATGCTCGAGGACATCGGTACGGTCGACAACATTCCGAAATTCCTCGACCGCGTGAAGGACAAGGACGGCGGCAAGCGCCTGATGGGCTTTGGCCACCGCGTCTACAAGAACTTCGACCCGCGCGCCAAGATCATCCGTGAGATGTGCCACAAGGTGCTCGCACGGCTCGGCCAGAACGACAATCCGTTGTTCGAACTCGCCCTGCGGCTCGAAGAGATCGCGCTGAAGGACGAATATTTCATCGCTCGCAAGCTCTACCCGAACGTGGATTTCTATTCGGGCGTGATCTACAGCGCGCTCGGCGTCCCACGCTCGATGTTCACGGTCATGTTCGCGATCGCCCGCACGGCGGGCTGGGTCGCACACTGGCAGGAAATGATCGCGGACCCGGCAATGAGAATCGGCCGCCCGCGGCAGCTCTACACCGGACCGGTGCAGCGTGACTACGTCGAGCTCGACAAGCGTGGTTGAGGCGACGTCGTCTGCGCTCGGCTGAGGAGCAAGAGAAGGCCCAATAGTCAGAACCGACGCATGCTCGTTCCGGGCATGCCGGCGTTCCCGCGGACGGGCAAGGAAGCGGGCGTGGTCCGCTCCGAGTAGCGCCAGCTTTAAAGCAGAGCAGCAACCTCGGCAGTGCTGGCGCGCCGCATCGGTTTGCCGTCCACCGGACTGCAGGGCGACTGGCGGATGCCGTCGAGCGGAAACACCACCGCCTCCACCGCCTGGCGACCGGCGACGAAGCGCAGCGCCGGATAGGCCACCATGCGATCGCGCTCGAACCGCAACCGCCGCTCGAGTACCTCGTGCGGCACGCCGCGTTCCTCGAGCCGCAGCGAGACGGCCTCGGCCGACTCGGAAAACAGGTGCAGATTGATCTCGGAATGCGCGGAGGCAGTTCCTGCCAGCACGGGGCCCACCAGCCGCGGGTCGAACTCTGCCATCAGCCGCATGGCCTCGAGCGCGGAGCGGCGCAGGACCGCGAGCTCAGCTTCGTGACGCTCGGCCGAGAACAGTCGCTGTCGCGCAACGAGTGCCGCTTCGATCTCGGTGTTGCGCGGCAGGATCGATGCATCGGTGACACCGAGGCGTTCGGCGGCCTTGCGTTTCGCCTGCAGGAAATCGTCGACGCCCTGCTCACCCATGATGCGGGCAGCTTCTTCCGCCACGGCCAGCCGCATCAGTTCTGCGCGCGGATTCGGTCGTCGGCTCATCGCCAGCCCCTTCAGAACAAGGACTCGTCGCCGCTCGCCGGTTGCACGGTCTCGGCGCCGACTTCCTCACTGTAGTCGATCGAGCCCGGCTGCGGCGCGTATTGCTCGAGGAACGCTTCGAACAACGCGCCTGGCGCTCCAGCGCGTGCCGGCTGGCCGGTCTCGCGGGAAACCCACATGCGTACCACGCCCGGCGGCTCCGGCTGGCGGTGCGGGGGCTTGTCGCGCAGCGCTTCCTCCATGAAGTAGATCCACATCGGCAGGGCCGTCTTGCCGCCTTCTTCGTTCTCGCCGAGGGAGCGTTCCTGATCGAAGCCGATCCATACGGCCGCCGCGATATCCGCGTTGAAACCTGCGAACCAGGTGTCGCGGCGGTCGCTCGTGGTGCCGGTCTTGCCGGCGATGTCCGTCCGGCCGAGCGTCTTCGCGCGCTGCGCCGTACCGCGTTGGATGACGTCCGTCATCATGTCGGTCATCACGAAGGCATTGGCCGGGCTGATCGCCTGTGGCGCCCGCTGCTCGGCCGGTACGGGTGCCGGCGCGCTCTCGGCTGGGGCATCGGACACTGCCGACGGGTCGGCGGTGGGCGACGCCGGCGCGCACTCGGGACAGGCGAGCGGGGGCATCGCGGTAAAAACGACGCGGCCCGTCGAGTCCGCCACCTGTTGAATGAAGTACGGGGTGACGCGGAAGCCGCCATTGGCGAACACCGCGAAACCGCGGGCCATGTCGAGGGGCGTGACCTGCCCGGTGCCAAGGGCGAGGGTCAGGTTGGCGGGGAGGGCGTCTGGCCCGAAACCGAAGCCCGCGATGTGCTTCATCGCGTAGCCGATGCCGGTGCCGCGCAGCAGGCGAATCGACACCAGGTTGCGCGAACGCACCAGCCCTTCGCGCATCGGTGTCGGCCCGTAGAAACGCCTGGTGATGTTCTGCGGGCGCCACTCCTCGTCGCCGTCGGCGCCACCGCCGCCAGGCAGAACGATGGGTGCGTCGTTGACCAGCGTGGCGGGAGTAAAGCCCCTTTCCAGCGCTGCGGAATACAGGAACGGCTTGAACGCCGATCCAGGTTGCCGCCTGGCCTGGGTGACGCGGTTGTACTTGCTCGCGCCGAAGTCGAAGCCGCCGACCAGCGCGACGATTGCGCCGTCGCGCGGGTCGAGCCCCACCAGGGCACCGGAGACGACGGGCAATTGCGCCAGCCGATACCGTCCCCCTCCGGTCGGCTCGAGGTACACGATGTCGCCCACCTGCAGCACGTCGCCGGCCGTCTTGGGCGCAGGGCCGAGCGCATCGACTGGCAGTGCGGGTCGCGCCCAGGAAAGGTCTTCCCAGGCGAGTGCCAGGTCGGCGCCGTCGCGGCTGCGCGCAACCGCGTCACGATCCCCGACCGACTGCACCAGCGCCGGGATGAGGTTGCCGCGGTTGGCGTGTCGCTTGAATGCAGCGTTGATGGCCACCGCGTCGGCCACCGCGCCTGCCAGGTGTTCGAGCGCCCCGCGATAACCGTGGCGTCGGTCGTATTCGAGAATCGCACGCCAGGCGGCTGCGTTGGCCGCTGCCTGCAGGCGGCTGTCAACTGTCGTCGTGACCCGGTACCCGTCGGTCAAGGCCGCCGGACCGTGCTGGCGAACCATTTCAGCGCGGACCATCTCCGCGACATGCGGCGCTTCGAGTTCGACGCTTGGGCCATGGATGCGCCGCGGAATCGGCGCAGCTGCCGCGGTCTCTTGCGCGGTGCGATCGATCTTACCGGTCTCCACCATGCGTCGCAGCACGTACGCGCGCCGCTGGCTTGCTCGCTCGACGCTGGCCACCGGGTTGTCGCGCGAAGGCGAGCGCGGCAGGCCGGCAATGAGCGCCGCTTCGGCGAGGCCCAGGCCGCCAACCTTCTTGTCGAAATAGACCTCCGCGGCGGCCCCGACGCCGTACGCGCGCTGCCCGAGGAAGATCCGGTTGAGGTAGAGCGTGAGGATCTCCTGCTTGGAGAATGCCCGCTCGAGACGCAACGCCGTGAAGACCTCCTTCAGCTTGCGCCGCACCGTGCGCTCCGACGTGAGGATCGTATTGCGGGCAAGCTGCATCGTGATGGTGCCACCACCTTCGCGCACGCCACCGGCCGAGACATTGCTCGCAACGGCGCGCACCAGGCCTTGCCAGTCCACGCCCGGGTGCTCGAAAAAGCGATCGTCCTCGGCGGCGAGGAAGGCGTCGATCACGACCTGCGGGATCTCCTCGTAGGCCACCGGGATACGCCGTTGCTCGCCGACCTGCGCGATCAGCCTGCCGTCGTGTGAATAGACGCTGAGCGGCAGCTGGCTGCGAACTTCACGCAGGCTCGCGGCGTCCGGCAACTCGGGTTTGAGGAACTGGTAGGCCCCGGCGAAGCCGAGAACGACGAGCATCGCAGCTGCTAGCACAGCTGTGAGGGCCATCGGGAGCCATCGAGCGGGTTTGCGTGGCATTGCCAAAACTGAGACCCATTCCTTGCCGCACCATCGGGGCTTGTGCATAGTAGCTGCGACACAAGGGCAAACTCACTGAAAGGTGAGGGCGCCAGGCCACCGGTGTGTGGGCAGCCACGCATGCCAGCGGGGTTGCACCCCCGCCAGGGGCCCGGGGCCCCTCGGAGCAGCGGCTGCCCTCGTGCCAAGGTCTGAATTTCCATGCACAGCCGGGGGGCGTGCGCAGCCGATGATCCATTTTGTTAGGTCACGCACAATTCTCTTCCGGGGAACCCTGATATATAGTGGCGCCGGGGGCATGGAATCTGCTACACGATCACTGCGCAACCTCTTGAACTAGAAGGACTCAATAGTGCTGTTCCAGCGCAGGTTTCGACAGACCATTGGACTCGACATCACGACGTCCTCGATCAAGCTCATTGAGCTGTCGCGGAGCGGTGACACGTATCGGGTCGAGTCGTATGCGGCGGAACCGACGCCGCCCAATTCGATCAACGAGAAGGCCATCGTCGATGCCCAGGTCGTGGGCGAAGCGGTGCGCCGGGCCGTCAAGCGCGCCGGGGCTCGCAGCACGGATTGCGCGGTGGCCATCAGCGGCGACGCGGCCATCACCAAGGTCATCCAGATGCCGCGCAACCTGCGCGACGCCGAGCTCGAGTCCCAGGTCGAGATGCAGGCCGACCAGTACATCCCCTTCCCGATGGAGGAGGTCAGCTTCGACTTCGAAGTGATCGGCCCGTCGGAGAAGGATCCCGAGATGCTCGATGTCCTGCTGGTGGCAACCCGCTCGGAGAACGTCGAGCAACGCCAGTCCGCCGTCCAGGCTGCCGGCCTCACCGCGCGAATCGTCGATGTCGAGGCCTTCGCGCTCGAGAACGCCTGCCGCCTGCTCACGCACCAGATGCCGGACGGCGGCATGGAGCGCAACATCGCGGTCATGGACTTCGGCGCGAGCAGCACCACGTTCTCGGTGCTCCGCGACCTCAAGGTCACCTACACGCGCGACTTCGCCTTCGGCGGGCAGCAGCTCACCGAGGAGGTCATGCGCGCCTACGGCCTCAGCATCGAGGAGGCCGGCCGGGCCAAGAAGGAAGGCGGACTCCCCGCCAACTACCAGGCCGAGGTGCTCGATCCGTTCATCGACGACATGTGCCAGCAGGTGAGCCGCTCGCTGCAGTTCTACCTGGCGTCGGGCAGCGGCCGGGAGCAGCCGGAGCAGATCCTGATCTGCGGCGGGTGCGCGAACATTCCCGGTGTCGCCGACGTCATCGCGAGCCGCGTCGGCATTCCTGCAGAGCGCGGTGACCCGCTCGGGCAGATGAAGATCTCCACGCGGGCCCTCGCGCAGGGAGTCAAGAAGGACGCGACCGCACTGCTGACGGCTTGCGGTCTGGCGCTGAGGAGCTTCGACTGACATGCCCAGAATAAATCTGCTGCCGTGGCGCGAGGCGGAACGCAAGCGCAAGCGACAGGAGTTCTATCTCTCGCTGGGTGCGGCCGTCGTGACAGCGGCGCTCGTCGCGCTGCTCGGGCGCTGGCAGATGAACGCGTCGATCGCGCACCAGCAGGACCGCAACCAGGTCCTCCAGGACGAGATCGCCCAGCTCGACAAGCGGATCGAGGAGATCAACGGCCTCGATGCACAGAAGCGCCGGCTGCTCGCGCGCATGGAGATCATCGAGACGCTGCAGCGCAGCCGTCCCGAGATCGTGCACGTCTTCGACGAGATCGTGCGGGTGCTGCCGGAAGGCGTCTACCTGACCTACCTGAAGCAGACCGGCAGCCGCTTCGAGATCCGCGGCATCGCACAGTCGAGCACGCGCGTCTCCACGTTCATGCGCAACATCGACGCCTCGGAATGGCTGGCGGACCCGGCGCTCCAGATCGTCGAGACCAAGGGAAGTGATGCGGTCGGCGGCGCGAATTTCACCCTGTTCGCGAGCCAGCGCGGCCACGGCAAGCCGGACGACGAAGCAGCCTACGCAGCCACGGGCAAAAAGGTGGCCGCGAAATGAAGAAGCTACAGGAACTGCTCGACCAGCTGCGCAACCTCGATCCGAACGACCCGGGTCGCTGGCCGCTCGGGGTGCGGATCGGCACGATCGCCCTGCTGTTCGTCCTGGCGGCCACCGCCGGTTACTACTTCATGGTCTGGAAGTCGCTGCATCCGCTGCTGCTCGAGGCGCGCGCCAAGGAAACGGAGCTCTGGACCACGCTCGACGCCAAGGCGCGCAAGGCGGCCAACCTGCATGCCTACAAGGCCCAGCTGGCGGAGATGGAAAAGTCGTTCGGCGCCATGCTGCGCCAGCTGCCGAACAAGACCGAGGTACCGAACCTGCTGGTGGACATCTCGCAGACCGGCCTTGCCGCCGGCCTCGACGAGAAGCTGTTCGAGCCGCAGGCCGAGATGCGCAAGGATTTCTACGCGGAATTGCCGATCCGAATCCGGCTCACGGGCGGCTACCACGAGATGGGCAGGTTCGCGAGCGGCATCGCCGCGTTGCCCCGCATCGTGACGCTGCACGATATCGAGATTACTCCGCCCGGACGCGATCAGTCGGGAGTGCTCACGCTGAACGTGACAGCCAAGACCTACCGCTATCTCGACGAAGACGAGCAGGCCCCTGCGGAGGGCGGCAAGGCCAAGAAGGCCAAGAAAGGCCAGAAAAAGAGCGCGGGAGGCTGAGGCGGGCATATGGCGGAGGCTCTGTTCAAATGACATCAGCAAAGCGCATCGTCCTCGCGGCGACCCTGCTGTCGGCGCTCGCCGGCTGCTCGGACGACATGGACGAGATGCACGCGAAGATCGACGAGATCAAGGCTCGTCCGAGCCGCGGTATCGAGCCCCTGCCCGAGGTGAAGCCGTACGAGACGTTCGAGTACGCGGCCGTTGCCGACCAGCGCTCGCCGTTCGAGGCCGGCATGCCGGCCTCATCGTCCGCCGCGAACGGCATCCGGCCCGATTCGAACCGGCCGCGCGAGTTCCTCGAGCAGTTTTCGCTCGACACGCTGCGTATGGTCGGCACGTTGAAACTGCAGGGGCGGATGTTCGGCCTCGTGCAGACCCGGGACGGCCTGGTTCACCGCGTTCTGCCAGGTAACCACGTCGGGCAGAACGACGGCCGGATCACGGCCATTGAGGAAGGCAAGATCTCGCTCACCGAGATCGTTCCAGACGGTATGGGCGGCTTCATCGAGCGCCCCGCCGCACTCGCACTGAGCGAATGATCTGCAAGGAGACCCGAGAATGACCGCTGCATCGTCGCACGTGAACAACCGCCGCACAGGCGCGCCCCGGCCAGGCCGGGATGCCAAACCTGCGGCGCTCGTCGCGCTGGCCGGGGTACTCGCATTCGTCGCGCAGGTCGCACTGGCGCAGGCGCAGACCCGCCTCACGAAGGTGGAACTGCAGCCGCAGTCGGGCGAACAGCTCGAGGTCCGCCTCGTGCTGGATGGCCCGGCGCCGCAACCGGTCGCCTTCACCATCGATAACCCTGCGCGCCTGGCCGTCGATCTGCCCGGCACAGCGGTGGCTCTCGAGTCGCGCCGCGTCGACGTCAAGGCCGGCGGGGTCGACACGATCGTCGTCGCCGAAGCGTCCGGGCGTACCCGGGTGGTATTCAACCTCGACCAGTTGCAGCCATACGCGGCGGTCGCGTCCGGCAACTCGGTCATCGTAACGCTCGGCCGCAGCCAGGCCGCGGCCGGGGCGGCTCCGGCCGCATCGGTGGGCGGCGCCACGGCGCCGGCGGGCGACTGGGCAATCGACAAGATCGACTTCCGGCGCGGCGCCGAGGGTTCAGGCCGCATTCTCGTGCATACCAGCGACCCGAAGGTGCAAGCCAGCCTCAAGCAGGAAGGTGGGCGCATCGTGGTGGATTTCCCGCGCACGGCGGTTGGTGACGATCTTGCGCGCCGCTATGACGTGGTCGATTTCGCCACGCCAGTCAGCTCGTTCGACGTTACCCGCACTCCCGCCGGCGCGCGCGTGGTGGTCGGCGCCACCGGTGATTACGAGACGCTCGCGTACCAGAGCGACCGCGATTACGTGCTCGAAGTGCGTCCGAAGCCCAAGCAGGCCGTCGTCGACCCCAGCAAGAAGGAATACAAGGGTGAGCGCCTGACGCTCAACTTCCAGGACATCGAAACCCGCGCCGTGCTCCAGTTGCTCGCCGAGACGAGCGGCCAGAACATCGTGGTGAGCGATTCCGTGCAGGGCAACGTCACGCTGCGCCTGCAGAACGTGCCTTGGGACCAGGCGATGGACATCGTGCTGCGCACCAAGGGCCTCGACAAGCGCCAGGAGGGCAACGTCATTTATGTCGCGCCCGCCGAGGAGCTGGCGGCCCGAGAGAAGCAGCAGCTCGAGTCGCACAAGGCGCTGACCGAGCTTTCGCCCGTTCGCACCGAGTACCTGCAGGTCAACTACGCCAAGGCGTCCGACCTTGCCGCGCTCATCCGGTCCCAGGGCAAGACTTCGTTGTTGTCCGACCGGGGCAGTGTCGCGATCGACGATCGCACCAACACCCTGCTGCTGCAGGACACGGCCGATCGGCTGGCGGACATCCGCCGCCTCGTCCAGAACCTCGACATCCCGGTCCGCCAGGTGCTGATCGAGGCGCGCATCGTCATCGTCAATGACGATTTCAGTCGTGAACTCGGCATGCGTTTCGGCGCCTCCGTCATTTCCAACAACTACGGCGGCCGGAACGGCCTGGCGTACGTCGGTGCCACCGGCCTCGACTCGGTGCCGGGAGAATCGGGTCCGACCATCGGCGCCGGACAGACGAACAGCGGCCAGGTCCAGACGCCGTCGGTGAACGACCGCTACATGGTCAACCTGCCGATCGCCAACCCGGCCGGCCGGCTGGCACTCACGTTGCTCGACTCCAACTACGTCGTAGACCTCGAGATTACCGCTGCCCAGAACGAAGGTCGCGGTGAAGTCGTCTCGGCACCTCGCGTCATCACCTCGAACGGCAAGGAGGCGGTCATCGAGCAGGGTACGGAGATCCCGTATCAGGAGTCGTCGTCCAGCGGCGCCACGACCACCCAGTTCAAGAAGGCAGTGTTGTCGCTCAAGGTCACGCCGCAGATCACGCCGGACGACCGCATCATCCTCGACCTCACGGTCTCGAAGGACAACGTCGGCCAGCTCGTGCAGAGCGCGACCGGCGGCCAGGTGCCGAGCATCGACACTCGCACGATCACCACCCAGGTGCTCGTGAACGACGGACAGACCGTCGTCCTCGGCGGCATCCTCGAGACCGAGAAGCGCGAAACGGTGAACAAGGTGCCGTGGCTCGGCGACGTGCCGGGCCTCGGGATCCTGTTCCGCAGCAAGTCCAAGACGGACAACAAGGACGAGCTGCTGATCTTCGTCACGCCGAAGATCCTGCGCGAGGGTGCCGACATCTACTGACGCCCAGCCGTCCCGGTGACAGAATGAACGGCCGCAGCAACCCTGCGGCCGTTCTTCTTTGCAGGCACGGCCTTGACCGACAACATTTTCCTGGTGGGGCCCATGGGCTCGGGCAAGAGCGCCGTGGGGCGGCGGCTGGCGCGCGAGCTCGGGCTCGACTTCGTCGACAGCGACGCGGAGATCGAGCGCCGTACCGGCGTCGAAATCTCGTACATCTTCGAGAAGGAAGGCGAGCCGGGCTTCCGGCTGCGCGAGGCCGAGATCGTCGACCAGCTCACGCAGCTCAGGGGCGTGGTCCTGGCAACGGGCGGCGGTGCAATCCTGGATGCAGCGAGCCGCGAGCGCCTGCGCAGTCGCGGCCGGGTCGTGTATCTTCGCACCACGGTGGACCAGCAGCTCGTGCGCACCGGCCGCAACGCGGACCGGCCCCTGCTCAACAACCCCGATCCGCGCGGGACGCTCGCGCAACTGATGGGCGTCCGGGCGCCACTTTATGCAGAGGTCGCAGCGATCACCGTGGATACCGACGGGCGCAAAGTGAAAACAGTCGTCGACCAGATCATGCGCGAGCTGGGCGAGCGGCCGGGAGCCTGACGCAGATGCAGACCGTGCGTATCGACCTGGGCCCGCGCAGCTACCCGATCCTGATCGGTTCCGGGCTACTCGGGCAACCCGCCGTCCTGATGGAGGCCATCGCCGCCAGGGACATCCTGGTGGTGACCAGCGAGACCGTCGGGCCGCTGTACCTCGCAGCCGTGCTGCGGGGGCTTGCCGGCAAGCGCGTGGGCTCTGTCACGCTCCCCGATGGCGAGCGGTTCAAGACGCTCGAGACGCTGGGCGCAGTGTTCGACGCGCTGGTGGCGCAGCGGCTGAACCGTGACGCCTGCGTCGTCGCGCTCGGCGGCGGCGTCGTGGGCGACATGGCTGGCTTCGCGGCGGCGTGCTACCAGCGCGGCGTGGATTACGTGCAGGTCCCCACGACGCTGCTCGCGCAGGTGGACTCGTCCGTGGGCGGCAAGACCGGCGTCAACCATCCCGGCGGCAAGAACCTGATCGGCGCCTTCCATCAGCCCCGCGCGGTGATTTCGGACATGGCGACCCTCGCCACCCTGCCGGTGCGTGAACTTCGGGCAGGCCTGGCCGAGGTCGTCAAATACGGGCTCATCGGCGACCTCGAGTTCCTCGGCTGGATCGAGCGCAACACACAACCGCTGCTCGCGCTCGACCCGGAGGCGCTCGCACATGCCGTGCGCCGTTCCTGCGAGATCAAGGCCCGCATCGTCGCGGCCGATGAACGCGAGCACGGCCAGCGCGCACTGCTGAACCTGGGCCACACCTTCGGCCATGCGATCGAGACCGCCGCCGGCTACGGCCAATGGCTGCACGGCGAGGCGGTTGCAGTCGGCATGGTGCTGGCGGCAGACCTGTCACACCGGCTGGGGTGGCTTGCGCAGGCCGATGTCGAGCGCCTGCGGGCGTTGCTCGAGCGCATTGGCCTGCCAGCCAAGGCGCCTGCGATCGGTGCGGGTCGGGCGCTCGAGCTGATGGGCATGGACAAGAAGGTGCTGGCCGGCCGCATTCGCCTGGTCCTGATGCGGAGCCTGGGGCAGGGGACCATCAGCGGCGACTATCCCGCCGAGGCCCTCGAGGCCACGCTGCGTGCGCACTTCGAGGCCTGCGCCGCATGAGCACCGCCGGACGCGACCCGTCGCTCGCCCCTTGGGCGCAGCACGATGCCGATTCACGCGGGCGCCGTTTTCGGGAGCCGCCGCCGCGCCATCGCACCGAGTACCAGCGCGACCGCGACCGGATCGTCCATTCCACGGCTTTCCGCCGCCTAGTCTACAAGACGCAGGTGTTCGTGAATCACGAGGGCGATCTCTACCGCACGCGCCTCACGCATTCGCTCGAGGTGGCGCAGATCGCGCGCAGCGTGGCCCGCGCTTTGCGCCTCAACGAGCCGCTCG
>Ga0315286_10003124_pt1 | contig 15520 bp, 12 predicted proteins | sample YL17G10_0_MG_FD_205038 | JGI IMG/M metagenome (GOLD analysis project Ga0315286, IMG submission 205038) | Sediment microbial communities from Yellowstone Lake, YNP, Wyoming, USA - YL17G10_0 | ecosystem: Environmental > Aquatic > Freshwater > Lake > Sediment | place: USA: Wyoming | collected...
AAAGCCCTTGGGGTATTGGACCTGACCGTCCAAGATGGGAAACTGATAAAATGGGATGGTCATCTGGAAGATATGAGGCCCAAACAGGGGGAGGAAGATCCGAGGGTTCAATCCCTGGTGGAAAAGTACAGCCGGAAGGTCAATTCGGTCATGGATGTCAGCATTGGTGAGACCGAGGTCGAATTGGACGGCGAGAACGTGAGGCGTAGAGAAACGAACCTTGGAGATTTTGTTGCGGATATCCTGAGGGAAGTTTCAGGGGCCGATGCAGCCATCATTAATGGGGGCGGAATCCGAACGAGCCTTAAGCAGGGGGAGATCAAAATAAAAGATATCTACTCCATCCTCCCCTTTGATAACTACGTTGTATCGTTCAAGCTCACAGGAAAACAGATCAGGCAAGCCCTTGAGCACGGCCTATCAGGAATCGAGGAAGGGGAAGGAAGATTTCCACAGGTCTCCGGGCTCACTGTCACTTATTCCCGGTCTGCTCCCAATGGATTACGGATTCAGGCAATCCTGATCAAGGAGAAACCGATCGATCCAAACAGGGAATATCAGGTGGCAACGAACGATTTTATGGCTGCGGGTGGAGATGGCTACAAGGTTTTTGGTGAGGCCATCCGGTCTTCAAAGGATTTTGAGATCGTGGGTGGAATGATGAAGGGGGAGAAGCTTACCTATAGCGATTCGGGCCGGTGGATAAGAGATGTCGTCATCGAGTCTATCCGGGAGAAGAAAAAGATTGCGCCCAGGGTCGAGGGAAGGATTGTGGAGGTGAATTGAGGATGAGGGTCTATGTCAATGAGGTGCCGATAGATTTGCCGGCGGGGATGGCTGTAAAACATGCCTTGATCCATTCCGGACTCCTCAAGGAGATCGGGGCCCTCAAGAAGGTTTACGATGAATGGGGGAACGAAATAGGTCTGGATGGGGCCCTGTCAGAGGGAATGAAGGTCTATGTAAAATATTTTTAGCGCATAGGGCAAAGAGTAGGGCGCATAGCGCATGGGATAACCCGCAGGAATGATAAATAAATGGAATGCCTTAATACTACAGCGACAGATCATCAAGAACCCCACCCCCACCCTAACCCTCCCCCTGAAGGGGAGGGGATTTTATGGGGTTTTCTCACTTTCATGGAAGGTTTTCCAATCCCTCCCCTTTCAAGGGGGAGGTCAGCCCTGCACCACGTAGGGTGCAGGACAAAGCCCTGAACCTAACATGGTTCAGGGGAGGGGGATGGGGTATATATGTCGCTGTAGTATTAAGATTAATCTAAAAACGGATTGTGAAGATTAAGCAGAGGGGGAAAAGGGGCATGGCGGAGGTTGAGATTCCAAATTGTGAGGAACTCGAGGAGATCAGAGGTAAGAGGTTTACGAGGCGGGTGGCTTTAACGACGGCGATCTATGCGGTTGTTCTCGCCATCACCTCGCTGGGTGGAAACAATGCGATGAAAGAGATGCTTCTTGCCAGCCAGCAGTCCTCCGATCAATGGGCCTTTTACCAGGCCAAGGTGATAAGGGAACACCTTTACCGAAGTCAGAGGATGAGGCTGGAGATCGACCTCATCGAACGTTCGGATCGTATGAAACCTGAGGTGAAGGAAAAATTGGAGGCCCTGCTCAAGAAAACAAACGAGGAGGAGGCCCGGTATGGCGCTGAGAAGAAGGAGATCGAAAGAGAGGCCAAAAAATTGGAGCACGAACGGGACATCAATCGGGACAAGGACCCCTATTTCGATTATGCTGAGGTCCTGCTTCAGATTGCGATTGTGATGGCTTCGGTTTCCATCCTCTCAGCTTCGAGACCTGTCTTTCTTTTTTCGATGGTGTCGGCCATTCTTGGGACCCTCTTTTGTCTCAATGGTTTCCTCCTGATTTTTCGTTTACCCTTTTTCCATTAGGGGGAAATCATGAGAATTCCATTAGGGAGGTTCGGCAAAATGAGTAGAGTCCTCGGACCCTTGGTATTCGGGCTCGCCCTTTTGATTTTTTCTCATCCTCCTGATCTTTCCTTTGGCCAGGAGAATCTGCCGGCCATTATCAAAAGGGTTCAACCTTCCATCGTTTCCATCGTCAATTTGAACAAGGAAGGAAAGATGGCAGGGCAGGGCAGCGGCTTTTTCATTGACCCGGATGGAGGTATCATCACGAACCGCCATGTCCTTGAAGGGGCAAGCCGGGCCGATGTGATTACGTCAGAGGGAAAGGTTTACACGGTTCAGAAGGTTGTTTCAGAGGACGTCGAGGGGGATCTGATCCTGGTCTCCCTCGATCTCAAAGGCGATAAGGCCCAGCCCCTGATCGTCAGTTCGAAAATTCCGGAAGTAGGGGAAAGGATCATTGCCATCGGAACTCCCCTGGGTCTGGAGAAGACGGTTTCCGACGGCATCGTATCCGCCGTTCGGGAGATCCCTGGGTTCGGAAAGATCATTCAGGTTACGGCCCCCATCTCTCCGGGCTCGAGTGGCGGCCCTGTTGTTAACATGAGGGGAGAGGTGATTGGGATTGCAACCTTTATCATCGTCGCAGGCCAGAACCTTAACTTTGCCATCCCTGGAGAGCGGATCTCGAATCTGGTCCGGGGAGAGGGGAAGACCCTCCAAGAAATAGAAGAGCGGAGAAGCGAAGAATTGCGCGTCTCTGAAGAGTACCTCTATGCCACCGGGCTTCGATACCTCTGGGCGGAGGATTACGAAAGGGCCCTCCTCCTTTTTCAAGAGGCCACCAAACGGAACCCCAAACATGCAGAGGCCTATTTCCAGATCGGTTACTGTCTGGGAAGGCTCGGAAAATATCAGGAGGCGATCGAGCTTTATCAGCAGGCCCTCCGGATCAAGTCGGAGGATCCGGATACCCATAACAATCTCTGCGTGGCCTTTGGAATGGTGGGACGCTACTCGGAGGCGATTTCATCCTGTCAGCAGGTCCTAAAGATCAAACCCGATTTTGCAGAAGCCTACAATAATTTGGCCTGGTCCCTTCAGAAGCTGGGCCGTCACCCGGAAGCGATCGAAGCCTGCAAAGAGGCGATCCGGCTCAAGCCCGATTTTGCCGTTGCCCACAACAATTTGGGGAAAAGCTATGGCGCCCTCAAACAGTACAATGAGGCGATGGAATCCTTTAAAGAAGCCATTCGCACCCATTTCGATTACGCGGAAGGGCATTTGAACCTCGGCGCTACTTATAACCAGATGGGACGGTATGAAGAGGCCATCGCCTCTTACCGGCAGGCCCTCCGACTTAAACCTGAACTTGCGGAGGCCCATCTCAATCTGGGGATGACCTACCTGAAAACAGGGGAGCGCGGTGGGGCGCTGGATGAATATAAAGCCCTGAAAGAGTTGAACAGAGAGATGGCCAACCGGCTCTTCAACCTGATTTACGAATAAAGAAAGGGATGTTAGGGCAGTTTTTTGGGTGAAGGTGTCTCAGAAGGGGGGAAAGAGATGAAACGATCCGCAGAAAAACAGAAGAAGGGATCTGAGCTTTTTAAGACCCTGGTCATTACTTCGGAAAAATATTTAAGAGATTATACTGATGGGAAACAGCAGGATGACGAGAAGGCCAAATTGGCTCTCCGTGTCCTGTCTGTTTATCGTCGGATGCTAAAGATTGAGAAGGAACGAGAGGTGCTGAGATTGGAGTGGGAGCGATTGAGGAAGGCCGTGGCCGCATGGAAAGAGTCTTCGGAGGTCAAAAAAGAAAGACCAAGAAAGTAAGCAGAAAGCAGTAAGCAGTAAGCAGTAAACAATAACTGTATAGCCTAATGCCTATTGCCTATTGCCTTCTGCCTTCTGCCTCCTTTTTCCTTAAGTTTTCGTCAGGTCCATGGGAAAGGGGACAGGATAGTCACCGGTGAAGCAGGCATAACAGAAGTTTTCCGCATCGTTTTTTACACAGGACCTTAACCCCTCCAGGCTCAGATAGTGTAAAGAGTTAGCGGTAATATATTTTTGAATCTCTCTGATCTTGTGGGACGAGGCAATCAGTTCGGATTTCTGAGGTGTATCGATCCCGAAGAAGCACGGATGGGTGATCGGAGGAGAGCTGATTCTCACATGAACCTCTTTTGCCCCTGCCGCCCGGAACATCTTGATGATCTTGCGGCTCGTGGTTCCCCGGACGATCGAGTCGTCCACCGTAATCACCCTTTTTCCACTCATCAAACCCTTCACCGGATTCAGTTTGATCTTGACCCCGAAGTGCCGGATCGACTGCTCCGGCTCAATAAAGGTCCTTCCCACGTAATGGTTTCGAATCATCCCAAGCTCCAGGGGAAGCTTTGACTCCGCAGCATAGCCGACTGTGGCAGGAAAGCCGGAATCCGGGATAGGAACCACCATCTCGGCCTCCACGGGAGACTCCTTGGCAAGCTGCCTTCCGAGCAGTTTTCTCACCTCGTAGACATTCCGGTTGAAGATAAAACTGTCGGGCCGGGCAAAATAGATGAACTCGAAGACACACTGGGCATTCCGGGTCTGGGCGAAGGGTTTGAAGGACTGGATCCCGTCCGCCGTGATGAGGAGGACCTCTCCCGGTTCAACCTCCCTCACATATTCGGCATTGATCAGGTCAAGGGCACATGTCTCAGAGGCGAAGACGAAGGAGTCTTTAAGCTGTCCCATAACGAGGGGGCGAAAACCGTAGGGGTCTCTCGCAACGACCATTTCATGCTCCGTAAGGAAGAGCAGGGAGTAGGAACCTTCCACCTGCCGGAGGGCCTGGATCGTCTTTTCGACAAAGCTCTTTTCTTTCGAGTGGGCAATCAGATGGACGATCACCTCTGTGTCCATACTGGACTGGAAGATGGAACCCGAGGACTCCAATTCGCTGCGGATGAGAAAGGCATTGGTCAGGTTGCCGTTGTGGGCAGTCGAGATGCCTCCATGGGCATAGTCGACGACGAAGGGCTGGGCGTTCTTGAGTTCACTCGACCCTGCAGTGGAATATCGAACGTGACCCATGGCGTTTCTCCCGGGGAGCTTCTTCAGGGTGTCCCGGGTGAAGATCTCGGAGACATGTCCCATCTGCCGGTAATGAAAGAGCCGGGTTCCATCAGAGGAGACGATTCCTGCGCTCTCCTGCCCCCGGTGTTGAAGGGCATAGAGGCCTAAATAGGTGAGGTTAGAAGCTTCCGCATGGTTAAAAATACCGAAGATGCCACACATACTCTATTCTCCTGGATTGCCAGAGGGGGTCAAGGATTCGAGGGCTCAAGGGATTAAGTTTTTTTGCTGGATCACTCGGTCCCTTGGCCCCTTGAACCCTTGAGGTCTTCATAGCCTCTGGGATGATTCCGGTGCCATTTCCAGGCTGTTTGGATGATGGTTTCGAGGTCCGGAAACCTGGGAATCCAGCCCAATTCGGATGTAATCTTTTCAGAACTGGCCACGAGCCGGGCCGGATCTCCGGGTCGCCTTTCCGATTCGAGGGTGAGAATCTTCCTTGCTGTCACCTTTCGCATCGTTTCGATGACTTCCTTGACTGAATACCCGTTCCCATTGCCCAGATTATAAATTCCGGATTCGCCTCCTGCCTCTAACTTTTCAAGGGCCAGAATATGGGCCTGAGCCAGGTCCGTGACATGGATGTAATCGCGAATGCAGGTTCCATCGGGAGTCTCATAGTCTGTGCCAAAGATAGAAACAGGTTTATCGTCTAAAGCAGCCAGAAGACCGATGGGGATGAGATGGGTCTCATACGAATGGTCTTCCCCTAACTCACCGGACGGATCAGCGCCGGCTGCATTGAAGTATCTTAGAGAGATGTAATGGATCCTTCCTGTCTGGTTGAAGGCATGGAGAATCCGCTCGAAGATCCATTTCGTTTCGCCATAGGGATTGGTGGGTTGACAGGGATGATCTTCCCGGATCGGGACCTCTCTCGGTTCTCCATAAACAGCGGCAGAGGAGGAAAAAACAAGTTTGTTTATTTTTAATAACTCCATTATTTCAAGTAATTGTATACTATTTTTAATGTTGTTTATGAAGTATTTTAGGGGCTTCTTTACAGACTCTCCGACCAGAGAGTCAGCAGCAAAATGCATCACGGACTCGATCGAATAGGATCGAAATGTTTCTTTGAGCTTTTCAGGATCATTCAGGTCACCGTGAACGAAAGGGACAGGGTTGACCGCCTTCCGGTGGCCTGTTTGGAGATTATCATAGACAACGGGACGATGGCCTTTTTTGAGGAGTTCTTTTACCACATGACTCCCGATATACCCTGCTCCTCCTGTGACTAAGATTGTAGACATCGCCACCCTCTTTCACAAAAGTGTGATAAATCTTTATAAGAAATTTAACTCCCCTTGTCAACGAAACCTCTCTTTCACTCCAGACTAAATTCTTCTCGCAGGAGGGTCAGGGCCTCTTCCCTCGTTTTGATTTCGCCCACCACCTGTTTCTGCAGAATAAGGGTGAGGATTTGTCCGACTTTTGGCCCGGGGCTGTAACCCAAAGCCATGACATCATGACCGGAAATGAGGGGGAGAGGATGGACAATCTCTTTCTGCCTGTAGAGTTCAAGGAGATGAAGGCAGTGGCCTTCGACGACTGGATCGTTCTCATAGGAGAGGATGCCCCGACTCGCCTCCTTATCCGCCAGGGAGTGAATGACGAGGAGCGGGATTTCATCTCCGGTCTGATGAACCAGCCTCTTAAGGGCTGTTTCCTTTGTCTCCCGGGTGAGGTTGAGTATTCTCATATGATTCTGAATCAGGCGAAGGACCTTCCCCCCCATCTCGTTTGAAAACCGGAGTCTCTCCAGTATCCTTTCAGTATCCTGGCAGGAATAGGTTTCATGATGGCGGAAATGGACCCTTTCCCTCTCGTCTTTTGAATAGGTGTCCTGTTTTCCGATATCGTGAAAGAGGACTGCATAATAGAGGCAGAGCAGGTCCTCCTGGGTAAGTGAAAGACTTCCTCCCCTCACTCTTATCCAATCGAGGGCCCACAGAACCTTCTCAATGGCTAAAAGGGTGTGGGAAAGGACGGGGAGATGATGATGTTCATTCTGGCCCAGGTTCTCCAGTCTCTTTAATTCCGGGAAGAGGGTGATAAGGAGTCCGGATTCATAAAGGATCTTGATCCCGGCGTGGGGGCAAGGCGAAAGAAGGATATAGTCCAGTTCCATTTTGACTCTTTCCCCGGGAATTTCCAAAATCAGGCCCCTTTTAGCAGAGATTTCCTCTTTCAATCTTTGATTTATATGAAAATGATCGAGGGTGCATGCATACCGAATCGCCCGGAGCATTCTTAAAGGATCCTGATTGAGAGAATGGTCCGATACCGCACATATCCTTCGGTTCCGGATATCTTCCAACGCGCCTTCTGCCCAGTGCCATGTTTCACTCAAAAAGGAGAAGGCAAGGGTGTTGAGGGTGAAGTCCCTCCGGCACAGGTCTTCCTCAATCGTTTTTCCCTGGAAAAAGGTGACGTCCATGGACAGGTTATCTCTTGTGACCCGGAAGGTGGAGGTTCCCACGTCTCTTCCGACCCTGAAGAAATGGAACTGAAAGACCCTTTCCATTAACGGGATGAAGGAAGAGACCTCCTCTGGAAGGGTGAAGTCGTAATCCTTTCGTTCCTTCCCAAGCGAGAGGTCCCGAAGATACCCCCCCACCAGATAAAAAGGGATCTTCTCCCTTTTTACCAGGTCGGACACTTTCAGGAGGACAGGGTCTCTTAATATCTCTTTTTGAAGGTCTTTCAAATTCATAAGGTTCTTGGATTTGATAAAGTTCTCTTTTTATGATAACTTAGCATTTGAAGCATAGTCGATCAAACAGACCCTTGTCAATCCTGAGCGGCAGTCTCAATCCTCATCTTGAAAGGTGGGATTTGGCACCGTCGAATGGGGCAATCCACGAATGCTTGGGAGGACGGAGGATGGGAAAGACGATCCGGGAGGAACTGGAGGAGCAGGAATGTTTGACCTTATCCCCCTTTGCCGCCCTGAGTTCCAGGACCCAGGGACGTCAGCGGCCTGAGGAGGAATGTTCACTCCGGCCAGCCTTTCAGCATGATCGGGACCGAATCATCCATTCCAAGTCTTTTAGACGATTAAAGCATAAAACCCAGGTGTTTCTTACGCCCACGGGCGACCACTACCGGACGCGTTTGACCCATACACTGGAGGTTTCCCAGATTGCACGAACAATCTCAAAATCCCTCCACCTGAACGAGGATTTGACGGAAGCGATCTCCCTTGGCCACGATCTGGGGCATACCCCTTTCGGCCATGCAGGAGAGGACACCTTGAACGAGATGGTTCCAGGGGGGTTCTGCCATGCGGATCAGAGTCTAAGGGTTTTGGATCTCCTCGAAAAGGACGGCCTGGGATTGAATCTGACGTTTGAGGTAAGGGATGGCATCTCGAAACACAGTAAGGGAAGGGGGGGGATTTTAGATCAGGATCCGGAGGAGATGGCGTCTACCCTCGAAGGCCGGGTGGTGAGGATTGCGGATATCATTGCCTACATCAACCATGATATTGATGATGCAATTCGCGGGGGTGTCATCTCCCAGGAGGATATTCCAAGGAATTGTCTGAATTGTTTGGGAGAGACCCATTCCAAACGGATCAATACGATGGTCTACGATATCGTTTCTGAAACAAGGCGGAAGAGGGATGGGCGTCTCTCCGTCACAGAAGAAGTCCTTTCTGCCATCCTTGAACTCCGTGATTTCCTCTGGGACAGGGTCTATGACAATGAGGCGGTCCATGCCGATTTTCACAAGGCGAGCAAAATCTTGAAAGAGCTTTATCAATATTTCATCGACCATCCAAATTATCTTTTATCACTGAATGAAAAAGAGTCTCTCTACGATTCTCTGGAGCGGTGTGTATGCGACTTCCTGGCGGGGATGACGGACCGTTACGCCTTTCATCTCTATGAGGAACTCTTCCTCCCCCTTCCCTGGGTGATTGTATAGGGACAGGGTTCAAGGATAAAAGTGAAGAAGAAGGCAAGATCGAGATGAAATCGAGCAGGAGAAATTCAGGGATTGGGCCTACTCGCGTGATCATCCTGGGAGCCGGCGGCAGGGATTTCCACAATTTTAATACCTATTATCGAAACCGCCCCTCCTTTCAAGTGGTGGCTTTTACGGCCACACAGATTCCATACATTGCCAACCGGGTCTATCCTCCGGAACTCGCGGGCCCGAATTATCCCATGGGAATCCCGATCTATCCGGAGGAAGAACTCCAAAGATTGATTCAGACCTATCAGGCCCAACAGGTCGTTTTCTCCTACAGTGATGTTTCCCATGAGGAATTGATGGATAAGGCCTCTCTGATTCTTTCGGAAGGCGCAAATTTCCTTCTCCTTGGACCCGAAGAGACAATGATCGAAAGCCGGGTTCCAGTCATCTCCGTCTGTGCCGTGAGAACCGGCTGCGGAAAGTCCGTGATGACCCGAACCCTTGGCTGCCTTTTGAAGGAAAGGGGAATCCGGGTCTCTGTGATTCGGCATCCCATGGCTTACTGCGGATTTCAACCCGTTCTGCGGTTCCGAGAAATGAGGGACGTGGATGAAGAGGCTTGTACCATTGAAGAAAGGGAGGAATTCGAGCCTTTAGTTGAAATGGGGATGACCGTGTATGCGGGAATCGATTATGAACAGGTCCTGCGAGAAACAGAAAAAGAGTCCCAGGTCATCCTCTGGGACGGGGGAAACAATGATTTTCCATTCCTTCGGTCCGATTGGGAAATTGTCCTATTGGATGCCTTAAGGCCGGGCCACGAAAAACTCTATTACCCCGGTGAAGTCAACTTGAGGAGGGCTGATCTCCTCATCATCACCAAGGTCAATGAAGCCAAGGAAGCGTCGTTAGAAAAAATGAGGGGCACGATCTCCCTTATGAATCAAAAGGCAAAGGTGTTGGAAGCGGCCTCGGTTACCCATCTCGACCATCCGGAGAGGATTGAGGGGAAGAGGGTCCTGGTCATCGAAGATGGCCCTACGATCACTCATGGAGGCATGGCCTTTGGAGCAGGGGTTTCAGCTGCCAAAAAACTGGCCCTTGAACTGGTTGACCCAAGACCCTATGCCGTAGGTTCTCTGAAACAAGTCTATCAAAAATACCCTCATATTGAAAACGTTCTTCCTGCAATGGGTTATTCAGAGGAACAGGTGAAAGATCTGGAGGAGACGATACGGCATACTCCTTGTGATGCCGTCGTTATTGCCACGCCGGCCGATCTTCGAAGAAGCTTAAAGATTGAGCAGCCTGTGGTCAGAGTCTTTTATGATTTTGACATCGATCTTTCACCCCTTATCGATCATTTTTTGAATCAAATGCAAGTGATTTCTTGACATTTGCATACCCTTGTGGTAAGAATTTCAATAACTTATTAGAGTTCTTCAATTATTCTCCCGCTCCGAAAAAGGAGACCAAAGAATGGCCAAGGAGATTTTGATAGCCGATTCTGACAAGGGTGATCAGGAAGTGTTTCAAAGAATTTTTGAAGCCGCTGATTATGAGCTGGTCTTTGCTGAAAACGGAGAAGACGCCCTGTTGAAGATCAAGCTTTTTAAACCCGATCTCGTCATCGCGGGGGCGGGATTAAAGGAGAAGAGCGGTTTAGAACTGTGCGAAACCGTTAAGAACGATCCAGAATTCAAACACATCCCTTTCATTCTTCTCACGGGGATGTTTGAGGAGGTCCCGGAAAGAGACCGCAAGCGTGTCGGCGCCAATGGGGTCATCTCTAAACCCCTCCGGGAGGGAGAGATCCACGGTCTTGTTAGGCAACTCTTAGAAGATAAGATGGCCGGCATAACCCCGAAAAAGCCCCTGGAAGAAGAGAATGGGTGGACCTCCCTCTCTAAGGGAAAAGCCGGCTTTGACGAGAAGAAAGGCTTTGCGCTGGACGGATTGGAGGAGGATGAGGAAGAGATTGTTGAATTAGTAGATGTCATTGAAGAACCCGAACCCAAGATGAGTATCGATGACTTCATCGCTTCAGGAAAGGCTGAGCCTGCTGCAGACATCCCTCCTTTAGATTCTTGGGACAGAATCTTTGAGGAAGAGAAACAGGGCCAAGGAAGACCTTCCGAAGAGGTTTTCGATTTTTCCCTCGCTGCAGAAAACGAGACAGGACCGAGAGTCGATCTGATGAAGGAGCGGGAAGCCACTCCCGAAGAAGAGCTTTTCGAAAAGATTGAACTCGAAGAGATCCTTGAGAAGGTGGAGCGATTACAGCCTATTATTGAAAAGGAATGGCCCAAGGATCTTGAAATCGATAAGAGGATCGATGAAGCGTTGCCCCTATCGCGAGAAGAAACCCCTGAAAGATGGCTCGATCTCGAAGGGTTTGAAGCAGCCCTCAAGACAGAGGTAAGGGCCGAAGGAAAAAGGGAGACAAAGACAGAACCCGCAGAGGAAAAGCTTGAGCCCTTTATTCTTGAAGAAACCAAGGAAAGGGTATCTTTGGAGCCTGCCCCTTTGAATCTTGAAATGCCTCCTGAAGAGGGATCTTTTGATAATCTGCCTGAAGGAGAATTGTCGATAGATCAATTTCTTAAGGAGATACTTCCAAAGGAGATACTTCCAAGAGAAGAACCTCTTGAAGGAAGAATTGAAGAAGACCTTCTTGAAGAGAAACTTCCCGAGAAGGAACTTCCCATAAACCTTATAGAGGATGAATTAAAGGAAGACGAGATCAAATTTATAGAAGAAGTGCTAAGAGGGGACGAAATCAGCTTCGTTCAAGAGCCTCTTGAGGAAAAGATCGAAGAACCTTTGGAGGGAGAAGAGGAAAAGATCGAAATCTTTCGTGAACTGGAGACTCAGGGTTTGACGCAGGAACTACCCCCTCCCGATTCCATCGAGCTGGAAGTCCCTCGTTTCCTCCAGGAACTTTCGGCTCCGGATTCCATTGAGGAGGAGGTTCCGCGTTTCGTTCAGGAGCTTCATCCGCCAAGTCTTATCAAAGAGGGGGAGACCCCGAAACGGTTTCTGGGAGAGGCCCCGCCCCAGACCAGGTTATTTGATCGGCAGATGGAGGAGGTCATGGGCAAAGGGGTTCAGGAGATGATGGAAGGGTTTATCACAAAGGTCCTTCCTGAGATGACGCAGAATATCCTCAACCTTACCGTGGAAAGGATCGAAAAGATGGTGAAAGAGATCCTTCCGGATCTTGCCGAAAAGGCGATTCAAGAGGAGATCAGACGACTTAAGAAGGGGGACAAGGACTAAGGAGGGAAACGGTTGCAACGATGGCCTCAAAGGTTTTGGACAAATCCTATGACCCTCACCGGGTTGAAGAAAAATGGTATGCGCACTGGGAAAAACAGGGTTATTTCCGGGCCGATGAACATTCGACCCGGCCCCCTTACTGCATTGTAATCCCGCCCCCAAACGTGACCGGTGTGCTTCACATCGGACATGCCCTCAACAATACCCTGCAGGATATTCTGGTTCGATTCAAAAGGATGAAGGGTTATGAAGCCCTCTGGCTCCCGGGGACAGACCATGCGGGAATTGCCACCCAGAATGTGGTCGAGAAACAGCTCGCGACCGAAGGCCTCGACCGCCACGCTCTCGGGAGGGAGAAGTTCGTCGAACGGGTCTGGAAATGGAAGGCCCAGTCCGGCGGGACCATCATCGGTCAACTTAAGAAGCTGGGAGCTTCCTGTGACTGGAGCCGGGAGAGGTTTACCATGGATGAGGGCCTTTCAGAAGCGGTTCGTGAAGTCTTCATCCGCCTCTACCAGGAAGGCCTGATTTACCGCAGCCACTACATCATCAACTGGTGTCCCCGCTGCCGGACCGCCCTTGCCGATCTCGAAGTGGAACATCAGGAAACCCCTGGAAAGCTTTACCATCTCAAGTACCCCATAAAAGGAGAGAATCGTTTTCTGGTGGTGGCCACCACCCGGCCTGAGACCATGCTGGGAGACACCGCGGTGGCCGTCAATCCTGAAGACAAACGGTATCAGATGGACGTGGGGAAAAAGGTGGTCCTCCCTGTTGTCGGCCGCGAAATTCCGGTTATCGGCGATGCCTACGTGGATATCGAGTTTGGGACAGGAGCCCTCAAGATCACCCCGGCTCATGACTTCAATGATTTTGAGATTGGACTCAAATATGGCCTTGAACAGATCAAAGTGATTGATGAAGAGGGCCGGATGAGCGAAAACACCTCCCTTTATCAGGGACTGGATCGTTTTGAATGCCGGAGAAGAATCGTTGAAGATTTTGAGAGGGATGGGGTGCTTTTAAAGATCGAAGACTACCGTCACATGGTGGGACACTGTTACCGGTGTAAGACCGTTGTTGAACCGAACCTCTCCCTCCAGTGGTTTGTCAGAACGAAACCCCTGGCCCAGGCAGCCATAGAGTCCGTAAGAAAAGGCAAAACCCGAATCGTTCCGGAACATTGGGAGAAAACCTATTTTGAATGGATGGAGAATATACGGGATTGGTGTATCTCCCGTCAGATCTGGTGGGGCCACCGCATCCCGGCCTGGTATTGCGAAGCCTGCGGTGAGGTGATCGTGGCAAAAGAGACCCCGAAGGCCTGCTGCAAGTGTGGGGGAGAGAGGCTTAGACCCGAGACCGATGTCTTGGACACCTGGTTCAGCTCCGGCCTTTGGCCTTTCTCAACCCTGGGCTGGCCCAAAGAGACGCTGGAGTTGAAGCGGTTTTATCCTACATCCGTACTGGTTACAGGCTTCGATATCCTCTTCTTCTGGGTCGCCCGGATGATGATGATGGGCCTGAAATTCATGGGGGAGGTCCCCTTCAGGGATGTCTACATTCATGGATTGGTCAGGGATGAGAAGGGAGAAAAATATTCGAAAACCAGGGGCAATGTCGTGGATCCCCTTGATCTAATCGAACGCTTCGGCGCAGATGCCCTTCGTTTTACCCTGGCAGCCTTAACCATGCCCGGAAGCGATTTGAAACTTTCAGAAGCAAGGACCGATGGATACCGCCACTTTGCCAATAAGATCTGGAATGCCTCCCGTTTCGCCCTGATGAATCTTGAGGATTTCAATCTGAACGAGATGGAGAAGAACGATCCGGCGGAAGACTTTAGCCTTCCGGATCAATGGATCCGGGGTAGGCTAAACCAGGTGATCCGGGAAGTGGAAGCTTCCCTCGAGGCGTATGCCTTTAATGAGGCGACCCATGCCCTCTACCAATTTGTCTGGCATGAATTCTGCGACTGGTATCTGGAGCTGATCAAACCTTCTCTTTACCCGAATGAAGAAAAGAAGAGGCGAGTTCTTACGCAGCGGACACTCCTTGAGGTCCTGGATGCCATTCTCAGGATGCTTCATCCCTTCATGCCCTTCATCACAGAAGAGATCTGGCAACAACTGCCCGGGCGAAAAGAGAATGAGTCGATTATGATGGCAGAATTTCCAAGACCTCATCCCCGATATGATAAGGAAAAGGCGGCAGACAGAATGGGGCTGATCATCGAGGTGATCACGGCCCTCAGGAATATCCGTGGGGAGATGAATCTTCCTCCTGGGGAGCAGATTGTCGCCCTGCTGAGAAGCAAGAATGAAGAAGTGAGAAAGACGCTCTGCGATCAGCAGTCTTTCATTCAGACCCTCGCCCGGGTCAAAGAGTTGACCTTGGGTCAGGATCTGGAGAAGCCTCTCTATAGCGCCTTTGTGGTTGTCCGGGATGTGGAAATCTTTGTCCCCATGGACCGATCACGCATGGAAGAGGAGAGGAAGCGGCTCCAGAAGGAGATTCAAAAGATAGAAAAAGAGATCGCCTTCGTTGGAAAGAAACTCTCCAACGAACAGTTCCTTGCTAAGGCGCCTCCTGAAGTCGTTCAGGAGGAGAAGGAGAAGGCGTCCCAGTATCAGGCTGTCCGAAAGAAGTTGGAGGAGAACCTGGGGAAGATCAAGGAAGCCCTCGGGTAAACACTGCTGCGTCAGGGGGAAGGCGTAAAAGGTGAGGAGTAAATCCACTTGCGCCTTACGGAGTAACGGTTTCTATTCACCTACAGGGAGATTTGTAATGAAGATGGATATTGAGAAAGTGGCGAGATTGTCCCGCCTCGAATTGTCCGAGCAGGAAAAGGAGACCTTTGGAAATCAGTTGGAGCAAATCCTCACCTATATGGAGCAACTGAACCGTCTCGACACGAAAGGGATTGAGCCCACCTCCCATGCCATTCCCGTTTACAATGCCTTTCGTGAGGACGAGACGAAACCTTCTTTTCCCAGAGATGAGGTATTAGGGATCGGACCGGAACAGGAAGACGGACATTTCAAGGTGCCGAGAATCATCGAATAAACCAATGAACAAAATGGCTAAAATGCCTAAAATGGCTAAAATTAAATAAGCAAAAATGTTGAATTGGGTTTCAAGGTTTTTATTTTAGTCACTTTAGTTCAATTTAGGCATTTTAGGCACTTATGATTTAGAGAGGGGTTTTCATGGAACTTCATCGATTGACGATTCACCAGCTTCACGAATTGATCGCCAGGAAAGAGGTCACGTCAAAAGAGGCGACGGATGCCCTCTATCGGCAAA
>Ga0315286_10003125_pt1 | contig 15519 bp, 12 predicted proteins | sample YL17G10_0_MG_FD_205038 | JGI IMG/M metagenome (GOLD analysis project Ga0315286, IMG submission 205038) | Sediment microbial communities from Yellowstone Lake, YNP, Wyoming, USA - YL17G10_0 | ecosystem: Environmental > Aquatic > Freshwater > Lake > Sediment | place: USA: Wyoming | collected...
CCCGTCAGGACGATCTCGCGGTGACCGGCGGCGAGCGCGCGGCGCACGTCCGAGAGCACCGCGTCGGGGGCCAGCGAGCGCTCGGCGCCGCGTGCCCGCGGGATGATGCAGTAGGTGCAGTGGAACGAGCAACCGTCCTGCACCTTGACGAATGCGCGCGTCCGGTCGATCCGCGCTCGTCGGTCCGCGATCCCCTCGGTCTCGACACCGGCGAGGGTCGGGAGCGGTCCGTCGAGCGAGCCCGCCCGGCCGGCCCGGTCGGGATTCCCGCCGCTCCCCGCACCGCCGGCCCGGTCGGGATTCCCGCCGCTCCCCGCCCCGCCGATGAGCCGCTCGAACTCGGCGAGGAGCCCGTCCCGGGCCGCGTTGTCCGCGAGCAGCGCGCGGGGGTCGTCGGCGGCAAACCCGGCCGGGTTCACGGCCACCGAGCAGCCGGTCACGATGACCGTCGCGTCCGGGCTGGTGCGGCGGGCGCGGCGGGCCGCCTTGCGCGACTTGTCGTCCGCGGTGGCGGTCACGGTGCACGTGTTGACGACGTGGAGCTCGACGGGCGCACGCTCATCCATCAGCTGGACCCCGCGGCTGCGCAGGAGCCTGGCCAGCGCGTCCATCTCGGCCTGGTTGACCTTGCAGCCGAGGTTCGTGATCGACGCGCGCCGGATCGGCCGCCGCCGGTGCTCCGTCACCCGGCCGGACGCTCCACGTCCAGCGCGACCCAGTCTCCCTCGGCCTCGCGACGCAGGATCGCCAGGCCGGCGGCGCCGAACGCGGACCGGACGTCGCCCTCGCGGTCCACGAAGATGCCCGACGCGAGCAGCCGGCCGCCCGGCCGCAACTCGTCTCGGAGCCCCGGGGCGAGGGTGACGAGAACGGATGCGATCAGGTTCGCCGCGACGAGATCGAAGGGGCCCGCGCCCGACGGCACGGATCCCTGCCACGCCCCGACCCGCCTGGCGAGCCGGTTGCGGCGGGCGTTCAAGAACGTGGCCTCGATCGCGATTGGATCCGTGTCCACGCCGATCATCTCGCCGGCCCCGAGCAGGCCCGCCGCCACCGCCAGCACCCCGGACCCGCAGCCGACGTCGAGGAACCGGGCGCGCCCGTCCCGCGCGGCACCGCGTGCCATGAGACCCTCGTCCGCCCAGCGCTCGATCCCGGCAAGGCAGAGGCGCGTGCTGGGATGGAGGCCCGTCCCGAACGCCATCCCGGGATCCATGGCGATCACGACGTCGTCGGGCGCTCGCCGGTGGCGCCGCCAGGTGGGCCGGATCACGATCCGACGCCCGATCCGCATCACGCGCACGTGCCGCTTCCAGGAGGTTGCCCAATCGGACTCGTGGACAACGGCCGTGGTCAGCTCGCCGATCTCGAGCAGGTCGAAGGCCTGGAGATGCCCCAGCGCTCCATCGGCCGTGGCGACCGCCTCGCGGACGGCCCGCGGGTCCCGTGCCGGCAGGTAGGCCCGAACGGTGGCCGGAAGCGACGGGTCCGCGACCGCACCCAGCCCCTCGTCGCTCAGCCTGAAGCCTGGTTCGACGCTCACGCCCCCGGGCGTCACGCGCGAGAAGATCTCGCTGACCGCTTCGACTGCTTCCGGGTCGCAGGTGACCGCCAGCTCCAGCCAGGTGTCATCGCCCACGAGCCCGTCCCCGGCGGGATCGGCGACCTGGGCCCGGATCACCCCAGCGCATCCTTGATCCGGTCCAGGACCCCGGCCCGTCCGGTGCCCAGCCCAGTTTCGCCGGAGGCCGCGGCGAACGCCTCGAGCGCCTCGCGTTGCTCCTTCGTGAGCTTGGTGGGGATCTTGACGTCGATCAGGACGTGCAGGTCGCCGCGCGCGCCCGCCCGGCGCAAGTGGGGAGCGCCCCGCCCGCGCAGCCGGATCTCCGTGCCCGGCTGCGTCCCGGGCTTGATCTCGAGGTCCTCCTCCCCGTCCGCCGTGGGCACCCGGACGCTCGTCCCAAGTGCCGCCGGGGCCACCGAGAGCGACAGGGCGTGGAAGAGCTCCGTGCCCTCGCGTTTGAGCGACGGGTGCGGCGTGACGTGGATCGCCACGTACAGGCTGCCGGGCGGTCCGCCGCGGGGCCCCACCTCGCCCTCGGCCGAGAGGCGGATCTGGTGACCGTCGTCGATGCCGGCAGGCACGCTCACGCGGAGCCGTTTGGTGCGTTCGCGCCGGCCGTCGCCGCCGCAGTCCTCGCACGGCGCCCCCACGACCTTGCCCTCCCCGCGGCAGAGCGGGCAGGCGACCACGTTCACCATCTGGCCCAGCATCGTCTGGCGGACGTGCCGGATCTCGCCGCGGCCCTGGCACTGCGGACAGGTGATGGCCGACGAGCCAACCTTCGCGCCGCTCCCGGAGCAGGAGGCGCAGCGGTCGAGGACGGCGAACTCGATCTCCTTCTCGGCACCGCGGATCGATTCCTCGAAGCTGACGCGCAGGTCGTAGCGGAGGTCGGAGCCGACGGCCGCCCGCCCGCGCCGCGCGCCGCCGCCGGCGGCCGTGCCGCCGAAGAACGCGTCGAAAATGTCGGAGAAGCCGCCGAATCCCTGCTGCGAACCGTCGAAGCCGGCGGACCCCATCCCGTTCACCCCGGCCGCCCCGAACATGTCGTAGGCCTGGCGACGCTGTGGATCGGAGAGGACCTGGTACGCCTCGTTGATCTCCTTGAACCGCCCGTCGGCCCCGGAGTCGCGGTTGATGTCCGGATGCCACTGCTGGGCCAGCTTGCGGAAGGCGCGCTTGACCTCAGCGTCGCTGGCGCTGCGGGGCACGCCGAGGATCGTGTAGTAGTCGCGTTCGGTCGCCATTCGCCCGCAAGTCTACGGGAGGTGCGCGGTGGGGCGTCCCGCCGGCCTGCGGACCGCGCGGGCATGGCGGGTGCGAAGCGGCCAGGTCAGCGAGGTGGCTGATCCTCGATCACGAGCGACGCGGCAACAGCGGCCGCCTGCGCCGCAGCGGAAAACCCGGCGCCGTCGGCAGGGCCGGCCTGGCATGGGTCGGCCGTGGCCGGGGCGGGCGCGTCCTCGCATGCGGGCACCGCCGCCGCGATCCCGACGCCGGCCGCGGCAAGCGCCGCCCCAACGATCCCGGACGTGTTCAGGTACTGGGCGGTGACGACGGGCGCGCGCGCGGTCAGGAACTTCGAGTACTTCGCGTAGTCCTTGCTGCCGCCGCCGCCGAGGATGATGAGGTCCGGCCAGAACCAGCGCTCGAGCAGCGCCAGGAACTCGCTGAACTCCTGGCCCCACTTCTTCCAGCCGAGCCTGCGGCGTACGCGGGCGGTGCCGGAGATGAGCGTCTCGGCGTCCTTGCCGCGGTAGGTCACGTGCCCGAACTCGGTCGAGTCCAGGAGGTGGCCGTCGATGAGGATCGCGCTGCCGATCCCGGTCCCGAGCGTGAGCACGAGCACCGTCCCCTGCACGCCCTTGGCGGCGCCGAACGTCGCCTCCGCGAGGCCGGCCGCATCGGCATCGTTGATGAGCCGCACGGGCCGGCCGAGCCGGGCGGCAAGCATCGCCTCGGCAGGTGCCTCGATCCAGGACTTGTCGATGTTCGCCGCGGTCACCAGCCGGCCCGCCTTCACGACGCCGGGCAGGCCCGCGCCGACCCGCATGCCGGGCGTGACGAACCCGTCGGTGACGAGCTGGTCCACGATCCCACCGATCGCCTCGACGACGGCCGCCGGTGTCGCCGGCTGCGGCGTCTTGGCCCGGAGCCGCGGAGAAGCGAGCTCACCCGTGGCCAGATCCACGACCGCGGCTTTGACGCCGGTCCCACCGACATCGAGGCCGATCGCGATCCGAAGGGCGGCGGACGCAGGGCGTTTCGGTCGGGGGCTCATCGCGTCGCAGGATACGCCCGGCGCCACCGGCCTGCTCGGTCCCACGTTGCGCGGCGCCGCTCAGCTTCGCCGGCCGCGGCGTGGCGCGGGCGGCCCGGGCGCCCCGAGGGCGCCCCCGAAACCAGCCAGGACCGAGTGGCCGGCCGGCGGGCAGGAGCTGCCTCGCGCCTACTTCAGGAGGAGCCGCTCCAGCCGCCGCGACGTGATCGCGAGCCCGAGGATGCCCATTCCCGCGAGGTACGCCACGTGGACCAGCATCCCGGGCCCCAGCGCGCCCGTCGTCAGGTCGCGGACCAGGTCCACCCCGTGATAGAGAGGCGTGAGCTGGATCAGGAGGCGGATCGGTTCCGGGTAGGTCGTGACCGGGTAGAACGTGGCGGAGAAGAGGAAGAGCGGCAGGATCACGAGCTGGACCAGGTCGAAGTCCTGCCACGTCCGCATGAACGTGGTGGCGGCCATCCCAACGGCCCCGAACGCGAAGCCGATCAGGAGCGCGGCGGGGAAGGCGAGGATCGCCCACGGCGACAGCACCAGGCCCATCGCGAGCATGACCAACAGGAACGTGCCCGCATAGATCGCGCCGCGGATGAGCGCCCAGCCGACTTCGCCGACGGCCACGTCCCCCACTCCGACCGGAGTGGCGAGAATCGCGTCGTACGTCTTCGCGTACTTGAGCTTGAAGAAGACGTTGAACGTCGAGTCGTAGATCGCGCCGTTCATCGCGGAGCTCGCCAGGAGCGCCGGCGCCACGAAGGCCGTGTACGGGATCATCCGCCCGTCGCCGAGCGGGACCGCCCCGACGAGCGCACCGATCCCCAGCCCGATCGAGAGCAGGTAGAAGAGCGGCTCGAAGAACCCGGAGACGATCACCAGCCAGCCACGCCGGTAGACCATCAGGTTGCGCTCGATCAGGAGGCCGGCGCGGCGACCCCCGAACACGAACGGCGGCGCGACGCGGGTGATCAGGGTCATGGCGTCGGCCTCACCGCTCCAGCCGTCGACGGAACGCCCGGTGGGCCAGGATCAGCCCCACGGCGGTCAGCGTGCCGAGATACGCCACGTGGATCAGCACGCCTGCCGCGTCGGCCGTCCCGAGCGCCAGGGTCCGGCACAGGTCCACCCCGTGCCAGAGTGGCGTGACCACCGCCAGCGGCTGCAGGAAGACGGGCAGCTGGGCGATGGGGAAGAACGTGCCGGAGAAGAGGAAGAGCGGGATGACCCCGAACCGGAAGAGCGCGTTGAAGCCGTTCGTATCCTTCTGCGTCGCGGAAAAGGCGACGATCGGGGTGGTGAACGCGAGGCCCGTGAGGACAGCGCCGGGGACGGCGAAGATGGCCTGGAATCCGTGGGTCGCCCCGAAAAGCAGCATGACCCCGAAGAACACGCTGCACACCAGCGTCAGCCGGAGGGCGATGTAGGCGACCTTGCCAAGCAGGACGTCGAGAACACGGATGGGCGTCGTCAGCATCCCGTGGAAGGAGCGGACCCAGACGATGCCGCCCATGATCGGGAAGGTGGATTCGCCGGCCGCCGCCTGCATCGCGGTCGAGGCCAGCAGCCCGGGCGCGATGAACACGAGGTAGCTGACGCCACCGAGCGCCGCGGCGGCGCCGCCGGTTGCCCCGCCGACGCTCCCGCTGTTCTGGCTTACGTAGTTGCCCAGCCCCACGCCCATCGCGGCGAGGAAGAGGACCGGGCTGAGGAACGAGCTGACGATGCTCCCCCGCCAGACCCGGCGGTAGAGCAGCAGCTCGTGTTCGAGCACGCGGACCGCCGGCGGCGTGGTCATCGGGTGGCGTCAGTGGTCACCGGGCGCCGTCAGTCGACCAGGCTCCGGCCGGTCAGCCGGAGGAAGACATCCTCGAGCGAGGAACGTCGGACCAGGATCATCTCGGGCCGCAGGCCGCGCTCGTGGGCAGCGCTCGCCGCCGCATCGCCGTCGTCGGTGTAGATCAGCACGCGGTCGGGAAGCCGCTCCACCCGGTCACCAAACCCTTCGAGCGACCCGTCGAGCGTCTCCTGGACGCCCACCGGGAAGCGCATCTCCAGGACTTCGCGGCTGCTGTGCTGCTCGATGAGCCGGCGTGGCGAGCCCTCGGCGACGATCTTGGCCTTGTCCATGACCACGAGTCGGTCGCAGAGCTGCTCCGCCTCGTCCATGTAGTGGGTGGTGAGGACGGTCGTCACGCCCTTCTGCTTGAGCCGGTAGAGCCGGTCCCAGAGCAGGTGGCGTGCCTGGGGGTCGAGGCCCGTGGTCGGCTCGTCCAGCAGGAGCAGGTCCGGCTCGTTGATCAGGCTCCGGGCGATCGTCAGCCGCCGCTTCATCCCACCGGAGAGCGACTCGACCTGGTCGCGCGCCCGCTCCGAGAGCTGGACGAAGTCGAGCAGCTCGGTCACGCGCTCCCGGATGACGCTCCGCGGGAGGTCGAAGTAGCGGCCGTAGATCGCCAGGTTCTCCGAGACCGTCAGCTCCATGTCCAGCGTGTCCTGCTGGGGCGCGACCCCCAGTCGAGCGCGAATCCGCGGCCCGTCGGCGCGCGGGTCCATCCCCAGGACGGACAGCTCCCCACCCGAGATCGGCGAGACGCAGGCGATCATCCGCATCGCGGACGTCTTGCCCGCGCCGTTCGGGCCGAGGAAGCCGAACGATTCGCCGGGCGCCACGTCGAAGTCGATGGCGTCCACGGCGGTGAGCGCCCCGAAGCGCTTGGTCAGCGCACGGGCACGGATGACGGGCGGTGTCGAGGGGTCGGCCATTGCCCGCGAGTGTATCGGGTCGCCCCGCGGGGAGGCCGGCGGGCGTGGGGGGCGTGGGGGGCGTGCCCCGCGGGGGGCGGGGGCGTGGGGGGGGCGTGCCCCGTTCTATCGCCCCCGGCTTCTGCCATCTGCACACGAGGCGGGCGTACGTCAGCGGGTCCCGGCTCGCTCGCGGGATGTCGCCGCCGCGCCACGCTCAAGCCCTGCCCTGGAGGCCGCCGCGCCGAGCGCCAGGCCGGCCAGGTGACCGCCTGGGGGTCACGTGACAGTATCTGCGTGACGAACGCCCGCGTGGCGGGCCTCTGGCGAAACCTGCCGGGCGAATGCGTGACGAACGCCCGCGTGGCGGGCCTCTGGCGAAACCTGCCGGGCGAATGCGTGACGAACGCCCGCGTGGTGCCCCTGCGGAAGAACCTGCCGGGCCGCGGTCCCCTGCCGAGGCCGGATGCCGGCACCGGCGGCTGTCGCGCCCGATGATTCCCGTGGCGGCAATCCGGTAAGCCCGCGATACGCTCGAGTGAATGGGTCAGGCGCATGCTTCCCGCCATGGATGTGGTTCGGTTCGGGCTTTCGGTTCGGGCGCTGCGGCGACGGCGCGGGTGGCGACAGGTCGACCTCGCCAGGCAGGCGGGCGTCTCCCGGACAGCCGTCTCTCGCGTCGAACGGGGCCGGGCAGATCGGCTGACGATGCGGATGCTCCACGCGATCGCCGAGGCGCTCGGCGCCCGAATGGAGTGCCGACTGCTGTGGAACGGCGAGGCGCTCGACCGGCTGCTCGACGAGTCGCACGCTGCGCTGGTGGAGACGGTCGTGCGATGGCTCACGTCCGTCGGCTGGGAGGTTGCGACGGAAGTCTCGTTCTCGATCCGGGGTGAACGCGGATCGATTGACGTCCTCGCGTTCCGCCGGGCGACCACGACGCTGCTCGTCGTCGAAGTGAGGTCGGTGGTGCCGGACGTCCAGGCCACCTTCGTGACGCTCGACCGGAAGGCGCGGCTGGCGGGCGAGATCGCGCGCGGGCGCGGGTGGCAGCCGTCGAGGCTTGGACGGCTCCTCGTGGTGCGTGAAGATCGAACCGCGCGCCGGCGGGTCTCGGAGCATGCCGCCACCTTCGCCGGGGCGTTCCCGGCTCGGGGCTGGGCGGTTCGACGGTGGCTCCTCGATCCTGCTGCCGTCGAACGCGGCGAGACCGGTGAGATCCCCAGCGGCCGGCGAGTTGCGGCCGGCGATCGTCCCCCGTTCTCCGGCCTGCTGTTTCTGCCAGGTTCACACCAGGCGGGCATACGTCACCGGGTCCCGGCTCGCCGAACGGGAGTCGTGGTCGAGCCGAGCGCGAAACGGGTCCCGGAAGACGCGGGGCTGCCCACAGGATCCGCCGGGTGACCGCCTGGGGCACGCGTGACAAGAACAGCTCGACGAACGACCGCCTGGTGGGCAGGTGGCAGAACCGGCCGGCTCGAGCGTGACGCCTGCCCGCGTGGTGGGCGGGTGACAGAACAGATCGAGCCTGGTCCGGCAATGCCCCGCGGCGAGGCCCGCGCCGCGGACCGGGACGAGACGGGACCCGCCCGCGGCGCGGGCCCTAGACCTCCTTGAACTCGCCCTCGACCGTCTCGTCGTCGGCGTTCGGGGTTGCCCCGTGTTCGCCGTGGTCGTCGCCGGCAGCGCCGGCCGGCCCGCCGGCCCCGTCGCCCGAGGGCGTGCCGGCCGCCGCGTACGCTGCCGTGCCGACCTTCTGGAGCAGCTCGACGAGCTCGGTCGCGCGCGCCTGCACCACGTCGGCCGATTCGGTCTTGAGCGCGTTGCGGACGTCGGAGACCTTCCCCTCGACCGCGGCCCGATCCTCGGGCGAAACCTTCTCGCCGAGATCCTTGAGCGTGCGCTCCGCCTGGAACGTGAGTGCCTCCGCCTGGTTCCGAGTCTCGACCTCCTCACGGCGCTTCCGGTCCTCGGCCGCGTGCTCGGTTGCCTCGCGGACCATCCGGTCCACGTCCTTCTTGTCCAGCATGGACGACGCGGTGATCTGGACCTTCTGCTCCTTGCCCGTAGCGCGGTCCTTCGCCCGCACCTCCACGATGCCGTTCGCGTCGATGTCGAACGTCACCTCGACCTGGGGTACGCCGCGCGGGGCGGAAGGGATCCCGTCCAGGATGAACCGACCCAGGGTCTTGTTGTCGGCCGCGAAGTCGCGCTCGCCCTGGAGGACGTGGATCTCGACCTGGGGCTGGTTGTCCGACGCGGTGGAGAAGACCTGGCTCTTCGAGGTCGGGATCGTCGTGTTCCGCTCGATGAGCTTCGTCATGACGCCACCGAGCGTCTCGATGCCGAGGGAGAGCGGCGTGACGTCCAGCAGGAGGACGTCCTTGACGTCGCCCGCCAGGACGCCGGCCTGGATCGCCGCGCCAACCGCCACCACCTCGTCCGGGTTGACTCCCCGGTTCGGCTCCTTGCCCCCGAACATCGCCTTGACCGCCTCGATGACCGCCGGCATCCGGGTCATGCCGCCAACGAGGACCACCTCGTCGATCTCGGCCGCGGTGAGGCCCGCGTCCTTCAGCGCCTGGATGACGGGGCCCTTGGTCTTCTCGACGAGGTCGCCGACCAGGTCCTCGAGCTTGGCGCGGGTGAGCGTGACGACGAGGTGCTTCGGGCCGGCGGCGTCCGCGGTGACGTAGGGCAGGTTGATCTCCGTGGAGATCGACGATGACAGTTCGATCTTGGCCTTCTCGGCCGCTTCCTTGAGGCGCTGCAGCGCCTGCGGGTCGGAGCGCAGGTCGATCCCCTGGTCCTTCTTGAACTCCGCGAGGAGCCAGTCCATCACCCGGATATCGAAGTCGTCGCCGCCGAGATGCGTGTCGCCGTTCGTGGACTTGACCTCGAAGACGCCTTCGCCCAGCTCCAGGATCGAGATGTCGAACGTGCCGCCGCCCAGGTCGTAGACGGCGATCTTCTCGTCCTTCTGCCGATCCAGGCCGTAGGCGAGCGACGACGCGGTGGGCTCGTTGATGATCCGCTTGACGTCCAGGCCGGCGATGCGGCCGGCGTCCTTCGTCGCCTGGCGCTGCGTGTCGTCGAAATAGGCCGGCACCGTGATGACCGCCTCGGTCACCTTCTCACCGAGATATGCCTCCGCGTCCGCTTTGAGCTTCTGGAGGATCATCGCGGAGATCTCGGGCGGCGTGTAGCTCCGTCCGTCCGCCAGCGCCACCCGGACCCCGTCGGACGCCGGGTCCTTCTCCACGGTGTACGGGACGAGTGCCCGCGAGTGCTTCACCTCGGGATCGTCCCAGCGGCGCCCCATGAAGCGCTTGATCGAGTAGACGGTGTTGGCCGGGTTCGTGACCGCCTGGCGCTTCGCCAGCTGGCCGACGAGGCGCTCGCCGGTCTTCGTGAAGGCGACCACGGACGGGACGGTCCGGCCGCCCTCGGCGGAAGCGATGACGGTCGGCTCGCCGCCCTCCATGACCGCGACGACCGAGTTCGTCGTGCCGAGGTCGATGCCGATGATCTTGCCCATTGCGTGCTGCTCTCCTGGTGTCGAGGATGGGGTTGGAGTGGTTCGATGGTCAGTTCAGCCGCGGGCTTCCGTCGCTGACGGCGACGAGGGCCGGACGCAGCACGCGGTCCCGAAGGCGGTAGCCGCGCCGGATCTCCAGCACGATCTCACCCTCCGGGGCGCCGCTCCCGGGGACGTGGCTCAGCGCCTCGTGCTCATTCGGGTCGAAGGTCCGCCCGAGCGCTTCGATCGGCGTGACGCCTTCGCGCTCGAGGAGTGCCCCGAGCTTGCGCTCGATCGCGACGATCCCCTCGAGCCACGGGTTGTCGCGAGCCTCCGGCGGGAGGTGCCCAAGGGCGAGGTCGAAGTCGTCGGCCAGCTCCACCACCCGGGTGAGCAGCGCCTCGCGGGCGCGGTCGAGGTCGCGCTCTCGGTCGGCCTCCGACCGGCGCTTGAGGTTCGCGTAGTCGGCCGCGGCCCGCTGCGCCGTCACAAGGTACTCGTCGGCCGCTGCGAGGTTCTCGTCGGCTCTCGCGAGGGCCGCGTTGCGCTCGGCGGTCAACGCCTCGATCTGGGCGAGAAGTGCCGTCGGCCTCGTCTCGAGCTCGGCGATCCGGTCGTCGGCTCGCGTCCGGCGGTGCGGCGTGGGCTGGTCAGGCTGGTTCGGCATGCAGGGTCCCCGGGCTTCAGGTGTAGAGGTGGTCCACGAGGTCGTTCATGAGACCGGACACGAAGCGCACCGTCCCGATCGCCTGCGGGTAACGCAGGCGGGTGGGCCCCAGCACGCCCACGAAGCCCACCGCGGCGCCGGGCCGCCCGTAGGGTGCCAGGACCAGGCTCACGTCGGCCATCTCGTCCGGTCGATTCTCACGACCAATGTAGACGCGCAGGCCTCCATGGACGGTCACGGCCTCGAACAGCTCGGCGAAGTACGTCCGGTTCTCGAGCGCCTCGAAGACGCGACGCAGCTTGTCCGAGCTGGCGAACTCGGGCGCCGCCATGACGTTGAGGAGCCCGTCGCTGAACAACTGCTCCACGGTGGCCGCGTCGAACTCGCGGAGGAGTCGGAGCGCGCGCTCGCCGGCGCGGCGGACCAGGCCGAAGATTGCGTCGTCGGGAGGTGCCTGGTCGAACCAGCGGAGATGCTCGGCGACGTCCGCGGCGCTTCGTCCGGCGCACGAGGCGTTGAGGCGACGGACCGCCTCGTCGAGATCCTTCTCGCTGGTCCCAGCGTCGAGCGTGAACAGGGTCTGCTTCAGGGTCCCCTCGTTCAGGACGATGATGAGGCTGGCCATCCGGTCGCCGATCGGGACCAGCTCGAAGCGCCGGATCTGGGCGGCGCGCGGCTTGGCCGGCGTGGCGATTCCGGCCGAGCGGGTGGCCGAGGCCAGGGTGGTGGCCGCCAGCCGGAACCACTGGTCGGTGGCGAACTCCACCTGCCCGAACTGGTGCCGGATCATGAGCTGCTCGACCGGCGAGAGCGGGATCTCGCCCATCAGGCTCTCGACGTAGAAGCGATAGCCGGCGTCGGTCGGGACGCGGCCGGCCGACGTGTGTGGATGGGCGAGGAGCCCCTCCATCTCGAGCTCCGCGAGGACGGCCCGCACGGTGGCGGAGCTGACCTGCAGGCGGTAGCGCTCCACGAGGGTCTGCGAGCCGACCGGGGCCGCGCTCGCTATGTACTCCTCGATCACGGCGCGCAGGATCGCCTGGGCCCGCTGGTCCAGGGGGCCGGCGCTGCGTCGAATACCACGTGCCACGGGTGTCTCGCTCCTGCTGGCACTCGGATGCTGCGAGTGCCAGTTCCTGTTGGCACTCTCATCAGTAGAGTGCTAACCATTCGCGGCGGATCGTAGCAGGAGGTCCGCGCGGGTGTCAATCAGGCGACCAGCAGCATTGAGCGACCGGCAGCCGTGTGGTCGGCGGCCGGCAGCCGCCGCCAGCCGCCGGTGGCGTGTCGCCGGCGGCGCCACCTCAGACGAGGCGGGCGAATAGCTCGTTCGAAAGGAGCCGTCCGCGGAGCGTCAGGCGCACGCGCCCCCCCGGGCCGTCCTCGACCAGGCTGTGCTCGGCGGCCCACGCGAGCGCGTCGATCCGGCTGAGCGCGACGTCGCGCGAAACGCCGCGGGCGAGCCTGAGACCCAGGAACAGCGCTTCGGCCTGTACTGCCGCCGCGTCCAGCGACTCCGAGCCGCCCGGCGGCAGTGCCGGCGCGACACCGATCGACGTCGGCACGAGCGCCGCCATCCACGCGTCGAGGCGCGCAGCGTTCCAGTGCCGCATCGCGCCGTCGAACGAGTGCGCCCCCGGACCCACGGCCGCGTACGGGCGCCGCTCCCAGTAGACAAGGTTGTGCCGGCTCTGGTGACCCGGGCGCGCCCAGTTCGATAGCTCATACCAGGGAGAGCCGCTCGCGTCGAGCAGCGCGTCGGCAAGGCCGTACGCACCGGCGGCCCGGTCCTCGTCCTGTGCGCCACGCGCCGCCTTGCGCCACCGGCGCGCGCCCGGGGGGGTTGGGAGATGGTCGCCGAATGTGCCGGTGAGTCCCTCGGATTCCGGGTCGTCGAGCGTGAGCGCGTAGGCGGACACGTGGTCCGGTCCCAGCGCGAGGGCCGCCTCCAGCGTTTCGGTCCAGCTGGCGAGCGTCTGGCCGGGGACGTCGTAGAGGAGGTCGATGCTCACGCTCGCGATGCCCGCGTCGCGCGCCGCGGCAACGGCGTCGGCCACGTCCGCCGGCCGGTGACGTCGGCCGAGCGTCCGGAGCTCGTCGGACTGGAGGCTCTGGGCGCCGATCGAAATCCGCGTGATCCCTGCCCGCGCAAAGCCGGCGAGGTCGCCACGGTCATCGGGCCCCGGGTTTGCCTCCAGCGTCACTTCGGCGCCGTGCGCCAGCCCGAAACGAGCCCGGACTTGGCCCAGGATCGCGGCAACCGCGTCGGCGGGCAGGAGCGACGGCGTTCCCCCGCCGACGTAGACCGTGTCGAGGGCCGGTCGCGCAGCGCTGCCCGCCCCGCCGAAGGCCGCATCCAGCGCGTCCGCGCGCAGGTGCAGTTCCGCGGCCACGGCGCGCACGTACGCGGCGACGCGACTGCGCGGACCGACGGCGCGGGCGCCCGCCACGACCACGAAGTCGCAGTACGGGCAGAGCGAGCGGCAGAAGGGAACGTGGACGTAGAGCGCGACGGGGGCCGCCGGCGCCGGTGCGTCGCCGGTCATCATCGGTCCACCCCAGCCTCCTCGCCGGGCGGCTCCATCTGCCGCCAGCCCTCGGGCGGGGGCTGGAACTCCCAGGAATCCTCGACTTCGTGGCCACGCGGCGCCGGCTGGCCGGCGTGGCCGGTGCATACGAAGACGGCGATCCGGGTGACCGCGTGCCCGAGGAAGGCGGCGCCGATCCCGCCGGTGATCGTGGTCAGCCAGCCGGCGGCGATCCCAAGGAAGAGCGACAGCCCGAAGACGTAGCGGCTGCGTCCGGGGGCGCCGGTCCGCGTCGCGAGCCCGTACAGGAGCGCCTGCATGCCAATCGCCGGCGCGGGGTCGATCCCGACCAGGAGGAGGAAGCCGAGGACGATGCCGCGAAACGTCGCCTCGTCGATGAACGCGGTCCCGATCGCGTTGAGGACGGCGCCCGGGTAGGACCACAGCGGCGGCATGCGGAGGCGCGCGTAGCGGAGGCGCGCGAAGAGCGCCGCCTGGGCGGTCCCGATCGCGCCGAGCGCGAACCCGCCGAGGAGCGCCCCGCCCCGGTCGCCCAGCCCCAGCTCAAGATCGCGGGCGGGCGCCGGGTGGATGACCAGCACCGCGGCGATCAGGGCGAACCCCAGCAGGTACCAGGCGATCCGCAGCCGGAAGGAGCTCCGTTGGCCGTCGGTGGCCGGCTCGTCGTACTCCGCGGCGCTGAAGGTGGCCGCCTCGAGGCGGAGGAGGCACAGCAGGCCGGCGAGGCCCAGCGTGACGAGGTCGCGGAGCAGCTCCTCCACGGACGGTCGCCGCGCCTAGCCGGTGTCGCCCATGCGGAGGACGGCGAGGAAGGCCTCTTGCGGGATCTCCACCGACCCGACGCGCTTCATGCGCTGCTTGCCTTCCTTCTGCTTCTCCAGCAGCTTTCGCTTCCGCGTGATGTCGCCACCGTAGCACTTGGCCAGGACGTTCTTGCGCATGGCGCGGATCGTCTCCCGGGCCACCACGGTGGACCCGATCGTCGCCTGCACGGGCACCTCGAACATCTGGCGCGGGATGAGCTCCTTGAGCTTCTCGGTCAGCTGCCGGCCGGTGGTCTGGGCCTTGTCGCGGTGGACGATCAGCGACAGGGCGTCCACGGGCTCGCCGTTGACCAGCACGTCCAGCTTGACGAGGCGCGCCGGGCGATAGTCGATCTCCTCGTAGTCCATCGACGCGTAGCCCTGGCTGCGGCTCTTGAGCTGGTCAAAGTAGTCGATGATCAACTCAGCGAGAGGCATCTCGAACGCCAGCATGACGCGGGTCGGGTCCAGGTACTCCATGCTCGTGAAGGTGCCGCGGCGGTTCGTGGAGAGCTCCATGAGCGGCCCGATGTAGGTCGACGGGGTGATCACGGAGAGCTTGACCCACGGCTCCTCGATCGTCTCGATCTCCCCGGCGGAGGGCATCAGGGCCGGGTTGTCCACGGCAAGGACGGGACCGCCCCCCATGGGTGTGACGCGGTACTCAACGGACGGCGCCGACGCGATCAGCTCCAGCGAGAACTCGCGCTCCAGGCGCTCCTGGACGATCTCCATGTGGAGGAGGCCCAGGAAGCCGCAACGGAACCCGAAGCCCAAGGCGATCGAGGCCTCCGCCTCGAACGTGAAGCTCGCGTCGTTGAGGTGCAGCTTCTCCATCGCGTCGCGGAGGAGCGGGTAGTCCTCGCCGAAGATGGGATAAATCCCTGCGAAGACGAGGCTCTTGGCAGGCAGGTAGCCGGGCAGCGGTTCGGAGGCGGGCGAGGCCGCGTCGGTGACCGTGTCGCCGACCTGCGCGTCTCGGACACTCTTGAGGCCCGTGGCGATGTAGCCGACCTCGCCGGCGGACAGCTCCGGGACAGGGACGAGCTGCGGACGGAAGACACCCAGCTCCAGGATCTCGGTCTCCGCACCCGAGCCCATCAGGCGAATCCGGGAATGCTGGCGGAGTGTCCCCTCGGCCAGGCGGACGTAGGTCACGACGCCCTTGTACTGATCATAGTGGGAGTCAAAGACGAGCGCCCGGAGGGGGGCCCGCGGGTTCCCTTTTGGCGACGGCACGCGCGCCACGATCGCCTCGAGGATCTCGACGATGCCGGTCCCCTCCTTCGCCGAGGCCAGCAGCACCTCCTCGCGCGGGATCGCCAGGACGTTCTCCAGCTCATCCAACACCACGTCCGGCTGCGCGGACGGCAGGTCGATCTTGTTGATGACCGGCACG
>Ga0315286_10003126_pt1 | contig 15516 bp, 13 predicted proteins | sample YL17G10_0_MG_FD_205038 | JGI IMG/M metagenome (GOLD analysis project Ga0315286, IMG submission 205038) | Sediment microbial communities from Yellowstone Lake, YNP, Wyoming, USA - YL17G10_0 | ecosystem: Environmental > Aquatic > Freshwater > Lake > Sediment | place: USA: Wyoming | collected...
GCGCTCACCGGCAGCAGCCACTGGCAACCGGTGAATCCACCAAAGTGAGGCCGATAGAGGTAGACGGCAAATGCAGCGAAGAGGGCCGCCGCAAGGCACAACGGACTTGCCGACTTCGGATTGTGGATTGCGGATTGCATGGATGCCCCATTGCCCATCTTGTAGGTAGCGTTATCGCAGGCTGATGATTCCGGGTTTTGGACTGGCTGCGATTCTAATCCGCAATCACAAATCCGCAATTGAATCAGTCTTTCAGCACGACCTTGCCGGTGCCGCGGGTGACGCGTCCTATGTCATAGACTCTCTCGCCCGATTGCCGCAGCTTTCTCGCCGCCGCCTCGGCGAAGTCCTCGGCCACGACGACCACGTAGCCGATGCCCATGTTGAAGACGCGGAACATCTCCTCTTCCTCGACCGGGCCGGTCTTCTGCAGGAAGTCGAAGATCTTGTGCCGGGGCCAGCTCGATTTCTTGAGCACGGCGTTGCAGTCCGGAGGCAAGACGCGGGGGATGTTGCCGGGCAGCCCGTTGCCGGTGATGTGGGCCATGGCGTGGATGACCCGCTTGACCCGGTACTTGGCGATCAGCTTGAGGATGGAGCGGACATAGATTCGCGTCGGGGTCAGCAGGGCATCGCCCAAAGTGCTGCCCCCCAGCTCGTCGGGAACATCGGTCAGCTTCAGCTTGGCGCGCTTGAAGCAGATGGCCCGCGCCAGTGCGTAGCCGTTGCTGTGCAAGCCGGTCGAGCCCAGGCCCAGGATCACATCGCCCGGCCGGACGTTCTTGCCCGTGATGATCTTTTCCTTCTCGACGACCCCGACGGCAAAGCCCGCCATGTCGAAATCGCCCTTGCGATAGGTATCGGGCATCTCGGCGGTCTCGCCCCCGAGCAGGGCACAATCCGATTCGCGACAGCCAGCCGCGACCCCTTTGACCATCTGCGCGACGAGGGCCGGCTCCAACCGGTGCAGGGCTACGTAGTCCAGGAAGAACAGTGGTTCCGCGCCCATGACCAGCATGTCGTTGACGCTCATCGCGACCAGGTCGATACCCACGGTGTCGAACTTCTTCGCCTTGGCGGCAACCTGCACCTTGCTGCCCACGCCGTCGGTGCAGGCGACCAGCACCGGATTACGGTAATTCTTCTTGAAGAGCTTCTCGTCGTAGTCCAGGCGGAACAACCCGGCGAACCCCCAGGGCACGTTGATGACCCGCGGCCCGTACGTGCTGGCCAGGTGGGTCTGAATCCGATCGACCATCACATCGTTGGCTTCGATGTCCACGCCGGACTGGGCATAGGTAATGGACTTACTCATTGGCGGTGGTGAATCCTTCAAACATGTAGAGTTGGTAGCGCTCCATGCAGAATTTGCTCATGGTGATATCGACGGGAATCGGGTATTTGCCGGACCAGCAGGCCGTGCAGTAGTGGTCTTCGGGCAGCGCCGCACAGGAGAGCATGCCCTCGAGCGACAAGTAGCCCACGCTATCGACTTCGAGGAACTCCTTGATCTCCTTGAGCGTGCGATTGTTGGCCAGAAGTTCTTCCTTGGTCGGGAAGTCCACGCCGTAGTAGCACGGGAACCGGATGGGCGGACAACTCACCCGCATGTGGATTTCCTTGGCCCCCGCCTCGCGCAAGGCCCTGATCTTGCCGCGGGTCGTGGTGCCGCGAACGATGGAATCGTCCACCACGACGATCCGCTTACCGTTGACCACGTCCTTGATGATGGCCAGCTTGAGCGTGACTTCGAGCTCCCTGAGCTTCTGATCGGGCGAGATGAACGTCCGGCCGATGTAGTGGCTTCGGACCATGCCCATATCGAACGGGATGCCCCCCTGCTCGGCGTAGCCGATTGCGGCGGAGGTTCCGGAGTCGGGAATCGGAATGACCACGTCGGCCTGGGCCGGCTGCTCCTGGGCCAACTGGCGGCCGAGCTTCTTGCGGAATTCGTGCACGTTCTCGCCGAAGATGTGCGAGTTTTGCTTGGAGAAATATACGTGCTCGAAGATGCAGTGGGCCGGCGTGATGCTCCCCCGCTTTACGAAAAACCGGCTGTGCAATCCGTTCTTGTCCAGACGCACGATCTCGCCCGGCTCAACCTCGCGGATGAACTTGGCCCCGATCGCATCGATCGCGCAGCTCTCGCTGGCGACGACATAGCACCCCCCATCGGTCTGGCCGATGCACAGCGGCCGAATCCCGTACGGGTCGCGCGCCGCCTCGATATGGTCCGAGAAGAGGAAGACGAGACAGTAGGCGCCCTGGAGATGGTTGAGGACGTGTCCCAGCGGATCGGGCTTGCTCTGGTGGGTCGGCTTGGCCAGCAGATGAACGATGATCTCGGTATCGCTGCTGGATTTGAAGATGCTGCCGTAGGCCTCGTACTCGTCCCGCAGCAGGCGGGCGTTGATCAGGTTTCCGTTGTGTGCGACCGCGACCTGCCCGCGCGAGTACTCCGCCAGCAGCGGCTGGCCGTTCTCTATGCTGGACGAGCCCGTCGTCGAATATCGAACGTGACCGATGGCGATGGAGTTCCTCAGCTTCTGGAGTGTATCCGCCCCGCTGCGAAAGACCCGCATGACGGTGCCCATGCCCTTGTAGCACTGGATGCACTCGCCATCGCTGGAGGCAATCCCGGCCGACTCCTGCCCCCGATGCTGAAGGGCGTGCAGACCGAAATAGGTCTTCTGCACGGCGTCGGGGGCGCCAAAGATCCCGAACAGCCCGCACTCTTCCTTTTTCTCTGAAAAGACCTCGTACCCGTCACTATTTGAAACCGGTTCAGGCATGGTTTTCACACTGACCGCCAATTACAGAGACTATTTCGAGAAACGCCATCCACCCACCGAAGCAACAGTGTAGTCGCTCGGGCCGCATAAGTCAATCACCGAACCCACGATGCGGCGGACAGGCACGCGCCCTCAATGCGGTCAAGTCCAGCAAACCGGCGAAGACAGGAATCATGCCACGGCAGCCCATCCTTTCTCTATCTCTTGACCTGTAAAGAACTTATGAACAGGACGCCCCCAGAACAGACCCGGAACTCTGGCACTTCACTTCCCCCCATGCGGCGGATTTCGCCGACCACCCGCACGCAAGCCGTTCGGCCGCTGCGTCGGCCAGTCTCGGCCGCGCGATGGTCTGTGATCCCCCGGATTCATCCGCCACACTGTTACTACCCCCCCGTCCGGCCCTTTGTTCGAGGGTGAACGATGGCATCAGCTACCGCCACAGCCTCCGCTCAAGAGTTCGTCGAGCAGAGGTTTGAGCTTGCGCATGGCGTTGCCACGATGGGAGATGGCGTTCTTTTCCTGTTCACCAAGCTCGGCGACGGTTTTGCCGAGCTGGGGCACGAGAAAGACCGGATCGTACCCGAACCCGCCCGTGCCGGCTGGCTGCTCCGTGATAAGTCCCTCCAAGGCCCCCTGGGTCTCAATGAGGACCTTCTCCGGGCTGGCCAAGCACAGGCAGCAAACGAATCTCGCGGTTCGTTTCTCCGTCGGCACGCCTTGCAGCAAGGAGAGGAGCTTCTCCATATTCCGCTGATCGACAACCTTTCGATCCGCCCCCTTGGCCCGTTCGCCGGAGAATCGGGCGGAGTTGACGCCCGGCGCCCCGCCGAGAGCATCCACTACCAGCCCGGAGTCGTCGGCCAGCGTCCAGAGTCCCGTCGCGGTGGCGTATCCAATCGCCTTCTTACGGGCATTCTCGGCAAAGGTCGCCCCATCCTCCTTGACCTCCCTGACCCCCGGAAAATCCGCCAGACTCTTCCATTCGACGTCGCCCCCCAGCATCGCCCGCAGCTCCCGAACCTTCCCCGGATTCGTCGTCGCGACAAGAATCATCCTGTGAATGCTTCGCATATTGAAAGTCTTCGCTCCGATCACTGATTCACTTCACCCCCGAGACGTCGTATCTCCTGTTTGATTTGCTCTACGACTTCCGTGTTGAGTATGACTTTTTTCCCGCCCACCTTGGCTGAGAAGACAGTAAACACTTTCCCTCCAAACTTCTGCTCGAATTTTGCGTGCGAGGTTTCCTGCATGCCCTTCCACTTGTACTCTTCAAAGGTGTGCTCGAACGTGATGGGCTTGATTTGAATGCCAATGTATTTGCCGTTCACCTCGATGAAGAAGTCCACGTTATACAATCGGTCCCACTCATCCGGTGCCGGCTTGATAGGGACGCCTACGCCCTGCTCAAGTAGGCCATAGGTCGTCTCGATCTCATTCTGATAGCCATCGAAGGTCCGTTTTATGACGACGGTCTTGATGTACTCGATACAGTCCTGCTCATTGACTTCCGCCACCTCATGTCGAATGACTTCGGACACCTTGACATAGAGCTTTCTGCCAAGCTCATCGAGATGCTCTCTGGGATAGACCTTCTGGTAGTAGTATTCCTCCCATTCCTCAAGGGTTTTCGGGGCACACAGTCGGATGAGCTCCGAGACGGGGCCAACGCATCGCTTCTTGTTGAGACCCCATCGGTTCATCCCCTGATTGAGGATCCATTCTTTCGCCATTATTCTTCCCACCTGAATCCAAGGGATTGCCAATAGGTCTTGAATTGCGCCAGCACCATTTTTGCATCGCACAGACAACCCATGAAGTTCACTTTCCCCTGGGGCTGGGGCACCCGCAACTCGAGGAGACCAAACTTCAACTGGAACTGTAAGCAGTCTTTGACGGATAATCCCCAGGTCCAGGGGACCTCACAATCCACGCAATTCCGGTCGCATTTCTCAACCAAGGCATGGAGGACGTCCGCACACTCATAGCAGACCGCTTCGTAAGGCTCCACTGGACCGAGTTTGCCATCTTCCGGAGACGGCATTTCTCCAGCAAGAAGCACCCATCCTTCTCCCATTTCCAGATCGTACTCCTTCCCACACCTTTCGCAAATCCACTTTGTTTCATCCATTTTTTGTCTCCCTTCGATATCCCAAGAACCTAGATCTATGTTTGTAGTCGAGAGTCGTATCCACGTCAGCAAGGCCCTTCTTTATCAGATGGGCATTGAGAAAAGTCTTATTCTGCAAGTACAAGTAGCAAAGCAGATTATTGTCCGCATCGTGTTTCGGCGCGTCGAATCTCAGAAAGACTTTTTGCCCCTGAGTCGCGTGCCGCAAGAACTCAACCGCCTTGCCACTTGTTGCTGGCCTGCTCTTGACTCCGAGCAACCTTACAGCCAGACCATCACCGATGACGAGCCGCTCAGGTGAAATGACGTCTTTCACGCTGTAATAGCTCTCCCTTCGGGAAGTGTGCTCGCTAATCCTTGAGCCAAACTGTAGCTTCCGGGGATCGACCTTTTTGTCGAACTGCACGGGGTCCTTGAATACATAGGGCAATTGATCGATTACGTGGCGAAAGCCGATGCTCGGCTGCTTCTGCACGAGGAATTCGATGCTGCCAGCTGTGAACAACGACCCTCTGCCCATGCCCAGCTTCTCGCGAATGACTGGCACAAAGTCTGGGTTAATCTCATAACCGACCGAGCTTCGCTGGAGATTCCTGGCCGCCAAGCAGGTGGTCCCGCTGCCGAGAAAGGGGTCGAGAACGGTATCGCCGACGAAGGTGAACATCCTGATCAGGCGATGAGGGATTTCTTCGGGGAAGACGGCCAGATGCTTGTCCTGTCGTTCGCCAGGGATGTTCCAATGGCCGGCGAAGAACTGGTTCCACTCCTCCGTCGTCAACCGCGATTGCTCTTTGATTTCTTTGCTGACGGGCGGAGCAGTCCCGTACTTCTTGAAGATCAGGATGAACTCGTAGTCGAGCTTGAGAATTCCGTTCCTCGGATAGGGGAACGATCCCATGATCGTCGCTCCGCCGGTCGTGTTGCAGGTGGTCACTTTCTGCCAGATGACGGCCCCCATGTAGTCGAAGCCGACCGTCTCGCAGAACTTGATGATCTCGGTTCGTATGGGAATGACTTTGTATCGCCCGTAATACACGGATCGGGCGAACTGGTCGCCGATATTCACGCACAGCCGGCAGCCTTTGGCCAAGACCCTGTGGCACTGGGACCAGACGAGGTTCAGATTGTTGATGTAGGTCTCGTAGCTGTCGTCGAAGCCGATCTGCTGCCCGTTGCCGTAGTCTTTGAGCTGCCAATAGGGCGGGGAGGTGACGACGAGGTGCACGGATTCGTCCGCCACCTCCGCCATGCACCTCGAATCGCCCGTGATAATCCTGTGATGGGTCTGCACTGCGTCTTTCCCAAAAGGTCAACATCTGGAGTCCCCGGTTTATACCTCTTACCACCACGACCCGTCAAGATGTGCAACGCGAAACCACCCCCAAGCTTGCGCTTGAGGGTGCCACCCAGAGCATGTTGGGGCAGCGCTATTTGCGATAAGCTGTGGCGTAAAAGGCCCCGCACAGCTCGCTGCCGGACTGGTCGTAGAACCAGGTCTGCAATCGGGTCTTGCCGGCCTTCAGAGGGACCGTGAAGGTCGCGGACTTGTCGCCGGGGGTGACGGGCTTGGACTGGTCGAAATCGCCGATCTTCAGGCGTGCTTGGGCGATGGGTAGGGCCTTGCCTTCTCCGGTCGGACCTTTCAGCGGCGCATCCAACGCGGCACCGGACTCGGGCGGCCAGCGAGTGAGGGTGAACTCGTAGTCGCCATCCCGTTCGACGAGGAGATTCCAATACGAGTTGATCTTCTGCTGCAGGTGGCCGAAGTTGTCGGCGTAGACCATGTACCAGTCGGCACAGGTCAACCTCACGGGATTCTCCTGCTCCGAACCGATGTGAACGCAGGAGGGCTCCTTCGCAATCAGCTCGACCTCGGCCCACCATCGCTCGTAGTGGTCCCGCATGGCCTTGACGATGTCCGGATGCTTGTCGGCAATGTTCGTCTTCTGGCCTGGGTCGGTGGCAATGTCGTACAGCTCCCCGCCTTTGACCAGCCGCCACTTCTTCCACATCACCGTGGCGTTCCATTTGGGGATGTCGATGTGGTATTGCACCACGATCATGCAATCCCGCAGACCGGCCTCGGAGCCGCGGAGCAGCCCCGCCAAACTCGTGCCGTCGAACCTCGCCCCGGATGGCGTCTTCAGGCTGCACAGGTCGATCAGCGTCGGCAACAGGTCCTGGCAGGTCGCCAGTTCATCAATATCGCCTGGCTCGTGCAGCTTCCCGCCGGGCCAGCGAATGAAGCACGGCACGCGGTGGCCACCGTCATAGAGCGAGGTCTTGCCGTCGCGCATCCCGGCGTTGAACGTCTTGACGCCCGCGGTGCCGCCATTGTCCGTCATGAAAATCAAAATCGTGTTCGCGGCCAAGCCCGTTTCATCGAGCAGGGCCAGAAGCTTGCCGATGTTCTCATCGACGTTGGCGATCATGCCGAAGAAGTTCGCGGGCACACCCGGCTTCTTGTAGGGTTCGGCGTACTGGGGCGCGACAAAAAGCGGTCCGTGCGGCACGTTGGTCGGCAGATAGCAGAAGAAAGGCTCGCCCTTAGCCGCACACGCCTTCATCCACTTCATCGCTTCCCGGAACCAGACGTCATTGCAGTATCCCTCGTACTTCTGGGGTTTGCCGTTGTGCCAGTATGTGTCGTCGAAGTAGTCGTTACCCCAAATGTCAGCCGCCGAGGTGATGCCCCACGACTTGTGGTGCACCACCTCCTGGAAGCCGCGATACTGCGGCAGGTAGGGGTAGCTGTCCCCAAGGTGCCATTTGCCGAACAGACCCGTGCGATAGCCGCCGGCGGCAAAAACCTCGCCCATAGTCGGGACATCAGTCCGCAGCATGGTCAGGCCGCCACAGACGTGCCGGGCCTTGTTCCGCAGCGCGTCGAGGCCCGTCATGAGCTGGCCCCGCGTCGGCGTGCACATCGGGGCCACGTGGAAATCCGTCAATCGAATGCTCTGCCCGTGCAGCCGATCCATATTCGGCGTTCGCAGCACCGGATTGCCGTGGCACGAGAAATCGCCATATCCCTGGTCATCCGTCAGCACAAGAATGACATTGGGTCGCCTAATTTTAGGCTCTGCGGTCCTCACCCATTCGGGCGTACTCATCGCCGCCGTGGCGGCCCCCAGCCCGACACGCTTCAGGAAGGTACGTCGATTCATGGCTATCTCCTCACAGGGACGATCCATTCACCCATATCGTTCTGACATTCTCGCACGAAATACGCAGAACGACCACCCGTTTTCCGGCAACGAGGCCAACAAAAAAGGCCGGGTGTTCCGGCCCGGCCTTGGATTGATTCGGCGGTCGTGTTCACTTGCGTTTCTGGACCGCGATGCCGCAGGAGCCGAACTCGGCTTTGGGCTCTGCGGCGGCCCCGATGCTAAATGGCACCCACGACGACCGCGAGGGGTCCTTGGCCGACTCCAAGCCGCTGTCCGGGTCCAGAGCGACCGTCAACCGGTAGGAGACGACCGTGACAAGGGCCTTGAGCTTGGTCTCGTAGCCGTAGTCTGTCTTCACAAGGTCCGCCAGAGGCAACGTCCATTTGCAGGTGACCTTCGTCTGGCCCGCCAGCAGCTTCTCCAGGGGCAATTGCAGCTTGTACTGACCTGCACCCGCCTGCTCGAAAGGCGCCGGTGCATCACCGAGGGAAACAGAGGTCAGAACGCCCGTCGCGTAGGGCAGCGTGATCGGCATGACCGAGACGCCTTGCGGACCTTTCATCAGCGTGACATCGGACTGGGCAACGATCTGGCCGGACGCGGTGATTCGCCAGAGGTCTTCCTGCCTTCCGACGAAGTCGGGCTTCGACCATTGCTGGTAGCCGATGCTCCCCTTGGCCACATCGTCCGCCGCCAGCGGCTCCGGCAGGTTCTCCGGGGCCACGTCCGCGACGTGCAGGTCGTCGTAGATCACGCGATACGTCTTAGAGTCTCTCGGCCTATACCAGAAGATGGGTTTCTCGGCCGCGCCGAGCTTGACGCCCTTGCCGCGATAGTACCACTTGCCCTCGCCCTTGAAGAATCGGGTGAACAGCAGGTACTGCTGCATCTTCTTGCCGAGCGAGAGCTGCTCTTCATCGGACAGCTTGAGCTGTTCGAATTTCTTGGTGATCTGGGGGGCCTGCTTGAGGTAGTCTTCGACCGCCACGCCGTCGGGGAATTGCCCGTCTTCGAACTTTTCGGCCAGGACGCGAAGACCTTCGATGAAGTCCGCCTCCGTCGCGCCGAACAGATCCATCTCCATCTGCTGGAGCTTGTAGCCTTCCGGGACCTCCATGCTGAATAGCCCCTGATCCATCGGTGCATCGAACTGCAGGTTCTTGGCGATCACGAGCATCTGGCCGTCTTTCTGGTCGATGCGGATCGGCAGGCCGGTTTTGGCATCGGCCCAGATCGTGATTTCCGACCGCGGGTGCTTGGCCAGGAACCCGACCGCCTTGCGGCCGTCGATCTCCCGTGTGCCGAGTTCCTCCACGACAAAATGGGGGCTGTCCTGAAGCTGGGCGAGGGCGTTCCGGAGCTGATCCATGTAGTTCGGCATGGAAGGGAGGCCCTTGAGATCGATGTAGACCGCCTCCTTCTTGGCCTCGGTCAAGTTGAGGATGCGTCCGCTCTCCAGGTCGATAATGCTGACGTTGCCTTCGATGTTCGACATCGTCCGCCGGATGCGCGAGCCCACGACCATGTCATGAATGACCGGGGTATTCGGGTCCTCCGTACCGATGATGATGTCGAGAATGGCCGTATTGGCGTTGAGGATGGGCTGGATCACCTGTGCAAACGTGACACCCGAGCCGAGAGGGCTCCCGATGAAATGAAATCCCAGCAGCACCGCGACTACGATCACCGCCGCAGCGGCCAGTTTCGTCATCTTACTTCTCATAACGATTCTCCATACACCGGGCTGGGGGCCTGTGCCCTGATTCGCCCGGCGTTTCTCCAAGTCCTCGAGGGCGTCGGCCAGGATGCGCCGATCGACCTGCCAGGACGATGTGATCTGCGATTCGTCGATTAGCTTCTTTATGTCATCTGCCGGTTGCATTTGCTTACCTTGCCATTGAGAATGCTCCGCAGCCTGTCGATTCCATACCGGTATCGGCTCTTGGCCGTATTCGTCGAAATCTGCCGGGCTTTGCCGATGGCCTGAAACGTCATCTGCCCGTGCAGATGCAGCATCAGCGCCTCTCGCTGCTCGAACGGCAGCTCGGCCATCGCCCCGCTGAGCATCTCAAGCTGCTCGTTGCAGACCAGAGTCTCCAGCGGCTCTTCCACGCTCCGGCCGGCGTCGTCAAGCCCAAAGGACTTGGCGATGGCCGGGTCTGTGTCTGGGATGCTCACCTGAAGCCTGCCGCGCACGCGCTCGGCCTTGTTCCAGTTCCGGGCGTGATTGGCTACGCAAGTCAGGAGGTAGCCCTTGAGACTGCCCGTCAGGCGAAACTCGTCCAAACGGCGGACGAAGGACAGGAATACATCGTGAACGACGTCCTCCGCCGCCGTCTTGTCGTTGAGCAGACCCATCGCCAGCAGCAGCAAATCTGCCTTGTACTTCTCATAGATCCGCGTGAGGGCCTCACGGCTCCCACGCTGGCATCGCAGAACAAGCAGCTTATCTTCCATCGGCCGGCCTATCGGGTACCCAACAAACGTTTGTCCGACAATATAACAACCGGGACGGTGTTTTGGGTCTGCATCCTGTAACAAATTTGGTTCTCGCCAGGGGGAGTATGCCGGACATACGTTCCGTCTGTTCCGTGACCAGTGCACATCCGTTTCGGAGGTCGAAGACACCTTCAGCGCGGGAGAAAGAGCATCACACGCAATTACCTCGTGACGCCTTCTTCTGTGAAATGGTTGGTTAGAGCTCTGTACAGGCTGCCGCGAAAAGCATCCTCGATTTCTTCTACGCTTTTCAGCCCAAATATGCATGCGGTGGCAATGGGATCAGCCCGATACTTCGTATGCCCCTCATAGAAACCATAACGCATGATGTAGTAGGGGGCCATTTCACTGAAATGCAAACGGGTGAGTCCCTCCTCCAGCTCAACCACTTGTGCGCCGGAGAGATGAGAATACTTGTCCCGCAGAAACAGCCTTTCCTTGGAACTGAGACCCCGTTGGACGTCTATATCAAATCTTCCCTGGATCTCATCCTGAAATATGGATATCTGCCACCCCTTGGTTCCTTCCGCCCGAAGGGTGACTTTTCTCCCATGATAGAAGACGTGCTGGACGTTGGAAAATCTTCCGAGCGTTCCGAATTCGATCTCCTGAAGAATCGCATTCCAGACATGATAGAGAGGTTTGGCCATTTGTGGATGGGTCAATCCCAGTTTTCTGACGAGGTTGTTGTCCCCCTTCAGGACGGAGATGATATCTTCGTCGGCGGCCATGAAGCCCGCCCCGGAAAATCTCCCGGGCCGACCGATGTAAGTGATCACATCGACAGGAATACCCGTAATCATGCCTTTCCCATCCAATTCAGCTTCGGAGTGGAGTCCGGTTCCGGCCAGGGTTGGGAAATCACCGCGATTCACATAAAGCTGTTGATCTTTGCCATATACAGATGAGACTCTCTTGCTGTAGTGCAAAGGCCTTCCATTTTCGACGGTAACCGGCATGAGAGCGTATTTCTTGTTTTTCAGAAAGGCCGTCAGAATCTCCGTGCCGTCTTCCGTCACGCATGGAGAGAGAATATCGGGTGGGTCATCAAGCAAGGTAGGATATAAAGGATGGGGTGTTTGTGGATAGGAAACCCGAGGGGAGGCGGTCTCTGGTGCGTCTGTTGGTTGCGCGTATACCCTTTGATCGGCCGGTTCCGCCAGCAACTGGAACGATGTTGATGGGCAGCAGGCACCAGTCATCACAGCGATACGCAAACATGGGACAACCCAACGCCACATTTCATAGCTCCATACACAGTAAATCTCTATGCACAGGCGCTTTAGACTACCCCGACGGATCAGGCCTGAACCAACTTCGGCGACAGGGCTCTTTCTGATGTTTTTGCCACTGTATGCTATGACGACCGGCCAAGCTGATCGGTTGACAGCAAATCCAGTCAATCGGGCCTTGTGGAGACCAAGATTCCCGATTCCTGCTCCCTACGCCCGGATGATCTTGTACACCCTGAACGCTTCCTGTGGCAGAGGGCGAAGCACGCCGCACAATCCTGTCAGACCTTGCCCGCAGCTTGTCTTCCTGCTTGCGGCAACTCGTGAAGAATGTCCTTGAGAGTCCTGTTCATGATATGGAGTCCCACAGAAACACCCGCGAGGAAACCTGTGACAAGCAACGCTCCTGTGTCAACAATGGTTGTGCCTGGGATCAGATGGATGACTGTAGCGGCCTCGGCAATGGCGGCGGCCGCCGCCAGAAGCCATGGCGACCTTCGATTCTTCATCTTGTCTATTTCTCCGCGAGCGTCTTGATCTCGGCCTGCGAGAGGGCGTAGTTGCAGAGGCGGACATCGTCGATGAAGCCGTGCCAGCCCCGGCCGGGGTGCTCGGAGTTCTCGCCGATATACACCGGGTAGGCGTTGACGTTGATTGCACCCTGGGTCTTGGCCGAGGCATCCAGCTTGCCGTCCACGTATAGACGCAGTTCACTGCCGTCGTAGGTTCCCGCGACATGATGCCATTGCCCGTCATTGCCATTGGCGCCGCCAGTCGAAGGCGAGGTTGATCGCCGTCCGGCGGGCGTACGCGTACCAACAGTCGATCCGGCCCTGGTCTTTCGCACCCTGGAGCTTGATGAACAAGTCCTGTAGGAGCTCCTCGGCCACGTCCTCGCGCAAGGTGAGCCTGGTCAAGAGGGCGTGAAGACCCGCCCCGAATTTGTCCAACAAATCGAGCAACTCTGTTTGCCGATCACTCAATCCAGGCTCCTTGTCGGCTTGTGCCTCAGAACTTCACCATTATAGACGCAAAGCTCCCCGGCCGCGCAACCGGCAAACCCCGGAAGACGGAGTGTGCTGTGCAGACCTGCTCGCGCGTGGTATGATCGATAAGCAGTACTCGAGTTTGGATACATCGATAGAATTACGCAGGGGATGAACATGATTGAGCCAGTCACTGCTCGAATCACGCTGGTTGCGGCGCTAAGCCTACTGATGATCGCAATGCCTGTCTTGGGCGGGCAGGCTGATCCACGACCATTGGCATTTCCGGGGGCCGAGGGGTTTGGGCGGTTCACCTTGGGCGGCCGGGGCGGCGATGTGTATCACGTGACGAACCTCGACGACGATGGGCCGGGGTCGCTGCGATACGGCATCAAAACCGCCAAGGGTCCGCGCACCATCGTTTTCGATTTGTCAGGCACGATCCTCTTGAAGTCCGAACTCAGGATCACACAATCGAATCTGACCATCGCCGGGCAGACCGCTCCGGGCGACGGGATCACCCTGCGGGACCAAACGGTCAGCCTGAGGGGTTGTCACGACATCATCATCCGCTACGTCCGTTTGCGGCTGGGCGATAAGAACAAAAAGCCCGGCGGCTACGACACCCTGACGACCGACGACATCGCGGACGTGATCCTGGACCACGTGTCGCTGAGCTGGGCCATCGACGGCACGCACGACCTGCGCCGGGGCAAGAACGTGACGGTCCAGTGGTGCGTCTTCAGCGAGGCCCTCAACGACAGCATCCACAACAAAGGGTCACACGCGATGTGCGCCTCCTACCGCGACCTCAGCGGCCCGCTCACCCTGCACCACAATCTCTTCACGACCTGCCGTGACCGCCACCCCACGCTCGGCAGCGCCAAGGAGGGCGACCCGCTGACGATCGTCGATTTCCGCAACAACGTCATCTACAACTGGAGCGGCACGGCCAATTTCTGCGACCACTTCGTCAACGCCGTGAACAACTACTGGCGTCCCGGCCCCGAGACCAATCCCAAGAGTCTGCCGATTGCGATGAAGGGCAGCCTGCCCCACGCCGCCCGGGGCTTCATGGCCGGCAACATTTTCGAGGGCCACGACGACTGGACCGGGGACAACTACGCCAGTCTGGACTTCAAGCGGTGGCTGGGCCCGAACTCGAGCTACAAGTACGCCGGCACGTTAGCCGACTGGAAGGCCGATGCGCCCAACCTCGGCACCAACGCCCCCACAATGCAACCGGCCCGCGAGGCATATGAGTTGGTGCTCGCTCGCGCTGGCGCCTCGTTCAAACGCGACGCCGTGGATAGCCGGGTCATCAACAATGTCCGCGAACACCAGGGCCGCTTGCTCAACTCGCAAGACCAAGTCGGCGGCTGGCCGACGCTCAAGACGCTACCCGCGCCACGCGACAGCGACGGCGACGCCATGCCGGATCAGTGGGAAACCGCCCACGGCCTGAACCCGAACGACCCCGCCGACGGTCCCAAAGACCGCAACAACGACGGCTACACGAACTTGGAAGAGTACCTCAACTCCCTCGTTATGTAGGGTGTGCCGTGCACTCCTTTTCCCTGCGTAAAGCACAGGCCGGGCTCCGCCACCTGGCCTGTGCGACACCAACGATATGGAGAATGGCACGTCAGTAGGTCTCTATCTTCGCGCCTTCCAATAGCTTCTGACCATTGAACGCATCCGGTGGGAAATCACCTTCTGCGAGCATCTTGACATCTATGTTCCAGTTGGCCCCTCCTTGAACCGTGCCCCTTTCGGGGTCAGGATATGTAACCAGGACTCGCCTGCCTGCATACCACGGGCCTTCGGGCAGACGCACGAAGTTGGAGTGTTCATACTCCCTTTCTTTCTCCCACTGGCCTGACCGTTGTTTCCACCAGATCCACCGGACACAGATGTAGTCGTGCTCCGGATCGATGTAGAACTCCCGTCGAATATCCCCACTGTTGATTCTCAGACCGACATACCTACTCAGTTTCTCGGGTGCATCACCGATCATTTCAAAGCGCGCAGGATCGTGATCCGCGTACGGCCATTGCTCCTCGATTGGCTTGCTGTCTGTCGACATCAGTAAGCTGCTGCTCTCGCGCAGAATCCTGACTTCCTCACGGGAATTGGTGACGGCGGGGTGTACATAGTTCCGGGTGTACAGTCTCTCGCCATCGAATATGTGCGTGGACATTGGTGGCTGAGTCTTGGCCCAACTCAGAGCACCGAGTGCGGTTACAGGCAGGTTGAGGTGATATTGCGGATGGCGATCCGCGCTCAGATTGAAGTAGTGGTCGTGGTGGATTCTCCGGCCGTCGCGCCAAATGACTTCGATCTCGCTTGCCCTATCGTTGTCCCACACCACAGCCCGATATCGGGCCGGGAATCGTCCCAGAGCAGCCTTGGCGGCCTCAAGCACCACCCCTACAGAGGGCGCAGCGACCTTGTCGTAGTTCTTTACGACAGGCAGATCCCGGGACGCGCCGAGGTCGTAGATGCTCGCAGGACCAGTCTCCGGGAAGTCGAAGGTGCCGGTAATGGATTCACGCTTCTGCTCTTTTCGATGAGCCAGTTGCAGGCATTCCCAGACGGTCAGGGGCAATCGTGTCTTGGGGTCCGCCCAGATTTGCCTGATCAGCAATCGCCTGCCAGCCGCATCATTAAGGTAGCAATCGAACCGGATCAATTGCGTGCCAC
>Ga0315286_10003128_pt1 | contig 15509 bp, 10 predicted proteins | sample YL17G10_0_MG_FD_205038 | JGI IMG/M metagenome (GOLD analysis project Ga0315286, IMG submission 205038) | Sediment microbial communities from Yellowstone Lake, YNP, Wyoming, USA - YL17G10_0 | ecosystem: Environmental > Aquatic > Freshwater > Lake > Sediment | place: USA: Wyoming | collected...
TCGAACCGGCTTCACCTGTCTGGTGCGATTCACCCGGACGTTCCCGATCCGATTCTTGGTGTCTTGGTGCCTTTGTGTTGAAATCCTATCTCGGGATTTGGGTTGGGTTTGGGCGACCAGTCCTCTGTTTCAGCCCTTGCCTTGCCCTGCGCGAGAGCTATAATCAGGCGTGAAGTCGGATAGCACGGGCCTGTTCGAGGAGAAGGCAATGGGCGAAGTCCAGGCCGGGAAGCCGCTGGCGGACCGGATGCGGCCGAAGGACCTGAGCGAATTCCTGGGCCAGGAGCACATCCTGGGCAAAGACAAGCCGCTGCGCCGGATGATTGAGAAGGGCGAGCTGCATTCAATGATTCTCTGGGGACCGCCCGGCAGCGGCAAAACCACGCTGGCGTTGCTGATTGCCGGCTACACGAAAGCCCACTACGTGAAGTTCAGTGCGGTGCTCTCGGGCGTTGCCGACATCCGCAAGGTCGTCGCCGAGGCCCAGTTCCAGCGCAAGGCGCACAACAAGCCGACGGTGCTGTTCGTGGACGAAATCCACCGGTTCAACAAGGCGCAGCAGGATGCGTTTCTGCCTCATGTCGAGTCCGGCCGGATTATCCTGATTGGCGCGACGACCGAGAATCCGTCGTTTGAAATCATCGGGCCGTTGCTCTCCCGGACCAAGGTCTACGTCCTGCAGCAACTGAAGCCGGAGGACCTGGTGCAACTGCTGCAGCGGGCGCTGGCGACCGACCAGCAGATAAAGGCATTGAAGTCGGAATTCGAGGCGGCGGCGTTGAACTACATTGCGCAGATTGCCGATGGCGACGCACGCCGGGCGCTGAACACGCTCGAGCTGGCGGTGACGTCAACCGAACCGGACGCGCAGGGAAAACGGAAGATAACCGCGAAGGCGCTGGAGGAGATTGTCCAGCGCAAATTCCTGCTTTACGACAAGTCGGGCGAAGAGCACTACAACCTGATTTCCGCGCTGCACAAGTCGCTCCGGGATTCCGACCCGGACGGCGCGATTTACTGGCTGGCCCGGATGCTGGAGGCGGGCGAGGACCCGCTGTACGTCGCGCGACGGCTGGTGCGGTTCGCATCCGAGGACATCGGCAATGCGGACCCGCGGGCGTTGCTCGTTGCGGTGGCCGCCAAAGAAGCGGTTGATTTCATCGGCATGCCGGAGGGGAACAATGCGCTCGCCCAGTGCGCAGCGTACCTTGCGACGGCGCCCAAGAGCAATGCCGTGTACAAGGCCTACGAGGCGGCGAAGAAAGATGCGCTGGAAACCGCGGCTCAGCCGGTGCCGCTCCACCTGCGCAATGCGCCGACCCGCCTGATGCAGGGACTGGGCTACGGCAAGGATTATCAGTACGCTCATGACTTTCCGGACGCGCGGGTCGAGCAGGAACACCTGCCTGAAAACCTGAAGGGAAAGCGCTACTATGTGCCGACCGAGCGCGGATTCGAGGCGGAAATCAAGAAGCGGATGGACGAGAAGGCGGCGAAGCGCAAACCGCCCGGCGTTAAGGCGAAACCGGAAAAGTGAGGGCGAAGGTGTCACCTTCGCCCTCTGCATTCAGCCGCGCGGACGCGGCGGACTACTTCTTCTCGGGCTTCTTCTCGTCTTCTTCGGCCTGGTCCTTGACCTGTTTCAGCCCTTCGGCGAAGATGCTGAGAGCGCCGGTGATGCCGGCGGCTTCGTAGGGCAGGAAAACCTTGGTTGCCTTGCCGTCCGCGACCTTGCCCAGCATTTCGAGGTACTTGATGGTGAGCAGGTCTTTGGTCGGCTTGCCGTTGTGGATGGCATGATACACGCGCTCGATAGCCTGCCCCTCACCTTCGGCAATGGTGAGAAGCTTGAACTTGTCGGCTTCGGCGACCTTCTGAATGGCGTTGGCCTGACCTTCGGCTTTCAATATCCACTGCTGTTTGTCGCCTTCCGCTTTCAGAATCGTGGACTGCTTGATGCCTTCGGCTTCGAGGATGATGGCACGGCGGTCGCGCTCAGCCTTCATCTGGCGGTGCATTGCCTCCATGATGTCAGGGGGCGGGTCAATGCGCTGCAGCTCGACCCGGGTCGCGCGGGCGCCCCATTTGTCGGTCGCCTCGTCCAGGACCTGGCGCAGGTGCAGATTGATCTTCTCACGCGAGGTGAGGGTCTCGTCCAGCGCCATGTCGCCGATGACGTTACGCAGATTGGTCTGGGCCAGCTTGACGGTGGCGTACCGGAACTGCGCGACGTTGTAGAGCACCTTCACCGGGTCGGTGATTTCGAAATAGATGATGGCGTCTACCGTGACGACCACGTTGTCCTTGGTAATCACTTCCTGGGGTGGGACGTCTACCACCTGCTCGCGCATGTCCACGACCCGGATACGCTCAACGAACGGCGTGATGAAGTTCAAACCCGGGCCGGCGAGCCGGACGTAGCGGCCCAGGCGCTCAATCGCGCCGCGCTCCCAGGGGCGGATGATCTTGATGCCGCTGACGGCGATGATGAACACGAATACGCCGATGACAATCCAGACTGCAGTCATTGTTACCTCCTACTTCTGCGTTGTGGTCTCGGGCGCCACGACGACGTGGTTGCCCACGACCTTCTTGACCCTTACGTTCACGCCGACCTCAATCGGGCCGGCAGCCTCGGCGCGCCACGCCTCGCCAAGAACCTTGACCATGCCCAGCGCGGGCGGATTGATGCGTTCGATGACGATTCCCCGGGCATCGTGCAGCCGTTCTGAGCCAACCTTCTCGGGCGAGTCCTTGGTCCAGCGTCGGGCGATCTTCTGGGCCGAGAAGACGAGAATGCCGGAGAGCACGACGAAGATGGGAATCTGCACGGCCAGGCTGGGCATGAACAGCGCGATGATGCCGGTGATGACGCCGGCGATGCCGAACCAGAAAATCACGAAGCCCGGCACGATGATCTCCATCACGGTCAGGATAAACCCGAGCACAAACCAGTTAACCGGCTTCATCAGTAACCTCCTCCTTAAAAGCTGTCAATTCACGGTATTAGACTACTCCGGAAACGAGACGAAGCTACAGCAAAAAAGCCCGTCTGTCAATAAGCGGTGCGGAAGCTGTCGCCACACAGCGAAAATGTCATAGGTTAACGCCACAGGGAAAATGTCATGCCTGCGCTGGACAGCCTCAATTCCGGGCGGTAGCTCCTTTATGTCAAATTCAGTTCCTGCCGGCTTGAGCGCGAGGCACCCTGCTATCAAGCCGTCTCATTCGTGCTGGGTCACCCCGCGAGCGGTCGTATCGAGATTTCGACCGGTACCTGAAGGGACGGATCTCCGCCGAGCACTCTGCGCCCAGACAATTCGCATCGCAATCAGCGGCAATGCAGTCCCGCTGCGCGGCTGCCGCTGTTAACCACAACCGTCCCAGTCCTGTAGGACACTGTGCTTATGTCGAGTGACCGTGGTTGAATTGTTGACGGTGCGGTCCATGCCTATCATCCGCACACCGGAGAAGCACCGCCTGAGCCAATTTCCAGCGACCGAATCTTGGAACTACGACACTGGATACGTCACAACAGGGTATGACATTTTCGCTGTGTGAAAGCTATGACATAATCGCTGTGCGCTTACACTCTGCCCGCAGCCAGCTCCTTCGACAGCAATTCCGGGCCGCCCAGCTTCACCGAATTCAGGAAGGTCTGCTTGGCCGCAAGCATCGTCTTCTCGTCGGTGTACTGCCGGTCCAGCCGGCCGAGTTTCTTCAGCGAATCCTCGAGTTGCTTCACGCGCGGCATCGGTTCCGCGGTGTAGCCGGGTTTCACCTGGACCTCGCCGATCTTCAAGCCCGGGGCGCGGAGGCGCACCGAGTTGTCATCGAGAATCCCGGGCAGGTCGGGGAAGACGAGTTGCTCGGAGCCGCTGACCGAAGGATGCGCAACCCGGATGACCATTGCCTGGTCCGGGTAGACCACGACCGAGTCAATCGTCGACTCGACGTTCAGCGCCAGGAGCGCGCTGAGTATGAGACCGTACATGAAACCTCCCTCCGGCGCTCAGCGCCGGAAATCTCGTGCAATGCGGAATTCGGAAGGCAGATAGTAGAATAACATACCTGTTGTCTGTTTCAAAACCCCAAATTGGCGTTGCATTACATTTTCTCCGGAACCGAGTCCCGGCTCTTTCGCAGTTTAGACGCAGTCGGGCACGCAATGTGCATTGCTGCTGCCGGTTGCACAGCGATTGTAGCCCCGCAGGGTCTACTGTGTCAAGCTGTTCGCCTGAGTACCTCCGCACCGGGTCAGCGAGTCTGCTATTCGCCGTCTGTGAGAATCCATTGACGGCGGGTAGACTTGGTGCTACCATGCTTGCAGTTGGGGCAGCGGCAATGTCTGTGCCGGAGGTTACGCCAACGGCTACAACGTCGGACAGTACTTCCCGGTGGTCCAGAATCGTCTGGCTGCGGAGGGACGGACTAAAGGCGCGGCGCGTCAGACATCAGGTCTTCTTCAGCTTCTTGCCGTAGATTCGCCAGGCAACAAAGAAGCGTTTCGCTGTCGGCACCTTGAGCCGACGAGACGCGGCGCGCATCCGGGGAGTCCAGTCGGCCGGGTAGTTGATGACGAGGCCCTTGCCGCGCCCGGTGGCGACCCTCAGCAACTCGGCGATGGCGGACGTCAGGTCCGCGGGCTCGGCCAGCAGGTTGACGCTGGTTCTGAACCGGCCACCGTAGCGGCGCCTCACGATTTGCACCGGCGTGCCGTCGGGCAGCAGACTCCCGCGCGCCAACCCGATGCGCGACCATAGCCAGCGCGGATACTGCTCGTGAAACATCACCCGTTGCCCGCCGGACCAGTCTGACAGGGAATTCCCCGTGACAGCCTTGGGGCGCGAAATCCTTGGGACAGCCCCTCCTTTCCGAAGCGGAAAAGGGGACAGTCCCGAGTTCTCGCGAAACCGGGACAGTCCCGGATTTCGCGGCAGGTCCCGGAATCCTGCGGTCGCGTAGATGCCTTCCAGTTTCATTCCCAGCTTCTCGGCAATGCGGAATACCGACGCCTTGCGCGGGTGATTCAGGGTATCAAGTCCAATCCAGGTGTGCCCGTTCTGGCGCGCAATCCGGAACAACTCCCGAGTCAGCCGGGTCGCAATCCCCGCGTCCTTGTGCCGGGGGTCAACTCTCATTCCGTATAGCCAGGCGTCGCGCCGGTTCAGATAGGCCATGCCGCAGACGGCAACAACCGGCCCCTGACCCCTGACCCCCGGCCCCTGTTCTTCGCGCCAGACCCAGACCCCGCCCGGGACATGCTCTCGGGTATGTGCCTTGATGACTCCGAGCAGGTAGTCGAACTCAGGCAGGCTCCGAGCGAAGGACTTGACCTTGGCGAAATGCCCGGGGCGGTAAGGTTCCAGCAAGAATCACCCGACGCGCAACAGGTCTTCCCTTCCGCCGTATCGTTTCTCCAGTGTGTCCCGCACGACCCGGTTCCCGGGTCTGGCCAGTGTCGGGTCAGCGCGAATCGTGTCGAACGCCTCATCGCGCGCCTTGAACAGCAGCTCCCGGTCTTCCTGCAGGTCCGCAATTTTCAGGTCCGGCAGACCATGCTGGCGCGTGCCCAGCACCTCGCCCGGTCCGCGGATTTCCAGGTCTTTCTCGGCCAGGGCGAACCCGTCGTCGGTCTGCTCGAAGAAGCGCAGGCGCTCGACAATCTCCGGCGCATGGATGAACGGCATGATCAGGATGCAATACGAAACATCCGCACCGCGTCCGACCCGGCCGCGCAACTGGTGCAGTTGCGCCAGGCCAAACCGTTCCGGGTGCTCAATCACCATCACAGTTGCGTTGGGAATGTCCACGCCGACTTCAATCACGGTCGTCGAAACCAGGATGCCGATTCGACCGGCTCGGAACTCCTCCATCACGCGGATGCGTTCATCGTTCTTGAGCCGGCCGTGCAACAGGCCAACCGTAATGCCGGGAAACACCTGGCGCATCTCCTCGAAAGTCTTAGTCGCGGCCGCGATGTCGAGCTTCTCGGATTCGTCAATCAGCGGGCAGACCACAAAGACCTGCTGTCCCTCGCCGATCTTCTGTTTCAGGAAATCGTAGATTGCTGGGCGTTTGTTGTCGGTCCTGAGATAGGTCTGGATTCTCTGCCGACCGGGCGGCTTCTCGTTCAGCACCGAGACGTCCAGGTCGCCGTACAAAGTCAGGGTAATTGTTCTGGGAATCGGGGTCGCGGTCATGACCAGAAAGTCCGGGTTGATACCCTTGTTCAGGAGCGCGGCGCGCTGCATCACACCGAACCGGTGCTGCTCGTCAACCACCACTAACCCCAGTCTGGCGAACTTGACATCACCCTCAATCAGAGCATGAGTGCCAAACACGATGTTGTACGTACCCGAGGCAGTTGCCTCCATAATCGCGCGCTTGGGTTTGGCTTTCACGCTGCCGGTGAGCAGCGCACACTCGACCCCGATGTCGGCCAGACACTGGGCCCAGACCCGGTGGTGCTGCTCGGCGAGGATTTCGGTCGGCGCCATCATCGCAGCTTGGAATCCGTTCTCGACCGCAATCAACATCGCGTGAATCGCCAGCACGGTCTTACCTGATCCGACGTCGCCCTGGAGCAGCCGGTTCATGCAGGTCTCGAGAGCCATGTCGCGCTTGATTTCCTGCATCACCCGCTCCTGGGCCGCAGTGTACTTGAACGACAGTTGGCTGAGGAACTTGCCGGCGAGTGAGCCGTTCTCGACCAGCGAAGCACCCTTCTTCAGATGAGTGCCGTGCAGTTTGCGCAGCGCCATCACCAGTTCGAAGTAGAAGAACTCCTCAAACGCCAATCGTCGGCGGGCGTCCAGACCGGCCTCGACCGTTGCCGGCGAATGAAGCGCCGCGACGGTCGCCCGGATGCCGGGATAGCCGAACTTCGAGAGCAGGTCTGGGGAGAGCGTCTCGGGCAAGGCTTGCAGGTACTTATCCAGCGCGGTACGCACGCAGTTGCGGATTTCCCACAGGCCCAGGCCCTCGGTCAAGGGATAGACCGGAATCACTGCGCCGGTGAACCGGAATTCATCTTCCGGGTCAATCAGTTGGAACTGCGGGTTCACGAGGCGCACGCCGCGGTATGCCGAGACCTGCCCGGACAGGATTATCTCCTGCCCGGCTTTGAACTTATACTTCAGGTCCGGTCGGTGAAACCAGACCGCTTCAACCGTGCTCGACTGGTCCTGTACTCGGAGTGAAACCAGTTCGCCCCGGTTCCGGGTCGGCACCAGGCCGGTTGCGATGACTTTGCCCCAGATCGAGACGTCGTCGCCCGGCCGGACTTCCTTGATTTCGTACAGCCGCGTCCGGTCCAGATACCGCCTCGGCACCAGGAACATCAGGTCTCGAACCGTCTCCACACCCAGTCGGTTCAAATAGAACGCACGTTTCGGCCCAACGCCTTTCAGATACTGAATCGGGGTTTCGAGCGGAGAATCTCGTCTGCCGTCTGCCGCCTTCGGTGTCCAATTCGTCATTCGTCGTTCTTCTCGACCTTCCCGCGCAGCGGCACGAAACGGACCGGCTCAATCGGAACTGCCTTAAACTCGCGACCCTGCCGCCGGTACAAAGTCAGAGTCTGGTCTCCGAATTCCGAACCGACCGGCACGACTAGTCTTCCGGATGCAGCCAGTTGCGCTTTCAGCGGCTCCGGCACAATTGGCGTCGCAGCAGTCACGACAATGCCCTCGAACGGCGCTTCGTCCGGCCAGCCGTCATACCCGTCACCGGCGCGGACGTGGATGTTGCGATAGCCAAGTTCTTTGAGTCGCTCGGTCGCGGTCCGGGCGAGTTCCTCGACGAACTCGACGGTAAAAACCTCAGCGCACAACAGACTCAGGATTGCGGCCTGATACCCCGAGCCGGTGCCGATTTCCAGCACCCGCTCCTCACGCTTCAGTTCCAGTAACTCGGTCATCTGGGCAACGATGTAGGGCTGCGAAATGGTCTGTCCTTTTCCGACCGGCAATGGATAGTCGTTGTAGGCTTCAGGCACGAACTCCGGGGGAACGAACATGTGTCTGGGGACTTTCCGAATCGCGTCGAGCACGCGCTGGTCTCTTACGCCGCGCAATGCAATCTGCTGCTCGACCATCGCCGAACGCAGCCGCGCCAGATATACTTCATCGATTTTCATCCGGCGACTTTCGCTAGCGTTCTGCGGCGAGCTTCTCGAATTCGTCTTCGTCGACGATCTTCACGCCGAGTTTCCTTGCCTTGTCGCACTTGCTCCCCGGGTCGGTCCCGGCCACGACAAAGCTCGTCTTCTTCGAAACCGTAGACGAGGGAGTGCCGCCCAGCCGGGCGACCAGTTCCTGTGCGGATTCCCGGGTGTGGCGTTTGAGTCCGCCCGTGAAGACGAACGTCTTGCCCGCCAGGGGTTTCGGCCCTTCGGTCCCGGGTTGTGACAACGGCAGCCCGGCCTTGCGCAGGCGCTCAATGAGCTTCTGGTTCTCGGAGTCTTGGAAGAAGTTGGCGATGCTCTCGGCAATGACCGGGCCGATGCCGGGAATCGCAGAAATCTGCTCCGGGTCGGCGCGCTCAAGGTCCTTGATGTCCGGAAAGTGCCGGGCGAGCAGTCGGGCCGCGCTGATGCCGACATGGCGGACGCCGAGCGCAAAGAGTAGGCTGGCATACGGCCGCGTCCGGCTTTGCGTCAGTGCGTCGAGCAGGTTCTGTGACGACTTCTCGCCCATCCGCTCCAGGTTCTGCAGGGTCGGCTGATCCAACGCGTACAGGTCGGCGAAGTTCTTGACGATTCCCTTCTCGACCAACGCGATAATCAACTTCTCGCCGAACCCCTCGATGTCGAGTGCGTTGCGGCCTGTGAAATGGCCGAGCCGCCTCTGGATTTGAGCTGAGCACGACGCGTTCACGCAACGCCAGGCGATCTCTTCCCCTTCTTTCACCAGCCGGCTGTGGCAGGAAGGACAACATTCGGGCATCTTGAACGGCCTCGCCGTCGCCGGGCGTTTTTCCAACACGACCTTCACAACCTGCGGAATGACCTCGCCCGCCTTCTCGATAACCACGGTGTCGCCGATTCGGATGTCCTTGCGCGTGACTTCGTCGGCGTTGTGCAGGGTTGCATGCTGAATCGTCGAACCTGAGAGAAACACCGGGTCCATCTTCGCAACCGGTGTGACGACCCCGGTCCGGCCGACCCCGAAGTCGATATCCCGAACAACCGTCGTCGCCTGTTTCGGCGGGTACTTGTAGGCCACGGCCCAGCGCGGGCTCTTGGCGGTATCGCCCAGCTCGGCGCGCTGGGCGAAGCTGTTCACCTTCACGACCATGCCGTCAACCTCGTAGGGCAGCGTTTCGCGCTTACCGTCCCATTCCTGGACATAGGCGATGACCTCGTCAATCGTCTTCAACGGTCGGGTGTGCGGGATTGTCTTGAACCCGGCTCGGGCCAGCGCATCGAGCACCTGCAAATCACTTGTGAGAGAAGCTTCCCAGCCTCGACCGGATGGTGGAACCGGAATCGTGTGGATGAAGATGTCCAGTCTGCGCTGCGCCACGAGTCTTGGGTCCAGCAGTTTGAGAGTTCCAGCGCAGGCGTTGCGGGGATTGGCGAACAGCGCCTCGCCCTCTTCTTCTCGCACGCGGTTGATCTCGGCGAATTGTTTTTTGGTCAGCAGCGCCTCGCCACGCACTTCGAAATCCGTCAACCGCTCTTTCGCTCTTTCGCCCTTGCGCTCTTTCATAACCTCCAGCGGCAGCGACCGGATGGTCCGGATATTGTTCGTCACGTCGTCACCGGTTTCACCGTCGCCCCGGGTCGCGGCCTGCACGAGTCGGCCGAACTGGTATTTGAGCGATACCGCGACGCCGTCCACCTTCTGCTCAACCAGGTATTCAACGGCATCCGAGATGGTCTTCCGTACCCGGGCATCGAACTCTCGCAACTCGTCAAACGAGTACGTGTTGTCAAGGCTGAGCATCGGGACCTGGTGCCGAACCGGGTCGAAGGTCTTAAGCGGCTCGCCCCCAACCCGCTGGGTCGGCGAATCCGGTGTGACCAGATCAGGGTACTTCGCCTCGAGTTTCTGCAGCCGGCTCAGCAACTGGTCAAAATCGTAGTCGGAGATTGCGGGGTCGTTGAGAACATAGTAGCGGTAATTGTGAAGGTTCAGCTCTCGGCGGAGCTTCTCAGCCTGCAATGACGCTTCACGCCACACGCTTGACTCATCACGCGGACGGGCGCAATGCGTCCGGCGTCCTGCGTCCGGCGTCGAGCGTTTTCGCGTCACCGCCCCTCCTTGTCACCCGGGGCCCGGAATGCGGATTCGTCGAGTTGGACCTCCACCTTCCTTGCTGGTCCGGCCGGACTCGGTGGCGCCTTGGCAGCGCGCACTCCGGACTGCGCCGGGCACAGGGTCTCGTTGATGTCAATCCCATCCGCCCAGACCCGCGCGATAATGTTGCCGTCAGGGTCTGAATCCAGTTCCTCGCACTGGACGTGTTTATGCAGAACCAGTTCTTCGAGTCGGGACTTCGCCTGCATTCCCGCCAGAGTCATGAGACTGGGCGCCGCCACGTCCCTCAGCCGGACAATACCGCCGGAACTGACGCGGAGCGACCCGCCGTCAATCACGTCGACTACCCGTACCGTCATCTTCATTCGGTCAGTCCATTCACCAGTAGAGTATAAGCGAACTCCTCTGGTGTCAAGTGCGCGCGGGAGTCGGTGCCCCCTTGACAACCGCCGGGTCGGGCTGTAGTCTAACGTGGAAGCGCAAGTTCCGGCGGCTTGATTCCCTTGAATCGGCATCATGGCGGCAGAACCTTCGACCGCCCGGGGCGGAGGGTGGTCGGCGGGAAGTTGGCAATCGTCCGCCCGGCGTGAGGCAATGACCATACTTTCGGCTCTCTTTCTGGTCGCAACCGTCGCGTATGTCACGCTGATGGTGTTGGTTGTCGTGCGAAACCCGCGGTCCTTGCTCAATTGGGTCTGCGCCGGCGTGCTGCTATGCCTCGCTCTATGGAGCTTCGCCGACGTCTTCACCAAGAACCCGCGGCTGCCGGTCGAGCGCGTCCGTCTCTTCGCGAACATCGGGTCGCTGGGCTGGTGCAGTTTTCCCGGCCTGCTGTTCATCTTCAGCCTGATTCTGTCCCGTCGCCGCCGGGCATTGCGCAACTGGCTGACCTACCTGCCCATGGTCGCGTTGTCGGCGTTCTTTTTGTATCTCCAGTGGTCCGGTCAGCTGGCGGCGGGCTACGCGCTCCAGCCATTCGGCTGGGCTACGGTCTGGGCTCGGGGCGCATGGCCGCCGGTATTCTTCGCCTACCCCATGCTGTTCTCGGCCGGTGCTATATGGGTCATAGCCGACTCCCGCCGGCGCAGCACCAGCGTGCGAGAGCGCCGCCAGAATCTGACCCTGATTATCACCATCATCGTTCCGCTACTGCTCGGCGCGTTCACCAACTTCATCTTCCCCTTGCTTACCATCGTCCGGTTCCCGGAACTCGGCCCGCTCTTCGGCCTGATATGGGGAGGAGGGCTCTATTACAGCGCCGCCCGGTACGGACTCATGACGCTTTCGCCCTATCTCGCCGCGGACGAGATTCTTTCAACTATGGTTGACGCGCTCCTGCTGCTCGACCCGGACAACCGAATCATTAATGTCAACCGCTCGACGCAGGATATGTTCGGCTACCGCAAATCCGAACTGGTGGGGCGCCCGGCCGAGATGCTGTTTGCCCTGCCCGGCCAGTTCCGCGATGAAGCGCAGCAGGTACTGGCCGGGCATGAAATCCGCCAGCAGGAGATTGTCGTCCTTGCCCGCAACGGCCGCGAAGTGCCCATGTCAATCTCCGCCCGCATCATGCGCGACAGCAGCAGCCTGCCGATCGGCAGTGTCTGGGCGCTGCACGACATGACCATGCGCCGCCAATCCGAGAACGAAACCCAGCGCCTGGCCGAAGGCCTGGCGGCCATCAACCGCCTCGCCGTAGACCTGGCCGCCGCGCCGCCCGACCTCGATCTCTATCAGTTTCTCGCGGAACGACTCAAAACCATCACCGGAGCGATTGCAGTCACCACCAGTGAATACCTCCCGGCCACCCGCGAAATGCGCATTCGCCACCTCGCGGTAGAGGAAGGCCTCCTCGCCCGAGTCAATCAGGTCCTCGGCAAGAGCATCCTCAACCTAAGCATCCCGGTCACGCCGGAAACCTACGCCCGTGTCGTCAGCGCCACCGTCGGGTCCGCCGGCGACCTCTCCGAAACCACCTTCGGCGCCATCCCTAGGCCACTCGGCATCGTCATCCAGAAAATCCTCGGCATCGACTACTTCACCGGCCTCACATTCACCCACCACCAAGATGTGGGAGAGGCTTCCCAGCCTCGACTCCTCGGCACCGCCGTCATCTCCGCCCGCGCCGGACACCCCACACCCCACCCCGATGTCCTCCGCACCTTCGCCAACATCGCCGCCGTAGCCCTCCACCGCAAACTACTCGAAGACGCCATCCGCGACAGCGAAGAATTTCACCGCAACGTCGTCGAACGCGCCAACGATGGAATCGTCATCATTCAGGACCAGCTAGTCCGCTACGCCAACACTCGCCTCCGCCAGATGTGGGGTGATGTTAACGCCGATCTGGAGGGCACACCCTTTACCGACTATCTGGACCCGGACGAAATCCCCAAGCTCGCAATCCGCTACCAGCAGCGGCTGGCCGGCGAGATCGTACCCGCCACCTACGAGATGGTCATCCGTCGACGCGACGGTTCCCGCTTCTACGTTGAAGTCAACGCCGGCGTCATCACCGTACAAAACAAACCCGCCGACCTCGTCATTGTTCGCGACGTCACCGAACGGCGCCGCGCGGCCCTCGCCCTGCGCGACAGTGAAGAGAGTTTCCGGGCGCTCGCCGAACGCGCCAACGACGGCATCTTTATCAGCGACGCCCAAGGCCGCCACGTCTTCGCCAACGAGCGCGCCGTGGCGCTCACCGGCTACCCGGTCGCCGAGCTGCTCGGCACGCGGTTTCGCGATCTCGTTCGACCGGAAGACGTATCACGACTCGAGGCCCGCGCCGCCGCCCTACTCCGGGGCGAACAGCCGCCCAGCCCGTATGAGATTATCGTCCGGCGCAAGGATGGGCAGGAGATTCCCCTCGAACTCAGTGTCACGCGGACTCTCTGGCGCAGCACGCCCGCCACGCTCGTCGTTGCCCGGGACATCACCGAACGCAAGCGCGCCGAGGTCGCATTACTCGCCGAACGCGACCGGGCCCGCAACTACCTAGACATCGCCGGCGTTGTCATCGTCGCCTTGGATGACCGAGGCCATGTAACCCTGCTCAACCGGACCGGCTGCCGCACCCTGGGCTACGGCGAAGGCGAACTGGCGGGTCGCAACTGGTTTGAGACGTGCGTGCCGGACCGGGTCCGGGGAGCGACCCTGGCCGCTTTCCAGCAACTTATGGCCGGTAGACTTGAGCCGGTCGAATTCTTCGAGAACGAAGTCCTGACCAAAGACGGCCGCGAGCGTCTCATCGTCTGGCACAATGCGGTCCTGCGCGACCCGACCGGGCGCATCACCGGCACCCTCAGCTCCGGGTCCGATATCACCGACCAGCGCCAGGCCGAGACCGCATTACGCGAAAGCGAGGAACGCTACCGCAGCCTGGTGGATAACTCGCCGGAGCCGATTGTCGTTCATCGGGAAGGGACCGTCCTGTTCACCAACCCGGCCGCGGCCGACTTCCTCGGCGCGCGCGACCCGGGCGAACTCATCGGCCAGCCGCTGTGGCGTCTTCTGGACGAAGCCTCGCAGCAGCTGGTTCGCGAGCGCGTGCGGCAGATGATTGACGACGGTCGGCAACTGCCGAACGTCGAGGAGACCTTTGTGCGGCGCGACGGCACCACGCGCGTCGCCGAAGTCGCCTCAATCGCCACCTCCTATCAGGGCGCGCCCGCGGTCCAGATGATGATCCGCGACATTACCGAGCGGAAGCGGGCGGAGGACGCGGTGCGTCGCTATGCCGACCGACTGGAACTGATGCGGGAGATTGACCACGAGATTCTGGCGGCCCGCGACCTTGAGGCAATCGCCCGGTCGGTGCTCGGCCGGACCTGCCGATTGCTCAACTGCGAGCGGGCGACGATTGCGCTCTTCGACCAGCCGGCCGGGATGGGTACTGTCCTTGCGGTCCACGTAAGCGGCCAGACCCGGATCGGGGTCGGGGCCCGGGTTCCGCTCGCTGAGTTTTCGGTTGACCAACTCGCCCGCGACGAAATCCACGTGGTTGACGACACGGTTGGACTTCAGAACCCGACGCCGACCATCGCGGTCCTGCGGCGTGAGGGCGTGCGCTCCTATATCAACGTACCGATGATTGTCCGGGGCGAACTCATCGGCTCGCTCAACCTCGCCGCAACCCGGCCCGCCGCCTTTGCCACCGAGTATCTGGACGTCGCGCGCCAGGTCTGCGCCGAACTCGCCATTGCCATCCAGCAGGCACGGCTCAACGCCCAGTTGCAGCGCTACGCCGATGAACTCGAACAGCGCGTCCGGCAACGCACCGCCCAGCTCGAAGCGGCCAACAAGGAACTCGAATCGTTCAGCTACTCGGTTTCTCATGACCTGCGCGCTCGACGGATTCAGCCAGGCCCTGCTCGACGACTACAGTCGCAAACTGGATCCTGCCGCTCAAGACCACCTTGGCCGCATCCGCGCCGCAAGCCAGCGCATGGCGCAACTCATCGACGACCTACTCAAGCTCTCACGCGTCACGCGCAGCGAGCTGCACCTTGAGCCGGTAGACATCAGTGAACTGGCGCAGAGTGTCGTCAGAGAACTAAGCCAGGCTGAGCCGAACCGCAAGGTCGCAGTCACCATTACCCCGGACCTGCCGGCCTTCGGCGATGCGCGCCTGCTTCGCATCCTGCTGGCGAACCTGCTCGGCAACGCCTGGAAATTCACCGCCCGCCGACCCGACGCGGCAATCGAATTCGGCGAGATCCGGGAATCGTCTTCGGAAATCCCGCCCGTGCCGCAGTCCCCTGCCCCCCGACCCCTGACCTCTGCTTTCTATGTCCGCGACAACGGGGCCGGGTTCGACATGGCCTACGTCAACAAACTCTTCACCCCGTTTCAGCGCCTGCACGGCGCCGAGGAATTCCACGGCTCGGGCATCGGGCTGGCGACCGCACAACGGATTGTCCTCCGCCACGGCGGGAAAATCTGGGCCGAAGGAATTCCGGGGAAGGGTGCGACTTTCTATTTTACCCTTGCCCCCGACGAAATCCGGGGATTGTCCCAGGAGTTTCCCCGCGCAATTGAGGGCGCGGGAAACTCGGGACTGTCCCCAGGGATTTCGCCCACCCAGTCCACAGCCAGCCCTTGACCCCTGTCCCAAAGGAGGTTATGATGGACAAGATGATACTCCTGGTTGAAGACAATCCGGATGACGTCGAACTCACGCTCCGGGCGTTCAAGAAGAACGACATGCTCAACCCGGTTCAGATAGCGCGGGACGGCGTTGAGGCG
>Ga0315286_10003129_pt1 | contig 15508 bp, 12 predicted proteins | sample YL17G10_0_MG_FD_205038 | JGI IMG/M metagenome (GOLD analysis project Ga0315286, IMG submission 205038) | Sediment microbial communities from Yellowstone Lake, YNP, Wyoming, USA - YL17G10_0 | ecosystem: Environmental > Aquatic > Freshwater > Lake > Sediment | place: USA: Wyoming | collected...
CGCGGATTCCGCGCGTGGGGCGCGCAGCGCCCCCGCGGCGGCGCCCGCCGTCGAGTCGCCGACGATCTTCGCCTCCCGGCCGGCGCCGTCCCAGGACCTGACCACCATCGAGATGCGCGACGAGCAGGCCTACCGCGCGGTGCGGGCGGGCGAGTACTACGCCTCGGGCTTCATCGCCGACCGCCGCACACTGCCGTCCGGGACCGTCGTCGGCCCGGTCGAGCGCTCCGCGATCCGCCGCCTGACGACGCGGAGCAGCGCGGCGCTGTACTCGACCGTGGTCGTGACGCCGCCACAGGGCGAGGGCTACCGGCGCGGGGACATGCTGCTCGTCTACGTGGTGGACCAGCAGTTGCGCGGCTACGGAGACCTCATCAAGCCGCTCGGTCTGCTGCAGGTGCTGACGGAGGCGAACGCCGGCCAGAGCGGGACGGCCCGCGTGATGTCGCTGTACGGCGCGGTCAACGACGGCGAGCTGCTCACCAAGATCGAGCCCTTCCGGGACCTCAGCTCGGCGCGGGCCCAGCCTGTCGACAGCGGCGTCGTCGGGCAGGTGATCGCCCTGCGCAGAGGGCGCGAGCTCACGAGCATCCAGGACATCCTCTACGTCAACCGGGGAGCGGACGACGGCCTGAAGCTCGGCGATGGCCTCAGCATCAGCTCCGCCCCCGCGGCGGGCCCGGTGCGCCAACAGGCCGAGGCCCTCGTGGTGCACACCGACGCCAAGACGGCGACGCTGGTCGTGCTCCAGGTGACCCAGCCGGACATCCGGGCCGGCGCCACCGCGCGGCAGGTCCGCCGCATGCCTTCGTGAACTCCGAACCCGCCGATCCGGCGGGTTCGCCCTTCCAGGAGTCTCGTTCGTGAAGCGACGCGTCCTCGTCACCGGAGGCGCCGGGTTCATCGGGTCCCACGTCGCCGACGCCTTCCTCGGCGCCGGCTGGGACGTCACCGTCCTCGACAACCTGTCGCGGGGCCGGCGCCAGAACGTACCGCCCCGGGCGGAATTCCTCCTGCTGGACGTCGGCTCGGTCGAGTCGCGCGCGCTGATCGCCGCTCGGCGCTTCGAGGTGATCAGCCACCACGCGGCGCAGGTGGACGTGCGGGTCTCCGTGGCCGACCCGATCCTCGACGCGGAGGAGAACATCCTCGCGCTCATCAACCTGCTGGAGGGCGCCCGGCTGGGGGGCACGCGCCGGGTGATCGCCATCTCCTCGGGCGGGGTCGTGTACGGCGAGCGCGTGCCGCCGCATCCGGAGACCGCACCGAAGCTGCCGCTCTCGCCCTACGGCTGCAGCAAGCTGGCGGGTGAGCACTACCTCGCCTGCTACGCGCAGCTCCACGGCGTGGAGGGCGTGGCGCTCCGGTACAGCAATGTCTTCGGGCCGCGGCAGGACCCGCACGGCGAGGCGGGCGTCGTGGCCATCTTCGGAAACCGCCTCCGCGCGGGCCAGGCGCTGACCATCTACGGCGACGGGGAACAGACCCGCGACTACGTCTACGTGACGGACGTGGCGCGGGCCAACCTGCTGGCAGCGGAGGCCGACCTGCCGGCGCCCGACGGCACCATCGACGCCCGGGCCTTCAACATCGGCACCGGAGTGCTGACGTCGGTGAACGCGCTCGCCCACACGATGATCGAGTCGGCCGGGGTCCGCGTCGCCGTGGAGCGCGCGCCGGCCCGCACGGGGGAGCTGCTGGCCAGCGCCCTCGTCGCCGAGAAGGCGGGCCGCGTGCTCGGGTGGACGCCGCAGGTCGGCCTGGCCGAGGGGTTGCGCGCGACCTACGAATGGATCGTGAAGGCAGCGTCGTGATCCTCCAGGTGGGCGGTGCGGTCCCGACCACCGAACTCGAGCTGATCGCGTCGTCCAGCTTTGCCACGAAGATCGTCCTCGCGGTGCTGGCCACGTTCTCCGCCATCTCGTGGTTCCTCATCTTCGCCAAGGTGTGGCAGTTCCGGCGCGTGCGCCGGGCGGGAGAGTCCTTCTTCGGCGCCGTGGAGGGTGCGACGCGCCTCGAGGAGGCGCAGCAGGCGGTGACGACGATGCCGGCGTCGCCCTACACGCGCCTGTTCCGCGAGGGGATGAGCTTCTTCACCGAGGTCCGGCCGGGTGGGCTCCGCCGCCGGCCGCAGGGCGGCGAGACCCTCACGCCCTCGCAGCTCGAGGCGCTCCGGATGGTCCTGGAGTCCCAGGTAGACGCCGAGCACGACCAACTGGGCCGCTACATGCCCTGGCTCGCCACGTTCGGCTCGGTGAGCCCGCTGCTCGGGCTGCTGGGCACGGTGCTCGGCGTGATGGACGCCTTCATCGGCATCTCGACGAGCGGGGCCGGGAACATCGCGGCGGTGGCGCCGGGCGTCGCCGAGGCCCTCGTGACCACCGTGGGTGGCCTCGCGGTCGCCATCCCGTCGGTGATCGCCTACAACATCTTCACGGCCCGCCAGAACTTCGTCGCGGTCGAGTTGGAAGGGTTCGCGCGCGAGCTGATCGTGACGCTGGCGCGGGAGGGGCACGTCTAGGATGTCCTCGCGGCGCCGCGCGCGGGCCTCGTTCAACGCGGACATCAACGTCACGTCGCTGGTGGACGTGGCGTTCGTGCTGCTCATCATCTTCATGATCACCGCGCCGATGATGCAGGGCGGCGTGGACGTGCGCCTGCCGCGCGCCGAGGCGCGCGCGCTGGCCCCGAAGCAGGGGCTGATCGTCTCGGTGGACCGGCGCGGCCGGATCTTCATCGACGACGCGCCCTTCAGTTACGGCGACTTCCGCTCCGCATTCCGTGCCGTCGTCGCGCGGCGCCAGCCGACGGCGGTCTACCTGCGTGCCGACCGGGGCGTGCCGTACGGCGAGGTCGTGCGGGTCCTCGCCGTGATCCGGGCGTCGGGCGTGCAGGACGTCGGCCTCGTGGCGGAGAGCGAGGAGACCATCCGGTGAGGGGCCTGCGCCAGCGCGCCGAGGCGCTGCCCATCGGGTGGGTCGGCGCCGCCGGCACCCTCGCGCTGCACCTCGCCGTCGCCCTGACGTTCGTGGCGGCGGGCGGCTCGCGGGCCCGTCCCCACGCACCCATCGCCTATCGCGTGTCGCTGCTCGCCGCCCCGCCGCCCGCTGCGGCGCCCGCCGCACAGGCCGACGCGGCGGCCCCATCGGCGGCCGCGACACCGGCCCCCCTCCCTCAGCGGGCCGCCCCCCCGCGCCCCGCCGCGCCCTCGCGCATCGCGGTGCCGCTTAGGCCCGCCCCGCGGCCCGCGGCCGCGCGTCCCGTGCCGGCGACCCTGTCCGCACCGGCCCCCGCGACGCCGATCGCGGCGCCGGGAACCGGGCCAGCCGGGAGCACCACGGCGGGCGCCGACGCCGCGACGATCCGCACGGAGGGAGTCGAATTCCCATTCCCGGGGTATCTGAGGAATCTGGTGGCGCAGGTGTACCAGCGCTGGCGGCCGCCGCCGTCGCAGGCCGCGCTCGTGGCGGAGGTCCTCTTCTACCTGCACCGGGACGGGAGCGTGACGGGACTGCAGTTCATCCGGCGCTCGGGGGCGTTCGGGTTCGATCTGGAAGTGCAGGGCGCCATCGAGTCGGCCGCCCGGGCGCACGCCTTCGGGCCGCTGCCGGACGGCTTCGGCTCGGACGTGCTCCCCGTCTCGTTCTTCTTCAATCCACGGGGGCGTTGAGGCTCGTGCGGCAGGTCGGCCGAGACAGGGCGCCCTCGGCGCGGGTGTGGGCCGGGCGGATGGCAAGGGCGATCGCGGTGCTCGGTGCGTCATGGTGCGCCGGTGCGCCGTTCGTGCGCGCCCAGGACTCCATCCCACAGGGCGGCGTCCGCGTCGGCATCACCTACTCGCCGGGGACGCGCCCCTCGCTCGTGATCGCGCGGGGTGGCGCGGCACCGGCGGACAGCCTCCGCGCCCGGCTCGAGCGGGACCTCGACTTCTCGGACCAGTTCGAGCTGCTCGCGGCGCCGTCGTCGTCGGACCGGACGGGCGACGTGCCCGACTACCGGGTGTACCGGGCGCTCGGGGCGGAACTGCTCGTGACGCTCGCGGGCGACGCCGGCGGGACGGACGTCCAGCTGCACGACGTGCGGCGGGGCGCCGTGGTGCGGCGGGCGACGATCGGCGGCCTGGGCGCCGGCGACCGGCGCTGGGCGGTGCACCGGGCCGCCGACGAGATCGTCCGCTGGGTGACGGGACGGCCGGGCGTGGCGGCCACGCGGCTCCTCTTCGTGCAGAACGGCCAGCTCTGGCGCGTGGACGCCGACGGGAACGGCCTCGCGCAGGTGCCGTCCGCCGGCCGCCCGGCGCTCTCGCCGGCGTGGTCCCCGGACGGGCGCCGCATCGCCTACACCGCCTTCGTGCGCAGCGGCCAGCCGATCGTCCTGCAGGACCTCGGGACCGGCGCGCGCGACGTGGTTTCCACGACCGAGTACGGCCTCAACATCACCCCGGAGTTCTCGCGCGACGGCTCGCGGCTGGCGTTCGCGCACGGCACCGAGGCGGGCACCGACGTCTACGCCTTCGACGTGGCAAAGCACTGCTGCGTCGTGCGGCTCACCGTGGGGCGCTTCTCGGACAACCTCTCGCCGACCTGGAGCCCGGACGGCGGGAAGGTGGCGTTCATCTCCACGCGCGCCGGGAGCCCGCAACTCTACTGGATGGACGCCGACGGCGGCAATCCGGAGGTGCTGGCGCGGTTCGACTTCGGCGCCACCGGCCAGACCAACGCCCCGGCGTGGTCTCCCGACGGGCAGTACATCGCCTTCCACCGCGAGGTGGGGGGGACGCCGCAGCTGTTCGTCCTCGACGTGGGGACGCGAACGGTCCGGCAGCTGACCGGCACGGGGCGGAACGAGGACCCGACCTGGGCGCCGGATGGCAGGCACGTATCTTTCGTGTCCACACGCAGCGGGACCCGGCAGCTGTGGGTGCTGGACGTGGAGACAGGCCGGGTCCGCCAACTCACGACGTCCGGCGGGACCCGCCTGCCGGCTTGGTCCCCTCGACTGGCTACTCCCTGAGGAGTCCCGATGACCATCGCAGTCGGCCTGAACGACCGTCAGCCGTGTGACCCGTGCCGGGCGCAGCCACGCCGTCCGCTGCGTCTCGCCGCACTCGCGTTTCTCCTGGGAGCCGCGGCCTGCAGCCGCACGCCCCCGCCGGGGGCCGCCGCGCCACGGGCGGCCGCCGACTCGGTCGCCGGGGCGGCACGGCGGGATTCCGTGGCGGTGGCGGCGCGCCGCGACTCCCTCTCGGCGGTGGCGCGGCGCGACTCCGCGGCCGCGGCAGTGCGCTCCGACTCGGCCGCGCGGGTGGACTCCGTCCGCGCCCAGGTCCAACGCGACGTCGTCGAGGAGCCGGCGCCTGTGCGCTCCGGCCTCGACTCCGCGTCGAGCGTTGAGCTTTCGGCGAGGGTCTTCTTCGAGTACAACCGCTCCGACCTCACCGAGGCCTCGGTGGCCGTGCTCGAGCGCAAGCTCCGCGTGCTCCAGCGCGCCCCGCGCCTCGCGATCCAGGTCGCCGGCCACTGCGACGAGCGCGGCTCGGACGAGTACAACCTCGCCCTCGGCGAGCGGCGCGCGGCGTCGGTGAAGCGGTACCTCGTGGAGCACGGGATCGCGGAGGGGCGCATCGGTGTGATGTCGTACGGGGAGGAGCGCCCGTTCGACCCAGGGCACACCGATGGGGCGTGGGCGAAGAACCGGCGCGCGGAGTTCACCGTCACGGAGGGAGTGCGCTGATGCGGTGGGCCGGAGGCGCGCTCGCCGCGGTCCTCCTGCCGGCCCTGGCTGGCGGCTGCGCGCTGCGCAGCGACGTGATCAAGCTGGGCCTGCAGCTCGAGGCGCAGCAGGGGCAGGCGGTCCGCGCCGACTCCGCCCGGGCGGCCAACCTCGCCGCGGTCGCGCGACTGGTGCAGAGCCTGATCGACTCCCTCGCGGTGCAGCAGAGCCTGATCGGGCGCGTTCGGGCGGACCTCCGTCTCGAGTTGCTGAACGTCCAGCAGCAGATGGTGCAGATCCAGGAGCTGACGGGGCAGAGCCAGCAGCGGCTGACCGAGATGCGCGCCCAGCTCGACGAGCGCTCGCAGCAGGTGGCCGCCGTTCTGGCCGCGCCCGGTGCTCAGCCTCCAGCACCGGCCGGACCGGGGGCGGCGCCGGCGCGGTCCCCGGGCGACACGACGGCCGCACCGCCGGCGGGAGCGGCCCCTGCCGCGGGCCGGCAGCCCGCCGCCCCGCCGCCCGCGGCCGGCCCGGCGCCGGCCGCGCCGACCGCCGACCAGCTGATGGAGCTGTCGCTGCAGCAGCTGCGCCGCAACAGCCCGGGGACGGCGCGGGCCGGGTTCGCCGAGTTCCTGCGCCGGTTCCCGCAGCACCCACGGGCGGCGGACGCGGAGTTCTTCTCGGGCGAGGCGTGGACGGCCGAGCAGCACTCCGACTCCGCGGCGGCGGCGTACCAGCGCGTCGTCCGGCGGTACGCCTCCTCTCCGCGGGCAGCGACGGCGCTCTTTCGTCTGGGGCTGCGCGCGCAGCAGGCGAACCGGAAGGACGAAGCGCGCGTCTTCTTCACGCGGCTGACGACGGCGTACCCGGCGTCGGACGAGGCGGCCCTCGCGCGCGAGCGGCTGCGGACCCTGGCGCCGCCCCGCTGAGAGGGATCCCCGATGGCGGAGGAGTCGCGCCCCCAGAGTGAGATGCCGTTCCTCGACCACCTCGAGGAACTGCGGTGGCGCATCATCTGGAGCCTCGTCGCCGTCCTCGTGGGGTTCGTGGTCGGGTTCTTCGTGGTCACCACCTTCGACGTCGTCGGCATCCTGAAGGCGCCCGTCGCTCCGTTCCTGGCCGTCACGAACAGCCGGCTCGTGTTCACCAGCCCGACCGAGCCGATCATGCTCACGCTCAAGCTGGCGTTCGGCGTGGGCATGCTGCTGGCGTTCCCCGTGGTCGCGTACCACGTGTGGGCGTTCCTGTCCCCGGCACTCTACGCCCGCGAGCGGCGCTTCGTCCTGCCCGCGGCGTTCGTCGCGGTGGTGCTGTTCCTCGCGGGCGCCGCGATGGCGTACTTCGCCGTGCTGCCGATGGCGCTCAAGGTCCTGTTCGGATTCCAGAGCCAGTCGCTGTCGCCGCTGATCACGGCGGACGCGTACTTCGGCTTCGCCACCACGGTGGTGCTGGCCTTCGGGCTGATCTTCCAGCTGCCCCTCGTCCTGAGCCTCCTGGTGTACCTGCGCATCATCAGCGCGCAGACGCTCGTGCGGTTCCGGCGGGTCGCCATCGTCCTCAACGCGGTCCTCTCCGCCTTCCTCACGCCAGGCCCCGACGTCGTCTCGCAGGTCCTGATGATGCTCCCGGTGCAGCTCTTCTACGAGCTGTCCATCGTGTTCGCCCGGGTGCTCGAGCGGCGCCGCGCCCGCCGGGAGCGGACGGTGGAGCACGCGGCGGCGGCGGAGGCGTGATGCGCGGGGCCGCGCTGGCCGTCCTCCTCGCGCTGTGGGCGGGCGGGCTCGCCGCCCAGGTCCCCGGCGAGCCGGCCGCGCGTGCGGCGCGCCGGGCGCGCGTCGAGAGCCGTCCCGGCCGCGACAGCGCCCAGGCGGCGCCGCGCACCCGCAGCGACAGCCTCGGCCGCGACACCGCGGCGGCGGGCCGTGGGCGCGGACTTCCCCAGCGCCCGTCCCGTGAGTTCGCCCCGCCCGATTCGGTGACCACCGCGCTCCTCCAGCGCGAGGGGTATCGCATCACCCGCTACTCAGCCGACTCCGTCCAGTTCCTCGCCCAGGACAAGGAGATCCGCCTCGCCGGGCACTCCCTCGTGCAGCGCGACCAGTCCACGCTGGAGGCCGACACCGTCCGCTACATCGAGAGCAACTGCGAGATGCGCGCGGCGGGCAGCCCGCGGCTCTACGACCAGAGCGAAGTGGTGATCGGGGAGGGGATGCGCTACGACGCGTGCAACAAGACCGGGATCATCAGGCGGGCGAACACGGAGTACCCGGAAGGCTCCGCGACGTGGTACGTGCGCGGCGACATCGCGGTGGACAACGAGGAGAACCGCTCGTACCTCGCCCGGGCCACGATCACCAGCTGCGACGACCCCGACCCGCACTACCACTTCGCGGCGCGGGACGTGAAGTGGGTGTCGAAGGACATCATGGTCTCGCGCCCCGCCGTGCTCTACGTCGCCGACGTCCCGATCCTCTGGCTCCCGTTCATCTTCCAGGACCTGCGGAGGGGCCGCCGCTCCGGCATCATCCCGCCGCAGTTCGGCATCAACGACATCGTCCGCAACTCGCCGTCCTACAACCGGCACATCGCCAACCTGGGCTATTACTGGGCGATGGGCGACTTCTCCGACGCGCAGGCCACGATCGACTGGTACGCGCAGCGCTACGTCGCCCTGAACGGGCGCCTCCGCTACCGGTGGCTCGACCGCTTCATCACCGGCGGGGTCGCGTACCAGGAGTTGCGGGAGTCCGGGGGCAGCACCAGCCGGCGGATCTCGCTGTCCCACGCGCAGGACTTCTCGCTGGCCAGCCGGCTCACGGCGAGCCTGGACTACGCCTCGAGCTCGCGGATCATCTCGCGGAACGCGGTGGACCCGGTGCTCGCCGTCGCGACGATCGACAGCCGCCTCAACTACTCGCGCCGGTTCGCCGGCGGCACGCTCGCCATCGGCGGCAGCCGGACCCAGTCGCTCGACAAGCCGCAGGTGACGATGAGCTTCCCGGTCGTCGCCTTCGCGCCGCAGCCGATCACCATCGGGCGGGACATCACCTGGACCCCGTCGTTCAACTTCACGAACGCCACCCTCCGGAACGGCGCGTCCGGGATGCTCCTCTATGGCGGCCCGGGCACCCCGGACACGCTGCTCTCCAACACCCGCGCGACGTCGCTCAACATCGGCACGCCGGTGCGCATCGGCCGGTGGAACTGGAGCAACTCCCTCAGCATCCAGGACAACTGGACGAACCAGCGCACGACGGCCACGTTCACGGACCCCGCGGACGCCTCGCGGACGGTGACGCGCACGTTCAACGAGAGCTTCAGCACGGCCCTCGACTGGGCGACGGGCATCAACCTTCCCGTGGTGTTCCAGGGGACGTGGAACCTCTCGCCGCGCATGGACATCGTGAACACCGGCCCCGGCGCGTTCCTGATCCGCAACCAGAACACCGGCGGGCGGTTCGTGAGCCAGGGGAAGCGCCTCGGCTTCGGCGCGAGCGTCTCGCCCACATTCTTCGGGGTGTTCGGCGGGATCGGGCCCGTCGCGCGGATCCGCCACTCCATCTCGCCGAGCCTGTCGTGGTCGTATTCCCCCGCCGCGACCCTACCGGAAGCGTACGCGCGGGCCCTCTCGACGAACGGGCAGGCGGTGAGCCGGGCCATCGACGCGCGCCAACTCATCTCCATCGGCCTGTCGCAGAACTTCGAGGCGAAGCTGCGTCCGCCGCCGCGTCCCGCCGGCGACACGAGCACGGCCGCGCCGGACGCGCCGGCGGTGGAAGGGCGCAAGATCAAGCTGCTCTCGATCCAGACGAGCGGGGTGTCGTTCGATCTCGAGCAGGCGAAGAAGCCCGGCCGCACCGGCTGGGCCACCGGGACCCTCAGCAACAGCTTCAGTTCCGACCTGCTGCGGGGGTTCTCGCTCTCGACCAATCACGACCTGTTCGAGGGGCAGTATGGCTACACCGGCGCGCGCCTCCGGCCGTACCTCACCAGCGTGTCGATGCGGTTCTCCCTCGGCGAGAGCACGCTCCGCAGCATCGGCTCGCTGCTGGGCCTCGGCGGTTCGGCGTCGCCGGTGCGGACGGACTCGACGGCCCGTGACTCCACCGCGATTCCCGGGCTCGCCGGCCTCAACGCCTACCAGCGCGGCCCGCTCTCGAACCGCCCGACCGCCCTCGAGCAGCTCGGGCCCGGCGCCCGCGGCGTGCGGGCGTTCACGGCGTCCGTCTCGTTCGACATCCAGCGCCAGCGCCCCCCGACGCCCGACTCGCTGGGGCGCGTCGCCACGCTGGGCTCCCCACGCCAGACCCTGAGCGGGAGCGTCTCCTTCTCTCCCACGCGCCACTGGGCGCTCTCGTGGCAGACGCAGTACAACTTCGAGACCCGGAAGTTCGGCGAGCACGTCGTGCGGCTCGACCGCGACCTGCACGATTGGCGCGCGACGTTCAGCTTCGTCCAGTCGCCGAACGGCAACTTCCTCTTCAACTTCTTCATTCAGCTCATCGACCAGCCGGACATCAAGTTCGAGTACGACCAGCGGAATCTCCTGGACCGGTAGCGGCGCCGGGTCTCCCGCGCACCCGAAGATGTCCTCGCTGGAGGTCATTGCAAGTGACGATGTCGGGATTGGGAACATCTTAAGATGTTGTCAACCAACATGTTACGGACTAAGCTTGAGCGCGGCACGGGCCGTGCGAATACGTAGCACCGGACCTCGGATGGAGTCCCAAATGCGCCGTCTCGCGATCGCCGTCTCGCTGCTCCTGCCCGCGCTGGCCGCGTGCTACAACGATCTCGTCAACGTGACGGTGCTGCCGGCGCCCGCCAATCTCAGCTACCAGGTGGAGCCGTCCGGCGACCCCTCGACGCCAAGCGGGATCCTGCTGCGCTGGGACGCGGTGGACGACCTCGACCTCAAGTCGTACCGCGTCTACTCGCGGCCGTCGAGCACCTCGAGCTTCGGGCTGCGCGGCACCACGACGTCCACGACGTTCCACGACAACGGGTATCCCCACCTCGACTACTACGTCACCGCGCTGGCGCTCGACGGCGGCGAGTCGGACGCGTCCAACACCATCACGGTGGACGAGCGGCTCGCCCTTCCGCGGCCGACGGCGGTCACCAGCATCTCGCTCAACGGCGCGATCCACCTCGAGTGGACCGACAACGCGTACCAGGCGAACCCGTCGGCATTCGGCCTCTATCGCGTCTACAGCACCGGCTACAACCTCGACAGCATCCTGTGCGGGACGCAGTGGTCGCTCGAGGGCACGACCGTCTCCTCGTCCTTCCTCTCCGGCAACCTGCAGAACGGCGTCCCGCGCTGCTTCGCCGTCTCGGCCGTGTCCATCGAGGGGTACGAGAGCATCTGGTCGCCGCTGCGGTACGACACGCCGCGGCCCGACGGCCGGAACCTCCTGCTCACCGCGCTGGACGCCGATCCCGCGAAGGCGGCCTTTCGGTTCTGGCTCGACGCGAACGGCAACCGGGCGGTGAACCCCGGCGAGCTGGCGCTGGTCCTGAACGGGGCGAGCACGTCGGCGGACTTCCAGGTCCTCCGGACCGTGAACGGCCTCTTCCTGCAGCCCGTCCGCACCGGCACGACGGTCCAGGCCTACGGCGCGCTGGCCGTGGCCGACCTCACGTCGATCGACATCGCCCCCGTGACCGGCTACGGCCGCACCGCGGTGCAGGCGGTCCCCGGCTTCGGGTACGTCTTCCAGATGGCCGCCGAGGCCGACGGCTTCTACCGGTATGGCGCGCTGCGCGTGACGGCGGTGGGTTCGGACTACGTCATCGTGGACTGGGCGTATCAGACGGATCCGGGCAACCCGGAGCTGGTGGGAGCCGTCAGCCGTCGGCCGTCGGCCGTCAGCAGCCGTCAGCCATAGGCCTTCAGCAATGAGTCAGGTGTATGGGGGGCGCGCCGCGGTTGGGTGCGCCCTCGATGTTCCTGCGTCAACCATTACCTCGTAGATTCCCCCGCATGGCTTCCCCCCGCACGGTTCGCGCGCCCCGCGGCTCGATGCTCTCCTGCAAGGGCTGGATCCAGGAAGCCGCGATGCGGATGCTGATGAACAATCTCGACCCCGACGTCGCTGAGCGGCCGGCGGACCTCGTGGTGTACGGCGGGACCGGACGGGCGGCCCGCTCGTGGGACGCGTACGAGGCGATCGTCGCGACGCTGCGGCGGCTCGAGAACGACGAGACGCTGCTGGTGGCGAGCGGGAAGCCGGTCGCCGTCTTCCGCACGCACACGGAGGCCCCGCGCGTCCTCATCGCCAACGCGAACCTCGTCGGCCGGTGGGCGAACTGGGACGTCTTCAACGAGCTGGAGCGGAAGGGTCTCACGATGTACGGCCAGATGACCGCCGGCTCGTGGATCTACATCGGGACGCAAGGCATCCTCCAGGGCACCTACGAGACGTTCGGCACCATCGCGCACCAGCACTTCGGCGACTCCCTGAAGGGCCGGCTCGTCCTCACCGGCGGCCTCGGCGGAATGGGCGGCGCGCAGCCGCTGGCCGCGACGATGCACGACGCGGTGATGATCGCCGTGGAGGTGGACCCCTCGCGCATCCAGCGCCGTCTCGAGACGCGCTACCTCGACAAGGCCACCGCCTCGATCGACGAGGCGCTGGCGTGGGCGGACGCGGCGCGCCGTGATGGCGTGGGCCTGAGCATCGGCCTGAGGGGGAACTGCGCGGAGGTCCTCCCCGAATTCGTGCGGCGAGGCGTGGTGCCCGACGTGGTCACCGACCAGACCTCGGCGCACGACCCGCTCAACGGCTACGTGCCGGCGGGGCTCGACCTCGCGGCGGCGGCGGAACTGCGGGCGCGGGACCCCGCGGAGTACGTGCGGCGCTCGACCGCGTCGATGGCGGTGCACGTCCGCGCGATGCTCGACCTGATGCGCGCGGGCGCCGTCACCTTCGACTACGGCAACAACATCAGGACCGTGGCGTTCGACGCCGGCGTGAAGGATGCCTTCGATTTCCCCGGCTTCGTCCCGGCGTACGTCCGGCCGCTGTTCTGCGAGGGGAAGGGCCCCTTCCGCTGGGTCGCGCTCTCCGGGGACCCCAAGGACCTGCACCGGACCGACCGTCTGGTCCTCGAGTTGTTCCCGGAGAACGAGCACCTGCGGCGCTGGATCACGATGGCCCAGGAGCGGGTGGCGTTCCAGGGACTGCCGGCGCGCATCTGCTGGCTCGGCCAGGGCGAGCGGGCGCGCTTCGGCGCGGCGCTCAACGACTTGGTGGCGCGCGGAGAGCTGTCGGCGCCGATCGTCATCGGCCGCGACCACCTCGACACCGGCTCCGTCGCCTCGCCGTTCCGCGAGACCGAGGCGATGAAGGACGGCAGCGATGCCATCGCGGACTGGCCGGTGCTCAACGCGATGCTGAACGTGGCGAGCGGCGCCTCGTGGGTCTCGTTCCACCACGGCGGCGGCACCGGCATCGGCAATTCGCTGCACGCGGGGCAAGTGATCGTGGCCGACGGGACCGCGTCGGCGGCGGGGCGGCTCGAGCGGGTGCTGACGAACGATCCCGGCATCGGTGTGGCCCGCCACGCGGACGCCGGCTACGACCTCGCGATCGAGACGGCGCGCCGCCACAACATCGACCTGCCGATGCATGGCTGAGCGGCCCGAGCCGCCCGCGCGCCCCGCTGGCGTCTCCGCGCTGGTGGGGGCGGGCGCGGTGGTGCTGGGTCCGGAGGAGCCGGGCGCGCTCCGCCGCGCGACCTGGGACCACCTCCGCGTCACCACGGGCGTCGGCGTCGGCATCGAGAACGGTCGCGTCGCGCTCGTCGGGCCGGATGCCGATGTGAGGGCGTGGTACGCTGACAGGGCCTACCGGCGTGCCGGCGTACCGGCGCACCCGGGAGGAGCCGAGGTGGTCGAGTGCGGCGGCCGCCTCGTCACCGCCGGGCTGGTCGATCCCCACACGCACGCCCTGTTCGGCGCACCGCGGCTCGACGACCACGCGCGCCGCGCCCGCGGCGACGACTACAAGGCCATCGCCGCCGCGGGCGGCGGCATCCTCCAGTCGATGCGGGATTTCCGCGGGCGCTCGGAGGACGAGCTGGTAGCCCTCGGGGTCGCGCGCCTCGGGTGGGTGGCGGCGCTCGGCACGACGACGGTGGAGATCAAGTCCGGCTACGGGCTCGAGCCGGACGCCGAGCTGCGCGCGCTCCGCGCGATCCGCCGTCTGTCGTCCGTAGTTCCGATCTCTGTCGTCGCGACGTTCCTCGGCGCCCACGAGGTGCCGCCGGAGTACCGGCCGCGTCGCGAGGCGTGGGTGCGACTCCTCGTGGAGGAGCTGATCCCCCGCGTCGGGCGCGAGCGGCTCGCCGAGTTCTGCGACGTGTTCTGCGAGCCCGGCGTGTTCAGCCTCGAGGAAAGCGAAGCCATCCTGCTGGCGGCCCGCGCCGCGGGCCTGGGCCTCAAGGTGCACGCCGACGAGCTGGATCCCTACGGCGGCGCGGAGCTTGCGGCGCGGCTCGGCGCCACCTCCGCCGACCACCTCGGCGCCATCTCGGCCGCGGGGGTCGAGGCCCTCGCCGCGAGCGGCACCGTCGCGGTGATCCTCCCCGGCACCCTCGTCTTCCTGGGAAAGGCGCGGCACGCGCCGGCGCGCGCGCTCGTCGATGCCGGCGCCGTCGTGGCGGTCGCGACGGACTTCAACCCCGGCTCCTCGCCGAGCGCGAACCTGCCCCTGATGATGTCGCTGGCCGTCAGCCAGGCGCGCCTGCAGCCGGCCGAGGCCTTCGCCGCGGCGACGGTGAACGCCGCGAGCGCCCTCGGCCGGGGCGCCGACGGTGGGCGCATCCGGGAGGGGGGAGCGGCCGACCTGGTGGTGTGGAACTGCCGCGATCCCAGGGAGTTGGCCTACTGGTACGGGATGCCTCTCGCGTGGCGCGTGTTCGCATCGGGCTTTGCTTGTCACGCCCCGGAGCCCACCGTATCTTTCTCAGGTTGGAGAAGTGAGCCGCTGTCGCCGCCTTCCTCCTAGGCGCTAGGGTTAATGGCGAATCTCGAGAAGTTCAAGGACCAAGCCCGGAAGTTCGAGCAGAAGGAACAGTGGCTGAAGGCCATCGAGCAGCTGCTCAAGGCCCTCGAAGCCATGGAGAGGTCCCCCGAGGACGATACCGACCTTACGCTCTACAACCGGGTTGGCGACCTCTACCAGAAGTTGGGTGACACGCAGCGCGCGGCCACCTACTACGAGCGCGCCGCCGAGAAGTACGGGGAAGGCGGGTTCCACAACAACGCCATCGCTCTCTGCAACAAGATCCTGCGCCTCTCGCCGGGCCGGTCGTCGGTCTACCTGAAGCTCGGGATGATGTTCGCGGCCAAGGGTTTCCTGGCCGAGGCGAAGCAGAACATGCTCGAGTACGCCGACCGGATGCAGAAGGCCGGCCAGATCGAGGAGGCGTTCAAGGCGCTGAAGGCGTTCGCCGAGATGACGCCGGGCCAGGACGACATCTGGGCCGTCCTGGCGGCGCAGGCGCGCGCGGCGGCGAAGACCGCTGAACAGAAGGAGCAGGTCGACAAGCTCCTCTCGGAGTTCGAGAACAAGGACCGGGCGGCCCACCGCAAGTCGCGGACGAGCCGCCATATGCTCACGGGCGAGGAACTGCCGCCGGAGCATTCCTTCAAGAAGGACCTCGTCTTCCTCGACCTCGGCGACGCGCCGTCGTTGCCGAAGAGCGCCCCGCGCCCCGCGCCCATCGTGCCCGAGCCGGTGGCGAAAGCGCCTCCGATCCTCGAGATCGAGTCCACGGCGCTGTACGG
>Ga0315286_10003132_pt1 | contig 15494 bp, 17 predicted proteins | sample YL17G10_0_MG_FD_205038 | JGI IMG/M metagenome (GOLD analysis project Ga0315286, IMG submission 205038) | Sediment microbial communities from Yellowstone Lake, YNP, Wyoming, USA - YL17G10_0 | ecosystem: Environmental > Aquatic > Freshwater > Lake > Sediment | place: USA: Wyoming | collected...
ACCCAGGGGGGACCGGGGGCGCCCGGCCCGTCTGAAGGCCCTGGCGATTCCGGCGGCTCCGACAAGGGCGACGGCGTCGTCGATGCCGACTACCGCATAATCGACTAGACAAAACTTACAAAGCCGGGAGAGGCCACTCCCGGTCTACATCTAATTCGATCCGATGAGGTGCTGCGTTATGGCCGCAAAGAGAGATTATTATGAGGTCCTTGGCGTTGGAAAGAAGGCCTCGACGGACGAGATAAAGAAGGCCTACCGCAGACTCGCCAGAGAATATCACCCGGACGTCTCCAAGCTCGACAGGAAGGTCGCGGAAGAGAAGTTCAAGGAGCTCTCCGAGGCGTACGAGGTCCTCGTCGACGATGAGAAGCGCAAGTCCTACGATATGTACGGCCACGACGCTGTGAAATCGACCTTCAGGAGCGGCGGTTTCGACTGGTCCGACTTCACGCACTTCTCTGATATCGAGGATCTTTTCGGAGGGGTCGGCGGATCCGGAGGGTTCGGCCAGGGAGGCAGCATTTTCGAGCAGTTCTTCGGCAGACAGACGAGGCAGTCCCGAAGCGGCCCTGCCCAGGGGAGTTCGCTGAGGTTCGATTTCGAGATAAGCCTGGAGGAGGCGTACAACGGAGCGGAGCGCGAGGTGATGCTGCCGCATTCGGTCGCCTGCGATGTCTGCAAGGGAACAGGTTCTGCGGACGGGAAGATCGAGACCTGCGATGTCTGCAAGGGTGCCGGCCAGGTGCAGCGTTCCCAGACGAAGGGATATGCTCAGTATGTGACGATAACCTCATGTCCGAAATGCAAGGGGGCGGGCAGGAAGAACGCGAATCCCTGCAAGTCCTGCGGCGGGAGCGGGACTGCCCACAAGACCAGCAAGATAATGATCAAGATCCCGAAAGGGGCGGGCACCGGCATGCAGCTTAGGATAAGAGGTGCTGGCGAGGCGGGCCTTCGCGGCGGCCCCGCCGGCGACCTGTACGTGGTCATGCATGTGAAGCCGCACAGATTCTTTGTGAGGGACGGCAACGACCTCCTGACGGAGGTGCCGATCACGATAGCCCAGGCGGCGCTGGGGGACGATGTCGAGGTGCCGACGATGGATGGGAAAGCGATGCTCACGGTCCCACCGGGGACGCAGTCCGGAATGATCTTCAGGCTGGGAGGGAGAGGGATGACCGATCCCCAAGGATACGGAAGGGGGGACATCCTGGCGAGGGTCGTAGTCTCCATCCCGAAGAAGCTCACAAAGGAACAGAAGAACCTTCTCAAGCAGGTCGATGAATCCCTCGGGGACTACGCGGCCGACCCAAGGCCCCCTGAAGTGTCAAGACCGGAATGATTGGCTCTTGCGGGGGAAAGGAATATCTCGGACCGGACCCTATCCAGTGCCGATGCGATGAGAAGGGTCGGGGTATTGATCTCTGACGCAAAGCTGCTTTTCGAGCTGATCGAAGCTCTCAGAGCGGAAGGCATCCCGTTCGAACTTGAAGATCCGGAGGCGCCGTCGCGCGACATCGATGTCCTTCTGACGACGGAGACTGACAAGCCAGCCGGCGATTACAGCAAGTTGATAATCTGCTCGCTTGGGACGATCCATCGATGCGTGAAGGAGGCGAAGGCGGTCCTCAGATACAAGGGGAGGATCAAGACGCTCATTATAGGGATCGACCCCGGGAGCACCCCTGGGATCGCCGTCCTGGCGGACCATCTGCTCATCGATTCCGCCGCAGTCGAATCCCCGGAGGAGGTGGTCGGCCTCGTGAGCGACTTCACGAAGGTGTATCCGAGCAACCAGATCCTGGTCAGGATCGGGAACGGGGACAGGACGGTGAGGAACCGGATCTTCAACTCGATATGGGACCTCGGGATCCCTATCGAGATAGTCGACGAGAGCAACACGAGCACGAAGAGCAATCAGAAGGACATCGACGCTGCCATCCAGATCGCTCTCACATCCGGTTACAGACCGGTGAAGAAGCAGCCTGTCGCCCCGTCGGAAGGGGAGATTGCCGACATCCAGAGGAAGAGCAGGATCGGGAGCAACGGCGAACTCACGATATCCCGGTCGCTGGCCGGATCGGTCGCAAAGGGCGAGATGTCGATGGAAAAGGCGATCGAACGGCAGAAATGTTCGAAGAAGAACGGAGATCAGGCGTCGAACAGGACCTGCACATAACCCTTCTCCGGAGCGACCTCGATCGCGTGGTACGAGACGGCTTTTATCGCCTTACGCATCACGTGGCGTTTCTTGTCAATCTTCTCGCCCCTGGCGGTCACCTGCATCATCTCGCCGACGGTTTTGACTTTGAAGTCGCAGAGTAGGACGAGTTCCGTGTCGAACAGGAACAGCAGTTCGCTCAGCAGGTCGACGAGCATCTGCTCTGGATCAGAACATTCGATCTCAAAACTGTACGGCAGCACCGGCTTGACATTAGAAAGATCGGCGAGCTGGTCGAAGAGGGCGTAGGCGGCGTTCTCGAAGCATTCCTCCGTGGAGGTGCCGAAGGCGCGGATCATCACGTCCGCAGTGTGGCTCAAAGTCTCATATCTCTTAGTTTTCATCTGCCCTTCCTCATTGGTTTCCAGCCATATTTCACCTTTTCTGGCCAAACGCAGACGTCCGAGAGAAGGCAGGTCGGGCATTTGGGGTTCCGGGCCGAGCACGTTTTACGGCCGTGCTCGATCAGATTGATATGATAGCTGAAGTAATCGGCGGGCCTTGACAGGGAAGCCATCCTTTCCTGCGCCTCTTCCCTGCTAGCTCCCGTTAGAACAAGGCCGATCCTCTGAGCGACGCGCGAGATGTGGGTGTCGACGGGGAAAGCCTTCTTGCCAAGGCCGAAAAGTATGACGATCGCCCTGGTCTTTGGGCCGACCCCTTTTAGCTGGCTGAGCCATTCGTCGGCCTCCTTCTCGGTCATCTCATGGAGGAAATCGAGCGAGAGTCTCCCGGTCTGCCTTTTGATCTCGGCCAACGCGCCGAGGATCCTGTCGGCCTTGATCTGTGGAAGACCGCCGACGCGGATCGTAGCTGCGAGCTCCGTCGGATCAGCCCTCGATAGCTTCTCCCAGGTGGGATATCTCTTCCTCAAGGCGGCATATGCGCGGTCAGATGTGACATCCGTCGTGTTCTGCGAAAGAATCGTGTTCACCAGTACTGCCATCGGATCTTCGAGCGTCCCAACGTCCGGTCTCCCGAACTCCTTCTCGAGCCTTTTCCGAATTGTTTCCGACTTGCTGACAGCGTCCATGGACCGACATCCGCGCCACCGATTTCGTCATATTTCAACCCATTGGATGGATGGACCTGGGGGGTTCTCCGAAAAGAGAAAATACCCCAGGGTGTCATGGTCATCCCGGGCGAAAGCGTGATTGTGCTCATAATCGGTTGCGGATCGATTGGGACAGTGATTGCCAAGGCGGCAAGCAGAATGAACGATGTGGAGAGCATCCTCCTGTACGATATCGACAATACAAGGGCCGAGCTGCTCGCGGCTTCGCTCAAGAATTCCGAGATCCTGAGCACGGTGGATTTCAAGACGACCGAAGCCGACCTGGCAATCGAGGCGGCTGGTCAGAAGGCTGCGAAGGATCTAGTGCCATCCGCCCTCGAGAATGGGGTGGATACGATGATCATGAGCGTCGGGGCGTTCGCGGACAAGGGCTTCCAGGATCGCTGCTACTCGGCAGTGTTGAAGTTCGATTCCATCGTCATGATCCCGTCCGGAGCGGTCGCTGGTGTAGACGCATTGAAAGGGGCGGGCAGAGCTAAGCTCGACGTGGTCAAGCTGACGAGCACGAAACCGCCGAAGGGACTGACCGGCGTGAAATACTTGCAGGAGAAAGGCGTGAAAGTCGAGGACATCAGGGAGTGCACGACCCTATACTCAGGACCTGCAAGCCAGGCGGTTCAGTACTTCCCTGCGAATGTGAATGTAGCAGCGACTGTCAGCCTTGCCGGGATCGGATTCGAACGAACCCAGGTCGAGGTCGTCTGCGATCCGCTCGCGACCGTCAATTCCCATCATCTCTTTGCGAAAGGCGATTTTGGGGAATTGGAAGCCACCACGCGGAATCTGCCCTCGCCCGATAATCCGAGGACGAGCTACCTGGCATCCCTCTCCGCGGTGTCGACCCTGAGAGAGTACATCAACCGAGTCTGGATAGGCGTCTGAGCACTGGAAAGATTCAACTATCAATAGCTCGATTATTCGACCGATGAGAAATTTCATCGGTTTACGACGTGCGGCCAACCTCTTTTCAAAACTAGACGATTCGATCGATGCTGTCCTGATTGTAAACTCCAGTATGCCGTTTTTGGACCTTAATTTCCGTTATCTCACTGATGTAAGGGGTGGAGTCTTCGAGAGCTCGTACGCGGTTGCAACCCCGAACGATGTCACGATAATAACGTCCACCCTTGAAGAGGGGATAGCAAGGAAAAGCGGATGCAAACTCATCGCCACCAACACCTCAATGGAGATGGAGGCAGGCCTCAAGAGGATCATGCGCGGAAAAAAGGTCATCGGGGTCAACATGAGTGGCACTTCCTACACGGCCATTAAGGTCCTCAGGAAGAATTTGAAAGGTGTCACATTAAAGGATGTATCAAAGCATCTGAACAAAGCTAGAACAATCAAGGAAACGGATGAAATCGAGCGAATCAGGAAGGCATGTAAAATCGCTTCAAAGGTAGCGGAAGAAATTCCAGACATACTTGAAATAGGAATGACTGAGAAGGAAGCTGCTGCTGAGATTGACTACCTTCTTAAACAGAGAGGTGCCGACGGACTGGCTTTTGACACAATAGCTGCATTCGGTCTTGCCACGGCGTTGCCGCATTACCAGCCAGGCGATAGAAGACTCAAGAGAGGTTCAACGGCTCTATTCGATTTCGGTGCGAATTACCGGAACTACAAGTCCGACATAACGAGAACCTTCTTTACGAAGCCGATTGACAAGCGGCTCGAGAGGGTGTATGGTATTGTGGCTGAAGCCCAGATGGCGGCAATTGAGAAGATGAGACCGGGGATTGCAGCGAAGAAGATCGATCTCGCTGCAAGGAATGTGATTGAGAAAGCAGGCTACGGTAAACAGTTCTTCCATTCGACCGGACATGGGTTGGGAATCTCAGAGCACGATCCAGGGTATCTCGGGAGAAAATCCAAGGACGTCCTCCGAAAGAATATGGTTATGACCGTAGAACCCGGCATCTATCTCTCAGGGAGAGGGGGGGTGCGAATAGAAGATGATGTCCTGATAACCGACACAGACTGTAAGCTTCTCACCACGGCAAACAGAGAAATGACGGTGATTTGAGAATTACGACGATAGAAAAGCAAATTTTTCAGAGAATTCCTTGATTAACCGATAATTCTTACTGGGTTGCGTTATTAACACAGTTAAGATTTTTTATCGTAATACGAAAACTATATCTATGGGGGAAATTCATAAACATTGTTAAGAATACGTCCAAAGCGTTGGATGGAGGGGTAGAAAATGAAAATACTGGGATATGGTAAAGAACAAATCGCATGGATTGGAGTGCGACTCGTTTTGGGATGGATATTTTTGTGGGCATTTGTAGACAAGCTTTTCGGACTTGGATACTCGACGACATCAGCCCGCGCATGGTTGAATGGAGGTTCGCCCACGACGGGGTATCTGACCGGCACGAAAGGAGTGTTCTCAGGACTGTTCCATGGTCTTTCTGGCAATGTCGGGATCGATGCACTGTTCATGGTCGCTCTGTTAGCGATAGGTGTAGCTTTGATCCTCGGAATCGGCATGAAGATAGCCGGATATTCCGGAGCGGTGCTAATGATTCTGATGTGGCTTTCAGCTGTTCCGGCATCAACCAACCCGATAGTGGACGATCACATCGTCTACTTCTTCCTGCTCCTGGGCATGACGATTGTAAAGGCTGGACAATGGCTGGGGCTCGGAAAATGGTGGATTACAACGCCTTTTGTGAAGAAATACCCCATCCTTGAGTAAAGAAAAAACAGAAAGGACGCAGAGATGTCGAATTCGATGTCTCTGCAGTCCTCATTTCTTTTTTCGACCAATTGACGAATTGGGACTTTGACACGCAAATTCGAAACACATATTACTCCTGCTGAGCGCTATGGGTGCTCAGGTGACATAGCTGGCTTTGAAGATTCCGAACATCGATCTTCATGCTCGAGTCGACGACCTTGTCGCTCAGGTTCCCGAAGGGATGGTAACGACTTACGGTGCAGTAGCCAAGGCCTTGGGAGATATCGTCGCCAGTAGGTTCGTCGGGAAGGTCATGTCGGAGAACGATGACATAGTACGTGTCCCTTGCCGCCGCGTGGTTCAATCCGATGGAACTCTTGGAGGATTTACCGCAGGAGGAGGACCGCCGTCCAAGAGGAAATTACTTAGATCTGAGGGGATCGATTTCGAAGGCGATAGAATCGTCGATTTTGAGAAAAGATTATTCTCTGACTTCAAGACGGATTACCCGCTCAGGAAATTCAAAGACATCCAGAAAAAGGATTTGAAAAAGCTTGTCCTTCGGGACGATTTTACGGATGATTCGATGGTTGCTGGCTCTGACATCGCGTACACCAATGACGATGCATATGGTTCAATGGTAATTTTCGATTCGAAGACCAGGAAACCGAAGGAAGTAGTGAGTGCACGAGCGAAAGTCTCATTCCCGTATATACCGACTTACCTGACCTTCAGAGAAGCGCCTGTGGTCGAGCAACTCATCAGAAAGGCAAGATGCAAACCTCTCCTCGTCCATGATGGAAATGGAATAATCCACCCGCTCGGTTTCGGGGTCGCGAGCCATATCGGAGTGATGCTGGACTTACCGACGATCGGCGTGGCAAAGAAGCTCCTTTGCGGATCCGTGAGCGGTGGCGGGAAGTTCAAGGAAGTCAAGCTCAACGGGAGAACGCTCGGCCATGCTGTTACAGGAACGCGATGGAGCTCCCCTGTGTATGTGTCTCCGGGTCACAGGATTTCAGTCAAATCCTCGATTGGACTCCTCAAGCCTTACTGGCAGCACAGGCTTCCGGACCCGGTGAGAATCGCGCACATCGAGGCCGAGAAGAGCAGGAGAGCAGTCTGATGAAGATCCTTGTCTTCGGGGCCGGTGCGATTGGGGGCGTCATTGGCGCACTGCTTTCCCGCCGGCAAGATGTCCTACTGGTGACCAGGGGGGAGCACCTCGACGCAATCAAATCCGGAGGGTTGACGATAGACGGGGTCGTTAAGGAGAATTTCCGAATCGATGCTTCCGATTCCACCTCGCTCCGCGGTAAATACGATCTGATACTGGTCACCGTAAAGGCTTATGCGACAGGGGAGGCCGCTTCCATCTGTAAGGATCTGCTCGGCAGAAAAGGAGCCGTCATCACGATTCAGAACGGACTCGGGAATGCCGAGAAGCTCGCAAAGGTCTTTGGCAGGGAGAGGGTTGTCGCCGGAGTCACGAGCATGGCCGCTCACAGAGTGAAGCCTGGAACGGTCGAGTATGTTGCGGAAGGATCGATTGCACTCGGAACGCTTGACGGAAACCGTGGTCCGATTGAGAAGGCCGAGGAAGCACTGGGCAAAGCCGGAATCAAGACGAGTCGCTCGCAGAACATCGTCGGGGCGATCTGGTCCAAGGCGATCGTAAACGCAGCGATCAATCCGCTGACAGCCGTTTTCGATTGCAGGAACGGATTGGTTGCTGAGAACGCCGCCCTCAGAGCGCAGGCAATCAAGGTTTGCGAGGATGGCATGAAAGTCGCGGAAGCCCTAGGAGTCCGACTTGAGCCAGAGGATGTGAAGGGCTATACGATCGATGTGGCGAAGCGCACAGCGAAAAACAAATCCAGCATGCTCATGGACATCGAACTCAAGAGGAGGACCGAGATAGACGCCATCTGCGGCAGCATAATCGAGGCGGGGAGAAGCAAAGGCGTCGAGGTGCCCACAATCTCGCGGCTCTATGCGATCGTCAAATTCATGGAGTCCAGGGATTCACTCCTCAGAAAGCTTAATATGTAGACATGAAGGTTATGACGCATCGAGAGTGAAGACGAATGGTAGATGTCAGAGATTTAGCATCCAAGGCGTCGGCCCTGAGCAAGAAAGGACTGAGCGTGAGAGAGATTGCGCAGGAGCTGCACCTCGCATCTGAGACTATCAGCTATCTCCTGGAATACGGACCCGAGGGGGTCCCGCCCACGGACATCAAGATCGGCTGGAGGTCGATAGGCGTCTCCGGGACGAGGATATCGCTGATGTCGGAGATACTGGCCGACATCGTCGTGGAGGAAGTCGACAAGAAGGACCAAGAGGTCCAGGCAGTCGTCGGCATTTCCTTGAATGGAGTTCCATTCGCAACAGTCCTTGCCGAGATACTCGGCGTGGACCTCGTCGTGTACAGGCCGCTCGGGGAGGCGGGAGCCGGAGGGGCTTTCTCATCCAACTTCGCGAGCGTCAACGGGAAGAAGGTCGTCATCATCGACGATGTCGTGAGCACCGGACAGACCTTGAAGGCCGCAATCGGCGACATCAAGGAGGCCGGAGGGGAGCCGATCCTGCTTCTGGCGATCGTCAACAAGAGCAACGCGAACGATCTCGAAGGCGTGCCTCTCAGGGCGATACTGAGGGCGAGGTCGCTTGGCGGAACTTTGCTCGGCGGCGGTCCGGTCAAGGGATACCAGTACTGATAACGCGAAACCCCCGAAAGGGGGTCTTCCGACCTTTCAAACGGCTGTTTTTCTCAGGGCGGCATGATTCAGTGCTTCGATTGAAGCCATAGGCTTGCCGAGCAGGAAATGCTCGAGCGCCCCTCCGCCCGTGCTAATGTATGAAATCCTATCGGAGAAGCCCATCTGGTTCGCTGCAGCCGTCGTGTGTCCTCCGCCGATAATGCAGAACGCACCTGAGGACACGCTCATTTCGAAGATAGCGCGTGTTCCGACAGCGAATTCGTCCTTCTCAAAGACGCCTACTGGCCCGGAGATCAAAATGGTCTTCGCGTGAGAGAGGATTTCACCGAATTTTCCGATTGTCTTTGATCCGATGTCCAAGGAGTGAAGGGCGGGAGGGTTATGGTCCAATGCAACTTCGAGCCTCTTGCCGTCCTTGTCGAGCGCGAGATCGACCGGCAATGTGATTTTCGAGCCGAACCTCGACAGAATCCCCTTCGCATTCGCGATATGCTCCGGAGAAAGTTCATGGGCCAGCGTCTTCATGTTCTCATCTCCGATGTGCTTCCCGTCGGCGGCGGAATATGCGAGGCCCACGAGGCCCCCTATGACGATATTATCGGCGATCCCGGCTTCCAGGAGATGATTGACGATGTGGATCGAATCGGCGAACTTCGTCCCCCCGAAAACAACCACGCATGGTCGCTTCGGCGATTCCACAATCTTCGAAAGAGATTTTATCTCGTTTTCCATCAGGCGTCCGGCGGCGCTTGGCAACACGACCGTGAACCCTAAAAGGGAAGCGTGCTGCCGGTGAGCGCTTGCGAACGCATCGTTCACAAAAAGGTCGAAAAGAGGTGCGAGGTGTTTTACAAGCGTCCCCTCGGCGTGATGCTCGGGAGAGAGCCTGTGGTCCTCCTCGCCGTAGCTTCTGACGTTCTTCAGGAGTATGATTTCCCTGTTTTTCAGTGACTCGATGGCGTTCTTAGAAACGCCCCCCAGCAGGTCATCGACATATTCGACTTTGCGATGGAGTAAATCGGAGAGTATTTCGGCATGCTCGTGAAGGTCCGAGTAGTCCCAATGGCCCTTATTTCCCTGGTGGGCCATCACTGCCACCTTGGCTCCCTTGTCCGATAGCTCTTTCAGGGTGGGGACCGCGGAGGCGATCTTCGACCGGTCCTTCACCTTCAGCGTCGTCCTTTCCAGAGGAGAGTTGATGTCGACTCTCACGAGGACTCTCTTCCCCGCCACATCAAAATTGTCCAGAGTCTTGAACGAATACACCACTCATGCCCCCATCCAAAGACCGATGCAAGGAAGTGTGATGTATTGAGAGTATTTATGACTGATGCCAGCATCGTCACATGCCGCACATCGGAAAGTTTTAAGAGGGGGGTCCTGTTAAAGACAAAGGCGCCGAGGTCTTTGACTTCGCAGAACAGTCTTCAGCACAGGAGTTGGCAGTTTTGATAGAGCTTGGAAATATCTCAATAAAGGACGTAATGAGCAACAACATCAGGTCCGTCAACAGGGACGACCAGATCTCCGATATCATCTCGAGGATGAGCTCGGACGGGATCCATGAACTGCCGGTCTTGGACAACGGAAAGGCGGTCGGCATTGTCACTTACACAACGCTCCTCAAGGCCAGGAACATCCCATTGACCTCGAAAGCCGAGGTCGTGATGAAGCATTTCCCGCAGCTCTCCGAACTCGACCCGCTGACGAAGGGCATAGAAATCATGCTAAACTCGGGATTGAGCGATCTCCCGGTCACGAAGAACGGGAAGCTCGTAGGTACGGTCTTCCAGCGCGATGTCCTCGAGAAGCTGACGAAGGTCCGGGGGCTCAGGCTTCGCCCGATTGCGGAGATAATGACGCCGAAGGTCGAGAGCGTCCGCGAGGACGATGACGTCCAGAAGGCGCTCAGCATCATGAGGGGGCTCGACGAGCAGAACCTCCCGGTTCTGGACAAGATGGACCATCTGGTCGGAGTCATCGGAATGATGGACATCCTGAAGGTCATCTGGAGGCCGAAGAAGGGCGGGAAGAAGGAGTTCAAGACTTCGAACAAGCCGGTCCAAGTGCTCGTGGGCAGCGTAATGAACAACCAGGCTGTGTCCGTTGCCCCGGAAACGCTCGTCGAGGACACGATCAGAAAGATGGTCAAGAAGGACACCTCGACCGCGTTCGTCGTCGAGGACGAGGAGCTCATAGGAGTTATCACGCTCAAGGATTTCCTCGAGCAGGCGATGAGCTTGGAAGAGCGCGAAGAAGGTGTGTTCGTCCAGCTCACCGGGCTGTCCGTCGAGGATCCGGACGTCTATGATTCGCTCTACTCAGTCATCCAGAAAGGATTGATCAGGATCTCGAAGAGCTCTATGCCGAAGGTCTTCAACGCGCACATCGCGACCTACAACCACGAAGGTCTCAGGAGCAAGTACAGCGTACGTGCCAGGATGACTTGCGACGCTGGGATGTACTACTCCAATACGACCGACTGGGATCTCTTCAGGGCGATGGACATGGCGATGGAGAACTTGGAGAAGGAAATCAAGAAGGCGCACGAGAAGAACCTGACTTTGAGGAAGAAGAGGAAGGCGTAGATCGTATCAGTCGAGTCTCCAGTAGCTCTTCTGCAACTGGACGATGGAGAGGATGTCATCTTTCTCCATGCAGCCCGTGTCTCGCACATCGTTGTGCTTGAGAGGTGTCCGCTTCCCTTCGAAAAGACCGACCGCGTGAGTGACGATCTCCGAAAGGGTCTCCAGGTCGTATCCGCCTTCGAGATAGAATGCGATCCGGCCGGAGCAGTTCTCCTTGGCGTAGTCCAGAAGGCCGGCGATCGCCTCCGCGTGACCTTTGCTCGATAGCGTGAGAGAAGCGAGCTGGTCCTTGTAATGCGAATCCGTCCCGATGCTGACCAACAGCATCTCCGGTTTGTATTCGTGAAGGATCGGAAGAATGATCTTCTTGTGCGCGAAATCGAAGCTCGCGTCCCCCGCCGGGCTGTTCATCGGGATGTTGACATTGAAGCCTTCGCCGTCGCCTTCCCCGACCTCGTTCGGATGGCCGGTGCCTGGAAATATGTACCGCTGATGCGTCGAGACATAGAGCACCTTTGAGTCGCTGTAGAACGCGTCCTGCGTCCCATTCCCGTGATGGACGTCGATGTCGACGATCGCGATTTTCTTTGCCTTCCCGAGCATATGCTTCGCCGCGATGGCGATGTTGTTGAGGTAGCAGAAGCCCATCCCGTAGGCGGGGCCGCTGTGGTGCCCTGGCGGTCTCAGTAATGCCATGACGGGTTTCTTCGCTTCCCAGGCAGTTTCGGCTGCCATTATCCCTCCGCCCGCGGCCAGCCGAGCGATGCTGAACGTATCCTTGTGAATCATTGTGTCCATGGTCAGGGCTCTTTCTCCGAACCTGTCGAGGAATCCTAGGTAATCGTGGTTGTGGACTTTCTCGATCTCCTTCATCGTCGCGTCCCTTGGAACGATCACATCCTTCCACAATCCGTTGGATTCGAGGGAGTCGCGTATCGCCATTAGCCTCTGCGGGGATTCCGGATGTGTGGGCGTCTGGACATGCTCAAGGAACTTGTCGCTGTAAACAATAGCCATGTTATGCCTGACCGTTTGCCGTTCTTCGGGGTTACGCATTTCCGTGATTGGATATGATTCTTTGCGATAATGTCAAATGGCGGCATGGAGCTTCATGTGACGAGGCCGATCGGATGGAAACCAGGATACATTACTTCGATTCCCCGGGGAAGCAGAACACCGAGAAGGTCGTTGACCTCGCGGTCAAGCGGGCGAAGGATAGGAAGATTGAGCACATTGTCGTCGCGAGCGGCACCGGAAGGACCGGGGTAATGGTCGCAGAGAAGGCCGGGAAGAAAGGCATCCAGACGGTCGTGGTCACTGGCGCATACGGCTTCTCGAAGAAGGACGAATGGGAGATGAAGAGATCCAATGAGGAGAAGCTCCGGAGGGCGGGAGTGCCGATAATCTCCGCGACCCATGCGCTCTCGGGCGTGGAGCGCTCGATCACCAAGAAGCTCGGCGGGGCGTCGAGGGTCGAGGCCGTCGCCGAGGCTCTGCGGTCGTTGTTCGGCCAGGGGATGAAGGTCTGCGTAGAGATCTCGATAATGGCGGCGGACGCCGGAGATGTCCCATGCGATGATGGCGCCGAGATAATCGCGATAGCGGGAACGGATGAAGGGGCGGATACGGCTGTGATAATCCGTCCGTCCAATGCGAACACCTTCTTCGACCTCCAGATAAGAGAGATCATCGCGATGCCGAGGACGCGATAGTCCGCCGTCAAATCATTCATATCCCGGCGAACCCATTGTCCGAAAGAAGTGGGAGCTTGGACTGGGAGCCGATACTGTTCATCATCATAACGCTGATCATCCTCGTTTTCGTCATCTTTCTAGCAGCTGGTATCGTCTCAGGCGACTGGGAGCACTCGGGAGGGACCTGGCTGCGCTTCATCTTGGTCGCGGCCATCGCGGCGATCCTGATCCCCGCCCTCCAGACTGCGGTCGGCTGGGTGGATGCGGGAGATCTTGCGCTAATGATAGCATTCATCGTGATCATGTTCCTGATCTACCTCCTGATAGTCCCGGAGCTGACCGTCTCGGACGAATGGATGACGGCCATTTTCGCCTCGTTCCTGACAGTGTTCGTCCTTTACGTCCTGGAGAGGGTCGTCGACGCGCTGTTCCATGTGCAAATGTTCTCATTCATCTGACGACGCCTGGGCTGTTCCTATTAAATATTCAGTCCTCGATTCAATTACGTGCAAGAGATAGATCTCGCGAGAATAGCGGTCGCACTGATTTTCTTCGTGTTCGCATCAATTTCTGATTGGAGGACCCGCAAGGTGGGCAATATCACCTGGATAGGCCTCGGGGCGATCGCCTTCGGCCTCTTTTGGCTGGATCTAATGCAAAGGAATGCACCCCTGATATCGCAGTCCCTCCTGCTACCGACCCTGTTCCTCTTCGTCGACATCTTCTGGGACCGGAAGAAGGATATCAAGACCCTGGCAGGGTCCGTCGGGGCGATCCTTTACATCCTGTCGTTCTCCTGGGTCGCCTATGTCGCTTATTCGATTTTGACTGGAACGACAGAGTGGGACGAGAACATCAGCGGACCGATGGTCGCATTCGCGATGGTCGTCGTGTTCGAGCTGTTCTACATGCTGGATGTCATCAAAGGTGGAGCGGATGCGAAGGCCGTGATATGCCTTGCCGTCCTCTTCCCGCTATATCCAGAAGTCGTCAACGGCCTCCCGCTGATCAACCCGAATTACGCCGCGGTTCCTGAGTTCTTCACCTTCGCGCTCTCGGTGCTGTTCGTGGGAGCTCTCATCTCGCTCGTCACGCCCTTCTATTTCCTCGCGCGGAACATCAGATCCGGCAAAAAGATTAGCGGAAGATCATTCCTCGGATTCACGCTCCCCATCAACAAGGTCGAAGGGCAATTCGTCTGGCTCATCGAATGGGTTGAGGACGACCGGCTTAGGTTCAGCGCGCGGAAAATGCGAGATTCTGCTAACATCAGAGAAGATCTTGCGGCGCTCAGGGCAATGGGGAAGGATGAGGTCTGGGTGACATACAAGATTCCATTCATCATCCCGCTCGCGGTCGGGGTGGCGATCGTCCTGGTCCTCGGGAATCCCCTATTCCTGCTGTATTAGAATCGGACTTGCGGAAAGCCATCTATCTGAAATGCTCGAACCCTCCGTCCGGAAGGACCTCGGTTCCCGAGTCCCTGCGGAGGATCACCTCTTTGTTCGAGGTCACTCTGCCGATGATGAATAGTTCGTGCTCGGCCTCCTCGTCGAATTTCTTCTTCAGTTCTTCGACGGAATCCTGGCTGACGGTGAAAAGGAGCTCGTACTCGTCCCCGGAATGCAATGCTGTCTGAAGAGGCCCCTCCCTTTCATCGTACATCTCCCAGAGCGATTCGTGCAAGGGGACGCTGGAAGCGTCCACTTCGAACCCGTTCCCGCTGGCTCGCATGAGTTCATACAGCGAGGAGGAGAGTCCGTCGCTTATGTCGATGCAGGAGGTGCAGACGCCGGACTTGGCCAGCACCCTACCTTCAGAGATCCTCGGAGAAGGTCTTCGGAGGTGCCCTTCCGCCAGGATAATCCCGAGGCCGCGCTGCATCGACCTGAGCCCGAGGGATGCCCCGCCGAGGGGTCCTGATACGCAGACCAGATCGCCTGGCCGAGATCCGCTCCTGAGAAGCACTTCGGATTTGCCAACGATCCCGACGACGGTTCCGGTCAGGGTGATGACCCTATTCTCCTTTGTGTCGGCGCCGATCAGCGGCGTGGAATGCTCTGAGAGACAGGCATGGATGCCGGACTGGATGTCCTGGAGGACAGAGTACGGCGTTCCTCGAGGAAGTCCATACGCGATCAGGAACGCCACCGGCTCGCCGCCCATGGCCGCGACATCGCTTAGATTGGCAGCTGCGATCGTCCAGCCCTTGTCGAACCCTGTGAATCCCTGGGGGAAGTGCGTGTCATCGACCTTAGTATCGGTGGAAAGTAGGACTAGCCGCCCGTCGATCTCGATGGCCCCGCAATCATCCCCCGGTGGAATGTAACCGCTCGGCTGATGCTCTGCGATAAGCCGGCGGATGATTTCTCGCTCCCCCAGATCGGCGAGCATCGGAGTGTCGTTACCCTTGTTTTCGTCCATCTGGAATCGAAATCGTCCGGGTCACTATAAAGCCTTACGCAGGGGTACCGTGCTAAAGAATAGCAAACTACTAATATTCCCCC
>Ga0315286_10003133_pt1 | contig 15494 bp, 12 predicted proteins | sample YL17G10_0_MG_FD_205038 | JGI IMG/M metagenome (GOLD analysis project Ga0315286, IMG submission 205038) | Sediment microbial communities from Yellowstone Lake, YNP, Wyoming, USA - YL17G10_0 | ecosystem: Environmental > Aquatic > Freshwater > Lake > Sediment | place: USA: Wyoming | collected...
ATCGAACTCGAGCCGCGTGGTCGTCCTGCGCGCCGACGCGGCCGGCGCCCTGGAGGTGCTCGCCGACGACCACGTCTCGCTCCGCCTGATCCGCGGGCTGGACGAGCGCCGCCGCCTGCGCGCCGGAGCGCAGGACCGCGTCGTGCGCGTGCTCCTGGACTTCCGTCACGTGGCCGCCGCGTCCGGGGCGCGGCGCACCGTCGCCGTGGCCACCGCGGCCCTGCGCGAGGCGGCCAACGCGCCCGGCTTCCTGCGGCGCGTGCGCGCCGAGACCGGGCTCGCCGTGCGCATCCTGGACGCGCGGACCGAGGCGCGCTGCGCCTTCCTCGGCGCCGTCTACGGCCTGCCCGTGGAGAGCGGGCTCATGGTGGACATCGGCGGCGGCAGCCTGCAGATCGCTCGCTTCCGGAACCGCTCGCTGGTGCGCACGTGGGGTCTCCCCCTGGGCGCGCTGCGCCTGAGCGACCGCTTCCTGCGCGACGACCCGCCGGGCCGCGGCGAGATGCGCCGGCTGCGCCAGCACGTGCACGAGGCGCTGGCGCGCGCGGGCATCCCGGCGCGGCGCGCGGCCGAGACGCTGGTGGGCACGGGCGGCACGATCCGCAACCTCGCCAAGGTGGACGCGCAGCGCACCCGCCACCCGGTGCCGCGGCTGCACGGCTACGACCTGAGCCGGCGGCATCTGCAGGAGGTCGTCGGGCTGGTGGCCGCGCGCCGGCTCGAGGCGCGCGGCGCGCTCGCCGGCCTCAACCCGCGCCGCGCCGATTCCATCGTCGGCGGCGGCCTGATCGCGGAATGCGTGATGGACGATCTCGGCGCCGACCGGCTCCTGGTGGCCGGCCAGGGCCTGCGCGAGGGGCTGGTGCTGGCGGCGGGCGGCCTGCCGATGCCCTCGCCGCTGGCGGTGCGCGCGCGCTCCATCGCCGCGCTCGCCGCCCGCTTCGCCGCGTGGGAGGAAGGGCGCGCCACCCGCCGGCTGGCGCTGGTGCGAAGCCTCTACCGCAAGCTCGAGCCGCACGCCTCGCCCGAGCTCGAGGAGATGCTGGCCCACGCCGCGCTGGTCATCGACGTCGGGCGCAGCGTGGACTACTACCACCGGCACGAGCACAGCGCGGCGATCCTGCGGGTGACGGGGTTGCTGGGGTTCACCCACCGCGAGATCCTGCTCCTGGCCGCCGTCATCGAGCTGGCCGGCGACGACCGCACCAGCTTGAAGCCCGGCCGGCCGCTGCTCCGCGCCGACGATCGCGCGCCGCTGGCGCGCGCCGCCTGCGTGCTGGCGCTGGCGGACTTCATCGAGCACCGGCTGCCGCCGGCCCGTGCTCCGCTCGCCGCCTGCGAGGTGAAGCGGAAGTCGGTGGTGTTCCACGAGCCCTGCCTCTTCGCGTGGCAGGACGAGGAGTTCACGGACCGCTTCCGGCGCGCTTTCGGCAAGGAGCTGTACACCGACGGCCGGCGCGGGTGAGGAAGGTCTCGCGGACCGCGCGTCACTCCGCGACGCCGGGAATCACGCGCGGCGGTAAGAGCCAGAGAAGCTGGGCCGCCCCGGCGCGGACCCCGTCCTCGCAGCGCACCAGCGCGGCCCCGCCCTTCTTCATCTCCAGGTAGACGCCGCCGGTCGATCCGCCCAGCAAGAGGCTCAGGAGCTCGTGCAGCGCGGGCTCGTGGCCGACGAGCGCCACGCGGCTCGCGCCCCGGCGCGCGGCGAGAAAGGCGAGGGCCCCCGCCGGGTCGGCGTCCGGCTCGAGGGCGGCCAGCTCTCGCGGGGCGGGCCAGCCCGCTTCCCGCTCCAGGACCTCGGCGGTCTGCCAGGCGCGCGCCAGCGGGCTCGCCCACACGCCGCCCACCCGCGGCACGATCTTGCCGAGGTGGCGGGCCACCTTCCGGAAGCGGCGGATGCCCTCCGGCGTCAGCGGCCGGCCGCGGTCATCGGGCCACTGCTTGGGATCGCGCTCTGCGGCGACGGCGTGGCGGACGATCAGGATCTCCATGGCCCGCTCCTCCTCCGGGTCTCGCCCGGTTCGCGCCCGGCGTCCGGGCGTCCTGCGCCTTGGCGTCCGGCCCCCTGCCGCCCAGCGTGCGGGACAGGTGCTCGCGCAGGACGTCGGCGGCCAGCTCCGAGAGCGCGGCATCCATGGTCTTCGTGAGCTCGCGCCAGTTGCGGCCGCGCAGGCCGGCGAGGGCGGCCGGCAGCTCTCCGCGCAGCCGTGCCGCCTGCGCCGCGTAGAGCTGCGCCACCTCCCCCACGGCCAGGCGCGCGCTCTGGGGAAGCTCGCTGCCCGCCTCGCGCGCCAGGGCCGGCAGAGCGGCCATGCAGACCTGCGCGTCCTGGTGGAGCCCCAGGATGTCCTGCACCTCGACCAGCGCGCGGATGAGCGTGCGCGCGGGCGGGCCGTAGACCGGCTCGAGGAACTCCAGGGCGTAGCGGAAGCGCTTTCCGAGGATGCGCAGCCGGTGGTAGTCCGCGGCCGGCGAGGTCGGCTCGATCGCCTCGCCCTGGCGCACGACCTGGCGCCGCGCCCGGCGCACCAGCTCCGGGCCCGCGGAGCGGATGGGCACCGCCACACCGGGGCGGCCGCGCGCCGGCCCGCGCACGAGCCACGCACGCAGGAACGCCGTGAGCCGCGCGTAGCGCGGGGAGTCGAGCAACGCGATCAGCTCGCCGCGCGCCGCCTGGCGCCGGGCGCACAGCAGGTCGAGGAAGGGGTCGAGCGCCGCCGGCTCCACCGTGATCAGGGCGCTCCGCCAGCTCTCGATCTGCGCGATCTGGACGTCCAGGTCGCGCACCCGGCCGAGGGCTTGCCCGAGCGCGCGCAGCTCGCGCCGCAGGCGGTCGGTGATGCGCGCGGGCAGAACCTCCGCGAACAGGCGCAGCGCCGCCCGCATCCGGCGGGTGGCGACGCGCATGTCGTGCAGGGGCTCGGCATCCTCGCCCAGGCGCGCGCCCGCCTCGTGCCACAGGACCGCGGCGAGATGGCGGCGCAGGACGGCGAACGCCACCTCGCCCACGGTCGCGGTGGGCAGCACGTGGGCGGGGCCGAGGTCGCCCGGCCAGGCGACCTCGAGCCCGCGCGCCGCCAGCGCCCACTCGTACTTGGAGCGCGCGGCCGGGGAGAGGGAAGCGACCGCGCGCAGGCGCTCCACGAACGGCCGCAACTCCTTGAGGAGCCCACCCGGCACCTCGACCTCGACGCGCTGCAGGCGGGAGCCCGCGCCGGCCACGCCCACGACCCGGCTCGTGTCGAGCGCCACCTCCCCCGCCGGCCGCCCCTTCCAGGTGAGCGGGAAGCTCCGGCGTGCGGTGGCGATCTCGGCCAGCACCCGCAGCTCGCGGGCGCGGCAGATGCCCCCCAGACGCTCCGCCACCGGGCCGCGGCTCGCGTAGATCGCCGCCCGCCCGGCGGTCTTCACCGGCTGCGTCAGCTCGCGGCGGACAGCCAGCCCGCCGTGGCGCGGCGCCACCGCCTTGAGCGTGGCTTCCACGCGGCCCGACGAACGGCGCAGGCGCAGCGAGTAGCCGCAGCGGATCACTTTCCAGTCGCGGGTGTCGAGATAGGTGTCGAGCAGCAGGAGCCGCCGGGGCGCGCCCACGGCGAGCCGCTCGTCGCCGGGTCCACCGCGCAGCCAGGCCGCCACGGCCGCGAGCGCGGGCGCGGACGCGTCCAATTGCCACTCGGTCTCGACGGGGTCGCCACCGGCGGGAGATACGCGCGCGCGGCCGCCGGGCTTGGCGGGCTGGCGCTGGATTGCCGACCTGGATCTCGCAGTACGCATCGTGGACCATCCGCCGGGGAGCCCGGGAGCGGGCCCGCGCGGCCGATCGGGGCCTCCCTACCTGCCTCTGGCCAGCGCCCGCCGCGCGGCGGCGAGCTCCTTCTTCTGCTCGGGGTCCATCTCCGGATACCTGAGATCCAGGGAGTCGAGCGCCTCGATGGTCGCCGCTGCCACCACCACCCGCGTGAACCACTTGTTGTCGGCGGGGACGACGTACCAGGGAGCGTAGTCGGACGCGGTCTGCCGGATGGTTTCCTCGTAGGCCGCCATGTAGGCCTTCCAGTGGCCGCGCTCCCGCACGTCGGCGGCGGAGTACTTCCAGCTCTTGTCGGGATCCTCCAGGCGCTCGAGGAAGCGCTGCTTCTGTTCCCCCCTCGAGACGTGCAGGAAGAACTTGCGGATGGCCACGCCGTTGCGCGTCAGGTAGCGCTCGAAGTGGCGGATGTCCTCGAAGCGCTGCTCCCAGATCCGCTTGCCCACCAGCCCGGCCGGCAGCCGCTGCCGCTCGAGCAGCTCCGGGTGCACGCGCACCACCAGCGTCTCCTCGTAGTAGCTGCGGTTGAAGATGCCGATGCGCCCCCGCTCGGGCAGACACTGCATGCAGCGCCACAGGTAGTCGTGGCCGAGGTCCACGCTGGTCGGGACTTTGAAGGAAAAGACCTGGCAGCCCTGCGGGTTGACCCCGGACATGACGTGCTTGATGGCCCCGTCCTTCCCGCCGGCGTCCATCGCCTGGAAGATGAGCAGCACGGCCCAGCGGCCTTCTGCGTACAGCCGGCCCTGCAGCGTGGCCAGCACCTCGATGCCGCGGGCGAGCGCGGCCTGGGCGCGGGGCTTGTCGGCGGCCCGCAGATCGAGGGTCTCGCCGGGGTCCACGTCACGCAGACGGAAGCGGCTGCCGTCGGTGACCCGGAAGGGCTTTGCCAGCCTCCGCGCGTCGCGGATGAAGTCCTTCATCTCGGAGCCCCCATTGCGAATCGCCCTGGTCGGTCGCGTGCCTGGTTCTCCGCGGTCGGGAAATCCCGAGCGGATTCCAGCCGTGTGGTGCACGGGTTCGCCCTGAATCCTGGGGGCGACAATAGCCTCTTGTGGAGGACCTCGTAAGGGGACGCATCGCGCCACCCAAAATGTGACCGGAGGATGAATCGTCGCGCCATTTGACTGGTTACCCTCCCTCAGGGAGGGGCAGGAGATGACAGTCATGGGACGACGCGAGTACCTGCGGGCCATCCACGACCGCTACCAGCGAGGTTCCCCCGCGAAGAAGGGGGCCATCCTCGACGAGCTCTGTCACGTCCGTGGTTACCACCGGAAGCACGCTATCCGGCTGCTCAACGGGCCGCGCCCCGAGGTCCGGCCCCGGCCGCGCCGCTCCCGGGGCCCGAGCTACGGCCGACTGGCCATCCAGGCGCTGGCCCAGGTCTGGGAAGCTGCCGGCTACCCCTGGTCGGTCCGCCTGAGGGCCCTGCTGCCGCTGTGGCTGCCGTGGCTGCGGAAGCGTCTGACGCTGACCGCGGAGATCGAGCGTCAGCTGCGGACCATCAGCCCGCGCCAGATCGACCTGGTCTCCCACTCGGGCGCCTGTGCCGACGGCGAGTTCGCCCACTCCTTCAATCTCACCGACATTCACACCCCCTGGACCGAGACCCGGGCCGTGCTCGGCAAGGGCCAGACGGGGATCGTTGCCGCCCTCGAGGACATGCGCCAGTCCCTGCCCTTCCGCCTCCAGGGCATCGACTCCGACAACGGCAGCGAGTTCCTCAACGCCCACCTGGTCCGCTATTGCCGCACCCAGCAGATCCAGTTCACCCGCGGCCGGCCCTACAAGAAGGACGACAACGCCCACATCGAGCAGAAGAACTGGACCCATGTCCGCCGCCTGATCGGCTGGGACCGCTACGACAGCCCCGCCGCCGTGGGCTTGCTCAACGACCTCTACCGCCACGAGCTGCCACGCATGATGAATCTCTTCCAGCCCTCGGTGAAGCTGCGGCGCAAAGAGCGCATCGGCTCCCGAGTCAAGCGGGTCTACGACGTCCCGCAGACCCCGCTCGACCGGCTGCGGGCTGGCCCGGGCATCGACCAGGCAGCGGTGGCCAAGCTGCTCCGACTCCGCGCCGCCACCGACCCCTTCGTGCTTGCCCACACCATCGAGCAGAAACTCGAGCGCATCGCCGTCCTGGCCAACCGCCGGGACCGCTCCGACCGGGTTACATCTCAAATGGCTTGACAGGAGGCGGGGGCCGACGAGGGACGCCGCCGCGCCTCGTAACCGGTCCGCCCGCGTGCTACGCTCCAGCGCCCCGGCGACGGAGCATCTCAGGCGCGCCACGGAGTCGCGCCGTCCCCCCACGCCCGGGCGGCCCATGTCCTACGTCCGGCTCGCCGCCGAGTTCCTGTTGCGACTGCTGCTCGGACTGACCCGGTTCGCGTTCTTCTCGCTGGCCCTGGGCGCTCTCGGCCCGGCGCTCATGCCGTCGTCGTCCCTCGTGCAAGAAGGCACGTCCTCTTGGGTCGCGGCCCTCAGCCGATCCGTTATCCTGGTCGGCGTCATCTTTCTGGCGGGCGCCATCCTGCTAGTGGCGGCGCGTTGGCTGGTGCCCGGCGCGCGGCCCGCGGACCCCGATCCGGCCGCCCCACCGTCGTCGGGCAGTGGATGGCTGTGGATCTTCGGGCCGGTGATGCTCGGCCTGGCCGGCGGCGCCGCACTCGTCTCCGGAAAGCTCCTGCGGCTCTGGGGCGAGATCGGGGCCTTCCTCGATCGCGCCGGCATCTGGCGCGAGGTGGAGCGAGGTGGGGAACTCTCCGGGCTGGTCTTCTTGCCGGTGCTGTTCGCCCTTGCCGCGCCGATCCTCGCGACCGCCGCGGCGATCTTCCTCGGCGCGGTCCCCCTCCTGCTCGTGGTGCTGTTCGCCAAGCGCAGCAGCTTCTTCCGCAAGGGCTTCCTGATGACGGCCGTCTGTCAGATCGTCCTCGTGGGGGCGAGCCTGCTGGCGACGGAGACTCTTGCGCAGTCGGTGCGCGAGCTGGCCGGCTATCCGGCCCTGGGCAGCGATGGCGAGGTCCGGCAGTTGATCGCGGGGCTGCAGCACATGCGCGACGTGGTCAGGGCCACCGGGCGAGACTACGCCTGGCTGGCGGCGGGCTATTGCCTGATGCTGCCCTGGGTCGTCTTCTCACGGCGGGTGGCGGAGGACTTCCCGCCGGAGCCGCCCCGCGCTCAGTCCAGCTTGAACGCTACGAATCCCCGGAGGATGGGGTAGCGGGCGTGGACGTCCGGATAGTCCCGGTAGTAACGGTCCGCGAGGTAGAGCGTGTAGTCGAAGCCGGCGGCGATCTCGGGCCGGATGGGGATCTGGGCGCGCACCGCGGTCATGCTCACGACGTGATGCCCGGCGTTGCCGTTGAGCGGGTAGATCCAGAACTGCTGCGTCCCGACGCTGAGGACGTCCCAGCCGGAGCGCCGGAATCCGGCGCCCAGGCGGAAGCCGACGCCCGGCCCGTAATCGTACTCGCGGCCGGAGAAGGCGGCGTAGTCGGTCGAGGTGCCGCCCACCAGCAGGGCGGTGGCGTGCAGCGAGGTGCGGAACTCCATGCCCCGGCCGGGGTCGAACTTGGAGAGGAGTCCCGCCCCCACGCTCTGCCCGCCGAACTCGAAGGCACGGTTGTTGAAGTAGTCGTAGTACTGGAACGCCCCGAGGTAGTGCTGCGTCTCATCGGTCTTGCGCACGTCCCCGCCGTAGAGCAGCCCCACGGCGTTGGCGCGGGCTAGCGCCGACTTCTCCTGCGCGTCCAGCTCGAGCCCGAAGGTGAAATAGTCGAACGGATCGGTCGCCCGGCCGGAGAAGGGATCGCCGTAATTGAAGGCCAGATCGGCGAACATCCCGGTGGTGTCGGCCACCCCGATGTGGTTCTCCGAGATGCTGCGTAACCCGAAGCGCACGGACGAGCCCAGGTAGCCGGGGTGTTTGCCCGGCGGGTTGGGCCCGACGCGGAAAGCCTCGCCGGTGAGCAAGCGGTTGACCCCGCGCCCCGGGTTGACGACGAGGCCGGCGATTTCCCGCCAGCGCCGTCCGCCGCCGGTGGCGGTGTTGTCGAGGATCAGATCCGAGAACCGATAGAGCACTTCCCCGAGGGCGACGCCGCCGACGCTGGTGGCGATCCAGTCGTTCATCGACGCGTGATGCACCTCGCCGAAGTACTCCCACATGAAGCTGCCGCCGAAGGTGAACGGGATCGACTCCCAGTAGTCGTATCCGTTATCCCGCGCCGCGTTGAAGTAGATGCTGCCGTGGTAGGGGTGCGCGAACTGGTTCGTGCTGAAGGAATTGTCGTCCCACTCGAAACCGTTCTTGAGGTTCTCGGCCCACGAGTCGAAGCCGATGCGGAAGCCGGGATTGGTCCCGTTCTCGCGGATGTAGCGGTCGTAGCTCCAGATCAGCAGGTTGGTGGCGAAGATCTCCCCGCTGGCGCGCCAGAAGTTCTTGCCGCCGCTCAGGCTGTCCGGGGCGACGGACACAGCGCCTTCCTCGGCGGCCAGGACGAGCCCCGGCCCGCAGAGGAGGGCGAGCCCGAGCAGGGCGGCGATGGCTTGTCTCACGCGCGACTCCAGGATCCAGTGACGCATCGGCGGCCTCTCCGCGTCAGAATGCCGAAACGCCGGCGACGAACAGCGGCTCCACCTCGGAGGTGGCGCGGGACGAGTACTCGGAGAAGACCACGCCGACCCCGGCGCCGCCGAAGATCGACACCTTGGGCGACACCCTCCGTTCGAGCAGCGCGCGCGCCTGCAGCGCGTAGTGCAGCCGGTCGTTCTCCGCCGGATCGTCGCTCTTCACCGGCATGATGTGGACGAACCCGAGGTCGGCGTCGAGATCGAGTTGCCGCCCGAGGGGAAACGCGCGGCCGTAGTTCCAGGTCAGCGACACGGCCTCATGGCGGGTCCCCTGGAAGTCCCAGCCCCCCAGCGTGAACATCGAGTAGAAGCCGCTGACGCTGGTGCGCACCCCGCTGTTGATCCCCATGAGACTGCTGGCGAACGACACCCAGTCGGCCGTGCCGTTGTCGGCGACATTCACGGCTCCCACGGGCACGCCATCCTGCTGCTCGGTGACGTTGACCAGCCCGACCTGCACGCCGTCCGCCCGGTTCGCCAGGTTCACCAGGCCGAGCTGAGCTCCGGACACGGTCCCGGCGTAGTTGAGCGCGGAGAGCTGCAGGCCCGCGACCTCGTGGCCGGCGTAATTGAAGAAGCCGGAGAGCTGGGCTCCGCGGAACGCCGCGCCGCTGGTGTTGGCGATGCTCGACAGCTGCAGGAAGCCGCTCGGCCCGTCACTCATGCTGAGGACGGAAGCCACCTGCACGCCGTGGAATCCGGCTTCGGCGTAGTTGAAGAGCCCGGCCCACTGCACACCGGCGATCTCTCCCCGGTCGTAGTTGAAGAGGCCGGCGACCTGGATCCCCCGTCCGCCGCCCTGGGTGAAGTTGCCGCCGCCGGTGAGCTGTAAACCCCGGAAGTCGCCCTTCAGATGGGAGTAGATCCCGGTGAGCTGCACGCCACGCAGCTCCTGGTCGAGGACCGACACGCCGGCGTTCAGGTCCAATCCCCGCACGGCGGCCAGCCGGCCGTAGAGGAGGTTGAGGCGGAAGTTCGTGGAAACGTCCGGGGTCCGGTTGGTGCTCACCGGGTAGAACAAGGACAGGTTCACCGGGTGATGGTGCGTCTGGGCGAGAGCGGGGCCAGCCAAGGCCGCGAGCAGAGCCAGGAGCAGGACGAGGCCCGGCGCGAATCCACCGAGGCCGGCCGGCCGACTTCCTCTGCTCATCCCGATCGGCCGCGTCGCGGAGACGCTGCGGGATCCATGGGGCACTGGGTCATCCCTCCGTCCGGTGGGTCCGCCCGAACTTGACGACGCAGGCTAGCCGACAGGGGCCTGCGGGGTAAAGCGAAAAGGGCGAGGGGGAAGCTGCGCCGGAGACTTGGCAACCCCCGGCCGATTTCGGCTTGGACGGGGGCGGGCGCTGGGGTAAGGTCCCGGCCGGACCCCGGCCCGCGGGCGATAGGCGCCCGCCGGTCCGCGGAGGCTCTATGCGCAGACTCGGGATCGTCGTCGGGCTTCTGTCGCTTGCGGCCACTCTGTGGGCGCCGCCGGCCTGTGCCTTCAAGGACCACACCCGCCCCGGCTGGTTGGTCGGCGTCGGCTACGGCGGCGGCCCAGGGCAGTTCGATGTCGGCCCCGCGCAGCCATTCAATCCCGAGCGCGGGGACCCCGGCGACCAGCAGCGTGGCGCCTCGCCCCAGATCCGGGTGGGGCGCATGGTGGCGCGCCACTGGATGCTCGGCGTCAATTACGAGGGCTGGTTCTACGAGCGCGGCGACGTCAACGAGAAGGAACGCTTCAGCCTGCAGAACGTGACCCTCGCCGCCACCTTCTATCCGGGCAACCCGCAGAACGCCACCGGCGGCATCTTCCTGCGCGGCGGCGTGGGCCTGGGCTGGGGCCGGTACGCGATCGTCCCCCTCGTCGAGGTCGAGGGCGAGATCGAGCAGGAGCACGGAGACGCGACCGACGAATCGGGGCTCGGCCTGGTCTTCGGGGCCGGCTACGAGTTCCGGATCGCCAGGCACTTCGCGGCCGGGCTCGCCGCCAGCGTCAACTACCTCTCGATCGGCCAGGATATCTTCGACGACGGCATGGACGTGCCCGTCGCGCTGAATCTGAGCTGGTACTTCTGATCGCCGGCGGCGGCTCCGCGGGCCCCGGACTGCTCCCCATAGCCCAGGGCGCCGATCCCCGGGGCGCCCAGCGACGGCGCGGCGGGAGGGACGGATGAAGCCCGAGAAGCTCGAGGAAGGGAAGCGCCAGTTCAGCCTCTTCTGGGGCGGCCTGTTCAATCGCCTGTTCCGGCTCACCGGCTGGGCGGATGCGAGCGCCCCCAACCTGGCGACCCGGATCGCGGGGGCCCTCCTCCTCGCCTTCCTCCCCCTGGCCGTTCTCTCCTTCATCGAGGGCACCGCCTACGGCCCGGCCCGGGCGGTGCCCTTCCTCGGCGACGTCAGTGCGCTGATCCGCTTCCTGGTGTGCCTCCCGCTCCTGATCGGCATCGAGCCACTGGCGGAACGCGCCGTCGTCAACATCGTGGAGTACTTCCGCAGCTCGGGGCTCGTGCGGCAAGCGGACGCGGGCCGCTACGAGTCGCTGGTGGCGAGGATCGACCGCCTCAGCGACTCCCTCATCCCGGAGATCCTGCTGATCGCGCTGACCGTGCTGCTGACGGGGATGTCGGGGATGCTCGTGCCCGCCGGCCAGTCCCATTGGATGCTGTCGCCGGCGGACGGCGGCTACACGGCCGCGGGCCACTGGTACCGGCTCGTGAGCCTCTCGCTCTACCGCTTCCTCCTGCTGCGCTGGCTGTGGCGCTACGGCCTCTGGGTGTGGTTCCTGTGGAACCTTTCTCGGCTGCGCCTGGACCTCAGCGCGAGCCATCCCGACCGCGCCGGCGGACTTCGCATCCTGGCTCTCGGCCAGAAGGGATTCGTGGCTTTCGTCTTGACCCTCTCGATCCAGCTGGCGAGCCAGATCGCAGGGGCCGTGATGTACGCGGGCGTCCCGCTCTCCGCCTTCTACCCCGCCATCGCCGGGTACGCGCTCATCGTCATGGTCCTCTTCCTCGGGCCGCTGGCGGCTTTCGCCCCGCAGATGTTCGCCTGCAGGCGGCTCGGCGTCCTCACTTACGGGATCCTGGGCGAGAAGTACACGAGCCAGTTCGAGGAGCGGTGGATCGAGGGCGGCAAGCCGCCCAGCGAACCGCTGCTCGGCACCGCCGACATCCAGTCGCTGGCCGACCTCGCCAACAGCTACGCGGTCGTCCGCGAGATGGGCATGGTCCCCTTCGACCGAGGGGACGCGTTGGGCTTCCTCGCCGCGGCGCTGGCGCCGTTCTTGCCGTTGCTCTTGCTCATATACCCGGCGGACGAGCTGGTCAGGCAGATCTTGAAGCTGGTGTTCTGAGAGGCCGCGCCGCGAGCCCGCGCGGCGGGGTTGCTCAACGCTTAGAGTCGCCCGCGGCCCTCAGCACGTACACCACCCACGGCGCGATGCGCGTCTCGTTCACCCAGCGCACGGGCTCACCCTCCTTGCCTAGCGGCCGGTAGACCTCGACCACCTCCAGCCCGGCCTGCCGGTAGACCTCGCGGTAGTCGGCATCCGGCCAGGCGATGTCCACCACCGGGCGCGGGTCGGCGGTGTCGGTGATGACGATGCGCACCTCGTCGCCGCAGCCGGCGCGCGCGTTCTCCGGGTAGTCCTTGGTCGAGAACGACGCCCACTCGTGCAGGTAGATCTCCGGAGAGGAGACCAGGCTCACGATCCGCCCGTCACGGTTCAGGAGCGCGGCCAGCGCGCCGAACAGCTCCAGCTTCGCTGCCCGCGTCGGGATGTTGTCGAAGGTGAAGACGGAGAGCACCACGTCGTAGGCGTGCGCCGGCAGGCCGGTGAAGTCCGCGCCGGCGACCAGCCGGTAGTCCCCCTCCGGGTCCAGCTCGCGCGCCTGCGCGATCATCGCTTCGGAGATGTCCACGCCGGTCACCACGAAGCCGAGCCGGCGCAGGAAGCGCGTCGAGCGCCCGGCGCCGCAGCCGAAGTCGAGCGCGGCGCGCCCCCGCGCGTGGGCGGCAAGGATCTCGGGCAGGTCGCGATACGCGAGGTAGTAGGTCCCCGGGAACTCGAGCTGCGCGTAGGTCCGGGCGCGCACCCCGTCGGCGTAGACGTTGAAATCACCCATGGGCCCCTCCGCAGGGCGGCGCCGCCCTCAGAAGACCTCAGCCGCGATCCCCTCCGCCGCCGCCTGCGCCCGGATCTCCTCCAGCCGCTCGCGCCCCAGCGGCGCGATGCGCTCCGAGGGATAGCCGCGCGCCAGCGTGTAGATCTGGACGGCGAGCGGCGCGATGCCCTTCACCTGCGCGAGCCAGTCCTCCACGCTGCGTCGGTCGCCGTTGCCGCCCGGGCCACCCGTGAACAGCGACTGCAGCGTCACGCCGCCGAGCTCGCGGAGCCCCTCGACGACGCGCGCGAAGGCGATCCCGGCCGCCGGCCGGTTGTAGCGCCCGAAGAGCTCGGCGGTGCCGGCGTCGAGCTTCATGATGCGCACGTCCAGCCGCCGCAGCGCGTCGCGCACGGCCGGCTCGCCGGCGCGCGTGCTGTTCGAGAGGATCGCCGTGCGGGCGGCGGGCAGCATCCGGTCGCGGATCGCGGTCACCCCATCGACGATCTCGCCGAAGCGCGGGTGCAGCGTCGGCTCGCCGTTGCCCGAGAAGGTGAGGTAGGCCGGCGGCGCGTCGCACTCGGGGAGCGTGGCATCCAGCGCCGCGAGCACCTCGTCCACCGAGGGGAACGCCGGCTCGCCGGCGCGCTCGAGCAGCGCCGCGTCGGTCCAGCCGTACTGGCAGTACACGCAGTCGAAGTTGCAGAGCTTCTCCCCCGGCGGCAGCAGGTTGATGCCCAGGGAGAGCCCGAGCCGGCGCGAGCGCACCGGGCCGTAAAGGATGCCGCGCTGCAGCCTGAGGAGCATCTTCACCCTCCCACGACACCGGCCAGGGCGCGGCCCAATCGGCGACACCCCTCGGCGATCCGTCCCTCGTCGGCGCCCGACACCGAGACCCGCAGGCAGAGCCCGTCCGGTTCGTCCGCGAAGAAGAGGCTGCCCGGGGTCACCAGCACGCCCTCGCGCCGCGCCGCCTCGAGCAGCGCACCTTCGCGCGACGCCGGGCGATCCTTCACCCGGATCCACACCGTGCACCCCCCGGCCGGCCGCGTCCATTCGACGCCGCGCGCCGGCAGGTGCTCCCTCAGCCCCGCCTGCAGCGCTTGCATGCGAGCGCGGTAGACCCGGTGGATGCGGCGCAGGTACGGCTCGTAGGCGCCGGCGCTGCAGAAGTCGTCCACCGCCGCCTGCACCAGCATGTTCCCCGACAGCGCGCCGCAGCGGTGGATGGCCAGCAGCCGCTCGATGGCCTCGCGCGGCGCGGCGATCCAGCCGATGCGCAGTCCCGAGAAGACCACCTTCGAGAGCGTGCCGAGGTAGATCACGATGCCGCTGCGGTCCATCGACTTGATGGGCGGCACCGCCTTGCCGAAGTACTTGAGCTCCTCCTCGAAACCATCTTCGACGACGGGCACGCGGCGCGACTCGCACAGGGCCAGCAGCTTCTCGCGGTGCGCCTGGCCGGTGGTGATGCCCGTCGGGTTGTGGAAGTTGGGGATCGTGTAGAGCAGGGCCGGCCGCCGGCGGGCCAGCAGCCTCTCGAGCGCGTCGAGGTCGAGCCCGTCGGCCCGCATGGGGATGCCGCGCACTCTCAGTTGCCGCAGGCGGAAGAGCGGCAGGGCGAAGGCGTAGGTCGGCGACTCGGCGGCGATGACCCGGCGCGGCCCGGCCAGCAGCTGCACCGCCAGGTCGAGGCCGTGCTGGGCGCCGTTGGTGATCAGGATCTCGTCGGCGGTGACCGCCACGCCGTGCACGCGCAGGCGCCGGGCCAGGGTCTCGCGCAGCGGCCGGTAGCCCGCCGGGTCGCCGTAGCCGAGCACCTCGCGCCCGCGGCGCGACAGCACGCGGCGCATGGATCGCGTCAGCTCGTCCACCGGACACAGCGCTCCGTCGGCCGCCAGGCTGGCGAAATCCACGACGTCGTCCGTCGCGGCCGGCGCGGCGCGGCGCGCCCCCAGCCTAAGGGAGCCCACGTGCGCTGCCCGGGCGGCCGGGGCCGCTGCCGCCGCCCAGTCGAAGCCGGACGGGGTCTGGCCCAGGGCCGGACCGGGCGGCCGCAGCCGGGCCCGCACCGTGGAGTACGACCCCGGCCGGGCCTCGAGGTATCCCCGCGACCATAGCTCCTGGTAGGCGCGATAGACGGTCGAGCGGTTCACCCCGAGGTGCCCGGCCAGGACTCGAGTGGCGGGCAGGTGCGCTCCCGGGCACAGGCTGCCCTCGTCCACCAGGCGGGCGATCTGGTCCTGGATCTGGCGAAAGACGGGGGTCGGTCCGCCGGGATCGATCTTGAGGAGCATGGGCGCCTCCGAGGGCCGCGAGCGTCCGAAGGCCCTCATCCGCCCCCCAGGATGACATATCAATCGGACTGTTCAAATCGCCAATTGCAAGAAATAGCCGCTAGTCCGATTACAAGTCTTCGAGTCCCGCACACCACCCCTGTCGGCCGTCCCGGCCCGCAGATCGGGCAGCGCATCCGCCCGCGACGCTGCTCGCCGTCACTATCGCATTTCAGACGGGGGAGCCGACCTTCCACCCCGGGCCCGCAGCCCCCCGCGGCAGCAACCACTGCCGCCGATGCTGCGCTCCGACCTTTCTTCCCAACCGCGCCACCTTGTCTGACAGATTGGCGACCGCGCCCGATTCCCTCCCTGACTGGATAGCGATTGGGGACAGCGTCGGCGCTTCAAATCCTTGCGATCTCGCCGACTTACGCGCCTTCGGCGCTCCGCGATCGGGCTGGCGCGCTCACCTTCCTTCTGGCGCGGGAAATGCAAACCACTGTGTGGGCCTGCCGTGGTCCGAATCGCGGCCGCGCGGATGTGCGGACACCAGGTTAGGCACCGGGACGCCGGCTCGCGCTTGCGCATCTTGCTCGCCGGAGCTCCCACGGTCGCGTGCGGACCCATGCCCGTCCTCCAGGAGGCAAGCGCGAAGGCACCCCCGCCCCTCCCTGCGAG
>Ga0315286_10003134_pt1 | contig 15492 bp, 9 predicted proteins | sample YL17G10_0_MG_FD_205038 | JGI IMG/M metagenome (GOLD analysis project Ga0315286, IMG submission 205038) | Sediment microbial communities from Yellowstone Lake, YNP, Wyoming, USA - YL17G10_0 | ecosystem: Environmental > Aquatic > Freshwater > Lake > Sediment | place: USA: Wyoming | collected...
CAGTCGTTCCAATGCCGGATAGAAGGAAGTCTCCGGCACGTTAGACCCTGTACGCCGGACTTCCCCCATATCGGTCAAGTACCGCTCAATCAGGTTTTCGGACATGATTCTTATTTCAGGCTGTAACCTACCCTCCCTAACGAATCGGATGATATCGCCGGGCTCGGGGCAAGTCAAGGAGGAGGGACGGCACGAAATTGCCGATAGAAATGGGAAGTCGATAATTTTCTTGTCTTTGCGAGCGACCGAAGGGAGCGTGGCAATCCATTCCTGTCGTTGCGAGGCCGGCACAGCCGGCCGTGGCAATCTCCAAGATAAATATTTTATTGTGGAGATCGCTACGGCATCTTCGATGCCTCGCGACGACTACGTCGGATCACTACGTCGCTTCGCTCCTCGTGATGACAGGTTTTATAGGTCCTCGATTTCTTTTTGCATCGGCGGCCGAAAATAAGTAAGCTGAAGAACTAGTGTAGTGTATCAGCAATGGCTTTGCGATGTTGTCATTCCGGACTTGATCCGGAATCCAGTCTTTTTGGTCTGGATTCCCGCCTTCGCGGGAATGACGGATACGGGAATGACAGTTCCAGGATTATTGTAAAGCCGTTATTGAGACGCAACTCATGCTGGTTTCGTTTCAAGGTGATTCATGACCAGTAAAGAACGGGTCCTTCGGGCGCTCGAACACAAGGAGCCCGACCGGATCCCTATGGATTTCGGCGGGACGGCCGTCACGGGGATCCACGTCAACATTGTCAGCGCCCTGCGCGACGTTTACGGCTTGGAGAAGCGCCCGGTCAAGGTCCATGAGCCCTACCAGATGCTCGGCCTGATCGAGGGCGACCTCCAGCGCGTCCTCGGCCTCGACGTCGAGGGGGTTTATGCCGCCGAGACGATGTTCGGCTTCCGCAACGAGAATTGGAAGCCGTGGCGGCTGGACAACGGCCTCGAAGTCCTCGTCTCCGGGCATTTCGAAACGACGAAGGATACGAACGGCGACACGCTCGTCTATCCGAAGAGCGATCGGTCGGCGCCGCCTTCGGCCCGCCTGCCCAAGGACGGCTTCTTTTTCGACACCATCATCAGGCAGGATCTGATCGACGAGGCCAAGCTTGATCCCGACGACAACCTGGAGGAGTTCGGGCCGATCTCGGACCGCGACCTCGACTATTTCGACGAGGCCGCCAAAGCCGCCGCCGGAACCGGGCGGGCGGTCATCGCCACCTTCGGCGGACTGGCCTTCGGCGACATTGCTCTTGTCCCGGCGCCCTTCCTCAAATATCCCAAAGGCATCCGCGACATCGAGGAATGGTACGTCTCGACCCTGACCCGGCCGTCCTATGTCCATGCGATCTTCGAAAAGCAGACCGAAATCGCCCTGACCAATCTGGAGAAGATCGCCGCTCGGGTCGGAGACCGGGTCCAGGCCGTCTTCGTCTGCGGCACGGATTTCGGCACCCAGCAGTCCACGTTCTGTTCAGCCGATACGTTCCGTTCCCTTTACGCGCCGTATTACAAGCAGGTCAACGCCTGGATCCACGAACACACGGCCTGGAAGACGTTCAAGCACTCCTGCGGCGCGGTCAAGACGCTTATCCCGGCGATCATCGAATCGGGGTTCGATATCCTCAACCCGGTCCAGTGTTCGGCCGCCGGGATGGACCCCGCCGCGCTCAAGGCCGAATACGGTTCCGATCTCGTCTTCTGGGGCGGCGGCGTGGACACTCAGAAGACGCTGATGTTCGGGACGCCGGCCGCCGTGCGCGAGGAAGTCTTCCGCCGCTGTGAGATCTTCGGCCGGGGCGGCGGCTTCATCTTCAACGCCGTCCACAACATCCAGGCGAACGTTCCGGTCGCGAACGTCGCGGCCATGTTCGACGCCTTCCGCGAATTCAGCGGATTATAATAAGGCGTTTCAGCGAGATTTCGACTTATTTCCCCATTTCAAGGTTATCGTTTAAAAATCGTGTCTATTGGCCTTGCACTGATAAGATTAACGACGATCAGGATGATCAAGTCTTTTTCGCGCGGTGGGCTTTCGGCGATCATCAACGTAATCGCGACGAGGGCGGCATCGGCGATTCGTTTCGTTCCGCTTTTACGGTAGAGCAAGCCGTTTTTCTCCATGAACCAGAGAAAAAGCGCTGCCGCGATCCGCTTGTTTCCGTCGACGAAGCTGTGGTTCTTGACTAGGAAATAGAGTAGATGGGCTGCTTTTTCTTCGAAGCTTGGATAGACGTCTTTCCCGTCGAACGTCTGCATGACGGCGTTGAGCGAGCTGTAGAGGCTGTCGTCTTTTTCCCGGCCGAAAAGATCCGACCCACCGAATTTCTCTCGCAATCGGCCAATAATGTTGCGCGCTTCATCATGAGATATTCCTTTGGCGACTCCTTTCTGGACAGGTGCCGTGGGGACACTCTGATGATCGTAGCTGTCGAGCAGGTCGAGAGCATAAGCGTAATCAGTCACGATATGGAGGAGGGCCTTGGCCTCATCGGACGTCACGTCGTGACGATCCAGGACATGTTCGACGAGCTGGAGCGACTGTTGCAGCTCCCTGAGTCGCCGCTCGTTGGCGGTATAGCCTTTGACCAGGTGTTCGCGAAGGACGCTGGTCGCCCAGATTCGAAATTGGGTGCCCCGTTTGGAATTAACCCGATAGCCGACAGAAAGAATAACATCTAAATTGAAAAATTCAACATCCCTGGCGATCCGTCGCCCGCCTTCGATTTGAACTGTTGCAAAAAATGCAACAGTTGACTTTCTATCTAACTCTTTTTCTTTAAATATGTTGCGAAGGTGTCTCGATATAACAGACTTATCTCTTTCGAAAAGATCCGCAATCTGGTTCAGGCTAAGCCAGGCGGTGTCCTTTTCAAGCCGAACCTCTAAAGCCGATCCACCATTGGCCGTCTTATAAAGGACAATTTCCCCCTTTCGATCTCCAGAGATCCAATTGCCTGCTTTTTCTCGTATTTTATGCTTGGCCAAGGTCAACTCTCTCCATTTAACGTCTGTCTTAATAACGCTTCCGGAAGGGAATTTATCTCACCACGTTGTTTTTCAAGGACGGCTTGCAACCGTTCCTCTTTCGCCCATCATGTTAAATAACACACGGCCGGCGGATGGTCAAGGTCGTCGTCCGAGACGGCCGCCTTGACTTCGATCCCTCCCGCGATTATTCTCTTTTCATAAAAGGATCCATGATGAACCGTAAAGCCTATGTCATCTATGTCTCCATCATCGCGGCTATCGGCGGCCTTCTCTTCGGCTTCGACACGGCCATCATCGCCGGCGCGACCCGCTTCCTCAAGGACCGGTTCGCCTTGACCTCGTTCGGCGAAGGCCTGGCCGTCAGCATCGTCCTCATCGGCTGCATGGCCGGGACCTGGATCGCCGGCGTCGCCAGCGACCGGCTCGGCCGGAAGCGCTTCCTGCTCATCTCGGCCGTCCTGTTCTTCGTCTCAGCCGTCGGCTGCGCCATCCCTCAAAATTTGAACCAGTTTCTCGTTTTCCGCTTCATCGGCGGCCTGGCCATCGGGTCGGCCTCGCTCGTCTGTCCGCTCTACATTTCGGAGATCGCCCCGGCCCGGATGCGGGGCGCCCTCGTCTCGATCAACCAGATGACCATCGTCAGCGGCATCCTTCTGGCCTATTTCGTCAACTGGATCCTCGTCGGAGCGGGGCCGTCGAACTGGCGCTGGATGTTCGCCGCGGGGACCGTACCCGCGGTCATCTTTTTCGGCCTCGTCCTCCGCGTTCCGGAAAGCCCCCGCTGGCTGGTCAAACAGGGCCGGGAGGAGGAAGCCCGCGAGGTCCTGACCCGGATCAACACGGCCGAGGCGGCGGCGGCCGAGGTCCTGAGCATCAAGGACACGCTGTCCCTCGAACAAGGCCGGCTGTCCGAGCTGTTCAAGCCTGGTTTCCGGACGGCCCTTCTCGTCGGCGTGTTCCTAGCCGTCTTCCAGCAAATCACCGGGATCAACGCCGTGATCTATTACTCGCCGCGGTTCTTCGAGACCGCGGGACTGGCCCGGGGAGCGGCCATCCTTCAATCGACGATCGTCGGGATCGTCAACGTCCTCTTCACGATCGTGGCCATCGCCCTCGTCGACCGGATCGGCCGCAAGCCGCTCCTGCTGACGGCCTGCGGGGGCATGGGCGTCTCGTTCATCCTCCTCGGTGCGGCCTTCAAGTTCCAGCTCTTCTCGGGCGGGCTGGTCCTCGTTTTCACCCTTCTCTACGTCGCCTTTTTCGCCATGGCCATGGGGCCTATCGTCTGGGTCGTCATCGCCGAGATCTTCCCGACGCGCATCCGCGGCCAGGCCATGGCCATCGCCACGGTCGCCCTCTGGGCCGCCGATTTCGCCGTGTCTCTGACGTTTCCGGTGATCGCCGACAAGCTCCACGAATCGTTCGCCTTCTGGCTCTACGCGGGAATGTGCGTCATCGACTTCCTCTTCATATGGTTCGTCCTGCCGGAGACGAAGGGCCGGACCCTCGAAGAGATCGAGCGCCGCTGGTTGAAAAGCTAAGAAGGTCCCCTTTTGGCGATGAGGTCCTGAAAGAATTGTCAGCAGGCTTGCGGCGAGTGATTTGGCCTCGGCTGTCGCCAACCTGAGCCTGTCCCTGGGATGAAAATTGATTTTATAAGATATATCGTTTCCCGCGCGTTGAATAGGCATGAATAGGCATATTGCGACATCCTATCCCTACCTATTGACACGTCCGCTTTTTCAATAGAAATTGATGACTCATGAATCGTGATGTGGGGAGGTTTACATGAAAAAGACTATGTTTAAGGTAGGAGGCTTCTCTCTGGCCGCTTTTCTCGGGGGACTCATTTTCGTCTCGATTATCGGATTGCCGCCAAAAACGGCTTCCGCCATACCGGTTCCGCCTCAGCTCGTTTTATATATGGCAGGTAGCGCCGGAAACCCATTCAGCGACCTGAGTCCCTACCATCATCAGGTCAATCTGATTCAAGCCGCGAACGGGGGAAACGTTCAAGTGGATTTCGATTTCGAGCTGGAACGGAATGTATTTTCGTTTGCCAACGGAGGATGGTTGGAAATCCCGGATATCTATGGGCTTTTCAAAACGATGGGAAGCGAAGAGATGACGATCGAGGTCTGCGCCAAAGCCATCGATCCATCTGTGGTGACCTATTCCTGCGGAGAACAACCCTTGCCGATCACTAGCCCTGTTCCCGACCAAATGATCCTCCAAAAAGGGGATTTCTTCGGCAACAGCAACTACTATGTCCACTTCGGTTGGGGCCGCGATGATATGAGAAAAGAGTATTGCGACCCTTTCGGTTATTTCCCGGGTTTTGGATGGAATTTTGGCGGTTCCACGGATGGGATTTACTCTCCTCCGAATCCAAATCTGACCGCCGGATGGAAGGTGTTCTCGTTCCGGATCACTCAAGAGGATAAGGATCCTCCGGTATGGTGGATGCCGGGGGCAAAAGTGGTTTGGAGTTATACGAATCGAAATGACAATCCTTATCCGGCGACCTATCTTCCCGCCCAGGTGGATTTGAATGCAGCCCTCGCAGCGGGGGCCCCGCTGATAATCGGCAACGGCCGGCCGACGAATGGGACAAATCCTTTCAATCCTAACCCCTTCTTTGGTCGGATCAGCTATATCCGAATTTATAAGGGGCTTTTGGATAAGGAACAGCTCAATAATGACCCAAAAAACGCTCTTCCCGATTTGCCGGTGCCGAACAGGCCTCCGGTCGCCTTGGCCAAGGACATCACCATCGAAACGGGAGCAGACTGTGAGGCCTCGATTACGGCCGCGATGCTCAATAACGGATCTTACGATCCCGATGGAGACGTGATCGGCTTGTCCGTCGACAGCTTGGGACCGTTTTCAGCCGGTCCGAGCGGACAAAAAATATATCTCGTGACGCTGACCGTAACCGACCCCGGCGGTCTATCAGCCTCTTGCCCGGCCAACGTGACCGTCATCGATGTCTTGCCTCCGGTCATCTCCGCTTCGGATCCCGTTTGCGTGACCGTCGGAAACGGCAATAAAAAGTCCAACAAAATCACGCTGATTGCTAGGGACAACTGCTCGAATAATCCGAGTCTTCAAATCACGAAAGTCGAAGTCTTCAACAACGGCGGGAACCTCGTCAACGGAAATGGAATCTACGAGATCTCAGGGAACATTGTTTACGTAAATCCTAACGGCAACGGGTGGACAGTGAAAATCACGGCGACCGCCGTAGACGGAAACGGGAATATGACCCCGGAGCCGGTGACGGTCAAGAAGTCCCTCCTCAAGTGTTGATGTCAAATTCCGGTCCGGCCGCGTTAATCATACGGGGCCGGGCCAGCCCGCCCTCGAGCTTTCATTTGTCATTCCGGGCTTGATCCGGAAGCCGGTTTTTTTATATGGATTCCCGCTTTCGCGGGAATGACGGCTGGATTCCCGCTCCCCACTTTCGTGGGGACAAGCTTACCCCTGCGGGAATGACGAGAAAAAGAGGATAACTGGGAAAAAGCGCCATACCCTTGTCATCCCTTCAGTCCCTCTTGTCATCCCCGCGGAGGCGGGGATCCAGGTTACGGACCGAACGGGTTCCTTATTTCGGGATCACCACCACGGTCTGATTGAGCGTCGGGGCCGTGACGGGGTAGACAACGTCCCGTCCGCCGGCTCGCGCCTGAATGTAATATTCGATGTCCTTGTCGACCGCCGGGACGATCACGGAATAGACGCCGCGGGCGACTTTCTGGAGCGGAACGGCCTGGAACTTCCCCTTCCCCAATTCGCGCCAATGGAGCGCCGCGTCCTGGGGCGGATCCTGGGCCAGGATGATGACCTTCAGTTTCAGGTTCTCGCCGGCCTCGAGGCTCGTCCGGACCGAGGGCACGACGATCCGCAGAGTGCCTTCATATGCGTTCGACAGCCGCGCCCTCGGCGGCAGATCCGCGTTTAATAATTTTTTGATCTCCTCGCCCGGCTTCTCGATCGAATCAGGCAGATTATGCTGTTCCCAGTTGGCGATCGTCCCGAGCTCGCCGGTGTTGCCGACCGTGGCCAGGAGACCGCTGAAGATCGCCTGTAACGAATCGACCATCCGGACGCGGAGCGGGAGGAGGGATTCCTGGATGAGACCCTCTTTCTTGTTCGGGTCCTTTTCGGCCTTAGCCTTTTCGAGGACGACGTTGAACTCGGCCCAGAGACACTGATAATGCGCGATCTCTCTCATGTATTCGAAATTCTTCAGCCAGTAATCGAAGCGCTCGAGAAAGCCCTTTCCGCTGAGGCGCGGCCGCTGCCCGGCCAGCTCGCTGACGAATCCGAAGGCCTTTTCGACCTCGGCCCAGGGCCGCTTGTCGGGAGCGATGCCGCCGGGACCGTTCGTCCAGTTCACGGGGATAGGCAGCTTTCCATCGATCCGGGTGAAGATTTCGGCAATTTCCCGGTTGGCCGCCCGGCCGAACTGATTCTTGGCCCAGTCGAGATAAAAATCAGCGGCGGCGAGGAACCGCGGCGTCTCCGGCCAATCCGCTTCATAATCAAGCACTTTGGGACCGCCGCAATTGATCTTCTTGAGGTATTTTTCGCCCGTTTTCGTCTTTCCCTCGATGATCAGCCCCGCCATCGACGGGTAATGGATGCGGTCGCCGAGATCGATCGCCAGGCGGCCGCCGACGACATCGACATTCTTGAAAACGAGATCGAGCGCTTTGAACCGCCCGGCGCGCTCGAAGATGTCCAACTTCTCGACCACTTTCTGTCCTTGGATGATCACATCGAAGACCCGGGCGCTCTTCCGGTCGAATTCACTTTCGCAAAATTTCAGCGTGACCGCGTAAGTCCCGTCCGGGACGAGCAAATGGTATCCGTATGTCCTGTCGCGGATGTCCTTGTAGACAGCCTCTTCCTTCGTCCCCGCGACGCCATGATCGGCCGAGCTCACATATTGGCCGTTGATGGGGCCGACCAGCCCCTTGAAGTCGGCCGGCAGTGAGTTCCAGCTCTGGTCCCAGGCCGCCCTGGCCAAAGCCAGGACGTTCGGCGACAGGATCCGCGTCCGCCAGTGGATGCCCATCAGCCCGTCGCAGCCGTATCTGAGGGCGTCAACGGCGTCGCGGCGCATCCGGCCGACCCAAAGCTGGGGAGAGGTCAACGAGGGATCGTCCTCGAGCCAAGGGATGGCCCATTTGGACCGCTTTTCGATCCGGGCGAAATTGGGATCGACCGGCGCCTTCCCCACTTCCCGGTTGATGGTGCTCGCCGCGACCGTCTTCGGCAGGGCCTCGTCAAAGAGCGTCCGCCGGCTGGGCGGGCCGAGGACCCAGCCGCAGGTCGCCAGTTCGAACGGCTTCCCCAGCTCCTCCGCCGCTTGAACGGCCATATCCAGGTCGGTCGTCACGGCCTTGATCGCTTCGTCGTTCGCGTCCGACCACGTCCAGCCCTCTCCCGTCCAGAACCAGTAATAATCGAGCGGCATGGCCGCCGCGATCCTCTGGAACATTCCTTTGTACAATTCCTTGATGACTTCGGGGTTCTTGGGATCCCGGCCGGCGTTCTTCAACCGCTCCTGGACGAGGGCCGGAACGGTCAGGGGCGTTTCGGTGCCGACGCAGGTTTTAATACCGAGGCTCCGGGCGAAGGTGAACGCGCTCCGCAACAAGGCGGCCGTCCTGTTGAAGAGCTCGTTCGACTGGTCGGGCGATTTCGGTTCGGGCATCAGGCCGGTCATGACCTCCGGGCCGTAATCGTCGCCTTCGAACAGCTCTCCGGCCCCGAAATGGAAATCACCGGTCTTCTTGGGCTGGTAGCCCCAGTTGTGGGACCAGGGATTGGACCGCAGCGTGTTCTGGTAGCTCGATGGGTAACTGAAGGTTACCCGGCCGGCCGCATCGAAATCGCCGGGGCGGCCGATCCAGACCGTGGGCTCCGCGTTGGGATTTTTCTCCGGGTAGGTGTGGAGTCCAAAGAAGTTCATCCGCAGTTTGGGCAGTTGGCCGAGGATGGCCTTGTATGTGTCCTCGTTCCACCAATCCGGTCCTTCGGCGAAGTCGTGGAACGGCTGGATGCCCCGCAGTTTGAAGAGCGGCCGCGACGTCTCGTCGATGTCCGGAATCCTGAACTCGGTTCTGTCCTCGGGCACGACGTCGCCGTCCAGATAGAAACGAACCCCGAGCTTTTCGGCGAAAGCGTAGACGCCGTAAAGGACCGCGGCCCGCTCGCCGTAAGAGATCAGGAGATATTTCGTCTCACCCGTTTTCCGCTTCAGCGTCCGCAGCCAGTATCCTTCGGGGTAGAGCTTGGGGAACTTGTCCGGCGCGACGTCTTCGATGTCGGTGTCTTTCGCCGCCGCGTCCAGAAGGATCCCTCCTTTGAAGGAAAGGATGACGCCGGCCCGTTTCACGTCCGCAAAAGAGCTGATCGGGACAAGGGAGGCGAGTTCGCCGGTACAAAGATAGACATATCGTCTCAACTCGGCCGCGCCGAACCGCTCGAGCGCCGAAGCGTCCTTGGCGAAATAGATCACGGGCGCCTTTCCCGCTCCGCCGCAGGCGGCGAGCGCGGACAGGACCAAGGCCAGGACGATGGACTTTGTCTTCATGTCGGATGACTCCTTATGTCCGGATGAGCTCCAGGAAGAGCCGGTTGACGGCCGATTCCAGAGCCGCCTTGAAACGTTCGACGGAGGCCTCGAATCCTCCCCCGAGATAGTCGGCGATGAACATCGGTTTCCCGACGTTCACCAGGAGCTTGCCCGGAATGAGAAAGGGAAGCTGGGTCCCGTAGATGGCCAGAGGGGTCACGGGGACGCTCATTCTGAATCGCTCGTATACGTTATAGGCGACGATCGACATCCCGCGGCCGAAGCTTTTAACGTATGGATTGGGATCTTCAGGAAAAACCCGGCCCCGCCCCTGAAGGGCGACGAGGATTCGCCCGGCTTTGAGATAGTCCTGGCAGCGCTCCACGGCCTGTCTTTTCCCATGGATATACAGATCGACGGGAATGGTTCCGACCTTCGCCACATTGGAGGACACGAATCGGATGAACAGGCGATACAGGGGGTTGAACAGAAAATTGAGGAGGAGACCGCTGCGCCCCAGGTGACGCTTGAGGTGCTTCCGGATGAGAAAGCTGAGTTCCTCCCGGTTAAAGATTATCTTATTGGCCGTGAAAAAAAACGGCCGGGGCGCGATCAGGCAGATCACGGCCACGTCCTTGTAACTCCCGCAGTGGTTGCCGACGATGATGGACGGGCCGTCCCGGACGAAGTTCTCCGCGCCGCGGACAACGACATTTTTGCCCAGGAGGGAGGCCCGGCTCAAGATTCGGGCGACCGGGAAGTAGCGCCGGAATTCATCCTCGAACGTAGGCATCGGCTTATGATTTGTATTTTATTCATTCCGGACGTTCTTGTAAATGCGCTCCGGTCATGATAATTTTATCGTCGGCACACCGGGAAGGAGGTCCTCTCATGGCCAGCTCGAACGAGACACGGAATCCCTCATCCCCCAAAAAACCTTCCCTGGCCGTCGCCCTCCTGCCCCTCATCGCCATGGGCCTGCTCCTCGGAGTCGGCTACGGCGTTTACAAGATCAAGCCCCAAGTGCTTCTGGTCTGCGCCGCCTTCCTGACAGGATGCCTGGGAGTCATCCTGAAGTTCAGCTGGAAGGACATGGAGCGGGGGATCGTGGACAGCATCCACAAGGCCATGCCCGCCATCCTGATCATGCTGACCGTGGGCGTCCTCATCGGCTCTTGGATGGCCAGCGGCACGATTCCCATGATCGTCTATTTCGGACTGAAGCTCATCTCTCCGAAATTCTTCCTGGTGACGGCCTGTCTCGTCTGCAGCATCACCGCCCTGGCCACAGGGACATCCTGGGGCACAGTCGGGACCGTCGGCGTGGCCTTCATCGGGATCGCCATGGGGCTCAACATCCCGCTGGGAATGGCCGCCGGGGCGATCGTCTGCGGAGCCTACTTCGGCGATAAAATGTCCCCCTTTTCCGACATCCCGAACCTGGCCGCGGTCACGGCCGGGGCCAACCTTTTCGATCACATCAAGCACATGATGTGGTCGGCCGTCCCCGGCTGGCTGCTCAGCCTGATCGTCTATTTCTTCGTCGGCTTGAAGTATCAGACCGGATCGGCGGAATCCGCGACCATGACCCTCATCCTGGACACGCTCAAAAAGAACTTCCGCTTCAATGTCCTCCTTCTCCTGCCCATGCTGATCGTCTTTTACCTGGCCTTCACCAAGCGGCCGACGATCCCCGGCATGCTCATATCCTCGCTCGTCGCGGCCGGCCTGGCCGTCATCTTCCAGAAGGAGTCGCTCGTCCAGATCGCCCAGGCCGTGAACACGGGCTATCCCGCCCATACCGGCGTCGAGGCCGTGGACAGGCTCCTGACGCGCGGCGGGCTGATGAGCATGATGGAGACGCAGCTCGTCGCCTTCACCGCCTTCAGCTTCGGCGGCATCATGCAGAAAACGGGACTGCTGGGGATCATCCTCGAACGGGTGATGAAGGCGGCCGACAAGGTCTGGAACCTCGTCGCCGTGACCATCGGCTCGTGCCTCGTGACGGCGCTGGTCACCGGCAGCTCTTACCTCGCCGTGATCCTTCCGGGCGAACTGCTCTCGCCGGCGTATAAAAAGAAGGGCCTGGCGGCCAAGAACCTGTCGCGGATCATCGACGAATGCGGCGGCATCATGGTGCCGCTCATCCCCTGGAGCATGGCCGGGGTCTATATCACCGGAGCGCTGGGCGTCCAGGTCTTCGCTTATCTCCCCTGGGCCATCGGCAACTACGCGGCGATCTTCATTCTTGGGCTTTACGGGGCCACAAAATTCACCATGGCCCCCAAGGTCCGGGAGGACGAGACCCAGGCCGGAAGCTGACCCAAAAGGTTATTCTTCGTCCAGCTTTTCGAAGGCCTTGGCGAACTTCTCTTTGGCCATCTCGAACTTCTTCTTCTCAAGTTCGGCCGTCGCCTCGAATTTCGTGGCGAAGCCGTCTTTCTTCTTTTTCTCTTTGAGGAGAAGGTCGTCGAGCGATTCTTTTTTCTTCGCCGCCGCCTTCTCGGACTTCACCAGGCCGCCTGTCGAGGCGTCGAACCATAGGAGGGACTGACAGCAGGGACAGGTCACGGCCACGACCTTGCTTTTTTCCTCGCTCATGATTTTTTAATTTAGCACAAAGAATCGATCAAAGCAAAATGGGGGCCGCTACAGGATCCGGAGAACTATCCGATTCTATAGGGGATGCGCGCGAAAAGGTGTTTTTTCTCGGAAAAGTCCTTGCTGTTCCGGGTCACCAGCTTAAGGCCTTGATCCATGGCCAAGGCGGCTTGAAAAGCGTCTGGAAGCTTCCAGCCGTTCTCCCGCCGAAGGTCCGCGGCATGGTCGGCGTTTTCCTTCGTCAAGGGCAGGCAGGCGAATTGTTCGCACAGGTTAAGTTTCTCCGGCGACCGTAAACTTTTTGAATCCGCGCTTCGTAGAATCATTATAGACCCTGAAGGAAGAAAGCACATCAAGGAGGTGAGCCCATGATTCGCCTGAAATCCGCTATTTCCGCCGCGCTGATCCTCGCGCTCGTCTGCGGTCCCCTGCTTGCGCAGAAGCCGAGCGTCGATGACCAATGGAGGGCGCTGAACAACGAACTGAAGCGCGTCTACGACCGAAAGGACTGGCCCGGGACCATGTCCGTTCTCGACCGGATGCTCAAGCTCGCCGAGGGTACGGGAAACCGAGAGTATCGGGGCGGGATCCTTTATATGAAGGCCTGCGTCCACGCGCTGTCCGGGCAGAAAGCACAGGCCATAGAAGCGATCCGCCAGGCCGTAGCGGCGGGTTTTACGGATTATTCCAAGTACCGCAGCGACACGGATCTCGACTCTCTCCGCGAAGACCCGGCATTCAAGTCGATGCTCGCGGAGATCGAAGCCAAGTACGGCCCGATGCCGCTCATTTGGGACCGCACCCAGCCGGCACCCCCATTTCCCGTGCTGTATGACGATCCCAAAGCTCCTCAGTTTCTCGAGATGCGCCGCGAATTCGCTATCGACGCCGTCGTGGCCGGCGCCAAGGACGACTGCGAGCGGCTGCGCCGATTGGCCCACTGGGTCAGCTCACGCTGGAAGCACAGCCCGAACCAGATGGCCTCGAAGTCCGACCCGCTCACGATCCTCCGCGAGGCGCAAAAGGGCGGCCGTTTCATCTGCCGAGAATATGCCATAGTGATGGCCGGAGTCGCCGCGGCCTACGGTATGCCGGCGCGCGTCGTCAATCTGATGCCGCGCGACGTCGAGACGCGGAGCGAGGCCCATTCCGTGGCCGAAGTTTGGCTCGACGAGTTTGGTAAATGGGTCTTAGCCGACGGCCAGTACGGAACTATCGGCGAGCTCGACGGCGTTCCTTTGAGCGGGATCGAACTCCAGGCCGCGCTCGCCGCCGACCGACCGGTCGTCTGCGGCGCTGGAGACGCGATCTTCGCGGAGTGGAAGCCGTTCATCCTGAGTAACGCGTTCTTCTTCAAGATGGGCAACGACCAGCGCTCGTTCGAACACCGCACGATAAGCCAGCTTGTCCTCGTGCCCAAGGGAGCGCCGAAACCAACAAAATTCGCGGGCGGGAACGAAGAGATTTTCGCCGGAGCTGTGTATACATCAAATCCCGAGACGTTCTACGCGCCGCCGCGGCGGTGAAGCGGAATTTTCAGCTTGTCCTCGAAATAAAGAACCTCCGAAGGCCGGAAATGGCAATTGAACGATTCGAGGATTGCCACTCCGTTCGAAACGGCCTTGAAGCCGGCTTCCAAGTCTCCGCTGACAGCGTTAATGGATCTTTCCGCGTTCGCCAATAATGGGAACGAGGCAGTACGGGTGCGAACGGAATTCTCTAAAGAATCTTCGGCCACAGCGATTTAATAATCGAATCAGCCGGGACTTTGGGGACCTCTAACCTCTTGAAGCGCGGCAGAGTGAGGAGGGGAGTCCAGACGGGGTCAAGGCGGAGAAGCGGTACGGAAATATCTCCCGTGATGGAAAGTAATTCTTCAATCAGGTCAAAGGCTTTATCGAATTCGGCCACCATGGCGTACACCTGGGCGAGGTCTCTGGCTCTGAATGCTCCTCCCATGAATTCTTTTGAAAGAGGTAGTATCGCGGTAGCTTTCTCTGCGGCAAGAACGGCGTCTTTTTTTCTGCCCAGACCGGCATAGGCTATGCCAAGGGCGCTATAGTATCGCGAATCCTCGGGTTCTTTCCGAATTATATTTTCCAGAAATGCGGCCGCGGATTCATATTGGCCTTTTTCCCTTTGAGGGTTTTTCATCAGGCCGTAAATCTGGGCCTGGAGCTGAGATTTGGGGACAAAATAAAACTGGTATGAAAAAGCTTCGGACGGGTCCGCGGAAAGGCGCTGAAGGGCTGCGTCGTATTTTCCTTCATAAATATCAACCAGCACCCAGGAGTAAAGGATGAAATTCGGGTCCGGGACGCGGAGCATACGGGTGGCCGTTTCCAAGACCTGGCGCGCTTTCTTCGTGTCCCCTTGGTAGAAAGCTATACACGAATTCCGATAGTAAGCCAAGGTATTTTCAGGGTTCAGGGAGAGAGAGCGGTTAATATTCTTTTCCGCCTCTTGATAATCTCGAAGCAGCAAGTAGCTAACTCCAAGCTGAAAAGGCAAAGTTATGGACAGGGGATCCAATTCGGACGCCTTCTTGAGATAGGACTTGGCCTCATCCAATTTCCCCTGTCGTCTTTTGATAAAAGCGATGCCTTCAAGAATCGGAGCGTTCTGCGGCTGTTTTTCCAAGGAGAGGCTGAAATGTTCCAGGGCTTTTTCGTAGTCCAATTGGCACCAGTAATAATAATAGCCCTGGGCGGTATGGGTTTCAGGAGCTTGAGGATTGATCCGGAACGCTTTGTCGACGGCATCTTTCGCTTTGGCCGAGCGCTCCGGAGTGTGATCATAGTGATAGAAATAATACTGCGCCTGAGCGTGAGCCAGACGAGCAAAAGCTTGGCAGAAGTTCGGGTCCAGATTCACAGCCTTTTCATAGTTCTCAATGGCCAGCCGTGTCGTTTTCTGGTCATTGGATTGATATTCGAAGTCATTGCCCCGCAAATAATAATCATAGGCTTGGATATTTCGGGTCGGCAGGATCTCCAGGGCTCTTTTCTCGGGCTCGCGAAGGGCGATCCCCAAAGCGTCGATGACCTTTTTAGAAATCGCGGATTGAAGTTGAAAGACTTCGATCATCGATTCCTCGTAGACGTTGCCCCAGATTTGAATGGAATCCGAAACTCGGGTCAGGGAAGGTACCACCCGGACTAGGCCTTGTCCCGTTCCCGGCTTCTGCCAGCGGATGGATCCGGAAAGAACATAGTCCACATCCAGTTCCCTGCCAATCTGAAGGAGAGATTTGGCCGTTTTTTTGTATTGAATGGAGCTGGTTCGGGCGATCACGTTCACTTCAGAGACAT
>Ga0315286_10003135_pt1 | contig 15490 bp, 13 predicted proteins | sample YL17G10_0_MG_FD_205038 | JGI IMG/M metagenome (GOLD analysis project Ga0315286, IMG submission 205038) | Sediment microbial communities from Yellowstone Lake, YNP, Wyoming, USA - YL17G10_0 | ecosystem: Environmental > Aquatic > Freshwater > Lake > Sediment | place: USA: Wyoming | collected...
CATTCTGAATTCTTCTTCAAACGCCAAACAGCGACGTTTGGAAGAATTCGAACTAAGCGCCCAAACAAATTGATGAATGTAGAGTGCGTGCTTTCTACGCCCCGATCTTTTCAACCGGGATTGATTTCAGAATGAAAGAGAACAAGCCGGGTTTACTGAGTACCGCAAAACAGCTGCGGCATTCTGAATGTTTCAGCAAACGTGACAAAGCAACGTTTGGAAACATTCGAACGAAGCGCCCATGTTTTTACTCTGGAAACTTCAAAGAACATCTTCTTGACGCTCAAGAACTGTAGAATCTTGTCAGTCTTTCAACAGTTCATTCAACATTTTCGAGGGTTTTTGCGTGACTAAGATAAGGCAATAAGGTTGAAAAAACAATCGCAACAAATATCCTTTCGATTTGACAGATCGATTGAGATAGGGTACGAAATAGTGTGGCATCTTTGGGAGAACCTTGGACGGACTATCTCTCCTGGATTGGTTTCTTTGCCTCCGCGATCGCTTTCTCAAGTGCTCGGTCCTTCCCTGAATAGATATCTTCTCGCTGCATCGGCACTGCGATATCCGGCATGATTCCAATTCCCTCGAACTCGGCTCCATTCGGCATGAACGCCCTCTTCGTCCCGATACCTATGCTGATCCCATCCCCAAAGTTGAACATGTACGGCTGACCCGTTGAGCCTCCCGTCGCTTCGCCGATCAACGTTGCCCGGCCGTTGTCCTTGAATGGAACTGCGAAATCTTCTGCCGCCGATCCCGTCCTCCTATCTGTGAGTATGACCAGACTGCCTGCATATGCCCCGGAATCGGGTTGAATCTCAGCGCTCTGCCATGTAAGCTGTGCGTTATTGAAATACTCGTTCAACTCAATGTCGGGACGTGCCTGCGCGTAGTACCTGAACAATCCCACAGTCAACGGTGAACTTTCCGTCCACCAGCGATACGGCTTGTTCATGAGCGCCCGCGTCAAACGGCTGGGAGTTGATCCGCCACCGTTTCCCCTCACATCGACAATGATCGCTGCCGCATTGATAAACCCTTTCAACTGCTCGAGCGCGTCTTTTTCATACTCAGGATTGTTGAACGATGGGACTTTGATGTAACCGATCTTGCCGGCTTCGAGCCATCTTGATTCGGTCTTCGGAACTCGCACTGACGGTTTGAGAGACAGTCGGTTTACACTGATTTGTTTGACGTTGCCCGACTTTGTCTGAACTTCAAACGTGCAATCACTTGGAAGCAGCGCAGCAAGAGTCCAGAGGAGTTGCCCTTGTTTCGCCCTTTTGTCGCTCCCGGCGAAGTACTTTGAAAGTTGCTGGTAATAGTCGTCGATGTCCTTTCCGTTAACTCTTACGACCATATCCCCGGGCTGCATCCCATCAATATCGGTGCGCGTGACAATCCACTTGTTATCGATGTTCATCCAGTTGAATCCGATCGGCAAAGTAGCTCCGAAGATCTTACTGTCATTGTACCACGAATGCCCGTTGTTAAGGAGTGCAACAAACTCCCGCATCAACAGTGCAAAGTCCTTCCGAGTCTCGGTCTCGAGCGTCCGCTTCAAAAACACTTGATAGACGCTATCAAGCTGGTCTGGTCTGAACGATGCTGCACGCCAATGGGCGAATTGAAGCGGAATCGACTCGTACGTCTTCGAGAGGATGAAGACCCTTCTCTCGAGCGGGAGCGTTTGAGCCCGTAACGAAAGAGTGAGTACGACCATTCCGATTGCTGCGCCGGTGAGTTGTTTAAGGTGAGTCATTGTTCCTCCTAATTGAGACAATGATGATATCCATGCAATTCATATGAATCATTTCTCGTTGCGCGTATCCCAATCCATTGTACCACTCTTCCAGTGTTTACCTTCGGAAGGCACGAAGATATATTACCCAAAAGAGTGAAGTTTCACAACATGAACGATTGAACCATCACTGTCTTTCACAGGCTTTGGGAAGTGTCCCACTCATATTTCGGCTGTCATTTCCAACTCGCCACATCATTGTGGGCTTGTTTCCATCTGGATTGACAACGGCTTCGGTTTTGGGTAGATTTGCTTTGACAAGTGTTGTCCGCAGCGGGTCTCGATGAACCTGTTGGCTGTGCTGGAGAAACCTCTGGATTCCGCGTTTGTTGCCTGCCCGCCTCTTTTCTGGCGGGCGTTCGCTGTGTGCCGCCCTTTGGCATCCCGCATAGCGGAACTTCACCTTTTGGTGGAGAGATTGCGATGAGGAAGGTTTTTGCGTTTGTAGAGGAACTGTGACTGGATAATACGTGATTGGTGATCTTTTCCGGCATAATTCAGGACAACAATAGTTAGAACGCACGAGGTGTGTCTATGAGATACAGCTTGGCTTTACTTTTGACCATTCTTCCGTTTACCTCATCCTGCCAGAAGGATTCTTCGCCGACAAACAATAATCCAAAAGCGAATGCGCAGGTGATCGCGTTCAAGGCGGAGAAATGCGGTTGTTGTTGGGGCTGGGTAATCCAAATGGGCACGGATACAATCAAGGTCGATAGTCTGCCTGATCCTGATGCCATTGGATATGCCGTCGTGAATCCCATACCAGTATACGTAGAACTAGCGGGCATGAAACAAGATTGTTCATCTATGCCCTCAACTGATCCGTTGGTTACAAAAAGTTACTACGCTGTCAGGAGACTGGACGTTGTTCGGTAGGAATATCATCTCAATTCCTTCGTGTGTTCTATCCAGGCGCACAACCCGACGGAATGAGCCAAAGTCTAAGCTCCACAAAGACAACGAATTCGATTTTGTCGTCTAGCTGATATGAGTCGAATGAGAGGCTTGACTTGAAAGATGAAGGAGGTTTTTGTGTTTTTGGCAGCACGTTATGCGGCATCACATCGTCTCCAAAGATTTGCTGGAGTCTGATGCAGCCGGTCGCAGTCAATTCAGGATGCAAGGCGCATCCGTCACGGTTTTGTTCCAATCAAAAATGGTCCACATTTGAATCTATTTGCTCGCGAGGGACATGCAGTTTCGGGAGTGGGAACTGTTATCCGATACCACTGCCGGAGTAGAGCAGCACGGCGCTCAGGATAATGAGAACAATGGAAGTCCCCCAGCCGACAAAATTCTGCCACCGGTTATTTGTGTATTCCTCCATGATCTCTGCTTTGTTCACGATGATCATCATGCAGATAAGCACGATGGGGAGCAGAATAGCGTTCAACACCTGAGTCCAAATCGTTATGGCGATGAGCGGCGCATTGGGCAACAGGATAATGGTCACGCCAACGACAATAATAAGTGTGAACAAGGAATAGAACTGAGGGGCCTCGTCGAAGCTCTTGTCGATACCGGCTTCGAAACCGAACGCCTCACAGACATAGAACGCCGTGGCAAGGGGAAGAATTGCAGCGGAAAAGATCGACGCAACGAAGAGACCGAGTGCGAACACTTGCGAGGCGAGCACACCGGCAAGAGGCTTGAGCGCCATTGCAGCATCCTTGGCCTCATTGATTTGAATGTTGTTGACATGAAGTGTGGCCGCGCAGGAGACGATGATGAAGAACGCCACAACGATCGTCGCGATACAGCCCAGAATCACATCCCATTTCGTATAGCGGTAATCCGCAATCTTGATTCCCTTCTCGATGACCGACGATTGCATATAGAACTGCATCCAGGGAGCAACGGTCGTTCCAACTAGTCCAAGCACCGTGCTGATGTAGGCGTTATCCCATTGAATACTGGGAGTAATGAATGCCGTGCCGACTTCCCCCCAATCCGGCTTCGCCATGATCGCAGAGACAATATAGGAGAGAAGGAAAACACTGAACACCAGGAACACCTTTTCGGAGATCCTGTAGTTTCCCTTCACAACGAGGATCCAGACGAGGAACGCGGCAATGGGAACGGAGATATACTTGCTCACTCCGAGGACCATCATGCTTCCGGCGACACCGGCAAATTCCGTCGCCGTATTGCCAACATCGGCTATGAGGAGACAAACAAAGATGTAGAAGGTGATCTTAACGCCAAAGTTTTCACGGATCAGATCTGCAAGCCCCTTCCCTGTGACGATCCCCATCCTGGCATTCATTTCCTGGACTGTCAACAGGGCGATAAACGACGGTATCAGCGTCCAGAGCAGCCTATACCCGTATGTCGCTCCGGCCACCGAGTAGGTCGTAATACCACCCGCGTCGTTGTCAACGCTCCCTGTAATGATGCCCGGACCAATGATGGCCGAGAAAATGATCAGGTTGCGAATAGCCGGTTTGTCTTTCAGTTTCTGCAGAAACGACATGTTAGCCTTCCGCCTCTTTCTTGATCTCCGGGAACACCGACTTCAGCGTATCGCGCATCGTGATGATACCCTGGATTTTCCCCTCTTCGTTGACCACCGGGATGGCATCAAAATCATACTTGAAAAAAATCTGTGCCACCTTCTTGATCGATGTATCGAGCTCGACCGATATGAGGTTTTCCCGCATCAAGTCCGTCATGACCGTGGTTTGTTTGGCGCCAAGCAATGACCGCAACGTTACCATTCCCTTGAGTTGATCCTGGTCATCGAGGACATACACATAGTATACGAGTTCGGCTCGTTTGCTCTCCAGTCTGACCGTCTTCATGACCTCTTTGACGGTTTGATGTTCCTTCACCGTAATGAAATCGGTATTCATAATGCTGCCGATTCCGACGGTGGACAATTTCGAAAGTTCTTTGATCTCGACGATTTTTTCCTGAGGGAGAACCGTGTAGAGCATCGTCTTTCGCTCAACCGAAAGCTCTTCCAGTAAATCCACTGTTTCGTCCATCTGCATTTCCTGGACAATCAGGGCGAGTTTTTGGGAATCCAGCGATTCTGCAATCTGCGCACGGATCGTAAGCGGCATTTCCTGCAAGGTAGCTGCTGCAATGGGGGGTTCCAGCGATTCAACCAGCGACACGCGCTCTTCTGTCCCCAATTCTTCAAGTACATCCGCAAGGTCGGCTGGATGAAAATCGGAGAGTTTTGATGAATCAACTCGCAAGTGCATGGCGCCGTAGACGTTCGTCGTCGTCGTAGGCTGGACGTATTTCCACGTCACGAATTTGTCTTTCAGATCACGACCGACAATCCAACGAAAGACTGCGTTGAACACCCTGACCCATCCCATCCGCCTGAGGAGTCCTTTGAAACCAATGTCAATGTGGACGACCCACAGATTGGGATTCTCCTTTGCCGAACTGTCCACGAGCAGTTGGAGGTCATTCACGCGCACCAATTTGCGACCCGATGTCGAAATGATCTGCTTGTCGAGAAACGTCTTTCCGATCAGTATTTCGCTCTCGGAAGCCTTCGCCCCATTGCCCTCTCTGAGAATAGCGGTATCGATTGAAATGCTCTTCTGGAAGGCTCCGATCCGGACGTAGGACCACGGCACGTAGACCGATTGTTTGATCCCGCGCACGCGCAGAATAAGTCCCGTCACCCTCGGGTAGACCTGGCTGGTTGTCGAAGAGAGATCCTCAATACGCCCGATCTTCTTGTTGGTGTCAAGGTCGAAGACAGGCAAATCGAGAACTTCAGATAGATAGATGAAATTGAAGCTGTCGTACTTCATGCAACGAATTCAAAGAATCGCTTGAGGTGAATCATGACCGGTTGGATCTGATCTGCCAAGGATCGTCGGCGGATCAGTAGTTGGTGTGGGGTCAATATACAAACAATCTCATTCCAAGAGAAGTCAAAATTGGCAAACGTGCCGGGAATTCCGTGCTTCGCTCGTCTCAGTGCCCGAACAAGACACGAGCAGCTGAGCGGATATGATCGGGAGTTGTTCCGCAGCAACCTCCCAGACAGTCCACTCCTGCCGACCTCATTTCCCGGACGAAGCTCGCAAATTCCGTCGGACCTTCGGTATAGACGGGCCGTCCTTCGGAATAGGCCGGAATGCCGGCGTTCGGTTGTATCAAGAGCGGGACCTTCGAAGATTCCTTCATCGAATTGCTGACCGATCTCATCACCTCGAATCCGTTACCACAATTCGATCCAACCAGGGAGGCCCCTTCGTTAGCCAGGACCTCGGCACAAAGCCGGGCCGTCTCCCCGAACGTCGTCCGAGGCTCATCGCCCGACATCTCGAACGTGAGGGTTACGCCGATCGAAACAGCACCTGCTTCTTTGACCGATCGGAGCGCTAGCGTGGCCTCCTCGAGCGAAATCATTGTTTCGATGAGAATGAACCCAATCCCTGACCTGAGCAGAATCGAAGCTTGTTCTCCAAACATCTCCATCGCTTCGGTCTGACTGACATCGCCGTACGGCTCGAGAAGAACACCCAGAGGACCGATTGAACCGGCCACTACCGCTTTTCCACCTGCTTCCTGGAGGGCAATTTCGACCGCAATGCTATTCACTTCGACAATGCGGTTGGCAAGACCGGCCGACTCGAGTCGTTTGCGGTTTCCCCCGAAGGTGTTTGTCTCGATCACCTGAGAACCGGCATCAAGGTAATCCCTGTGAACTTGTCGGACGATATCCTTGTGCGTGAGCGTTAACGATTCCGGAGCGTCACCGATTTTCAGTCCACGTTTTTGGAACTCCGTACCCGTTCCTCCGTCGAACAGAACCGGCGTTTTCTTCAGAAGGTCATGGATTGTCATGGTGTGTTGCTCCTTTCAAATGAATCCACAATAGGGTTAACCCCAGCGCTCGACCGCTTCGCGAAGAAGACGGATATTCTCCGGCTTGACGCGCGGCGCTATTGAGCAGGCCGTACTGAGAATGAATCCGCCATACTGCCTTCCAATCTCGATCCTCTTCCTCGCGTCCGCCTGAATCTGGTCCGTCGTACCCATCAAGAGAATATTGACGGAATCGATGTTCCCTTTGACAAATCCCTTGTCCCCGATTCGTTTCATGGCATCATCGAGCTCAACATTGCCCAAGGGGGGAGGATCGAGACATTCAATTCCGCTGATCCCGGATTCAAACATCAATTCGAGCCGGTCGTCGATCGCGCCGCATGTATGAGTGTAGACATGCACACCTTGATTCCGCACCGCCAACGCCACCTCACGTTCATACGGTACGACGAATTCTTCATAGAACGAGGGCGAAATGAAACCGGCACCGGCAAACGGCGAAGATATCTTGACAGCGTCGATTCCCTTCCTACACATGTCAACGCCCAGTGAACAGACGAGTCGGGAAAAATGAGCCAGGATTTCTTTTGCTCGTCCGGGCGAATCGATGAGCATCATCAGCCCAACCTGGTACCCAACCAGATCGAGATAGTAATCGAAGGGCGAAGTCACCTCTCCATGAATCGAATACTCCGAACCGGACTTCTCTCGAACGAAGTCAAAGATGTCAAAACGATGGCGGGGTGAAATGTGAAAATGCAATCCCTGTGAGACCGGAATATAGTCGAGTGTATCCGGCAGCTGCCCGGGCGTTTCAATGCCTTGAGTGTTCGTACGGAGATTCTGTGACGCAGAATGCAGAGGAAGGTCATCATTCGGATAGAATGTGGAGTCGCCATTGTTCCAGACGATCTTCTCCCCATCCTGATTCCTTTCCCGGGACGCTATGCTCGATTGCCAATCGGGATCATGCCCATGCAGGCTCACGAGAATGCCGTCAAAATCATACAGAGTCCTGAGTGTCACGAGTCCATCGGCAAACACCCTGGCATCATGCCAGAATTCTGCCGGCGAGACACCCAGCTGGACGAGCATATGACCGATGCTCATCTGACACATGAGCGGTATTCGGTCCGGAATCCGCCGATCCATTGCTGATTGAATACGTTCCCTTGGTGTCATCGTTGCGCTCAAATCCTTCAATTCAGAACACAGCCTTTTTGAAGTTCGCACTTTATCCATCAAGGGTCAAATGGTGCTTCGACGGTACATGGCTGAAGCAAACATTTGCAACCGCAAGTTCGCGTGCTCTCAAGTGATTCTTTCTTAGATTTGGTGAAACCTTTGGCTGTCGCACATCGTAAGTCCACCAAAAAGGAGATCCTATGTCGAAACGACTTTATCGCTCGAACAAAGACCGAAAACTGGGTGGTGTCTGCGGCGGAATTGCCGACTACTTCGATATCGACCCTGTATTCGTTCGCATTCTTTTCGTTGTGGCCGCATTCTGGGGAGGCTCAGGTGTCCTCGCCTACATCATTTGTTGGATCGTCATCCCCGAACAGCCGTATGCGGTCCCAAAACCGGCGGCCACGGAGGGCACGGCCCCTGTCGACCCATCGTCGCCTCCGCCTCCGACGGAACCTCCCGACCACAAAGGAAGCATGGCAGTGGGGATCATCCTGATTGTCATTGGTGGATTGTTCCTGGCTGACAATTTTCTTCCTCATTTCCATTTCATCGAGTTTTGGCCAATCATATTGATTGCACTCGGCGCCGGCTTGCTCATGAAATCATCGAACCGTCCGTAATCAAGGAAGGTATCCACAGCCATGAAAACAGGAAGATTTTTTTGGGGAGCATTCTTTGTCGTCCTGGGATTGCTCCTATTGCTTCACAATCTGGACTTCGTTCGTGTCGATTGGAGCTTCACCTGGAGACTCTGGCCCGTTCTTCTCATTGTCTGGGGTCTTTCCAAGTTCACCGACAACAAACCGATACGCGCCGGTCTCATGGTCTTAAACGGAATCGTACTCGGTGTCATGCTGTTTGGCTTCTTCTCATTCGAGTGGTTCAATCCCGATTGGGAAACCGACACGACGACCCGATATACTCAACATCTTTCCGAACCGATGGTTAGTCCTACCGAGCGCGCGTACTTTCGTTTCGAGGCGGGTGCGGGCAAGTTCGTTATGGAAACGACTTCCAATGACCTCGTTGAGGCTCACACAGATAACAATCTGGGACAATTTGTGATCGACAAGTCCCAGGATGACGAAACGGCTAACGTCACGCTCCGGATGAGGGATCGGAAGGTCTTCCGTGGATTCCGCGGGCTGAGAAACCATGCCGACATACGACTCAATACCCTTCCGACATGGAACATGCGGTTCGGTGTCGGAGCGTGCAAGCTTCTTCTGGATCTCACCCCCTACAAAACCGAAAAGATTGATGTTGACGCGGGTGTTTCAATGATACGTATCAAATTGGGGGATCGATCTGAGAAAACGCAAGTTCGGGTCAAAACGGGGGTCTCCTCCGTCCGAATTGATGTTCCATCATCCGTTGGATGCGAAATCAGGGACAACGCGCACGTCGGATCGACGAGCTATGACGGATTCAGCGAAACCGGTGATGGCTACTGGCGGTCGGAGAATTTCGCCTCAGCATCGAAGAAGATCTACATCGACGTCCAAACCGGCGTCACAAGCGTTCGGATTGAACGTTACTAGAGACCGGCAATTCTGTCGTTTCACGCAAAAGCCCGTCACATTGTGATGGGCTTTGATTTTCAGGATCGTCGCAGAGGATAGCCTCTAGCCATCCGCAATGTTCTCCCCGCCAAAATACGCTTTGATCTTCGCCGCAACTTTTTCTCCAACGATTTCTGCCAATTGATCTTCTGTCGCGAATTTCACTCCCTGAACCGATCCAAAAGCTTCCAACAATTCTGCTGAACGTTTTTTGCCGATCCCTTTGATCAAGTCCAGCTCGGTTTGGAGAACTCGTTTCGAGCGAAGCTGGCGATGAAACGTGATGGCGAAACGGTGCGCTTCATCGCGAATCTGTTGCAACAGTCTGAGACCGGACGACGTGCGCGGCATCAAGACTGCCTCATCCTGCTCCGGGATAAACACTTCTTCCAACCTCTTTGCCAGTCCAATAATCGGAGTATTGGTGATGCCCAGTTTCTTCAGAACTTGCACTGCACTCGAAAGCTGCCCTTTTCCTCCGTCGACAACGATGAGATCGGGCAAGGGTTGCTGTTCCTGAAGGATTCTGACATACCTCCGCTCCACCACTTCCTGCATGCTGGCAAAATCATCCGGTCCCACAACGGTCCGAATCTTGAACTTGCGGTACTCGCTTTTCTTCGGCTTGGCATCCTCAAAGACGACCAGCGACGAAACGGGATCGCTCCCCTGGATATTGGAATTGTCAAAGCACTCGATCCGCCGTGGCAACCGTTCCAACCGCAGATCCCTCTGAAGTGCTTTGAGCGAATGCGGAACGAAATCCCCCCGCTTCATTCTTTGGATCTCAAGCTCATCCAGCCAGTACTGGGCATTGTTTTTCGCCATCGCGACAAGCTTCGCTTTTTCGCCCGCTTGCGGAACAAGCAGCGTGACTGTCTCATCGCGCCGCGATCGAAGCCAGTCAGCAAACAGTGTCGTGGATATCGGCTCGTCGGAAAGGACTATCTCCGGGGGAACATCCTCCGACTCCAGATAGTATCGTTCCAGGAGGCTCTCCATGATTTCGCCGGAGGGCTTTGCGTCTGTGTTTCCCATGTAGAAATGCTGACTCCCGACGACCTTCCCGTCACGAACTTTGAAGACCACGCCACAAGCGTCATCCCCTTTTGAGACAAGGCCGACAATGTCCCGATCGACCTCCTTCGTGTCTACGACTTTTTGGCGCTCGTTGTAGACTGAGAGGGCTTTGATCTGGTCACGGATGCGACTGGCCTCCTCAAACTTGAGCTGATCCGCAAACCGGCGCATTTCTTCATTGAGCGACTGGACGGCACTTTCCGTTTTGCCACGGAGGACATGCGCGGCCTGGGCAATCCTCGCGTTGTAGTGCTCCCGTGTCACCAATCCCTCACACGGGCCTTCGCATTTGTGAATGTGATAGTCGAGGCAGAGCTTGTATTTCTTCAGGGCGACCGACTCGTCGGTGAAGTCGTAGTTGCAGCTGCGAACCATAAAGATATCGCGTATCGTCTTCAGGGCAAATCTCATTGTTTTGACGTCCGTGTAGGGTCCAAAGTATTTCCCTCCGCTCCCCTTTCTTCGCGTTACAAAAATGCGCGGGTAAGGTTCGTTCGTAATGACGATATAGGGATAGCTCTTGTCGTCCTTCAAAACAACGTTATAGCGGGGACGGAGCCGTTTGATGAGGTTTGCTTCGAGGATGAGAGCTTCCACTTCCGAATCGGTGACGATCAACTCCACGTCGACGATCTTGGCGATCATCGTTTCGATGCGGGGTTCCGTCGTGCGGGACTTTTGGAAATACTGCCGCACCCGACTGCGCAAACCGGCGGCTTTTCCTACATAGATAACCTTGCCGTCGGCGTTCTTAAATTGATACACGCCCGGTTTGTTGGGAAGCGATTCGAGCTTTTCTTCGAGGGAGAGATCTGAAACGTGAATCGTTGTTGCGGTATGAGACGGCGAGTCAACCATGACTCCTATTCGATCTTCTGACTAATCTCGATCAACACACCGTTGGCGGTTTTTGGATGGACAAATGCAACGAGATAGTTGTCGGCTCCTCGGCGCGGACGCTCATCGATGAGCTCGAATCCCTCACTCTTGAGCCGGGCAAGTTCCCGTTCGATGTCATCGACGACGAAGGAGATGTGGTGCATTCCTTCCCCTCGTTTTGCGATGAACTTGGTGATCGCGGAATCCGGTGCACTCGCTTGAAGCAGTTCGATGGCTGAATCGCCGACGGAGAACATCGCCGAATCAACGAGCTGATCCGGAACGCTTTCATGGTGATCGGGCCGTTTACCAAATACCTTGGCGAACAATTCCACAGATGCGTTCAGATCTTTGACTGCAAAGGCAACGTGTGCAATTTTGCGTACCATGGTCTACCACTCCGTCGGTATGGGTCTTCGCAGTCGACCGGATGTGCCTGCTAGTCCCACAGGAGTGACTTCCGGTCCGAAATGAGTTTCACCAGATCTCTTCCATTGGCAACAAGAATGCCGCCGAGAACGAGAGCTGCTCCGCTAACAATTTGCGGCGCGAGCTGTTCATGCATGACCAGGGCTCCAAGGACGACGGCAATAATCGGCGTGACAAAGGAGGTCATGGAGAGGAGCACCGCCTGGACATGTTTGATCATCCAGAAATATGTCACGAACGTGACGACTGTTCCGAAGATGGCAAGAAAAAGGAGGGACAAAATCGCTTTCGGCGTGAAAACCACGTTGGTGTAGTCTTCGACGACCACACTGGTGCACAAAAGCAGCACGGCGCTCATACCGATGGAGACGAAGTTGATGCTGAGTGTGCTGTACGATTCTCCGTGTTTCTTTAAGAAAACCAACGAGATGGCCTGAATCAAGGAACTCGCGACGATCGCGACCATACCACCAAGCGCAAGGCGGGCACCGAGGGACAGCTCACTGGAAAATATCACATAGACGCCGATGAAGCCCAGCAGAACGCCCAACATCTTCGGACCACTCATGCGTTCATTCGGAAGTACTATGTGCGAGAAGACCGCTACAAAAAACGGAAACGTGGCGAACAGAATGGACGCGAGGGCACTCGGTATCAGAAGCTGTCCCCAGTAGACGAGTGCGAAGGGGATCGAAAAAGAGGTCAGGCTGATGAAGACGACAAGCGCACGAAAGCCCCGCTCTCTCGGGAGCCGTTCATTGCGAAGAAATACCAAGCCCCCGAGGACGATGCTTGCCAGTAGAAAGCGGAGGCCTGAGGCCAGAAATGGCGGAACCGTCTCCAATCCCAGCTTGATCGCCAGCCAGGTGGAACCCCAAATCAGACAGACAACAACAAATCCGATACTGACTTTACTCTGCGTACGAATACGGGCACCTTCAACCACATGAACAGAAAATGATGAGAGACAAAACAGTCAATTCCGAAAAGGGCAAGAAGCACAGACGAAAACCCTCTTTTTGCCACCCCCGAAGGGGTCCCTTTGGGACAAGGCACCAAGTCTCAAGGAAAAAGGATTGAAAAAGCAGTGCTTTCACACAAGTTGGTGCCTTCGTGACTTGGTGGCAGGACTTCTCGGCCGCGTCTCTAGGAACCGGAAGTGTAACCATAGCTTCTCAGCAATTCTTCGCGCTCGCGCCAGTGTTCCCGAACCTTGACGTGCAAGTCGAGAAACACGGGATGCTGCAGGAATTCTTCGATTTCTGCGCGCGCAGCCTGACCAATCTTCTTCAGTGCTTCCCCTTTGGCCCCGATGAGAATTCCTTTCTGGGAATCCCTCTCCACGACAATGTCCGCGCTGATGAAAGTTTTTCCCTCTTCCCGCTCCTTGAACTCACGGATTTCCACAGCCGTTGAATACGGTATCTCTTCGGTAAACTGTTCAAACACTTTTTCGCGAATGAATTCGGCAACAAAGAATTTCTCGGGCGAATCGCTGACGATATCCGTCGGATAGAATGGTTCATGTTCCGGAAGATATCGCAACAGGGTCTTCACGAGATCGTCGAGATTGTCCTGCTTGAGCGCCGAGACCGGAATCACTTCCTTGAATTGCGAACGTTGGGCAAACTCCGCCATGATCGGCAGAACTTCCGGCTTGTAGATCGAGTCCACTTTGTTGATTACCAGCAGGATCGGTTTCCTGGAGTACTTTTGAAGAACGAGTTTTTCGATTTCGACTGGAAGGCGGGCTTTGCGTTCGACTTCGGTCATGACAATGATGACGTCGGCGTCATTCAGCGCGGCATCGGCAGAACTGAGCATTTTTTCGTGCAGGAGGTATTTCGGCTTGATGAGGCCAGGCGTGTCCAGGAAGACAATCTGGGCATCGTCACGGCTGAGAATTCCCAGGACACGGTTGCGGGTCGTTTGGGGCTTCGACGTGACGATGGAGATCTTCTGGTTCAACAGCGCATTCATCAGGGTCGACTTGCCCACATTCGGCTCGCCGACAATCGCAACATATCCCGCCTTGAATGCGGCTGCCGGGCCCGTCATCTAAATAGCCTCTTCGCCTGATTCATCCGTACGGATACGAATGACGTCTTCGACAGGATAGATAAAGATCTTGCCGTCGCCGACCTGGCCGGTCTTCGCCGTCTTGATGATCGTCGAGACGACGCGCTCAACCTGATTGTCTTTCGCGATAATCTCGAGCTTGATCTTCGGAAGAAAATCAATCTTGTACTCTGCCCCGCGGTAGGTTTCGGTATGTCCTTTTTGTCGGCCGTACCCCTTCACTTCCGTGAGCGTCATCCCCCTGACACCGATCTCTGATAACGCCTCGCGGACATCGTCGAGTTTGAATGGCCGGATAATCGCTTCAATCTTCTTCATAGGAATTCTCCATTCACCAATTGTGAACGAGCAACCGACGATGTGTATCAGGTTCCGTGACAGTTCTTGTACTTTTTGCCGCTTCCGCAGGGACAAGGATCGTTGCGTCCGACTTTCGCTTCCACTCGAATGGGTTGCACCTTCTGTCCGGGGGACGGCCTTCCTTCGCCGGCGACCGCTTCGCGGTCCGGACTCGGAGGACCCTGGAATCCCGCTCCCTGGGCGGAATCGTGCGTCAGCGTGACTTGACGCGGGCGCCGCATGCGCTGCGTCGGCAGTTGTTCAGCCCGCTCCGGATACAGTTTGAAGACCATGCTCACGACCTCTTCGGCGATCATATCCATCAATTCCATGAACATGCGGAACCCCTCTGCTTTGTATTCCACCAGAGGGTCCTTTTGACCGTAGCCGCGCAGGTGAATACCTTCCTTCAGATCGTCCATTTCGCGCAAATGGTCTCTCCATTTGGAATCGATCACCTGGAGCATGGCGATCTTCTCGAGCGTTCCCATCAACGCCGGCCCGATCTGGGATTCTTTTCTTCGATAGAATTCCTCCGCCTGCTTCACGATTTCATCGGCCACGCCCTGCTCACCGAGCGATTGAAACCGCTCCGGCGTCAACTGCAATTCAACCAAAAACTTTGTGAGGACTTCCTGTCTGAGTCCTCCAACGTCACCTTCCTTGTAGTACGACTGCACGATCTTGTATGAGACGTCTCGCACCATGTCGAAAATGTCGTCTCGGAGCCGTTCGCCGAGAAGCGCGTGCCGACGGCGTGAATAGATCACTTCGCGCTGCTGGTTCATGACGTTGTCGTACTCCAGCAGCCGTTTCCGGATACCGAAGTTGTTCTCTTCCACTTTCTTCTGAGCACGCTCCACCGAGCGGGTAATCATCGGATGCTCGATTACTTCGCCTTCCTTCAATCCCATCCGTTCCATGATGCGTGCGATCCGTTCGCTGCCGAACAAACGCATCAGGTCATCTTCAAGCGCCAGATAGAATCGTGTGGATCCGGGATCCCCTTGCCGGCCGGCCCGTCCGCGCAATTGACGGTCAATGCGGCGCGATTCATGCCGTTCGGTGCCGATGATCCGCAATCCGCCGACTTCACGGACACCGGGGCCGAGTTTGATGTCGGTTCCGCGACCCGCCATGTTGGTCGAGATCGTGATGGCACCCGGCATACCTGCGTGGGCGACGATCTCAGCTTCCCGTTGATGTTGTTTCGCGTTCAACACATTGTGCGGAATGTTCTTGCGCTTCAACATGCGGCTGATGGTTTCCGAGACATCCACGCTCGTAGTTCCGACGAGGACCGGCTGCTGCTTGGCCCGAAGCT
>Ga0315286_10003137_pt1 | contig 15489 bp, 16 predicted proteins | sample YL17G10_0_MG_FD_205038 | JGI IMG/M metagenome (GOLD analysis project Ga0315286, IMG submission 205038) | Sediment microbial communities from Yellowstone Lake, YNP, Wyoming, USA - YL17G10_0 | ecosystem: Environmental > Aquatic > Freshwater > Lake > Sediment | place: USA: Wyoming | collected...
CACAAATGGCGATCAGATTGGCTCGACTGCGTTATCGACACGTTACTCAGTTTGAGGATTACCAGACAGAGGAAATGCGGCATGACCCTCAGAATTTCTACGAACGCCCGATTCCTAATCCGAATTTGAGGATCGTAAGCACCGGCCACTGAAAACGTTTACGAGTTTCTCTGTTTTTAATAAGCCATTGATATATAGGCGATGGCGGAAGATCCATAGCAGGAAGCACGTTCCCACAACAAACAGAAACTCCGTAAACTCTTCCCAGAAGGCAAACCACACCAAGTCTTGACTGTACATCGCGGTTAAGACACTCCGAAACATCCCGAATCCTAATGGCCCCACACCGGCGGCAAAGAATACCTTGGCCAGCGGCAAGGGATTTGTCTTCTTGAAAACAAGGATCATAAGTGATGCACACAAGAGGACTACTGCCGCAGTCGGGCAATACCGCATTTCAAACGATTGATAGATCAGTCTCCGTGCATAGTGATAGAACGTATCGAATATCATCGTATTGTACGATGTGTCATACCACCTGCCGCACAACGGCATCAGTGCGACAAAGGCAAGAGCCGGAATGATCAGGAAGAAGGTTTGTTTCAAACCGCAGGGCACGTTTTCGTACTTTATACATTTTCCGCAGAGTCTTAGCGCCGCGCACCTTTGATTAGGATCCGACAACATTAGAATTCGGCCGTCCATCCCTTCGAGGATCGCATACGTTGCGAAACTGAAGGAGAGCAGCATGCCGAAGCTGTGCAGGTACTCAAAAAGGTAGGATGTATCCCTGAAGAATATGTAGTTTGCGGCGCAGAAGTTCTCTCCGATGAAGAAACAGATCATCGACCACCGTAAAGCTACGAGGTCCGCGGCGCGGCTTCGCCAGAGAATGATTACTATAACCAGAGACAACACGGTATAGGTGGGCTTAATACCGAATCCACTAATCACAGCAAGTAGCTGCTGATGCTTTGGCGAATGGCGAAATGGCAAAGGCCAGGTCTCGCCGGACACAGATCGGAATCTCTCAAACACCCCTCCCTCCGGCCCATCAATGCTGCCGATCCACTCCTGTATTCCCCCCCGAACGTTAGGCACATTTTCAACACCTACACCCAGGAGGTGTTTGGATGCAAAGCTGCTGCTCATTCCACCATCGCATATAAGCAGCAGAGTCTTGGTCTTAAACTGTTCCGGAACTTCGTTCGGAGATTCAGTCGCAAGGATGTCTTCAAGCGGCCAGCCTTGCGCGCCGTCGATGTGCTTTTCGTTGAACTTCTGCAAGGGTCTGACGTCAATTAGCATTGCCTCACTGTTTGGCGATTGAAGAAGTCTCCTGGCTTGCACTGGTGTAATCTCTGGCACGGAACCGCAGAAAATCCAGTACAGCATCAGCGGCACCAAACCGCCGGTCAGGACAATACCGATAACAATCGCGGTCCTTCTTCTCGAACCTTTCTCAGTGTCTTCTGCCACTTTCATTGCATGGCTCCTTTGCGTCGGCACCCAGGGAAGATGTGACGCTGTTTGGTGAGCTTCTGTATGATGAGTCTCGCCGAAGTACGTTATACACGCAAGCTGGTATGAGTTTGCCATTCGGCTGCGGATAGGCCTGGCAACACCGTCTGACTCGGGATAGATCAAAGTCCTCCACATCCTGAAAGGCGTGAATGAATATGGACTTGATGTGTCGCTCGGCTACGCCAAAAGCTCTCCTCGCGTCAAAACGCGAAGATGAGATCTCATCCAGGATGCTGCGAAGCGTTTTCATAACCACTTCACTATCGGGAGCGCTCCCAGCCGGTCCGCTCCACATTTCATATACCATTGCTTTTAGCCGATCGTGCTCCTCGCTGTCCAGGCCGAAGATGGTCCTGTTGGTCAGGGAATCCAGCATGGTTGAAGCATCGACCAGCTCGTTTAGTGAAACCGTCCGGCCGTTGTTGAGCACCAGGTAGTAGGCAAGACTAAAGCAAAGCGGATGACTGCAGGGCAAAGGCACAAAATCTGAGGTCTTTACACACCCACCGGCGGTCTCACCGAGCAACCTTACCACGTCAGCGACGGTAAGTCTGTCAATCTTGCCGGAGAATTCCGAAGCTCGTCCCGCAAATGACAGCGGCTGAATCATCATGCTTATCACGTGAGGGTGAGAGAAAAGGTATTCGACCGTTCGAGCCAACTGGTCGGTATTCACACCGCTGGCCGCCGTGAATGTCAGCGACGTTGAAATACCAACTTCTGACAGTAGATTCAGGATGCTGAGCTTGGTATCAAGCAGCCTCTTGCCTCGAAGGACCTCGTATGCCCCGTCATCAAATCCATCAAACTGCAGCGCAATAACAACGTTGCGATCATGAAGCTCACGGACGAGCGTGGGATTCCGGAGCAGTGACAGACCGTTCGTAGAGACGCTTACCCTGACAATCTCAGGACGGCCGAGAGCTTCGTCAACAATCTTCAGCAGCTGCGGATGAAGCAGCGGCTCACCTCCTGACAGGTTCAGGACATCTACCTGCCTTTCGGAACGAATCAACCTATCCGCCAGCGTCCTGAACTCTTCTACTGTCATGTCCCACTTTTGGCCGGCATCGGCGATACACACCGGACAAGCCAAATCACACCGAAATGTGATCTCAACAATGGGCATACAGAGATGCTGTTCATGGCGGTCACAAAGACCGCACCCGTGCGGACAGGGTTTGTCGGATTGTCCCGATAGCTCCGCAGGAGTCCAGGCGGGTTTGACATAACGCTGTGTTTTAAGGTACGTCGCCAGGTCTCCGTGCACCCAATTCCGTGAGATGCCGTCCGTGGGACAGAACTTGTGATAGTAAACATGCAGACCGTCTGGTGTGACGACCTTCGCGGGCACAATACGACGACAGACTTTACAGGTTGACTGTGTAATACCGAGCGTCTGCACGAGTCTATCTTCCTTCCTTCACGTAGAACCGATCATCTTGCATCCTATAGAAGAGATTGTATGTACACGCAGGTATCAGACGCCTTGGCTCCGATGGCACCAAATCCGGACAAAGCATTGCCCGCGAGCAGTCGAATGTGTCTTCGTCCATGTGAGCGTGTACATATATCGTCCTCACCGCCGATTCGGCTGCAAGTTGCCTTTCAAAGTCGCTCAGGGCAACTCGAGACGGGTACATCTTCTCGATGAGCTCTCGCAGCACGCCGAGGTACTCGGTCCGACCTTCAGAATAAAGCTGATTAATCACCTCCTGGAAGAAATCATCCCCTTTGCCCGGTCGAATCAGGTACGAGTCCCGGATTAGCTGCTCGATCTTTTCACGGGGAGCAAATCGAGCAAGCGGCACAAGGGAGCGTCTGCTTTTGAGCATGTAGCAAATCAGATAACAGAGAGGGTGTGCGGAGGGACGCGTCACGAAGTCGCCGAATTCGATATCCCCGTTGGATATTTGACATATTTTCTTTGCCGCCAAATCCACAGGGACGTGCTGTGTTCGGACAAATCCACTTCCACCTTGTCCCGTGTATGTCATAGTCTGCACCGTAAGGCTCAGAATATGGTCGTTTTCTCGCATCAGATCAAGTATTCCCGCAATATCGTCTTCGTTTGTATCGTTTACCATCACATTGAGGATGGTCATCTTGACACCTGCGCGACTGAGGTTGTCCATCGCCGCAAGCTTCAGATCTACGACGTCTCGGCCATTCAGTTGCCTGCTGATGGCACTGTTGAACGTGTTGAAACTCAAAACAACGTACGCGCCGAGGTCCGCGAGCTGCTCGCACAGATGATAGTCCTCGGCCAGACGTAAACCGTTCGAGTTCATGGTTACTCGACCTATCTCCGGCCGCTTGCATACGGCCAGAATGTCGATGATGTCCGGGTGCAGGGTGGGTTCTCCTCCCGTTATGTTAATCAGGTCCACCTCACCGGATGATTCAACAATCCAATCAACCGTTCTTGCCATTTCCTCGACAGACATGTTGTAAACGCTATCGGTGCGGTTGTACGTAAAGCAGATAGGACATCGCAGATTGCATGCGTTGGTTACGGAGACTACGGGCAACTGGCATGGTGAGGCGTGCCAGCTACACGGCCCACAGTCGAGGGGGCAGCCCCGCTGGGGTGGCTTTGAACCCCGTAACGGCGATTGGTCCGGCATAGCCTTGAGAGTGTTGGCCAAGTACCAGTCCTTATCCGAGGCGATCAAGGCCGCTTGGTTTTCGCAATCAGGGCAAAGACTCTCCTGCCAGACCCCTCCATCGCGGAAGAAGACCCGTGCAGGCACTATCTGCCGGCATCCGCGACACATGCCCCTGACTGTGCGAAAGTACGTATAGTCTTTTTCCGCCAATCTTGCCATATTTCGTATCACGCTTGGTCGCGTTTGTCCGGTCTGTATATCTCTGAAAACAAAACCTTCAAGTCGTCCGGAGCAAAGTATTCGGCCAGTTGCACTACGCTCGCCAGACATCCTCTTCCGTATGCAACGGTCTTCCGGTTAACCTGCGCCTGCCCGTCGAACAGCACTCCGTCGCTGCGATAGCTTCTGGCCTGGACCTCTAAGAACATGGTCTGCCCGGGGCGAACAGGCTCAATGAATCGTACTTCTTGAGCCCTGACCAACAGGCCCATCTTCGCAAAGTCGGAGGACAGCATAATCAGCCAGACACCTGACTGAAAAAGGCTTTCCAATACAAGGCTCTCCGGCAGGCACGGCTGATCACCGAATGTGGACTTGAGCTGGTATTCCTCGAAAGAGACCGTCTTGGCTGTCCTGATACTTTTGCAGCGCTCAAAACCGACGATCCTGTCAACCATGCGAAACTTCATCAAATACCTCCATCGATCATTATCGCTTGGGCATTGATGTAGCTGCTGTGGTCGCCGGCCAGAAACGCGACCAGCTCAGCCACTTCCTCGCACTTACCCGCCCGAGAGAGCGCGCAGTAATCCTTGTACTTCTCTTGCAGCCTGGCGGGAATGTTATCGCTTACTCCGCCCTCAAGCATGCCTGGCACAGCGGCATTGACTCTTATGTTGTACCGTCCGAGCTCCCGCGCCAACGCCATCGTGAATCCCACCACCGCGCTTTTGGCTGTGGCATAGTGGACCGGAACCTCCAACATTCTCATCCCGGCAAGTGAGCCGATGTTCACGATGCAACCTTTCCTCCGCCGAATCATGCCGCGAACAAATGCCTTAGTTACCAGGAACATGCCCTTCACGTTCACGTCCATCATCAGATCCCAGTCCTTCTCCTCTATCATTGCGAACGGCATGACCTGGGCAATTCCCGCGTTGTTGATCAGGATGTCAACCGGCCCCAATTCCGCCTCAATTCTATCGGCCAGCTTAACCGAGCCCGATGCGTCCAGAATATCGAGCAAATAGGACTGAACATTGGAGCCCGAGGCACTGAGTTTCTTCTCCAGCTGCTCGGCAGCCTGTGCGTTGTCCTTGTAGGAGTAAGCGACGCAGCAACCTTCACGAGCCAGCACCTGCACAATCGCCTGTCCCAGTGCGCCACTGCCGCCCGTTACAAATGCAACCTTTCCACTAAGCATTTCCGGCCTCCCGTGATTTTTCCATGAGCTTGCGTTGAATAAGATGCACGAATACTGCAACGTTCAGCACGCTTGGCAGCTCGATTTTCTTCAATCCCGGCTTGAAGTGTCCAGCAGGCACCTCAGGCAGCGCCTTCTTCAATTCCTCCATCGCGTCCTCCGTCAGGTAGCCATCCTTTTCGTAAAGACCCCCGGGAATTCGCCGGCGCGCCTGCTGCTCGAACTCATCGGCCTCTATGGTTATTCCGAAGACTTCCTCTATGAGAAAAGTGAAGTCCAGAAGGTCAACGGACTCGGCGCCAAGGTCCTGCATAAGACCGCTCTCCATCGTGATCCGGTCTTCCCGAACGCCGGTGACTTCACGAATCAACGGAACCAACTTCTCGAATACGTCCTGCTCAGTCATTTGTCCCTCGCCGGTAGTTAACAACATGCTCAAGCTTCTTTCTTTTAGGCGCAACCGGCATCTGAGCCGGGTAGCCCAGAGCAATCAGGCACGTGGGATCGAAACCCATAGGTAAGCCGTCCAACGATTTCCATACGTCGCCCGCAAGCAGGGGGGCCGTCATCAAGCACGCCCCCAGACCCATCGCGTGGGCTGCAAGCAGCAGGTTCTGGCAGGCCATAGCGGCGCTGAGCGCTTCTCCTGAGGCAAGCTGGCTTGTTGCCCGCGATAGTATTGATTTGCCCACAGCAGGGCTTTTCTTGTGCATGACCAGGATAAGCGCGGGAGCCTGGTCGAATGCTCCGGCGAAGGAGGCCAATTCATCCGTCTGTTCCGCGGCAAGCCTGGGAGCCTCTGCCAGAGACTCTTTGACAGACTCGCGTGATTGCTCGGCGAGCATGCGAATCTCCTGTGGATCCTCAAAGACCACGAATTTCCATCCTTGCCGATTGTGATTTGAAGGGGCCCAACAAGCTGCTTCTATTAGCCGCTCGATCTGACCGTGCGTGAGCCCGCGAGAAGTGAACCGGCGCACGGATCGTCTGGAACTCGCTAATCGCAAGAAGCTCTCGTAGTCCATCAGCCGCACCTCCTAAAAATCAGGGTGGCGTTCTGGCCGCCAAAACCGAATGAATTTGACAATACGGTATTACCGGTGAAATCTCGTGCTCCGTCGGCCACATAGTCCAGGTCGCATAGGTCATCAGCCTTTTCCAAATTGATCGTGGGCGGAACGCATCGCCGGGCAATTGTCAGCACTGCAGCAACAGCCTCCACGGCCCCACTGGCGGCAATCATGTGTCCGGTCATCGATTTGACGGAATGAACAGGAATACGATAAGCATGTTTGCCGAGCGTTTCCTTTATTGCCGCCGTCTCAATTATGTCATTCTTGACTGTTCCTGTGCCGTGGGCGTTCACACAATCAATATCTTCCGGCTGCAGACGGGCGACTCTCAGCGCCCCGGTCATACTCTGAACAGCCCCTTTGCCGGCGCCATCGGGATCAGAAACGCTGAAGGCATCAAGCGAGCTGTAATACCCGATGACCTCGGCGTAGATGTTGGCGCGTCGCTTCAACGCCGCGTCCAACGCCTCGAGAACGACAAAAGCCGACCCCTCTCCCAGAACCGTACCCTTGCGTGACACATCGAATGGTCTGCATGCCCGCCGTGGTTCTCCATTCTCATCAGATAACACTCGCAACAGGCCGAATCCTCCCAAGCCCAGAGGATTCAGCATGCTGTCTGTTCCGCCTGCCAGTGCCAAATCCGCATATCCTTCGCGCAACATCTGCCACGCCTCGCCAATTACCTGAGCACCAGCGGCACAGGCGGAACCGTTAGTGTACTTCCCTGCTGAGAAACCGTAGCGGTCTCCCAATATGTTGCATGTAGTGTCCAGCGGGGTCTGGAGGAGCCTGTCGCCCAGGTTCTCGGTGAGCGAATTGACCATTGCGAGGCTCAAATTGGATGAGTGAACGTAAGGAGTCAAGTCACCCAGCCAAATCGCCTCCAAGCCAACTCCTACGTGCAATAGAGCATCACTGAGAGCAGAGTCCGGCAGATCAGCATCGTCGATCGCCTCCTTTGCGGCCGCCAATGCCAGGAAAACCTTGCGATCTCTGACATTTTCAGCGTTATGGAATTCGCGCACAACACCGCTGCAGTCAAAGTTCTTGACTTCTCCGCCAATACGGACGGGAAACGAGGACGCGTCAAACAGCGTGATGGGGCCAATGCCTGATTGGCCCAGCTTCAGGCTCGACCAAAAGGCCTCCCTGCCGATTCCAATCGGGCTGGCCACACCGATACCTGTAACCACTACGCGATTCACATTGCCTCCAGGAGGAATGCAGCTTTCTCGCTTCCGTATCCGAAGCAATTCGCCATGACGGTCTGACCCTGTTCTTGCTGACGTGCAAGCTGTGCGGCCAGGCCGACCTGCACCGGCGCTGCGGCTGCAAAAAGATCGCCCATGTTGGATTTGGGTCTCAACAGGTCTCGACATTCAAGATGCGCATGCTCAAACGCCCGAGTTTCACTTGTCTCAACTGAAGAGTCACCATCGCCGGCTCCGACTACTGTAGGCACGGCATCCGGCCTCTTGAGCTGTGATATTATCGAGCACGCGATGTCTTCCAACTTTGACATGCCTGACGTTGATTCAATTATGTAATCTTTTACCAAGGCGTAAGGCCGTTTTCCTCTTTTGCCCGCTGCCGTTTCTTCTTCCAGCACCAGAAAAGCGGCTCCTTCTCCGGGTATGCTGCCACTGCCATATTGCTTCCAAGATTCAAAAACGCCCAACTGCTGCAAGGATACAAATGAGAGTTCTCGACACTTGACATCACAGCCGCCAACCAGTGCGCACGGGACGTCCCCGCGTCTGATGGCGCGAAACCCTGCAGATATTGCCTGGGCCCCTTGGCCTTCCCATGGCGTATAGACAGCGTTCGGTCCCCTGATGCTCTCGAAAATTGAGACAAAACAGATCGGCATATTTGCGAGAATTCGAAAGGACAAAACGGGCCTGACCCGCCTCAAGGCAATGCTGCCGAATCGCTCAAGGCTTAGCGAGCCGTCATCGTTGGCGGCATACCTTATTACCCTCGATATCTCTTCAACCGACATACCCGCCGTCCCGGTTGAACCAAACAGAGCGATATCCTCTGATGGGTAAGTCTCGCCTGATCTGACGGCGGCATCCTCCATTGCAAGTCGAGCAGCCACTACTGCCATCTGAGCATCGCGATTCATGAGTCTCAGTGTCTTGTTCCCCGGGAAATACTCCTCAGCGTCAAACTCCCGTACAGGAGCGCATACCGGACAGTCAAATTTGCCTACTTCGAAGTCAGGCTTACACGCGGCAGTCTCGTTGCGGCGGACCCGTTTGAGCACTTCCTCCGCACATCGCCCAAGCGGCGTCACCATTCCCACACCTGTGATCACAACATTTGCAGCCATACGAGATTTCTGAGGTCCACTACTACGGCAGCCAGACTTTCATCAAAGCATCGCGTTTTGCCTCGAGCATTGCATCATCAACGTACTTAAAGGCAAAAACCATGCCGGTGGTTGCCACTGTGCGGCCATTGCACAGCGCCCGGGCGGTGGTCTTGCCTCCGCTCTTGCTTATCGCCGTCACCTCGGCGCAGTAGGTCAGCGTATCACCGGGTCGTACAACCTCACGAAACTTCGTTCTTTCCAGGACTGTCATAATTGCTTTCGCATTCTCTCCGTGCTTCTCTTTGAGACTGGCTTCAAGAAGCAATCCGGACAACTGGGCTATGCCCTCGATAATAAGAACCCCAGGCATGACAGGACGTCGTGGAAAATGATCGTCGAAGAAATCCTCACTAAGCGCCACGTTCTTGATCGCCTTGGCATTTGTGCCTACGCGCCAGTCCGTAATTTTGTCAATAAGAAAGAATCTCATTTGTCTTACCGTCCTTCGGCAAGTCGATGCCTTCGCCGATTTCCCGCAAAGTAGGAGGGAATCCTTGCCTCCCGCGATACTCACCAACGAAATCAAGTACCGTTCTTTGTCTGCGCGTGAGCAGCTTCATATCTATAGTACTTATATGTTTACTATAATTTTGAGCAGTATAGTCCTATGGGAATGTGAAGTCAACAAAGCGGCGGACCCACAGAGAAGATTATTCGTGGCTATTATTCCTCCAAAACTCAGCGATTTCTGGATACCAGCTTGTTCCTCATTCGGTGAAGCCCTGATTCTACAGGGCGACGACAGGGCCGGCTCGGTGGAGAACGTTATAGGCGCACGTGGGCACCAGCCGTCCATCGGGTAGAACGGTGCGACTGATGCACATCTTGGTGCGCCCGATATCGAAGTTCAATCCGTCCATGTAGGAATGCACCAGAACAACTTTGACCAAATCCATACTGCGCGATTTCAGTTCTGCAGGAGAGAGTCGGCCCGTTTTTGGGAACAGAGTATCTATGGCGTAACGGATAGCCTCCAAGCCGGTAGATATGTCCGGGTTTTCGTCACGCCTGGCCCATAGTCTGTTCACAACGTCATTAAATGCATCTTCCACGTCCGAATTCAGCACAAGAAGCGGTTTGTTCGCAATCAGGGCCTGGTAGTCTTCGGGATCAAGGAACCGCTTGAGCGGGAAGAATTCACCATTAGGATGCGCCAGCAGGTAGGCAATCTGTAAACACTCAGGGTGTGAAAAGGAAACCGGTGAGAAATCCGACTCACGAATCCTTCCGTCCGTCTGCTGCTCCAGGCAGGTCAAAACGTCCTGAGCCGTGATACGGCACGACTTGCCCTTCTCGAAACGGCTTCCCTTGCCAACATACGCCATTGTGGCGATGTCCAGCGTCCCAATCGCATCGTCTGACATGAATAGTTCGTAGATTCCGCCAAGCTCCTGGTCATTTACCCCCGCGACAACCGTTGGGCAGAGCCCCAGCCGTGCTCCCGCCTTTTTCAGATTCTCAAAAGCACGTTGCTTCTTCTCCAGCAATTCCTTCCCTCGCAGTACTTTGTACACGCTGTCAGTTTGGCCGTCCCACTGCAAGACGACATAAAGCCCTTTTTCCGCCATCTGCTGCGCAAAGCCGGCATCCTTTGCTATTCTACAACCGTTCGTATATACCCATATATCTCCCATGCCACGCTCTTTGAGGATGTCCACCAACTCAAAGAACTGAGGATGCACAGTGGGTTCGCCGCCCCCGAGAGTAACGATCTGCCCCGGACCAGCATAAGCCAAGACCACGTCCACCATGGATTCAATATCAGCCAAAGAAAGAAGACGCCCGTTGTCACGGGGTTCTCCCAGGCATATCGGACAGTTTAGGTCGCATGAGTTCGTGATTTCAAAAAGAAAGAAGGCTCCCTTCTGTCGATGGTTGGGACACTCGCCGCAGTCTGAAGGGCAACCCTTTGACACTTCTGTCTGGCGACTGCCCGGCGCCACGGTGTGGGCGGCGTACCGTTGCCTGCTGCTGAGCCAATCGTGGTCAGCAGCCACCCTGGTTGTGAAGACTCCATGTTCGGGACAATACTTCTCCAAATGAAGACCATCTTCATCGCTGACGTAGTCAGCTCCAATAATGCAGTGGCATTCAGGGCAAATGCTTGTTCTGGTCTGGTAAAAAGTGCGCTTCATGGCAGGCTCCCTTCAGTTTAGATTGTATCTTGATTCTCACCGGTTTGGCTCGATCTCGCCGGACTATATGCGTCTGGCGCACAACCAGTGCGGCCAGCTTGCCCGACGTCCTAAGATATCTGTAGGCGGCATTCATTTTGCACAGGTTTCTGTCCACTGTTTCGGCATCGGGTTTTGCCCCGTCGATGTAGAGAACACACCCATTAGCTTCCAGAGACAGATAGTAGTCAAGGCCATACCAGGCGCTTTTCCGGACTGCCCCTACTACCTCATTCTCGGTAAGCCAGCCTTCTTCCAAGGGCAGGGCCCGGCCATATCGGCCACAAAGCACAAAAAGAGGTGGACGCACATTCTCAAAACAAACGACGTCGCCAGTCAAGTAATTCCATAGCCCGCCGGGCGTCGTCACGCAAAGCCTGTACTTTCGACCGATCTGAGTGTTTTCAAGCCCTACTGCCGTGTGTCCACCGTCTAACGGAAGAAATGAAAAGAACACGCGACGGTGATTCAGAAGAAACTTGCCGGAAGACACCGGCAATCCCCAGATGCCTTCGTTCGAGCCGCAGACATCCACGACAGTAGCATTGGGGAACGCTCTTTCATAGACGTGCTGGTGGTCGGCAGCCCAGTATCCGCAATTCATCACTATTTCAACGTCCGGCATGACTGTTTGAGTAGAATCTGCAAAACCGACGATCTCCAGAGGGTTGCCTGCGAGCGACCTGATCGGATAACGGTCAACGCACGCCTTCAAGAAATCACTGTCATTGTTCTCTTGAGGGCCGGGAAGATCGTCGTATCCTGGAACAAACCGAGCGCTCAACGACCTGGCCTGCAGATAGACGAATGCGGTACCTTCGGAAAAAACATTCCACGAACCCACCAGGCGTCCTTTTCGCGGCCCGATGTACAGCGTTTTGCCCCGGTGCCAAGACAGTGAGCCTCGCTGCACACTCCCGAGCAGCGCAGCATCAATTGCGGCCATGCGCGTACTTCTCAGAAGGGTGCTGTTCAAAGGTATCAGTTTCGCTTCGCCTTCGCTACCCGTGGTTACTCCGAAGCATTTCGGCACACCCGGAAATAGAACATTCCTCCGGCCTTCCAGTATATGGTCAATCTGCGGCCTCAAGTCGTCGTAGGACATCGGCGGAACACTGGACAGGAATTGCCTGCTTGAGCGAATCGAAGAAAAGCCGTGAATTCTTCCAAATTCAGTATGCTCGCTTAACTTCAGCAGACGGCGCAGAACGTGCTCCTGCCGCGAGAAGGGATCTGAACCGAGAAGCTGCGATCTGCGAAAGGCGGCGAGCCGCAGAAGCAAGTGATTCTCAAGAGATTTGATAGGATTACCACTCATTCTTCAATAGACTCGATAGCAGCGCCGCGCCGAAAGACCCTCTCCGAGCTCTCCGAATGGTGCTTCGTAGAGAGAAGACTTCCTTCATAAACGTTGAAAAGCCTGCCCCCAATTCCTCTGGTGTCATCGGATTAGGCGCAATCACTATGTGCCTGCAGTCAAACAGTGACCAGGCATCGACAGAAGACTTCGTCTCGAACAACAAGCGGTTGGACGTCTCGAAGTAATCATAAATCTTTGTTCCAGGGAACGGCGTCAGAATATGCGGGGAGACCATAGTTGGACGGGCCTTCTCGATGAACTGCATCGTCTTCTCAAATATATCAAATGTCTCACCGTCGCTCCCGAAGATCAGGTTGATGTAACTGCCCATTCCGGCATCGTGTATCCGTCTGATGATTTCCGCCGGATCCGTCATGGGTGGTTTTCCGAGGAACGAACGACTCTTCTGGCTTATGGATTCAATTCCAACGCCGACAAGGGTACAACCGGCCTCGGCCAGAATTTTCAGGCTCTTCGCATCTGATGCGGATTCCGCCGACACCTGACAATAAAAGCTCTTGCCCAAGTCCCTCAGCAGCGAGAGCACTCGTTTGCCGCGGTCTCCGTTCAGGGGGAAATTATCATCTATGATTGTGATCGAGTCTGATGTCGTCGCCAGTTCGGCCTCAATCAGCTCCGTTGGCTTCTCATCAATTGGACCTGGAAACAACGATGGCACAACGCAGAAACGGCAGGACCTCCAACAGCCACGTGAAGACTGGACGATTGACAGTCCCCGCGGCCGTCTTCTTCGAGGAATTACCCAATCGCCCGGCCCGCCATGGTAGATTGGTTTCAGTTGCCCCTGTTCAGCATCTGCTACCATTCTCTGAAATTGGACATCCCCAGGCCCAATGCAGACTGCGTCGAAGTACTTGAGGGCTTCATTAGGAAGCACCGAAGGATGTGGACCACCAGCAACCACGGTTTTTCCCAAAGCCTTCAGGTGTTTCGCCGCCGAGTAGGCCATCGGAGCGCCGGGTGTATTGAACGATATGGCGGCGAGGTCGAATGGCGCGTGCTTCAGCGAAGTTGGCGCCCACGCCCCGTGCATGGGCCGGCCCAACGCCGCTTCCAGCGTGCAGCCTGTGATCGATGCTCCCCCTACAACTCTCCGTTTGACCACATCCTTCAGGTCTTGCCCAAAAGAACGGCAACTTGTCAGGAATTGATAAAAGCCCACTTCCACATCCGTACCTCTCTCGGAAAATGCGATATTGCCTCGACGCTACGCTACTGGACTCTCGACGAAATCGATAGCGTATGGACTTATTCTTTCATTGCTCTGCTTCGCTGTCTCCAGAAAACGGCTCGCTCAGATGTATATTGACACGCCAAGCGCAAGAGATAATCTCTTGCGCTCGACACAACCTCGAAGGTGATTATAACCGAAAGCGTGCTGTAAACGCACGCGCAAAAATGTTGGTCCATCTGACTGACACTGACAACATGTACGAGGATTCCATACTATTGCACCCGCAGGGCAATATTGTGTGTACCGGGAGTTGGAAGGCCTGTAAAATGCTCCTCAAACACAGTGCTAATGACTATTTTTGAGGATGTCATGGCTACTGCTGACAACGCTATGGGAAGACCAAGCTCACGGATTTACCCAGTATTGGGTTGGATCCTGATCGGCCACTTCACTTTTTCTCTGGGCCGTTCTTTGTACCTGGGTGCTCCGGAGAACACCTTGTGGATTTCTCATTTGGGAACGCTCATTGGTGGTGTCGGCGCATGCCTCCGAAATCGCAGGTTGATATCGCTTGCATTGGTTGCATGTTTCGGACATCACGCGTTTTGGGTTTTCGACACTTTGAGTTGGCTGATCACGGGGAGATTCGCCGTGGGGGCAACCGCTTACCTGCAGAATCGTAGCCTCGGCGGATGGATCCAATCTGCCAACCACTTCTTCACTGTCCCTGCGCTACTCGTCTTGGCAGTACTACAAGGGGGCATTGATAAGCACGCGTGGATCTGGTCCAGCCTGTTATTCCTGTTCCTGGTGTTAATCAGCTTGCTTCTTCTCCCTCCCGCATCCAATGTGAACTGTGCACACCAGCCGTGGCCTGGCCTGGAACCGCTGATTTTGCACTTCGTTTCTCTCAGCCCTTTTTCGTCGGCACGCTATATACTCTTCATCACTGCCGCGACCATTTTTGGCAATTACTTGCCGACGAACCTGGTGCTGAACTATGCTATTTCAAAGTGTGTCGGTGCTACGAGATGTGCGAGAAACAAGACCGGATAGTCTTTCGAGCTTCTGCTGCAGGCCTTCCTAAGAAGGCTCGCTATGTCGTGAAGCGATTGTCTTGCCACTTGAACAGTAGATAGGAATGTGCTACATAACTGCTTCATAGACGATCCTTTTGAGGGCGATGCGGACCTTTTCGAGCAATTTGAGGAGTTTTTCATTATCGGCGGGCATGATGAAATCAATGGGGGGGCAAGAAACGCAAATATCGAATATCGAAATCCGAAACCCGCAGGATGGCTGGCGCCACAATATCGAAACTCGAATCTTCGAGTGTTCAAAATGTTCGACTTCGATATTTATGATTTGAGGTGAAGACTGGGGAGGTTGCTGCTGGAAAGGGTGCTGGACAAAGGGCTTGGAGGGTTGGTATAGTGAAAGATGTGCCGGTGAGTTTGCGTATTCTAAGGGCCTGTGTTAGTTGGAGGTTTGTGCCATGCGGCTTATGAAGGTTGCAGTTCTGGTTGTTGTCATCGTTGCCTGCTCGCAGGCGGTGGCGGGACGCGGTGAATCGACGGGGACAAAGACGATGGGGCCGTTGGCCGTGCACACGAAGAATCCACGCTATTTTCAGAACACGGCGACGGGCAAGGCGGTGTATCTGACCGGGTCGCACACCTGGGCGAATTTGGTGGATATCGGCCCGAAGGACCCGCCGCCGCAGTTCGACTTCACTGCTTACGTCGATTGGA
>Ga0315286_10003141_pt1 | contig 15478 bp, 16 predicted proteins | sample YL17G10_0_MG_FD_205038 | JGI IMG/M metagenome (GOLD analysis project Ga0315286, IMG submission 205038) | Sediment microbial communities from Yellowstone Lake, YNP, Wyoming, USA - YL17G10_0 | ecosystem: Environmental > Aquatic > Freshwater > Lake > Sediment | place: USA: Wyoming | collected...
AGAGACGAAAATCGATCTGATAGCTCGGCGTCAGGTCGCCTAATTTCGGTTCGAAATAGCCGATGGACACCGGCCAAGAGATCAGCTCGGCCAGTCCCTTCTCCTTGGCGATTGGCTCGAGAGCCTGATCGGCACCCGGCATGATTTCCTTGCCGATGATCGCCGTCGTCTCATAAACCTTCTGACCCTTCTCGGAGCCGTCATAAAGCTGCGCCTGAAGCATCGACTGCCCGGCCTGCGCCGCGTCGATCAGAGCGAGGCTATGCTGGGTCGGGAACAATACCTTGTCGGAGAGATCGAGCTCCCCGCGCGCCGGCTGGCTGATCTTAACCTTGACGGCGCCGGGCGCCTCGCGCGAGGCACGGCCCACAGTGACGTCGCCGAGCTTGTCGTTCAGATATTGCTGCGATTGGAATCGGAATTTCTGTCCATCGCCCTGCTCCCAGGTCGACGATCGAAGGTCGGTCAAATTGGTCTGACCTTGCGAGTCGGTCATCTGCGTGACCATGCGCATATTGAGGCTGTAGCCGTCGCATTCCGAGCCCGTGAACTCGAACACCATGCGCCCGTCGATCCCGGTGATGCCGGAAGCCGTGCGGGCGTCGTTGAGCGACATTTCATAGATGGCACGATGCGGAACGAGCTTGGACGGCTCCTTGCCGGCAAAGGCTTGCGCCTCGCCCCAAGATGCGACCGCCAGAATCGACGCGACGCCCGATAACAGCAACCAATTCTTGTCGAACACGGACATTCAATCCTTCTATCCGGGAAATATGCCAGGATACCGACCGCGACCGGCATTTGTGGCACCAAGTCCGGCTCATCACAAGACCCATGGCTGCGCTTGCAGAGCCCCCATATTTGCTCGATGGTCGAGGCCGATAGCCAAACAAGCGGAGGTGGCATGGCAGGCGAAATCGAAGCAAGGTTGAAGGCGCTCAACATCGCCCTGCCGGAGGTCGCGAGCCCCCTCGCCAATTATGTTCCCTTCATTCATGTCGGAGACCAGCTTTTCATCTCAGGCCAGTTGCCGCTCCACGATGGAAGCGTAACCGTCACAGGCAAGCTCGGCGCCGGCCTTGATCTGGCGCAAGGCGAGGAAGCGGCGCGTCTCTGCGCCCTCAACATCCTGGCGCAAGCCAAGGCGGCTTTGCGCGATCTCGACCGTATCGTGCAGCTCCTTCGTCTCAACGGCTTCGTCAATTCGACCCCCGATTTCATCGACCATCCCAAGGTCGTCAACGGCGCCTCGAACCTCATGGTCGATGTCCTGGGCAACAAGGGGCGTCACACCCGCATCGCCGTCGGCTGCGCCAGCCTGCCGCTCGGCGCTGCCGTCGAGATCGATGCGGTCTTTGCCATCGCTTGAGCAGCAACCATGGCTAATCTCGACTGGCTGAAGCAGCCGATCGCCCATCGCGGCCTGCACGATGCGAGCAAGGGCATCATCGAGAACAGCGCCTCGGCGATAAAGGCAGCGATTACCAAAGGCTTCGCCGTCGAGGTCGATCTGCAATGTGCGGCTGACTATAAGCCCATCGTCTTCCACGACTTGACGCTCGACCGGCTCACCGATCAAGCCGGTCCCGTGATCTCCCGGAGCGCAAGCGAGCTCACCGCCATTCCTTTGCGCGGAAGCAAGGATCGCATCCTCTCCCTTCGTGACCTGCTCGCGCAGATAGACGGCCGCGTGCCACTCGTCATCGAGATCAAAAGCAAATGGGACGAAGACGATCGCTACGAAGCGAACATCGCTTCCGAGCTCGCCCCCTATCGCGGACCGGTCGCGGTGATGTCATTCGATCCCAATTGCGTGGCAAGGTTCGCAACCTTGCTCCCCTCGCTCCCCCGCGGGCTCATCGCGGAGAAATTCGAGGACAAGCAATATTGGTCCAGACTGAGTTGGGGGCGCCGCTTCATCATGCGCCATCTTCTCACCGCCGCCATCGACCGGCCCCACTTCATCGCCTACGATATCAGGGCGCTGCCGGCGCTGGCGCCGGCCTTGGCGCGTTCGCTCTTCCGCTTGCCGTTGCTCACCTGGACCGTACGCACCGAGGCGGAAAAAGCCCGCGCCGCGAATTATGCCGACACCATGATCTTCGAAGGGATCGAGCCGTAATCGATGGGCGACGCCGAGACAGCAACCGTCAGAATCGTAAGCAGCATCGCCGATGTGCCGGCGAAGGGCTGGGACGCTTGCGCGCGAGGCACCGAAGGAAACGCTGGACGTGCGGAGAACCCATTCATTTCACATGCTTTTTTGCTCGCCTTGGAGCAAAGTGGCTCCGCCTCTCCCGAGACCGGCTGGTGGCCGCGGCATCTTCTCCTCGACGACGGCAACGGCGGCATCGCCGGCTGCATGCCCTGCTACCTCAAGACTCACTCCCGCGGGGAGTATGTGTTCGATCAGGGCTGGGCCGAGGCATTCGAACGCGCGGGCGGGCATTATTATCCGAAGCTGCAATGTTCCGTGCCGTTCACGCCCGTGACGGGGCGGCGCCTACTCGTGCGCGACGGCCTCACGCCCGAATGTCAGAATTTGCTGCTGCACGCAGGCGCGAGCCTCGTCGAACAGTCAGGCGCTTCGTCCCTCCACATCACTTTCCTCACCGAGGAAGAGTGGCGCCTCGCCGGCGAACTCGGTTTTCTCCAGCGCACCGACCAACAATTCCATTGGAAGAATGACAGCTACGGGAACTTCGACGGCTTCCTCGCCAGCCTTGCCTCACGCAAGCGCAAAGCCATCCGCAAGGAGCGCCGCGAAGCGCTTGCGACCGGCATCGAGATCGAATGTGTGACGGGCAGCGCTCTCACCGAGGCGCATTGGGATGCCTTCTTCGCCTTTTATACGGATACCGGCGCGCGGAAATGGGGGAGCCCTTATCTCAATCGGGAATTCTTCAGTCTCGTCGGCGAGAGCATGAAGGACTATATTCTCCTCGTCCTCGCCAAGCGCGATGGCCGTTACATTGCCGGCGCGCTGAACTTCATCGGCAGGCACGCCCTGTTCGGCCGCTATTGGGGCGCCATCGAGGAGCATCCCTGCCTGCATTTCGAAATTTGCTATTACCAAGCCATCGATTTTGCCATCGAACACGGCCTCGCTGTTGTCGAGGCGGGCGCGCAAGGGGCGCACAAGCTTGCGCGCGGTTACCTGCCAATTACGACCTATAGCGCGCATTGGATTGCCCATCCGGGCTTACGGAATGCCGTTGCCGATTATCTGAAACGCGAGCGCGCTGCCGTGGCGCTGGAGGCGGAATTGCTCAGCGAAGAGTCTCCCTATCGGCGCCCGGAGCGATGAGCTGTTCACTCGTCATGGCTGGGCTTGTCCCGGCCATCCACGATTTTGTCCGGGGCTGGCTCAGCGAAATTCGTCATGCCCGGCACAAGGCCGGGCATGACGAATTCTCTCAGGAGGCAAAGTCGGCTATAGAGGCCGCATGACCTATGACCCGAACAACATCTTCGCCAAGATTCTGAAGGGCGATATCCCCTGTCACAAGATCTATGAGGACGAGGACACAATCGCCTTTCTCGACATCATGCCCCGCTCGGAGGGCCACGCGCTCGTCATCACCAAGACGACGGCGCGCGACCTCTTCGATGTCGACCCTGCCGCCCTCGCCAAACTCATGGCGGTGGTGCAGAAGCTCGCGCCCAAGATCAAGGACGCGGTCGGTGCCGACGGCGTGCTCATCCAGCAATTCAATGGCGCCGCAGCCGGTCAGACCGTCTTTCACCTGCATGTTCATATTGTGCCGGTGAAAGAGGGCGTTCCGCTGAAACCGCATACCGGCCAGATGGCCGATCAAGCCGAGCTCGCCGCGACCGCGGAGAAGATTAGACAGGCATTGAGAAGCTAGGTCTCGCCAAACCACCGACCTCGTCATGCCCGGGCTTGTCCCGGCCATGACAATATGGTGAGTTCGGACGCCTCCAATAGCGCCGGCCCGCGACAGCTACCGCGAGCCGAGCGGCACTTTCGGCACGGAGCTCGTGGCCTTCTTTGTCGAGGCGCCCTTGGCGCGTTTCGCAGGACGCTTGGCCTTCGGCTTCGGCGCACTCTCTCCGCCATCGTCCTCAGGCTCGACATCCTCAGGATCGCGAGGGCGGATCGGCGTGTCGGGCTTAAGATACTCGAAGGCGAGCGCTTTATCGGCCCCCTCGCCCGTCACCAACACACGCACGATGCCGCCATCCTTCAGCGCGCCAAACAGAATTTCTTCCGCCAGCGGCTTCTTGATGTGCTCCTGGATCACCCGCGCCAAGGGGCGTGCACCGAATTTCTCGTCATAACCCTTCTCGGCGAGCCATGTATTCGCTTCTGGCGTGAGCTCGATGGTGATGTTGCGATCCTCCAACTGAGCCTCCAATTGGAACACGAACTTCTCCACCACCTTGAAGATCACCTCCGGCGGCAGCGAGGCAAACGGAATGATGGCGTCGAGCCTGTTCCTGAACTCCGGCGAAAACAGGCGTGTGATCGCCTCCTCGTCATCGCCTTCGCGCTTCGTGCGATTGAAGCCGATTGCGGCCTTGGCGAGGTCGGAGGCGCCGGCATTCGTCGTCATGATCAGGATCACGTTCTGGAAGTCGACCTTCTTGCCGTTATGGTCGGTCAGCTTGCCGTGATCCATGATCTGCAACAGGATGTTGAACAGGTCCGGATGCGCCTTCTCAATCTCGTCGAGCAGCAGCACCGAGTGCGGATGCTGGTCGATACCGTCGGTCAAAAGGCCGCCCTGGTCGAAGCCGACATAGCCGGGCGGCGCCCCGATCAACCGCGATACAGTGTGCCGCTCCATATATTCGCTCATATCGAAGCGGAGCAGCTCCACGCCGAGCATCTTGGCTAACTGCCGCGCGACCTCGGTTTTGCCGACGCCAGTGGGACCTGAGAACATGTAGCAGCCGATCGGCTTCTCAGGCTCGCGCAAGCCCGCCCGCGACAGCTTGATCGCCGCGCCAAGCGCCTCGATCGCCTTGTCCTGGCCGAACACCACCCGCCTCAAATCCTGATCGATATTGCGCAACACCTCGGCATCGGACTTCGACACCGTCTTCGGCGGAATCCGCGCCATGGTGGCAATGGTGATCTCGATCTCCTTCAGGCCGATGGTCTTCCGCCGCTGCTTCTCGGGCAGCAGCATCTGCGAGGCGCCGGTCTCGTCGATGACGTCGATCGCTTTGTCCGGCAATTTCCGGTCGTGAATGTATTTTGCCGACAGCTCGACTGCGGACTTGATCGCCTGGCTCGTGTAGCGCACGTGGTGAAAGTCCTCGAAATAGGGCTTCAAGCCTCTTAAGATTTCGATGGCATCCGGCACCGACGGCTCGTTCACGTCGATCTTCTGGAAGCGGCGCACCAGCGCACGGTCCTTCTCGAAATGCTGGCGGTATTCCTTGTACGTGGTCGAGCCGATGCAGCGCAGCGTTCCCGACTGGAGCGCGGGCTTCAGCAAATTGGACGCATCCATCGCGCCGCCTGAGGTGGCGCCGGCGCCGATCACGGTATGAATCTCGTCGATGAACATGATGGCGCCGGGATAATTCTCGATCTCGCGCATCACGGCCTTCAGCCGCTCCTCGAAATCGCCGCGATAGCGCGTGCCCGCGAGCAGCGCGCCCATGTCGAGCTGGAAGATGGTGGAGTCGGATAGCACCTCTGGCACGTCGCCCATGACGATGCGCCGCGCCAAGCCTTCAGCGATCGCCGTCTTGCCTACGCCGGGATCGCCGACGAAAAGCGGATTGTTCTTCTGCCTGCGGCAGAGCACTTGAATGGTGCGTGAGATCTCGGGTCCGCGCCCGATCAGCGGATCGATGCGGCCGGCACGCGCTTTCTGATTGAGGTTGACGCAATAGACCTCGAGCGCGTCGAGCCCGCGCTTCTTCTCTTCGCCCCCATCGACGGTCGCGGCATCGTCGTCCACGCCCCTGACCGCGCGCGGCTCGGACATGCCGGCCCGCTTGGCAATACCGTGGCTGATATAATTGACCGCGTCGAAGCGCGTCATGTTCTGCTCTTGCAGGAAGAACGCGGCATGGCTCTCACGCTCGGCGAACACAGCTACCAGCACGCTCGCGCCCGTCACCTCCTCGCGGCCTGAAGACTGCACATGGGCCACGGCGCGATGAATGACCCGCTGAAAACCGGCGGTCGGCTGCGCCTCACCATGGGTATCGGTTACGAGACTCGCGAGCTCGTTGTCGAGATAGGTCACGAGCTTGTCGCGCAAAATATCGAGATCGACGGCGCAGGCGCGCAACACCGCCGCCGCATCGCGATCGTCGACGAGCGCCAGCAGCAGATGTTCGAGCGTGGCATATTCGTGGCTGCGCTCATTGGCATATTGGAGCGCGCGCCGCAAAGCCTGTTCGAGACTGGTCGAGAACGATGCCAACTTTAGGTCCTCACTCCTTTTCCATCGTGCATTGCAGCGGATGTTCGTGCTGCCGCGCAAAGCTCGTCACTTGCGCCACTTTAGTCTCCGCCACCTCAAATGTGTAGACCCCACAGATGCCGACGCCCTTCTGGTGGACATGCAGCATGATCTGCGTCGCCTCCTCCGGCGGCTTGCCGAAGAATCGTTCAAGCACATAGACGACGAAATCCATCGGCGTGTAGTCGTCGTTGAGCAGCAGCACCTTGTAGAGAGCCGGCCGCTTCGTCTTCGGCCGCGTCTTGGTGATGCTGTGGGTGCCGGTGTCGTCGCCCCGGCGAGGATCGCCGTTCCGAGCCATCGTCAACCTATGTGGCGTCTCGTCTCTCATTTGCCAAGTCGTGCATCCGACAGTTCGGGGAATCGTGCCGCCCTGTCTTGATCCATTCTAACGTCATGTTGCGGGCGCCCGCAAACGGGCCTCGCGACCTTTCTAACATAGTGAGAGTTGCCGACAGGAAAACGGCAAAAAAAAAGACCCGGGGGGAAAGTCCCGGGTCTTTTCGTCGGAAATATGTTTGGGAGGTAGGAAGCGTGACTACGCCTTCTTGGCGAAGGCAGCCTCAACCGGCTTGTAGGCATCCTTGGCGAGGCCGGCATACATCTCGCCCAGCTTGGAGACCTCGGTCACATAGGTATCGTAGGCCTTCTTGGCATACGAGGACTGAATCTCGATGGCCTGTTCGATCGACTTGGCGCCGGACAGCTGCTCGAATGCGCGGGTGGAATCGTCGAACGCCTTCTTGGAATAGTCGGTGACCTCGGCTGCGATAGCCTGGAAACCCTTATTGACCTCGCCGAACGAGCGCACGGCCGCATCGAAACCGTCTTTACCCACCTTCTGGAAATCCTCGAACCCTTTGATCATTGCTCTCTCTCTCTCTCGATACCGCCTGGGGAGGCGAATGTTGCAGACGCGAACTACATATATGCATTGCACAATTATGGTCAACAAAAATTTTCGCACCGCACAATAATTCTTTTGCCGCAGGCTTAACGCTTTGGCAACTGGCCAATTCTAGCCTTGGTTCGAACGCAAGCTTGCGCCGTTTCGACGGTAGGAACTGGCGCCGCCGCTGAGGGGCCTTCTCGACTTTGAGGGGTCCGAAGCGGGTTTTGCGAGGGAAAGTATCGGGGGAGAAGGCTTTTAGCCTTCGGCGTCAGTGGGTTATCGTAAGAGTCAGTTTGCTTTGCTTCAGGTCTTCGTGAGTCTAACGCTCGCGCTCGCCTTGGCGCTCGCGCCCTTGAGCGACGCCTTTGCTCGGACCAAATCCCGCGCCAAAGCGCCCTCGATCGCGGCCGCCATCGTCGTCGACATGACCACGAACGAGATCCTGTATTCGCAATCCGAAGACGCAAAACGCGCCCCGGCCTCGCTGACCAAAATGATGACGCTGTACGTCCTCTTCTCCTATTTGCGGGCTGGCAAGATCACCCTCGAGTCGGAGCTCATGGTCACGCCCCATGCCGCCAGTCAGTCGCCGACGAAATTGGGTCTCAAACCCGGCTCGACCATCGCGACCAGTGACGCGATCAAAGCGCTCGTCACCCAATCAGCCAATGACGCCGCGGTCACCGTCGCCGAGAACCTCGCCGGCACCGAAGAGAATTTCGCGCGGCTGATGACCGAGAAGGCGAGATCCATCGGCATGAATAGCTCGCTGTTCCGCAACGCGTCCGGTCTCCCCAATGCGGAGCAAGTCACCACCGCGCATGACATGGCGCTGCTGGCGCAGCATCTGATCCGCGACTACCCGGAATATTACACCGTCTTCGAGACCAAATATTTCAGCTACAAGGGCAAGCGCTACCGCAACCACAATCACTTGCTGTTCGGCTATAAGGGCACCAACGGCATCAAGACTGGGTATACGCGCGCGAGCGGCTTCAACCTCACCGCCTCCGTGCAGCGCGACGACAAGCACCTCATTGCGGTTGTGCTCGGCGGCCGGACCGGAAGTCAACGCGACGCCGCGATGCGTTCCCTGCTCGACAAATATTTCCCGCAAGCCATCGCGGCAAAATCGGTGCCGAAGCCCCTGGTCGCATCATTGGAGCCGTCAGTGCCCACGGCGGCTCAGACCAAACCGGCAGCACCGATCGTCGCCTCTGCCGCGGCACCGATACCGATGGTCGAGCCTGTCGCCTTTGGCAAAGAGGCAGAGCCCGCCAAGCCAGCGCCGAGCACGCGGGGCGGAATTGAGTCTCTCGCGGAAGAGGAGCAGCTGGCGCTGAAGTCACCCCTGCCCCAGGCCGATCCGATCGTCACCGGCAAGCCTGGCGGGACCGGTGCTGGCCCCTATCATGTCCAGGTTGGCGCCTTCACCTCGCCGGCCGAAGCGGAAACAAGACTGGGAACCGTCAAGGGGCGCGCCGCAAACCTCCTCGACGGCCACGATCCGCTGACGACAACCTTCAAGAAAAACACCGAGCAATGGTATCGGGCGCGCTTTGCCGGATTCTCGCAAGACAAGGCCAAGAGCACCTGTGCCCAGCTCAAAAAGATGTCGATGGATTGCGTGGTGATGCGGGCCGAGTAGCTCAGACCATAATCCCGAAAAGTTGCAGACTTTTCGGACAAGATTATGCGTCAAAGACAAAGACCTGATCAGCGCCCGAGCAAGACGTCCTTGGCCTCGTTGATCCTAGAGGCGAGATAGGTCGACCCACCCTGATCTGGATGGAACTTCTTCATCATCTGCCGATGCGCGCGGCCGATTTCCTCTTCGCTCGCACCCCGCTTTAGTCCAAGCACGGCATAGGCCTCGTCCACGCTCATATGGCCGGAGGGCTTGCGGGATCTTGACTGGCTCTTTTCCTCGTCCTTATCGCTCTCGGCCTCGCGCCAATCGGGAATGCGCCAATCGAGATAGGCCTGCATCAGCGTTTCTGCCTGCTGATCGGTGCCGCGAAGTTCATCGAGCAGCGTTTTCAGTTCGGCATCGGACAGAGACGACAACATCCGCCCCTCGAATGCGCCTTTAAGGACCATCCCCTCCATCTCGCCGCTATCGTGATCGAGTTCCATCTCGACGCTTTCGGTTCGGACATGCGATGTGCCGCCCGCCGATTTGCTCGACGAGGCGAAGGGACCAAATCCGAACGCGCTTGGCCGGATCAAGGAGAAGCCGAACAGTCCGAGCGGAATGGCAAGAGGGAGCGCCCCGCGCAGCAGCAGAAATCCGGCGGCGCCAAGCGCGATGAACCCGCTCAATTTGCGCAAAGTGCCGGCAAGCAGGCGCGGGTTCGCCTTTGCGAACAGCCGCGCGGCGAAGATGAGGAGGACTAGGAGCGCAAGCCCCGCGAGGAAATACGGCATCGAAACTGCCTAGCCGAGCTGTTCGAGCAGAAGCGACCCGGCACTCGATCGCGTCGCCTGGCTGAAATCCTTGAGCGCCTTGCGCCCGCCCGTGGCGTACACGGCGACCGCCTTCAGCAACTCCCGCAACTGATTGGCCGAACCGGAATCGAAATGGCTGTAGGCGCCGCCTGTGAGCTTCGCGATCTCCTTGAACGCGCGCTCCGCCTTTTTGTCATGCCCTTCCTGGAACATGAAGCAGGGAACGCCGAGGAGACGGAGCTCACCGGCACGCTGGGCGAGCTCATCGATATTCTCCTCCATGGCATCGCCGACATAGACGAGCGCGTTCACGCGGAGGTCCTCGCTCTCGCCCTTGGCATGGCTAAGCACTTTACGGATCTGGGTATAGCCGCCCTCGCACGCGACGCGCGCCATCAGCCGGGAAACGGCATCGGGATCGCCGACCCATTTGGAGGCTCTTGTCTCGTTGAAGCCGCGAAAATAGACGAGCTGGACGTCGAGCCCGCCAACCTCCTTGACCGCATGGAACATGTCCCCTTGCAGCTTGAGGGCAAGGTCCCAGGTCGGCTGACGGCTCATCGTGGCGTCCATGGCAAAGATCAGCCGCCCCCGGCCCGAAGCCGCGGGCGTCATTGTCCGCACCTTCTCAATGAAGGCGCTGACCTCCGCGGAACTCGATTGTTTTGCCGCGATGCCTTTCGCCGGGCTCGTAACCGGCGTCTTTGGCTCCGCCATCGTCAAGGTCTCCTACGATCGGCCCATGGCCCGATCCCCTGTATAAATGGCCCTTAATGCGGCGTCCGGCAATGGTTGTGCGTCAAGTCCCGGGCCGGTTGTCCCGGGTTCGGCACAACTGCTATCGTCCCGTCTAAGGCTAAGCGGGCGAATCGAAGAGATGACCAAGCCACCCCCCATCGCGCGCACGGTCGACGACCTCAGATTGATTATCGCCAAATGGCACAAAAGCGGCGAAACGGTCGCGCTCGCCCCAACCATGGGGTCGCTGCATGAGGGCCACCTCTCCCTCATCGCCCTCGGCAAGAAGCGCGCCTCACGCGTTGTCGCCTCGGTTTTCGTCAACCCGACGCAGTTCGGCCCGAAGGAAGATTTCAAGCGCTATCCCCGCGACGAAAAGAGTGATGTCGACAAGCTCACCTCGGCCGGGACCGACCTCGTCTACGCGCCCTCGGTCGAAGAGATGTACCCCAAAGGCTCGAGCACGAGCGTTAAGGTCGCCAATCTCTCCGACGATCTCTGCGGCGGGGCCCGACCACAGCATTTCGAGGGCGTCGCCACCGTCGTCACCAAGCTGCTCCTGCAAGCCGCTCCCGATATCGCGGTGTTCGGCGAGAAGGACTATCAACAGCTGCTGGTGATCAAGAGCCTGGTTCGCGATCTTTTCATTCCGGTCGAGATCGTGGGCACGCCGATCGTGCGCGAGCCGGACGGCCTCGCCATGTCGTCGCGGAATGTCTATCTCTCGCCGAAAGAGCGGACGATCGCGCCCGTGCTGCAACAAGTCCTGAGCAAGATCGCGGCCGACCTCGCGGAGGGACGCGGTTGCGACGACGCCTCTGGATCGGGACGCTTCAAGCTCGAAGCCGCCGGCTTCCGTGTCAATTATGTCGCGATCCGGGATGCTGCCACGCTTGGCCCGTTGTCTGGACCGGTCCATGTTCCGGCGCGCGTCCTTGCCGCGGCCTATCTCGGCGCAACGCGTCTCATCGACAACGTCGCCGTCCCGCTCAAGACCAAGGGCAAATAAGCGCCATCACCAATCGATCAGGCGGAGTTCGCGCAGCTCCTCGCGCATGCCTGGCGGCATGTCGGCGTCGCTCGCCTCGAACGCTCGCAAATCTTGCGGCGCGTCCGCCGCGTCCAAATAGCGCCAACCCTGAAAGGCGCGCCGCGCTTGCGGCCGCGTGGCGATGAGCTCGGGATCGAGCACGATGCCGCAGCATGCCACGCCGTCGTCTTTGACGTCGGGCCGGAGATCGAGGACACGCTGGCGTACCAGGATAACGCCTCGGATCACCCAATAGAGCGAGCCGCCATTGAGAACTTCATCGCGCCGCTTCGGCATCTGCATTGTCCGGTGACAAAGCTCGGCCACTTTGCCTTGGCGGCGCAAAGTGTCGAGCCGCTCGGCCTGCCAAGCGTGAAGCTCGGCGACCGCATCGACGCCGACGCAAAGCTTGATGAGATGGACCGTCATTTCGCCCTTCGAATTTGTCTCGAATTTTAGCCTGCCCGGTCCGGATTCGCACGATGTCAACTTCAGTTATGCCCAGTCTCCCGAGCTTGACGATCTCGTGAAGCGGCGTGAGAGCCGGGCCACGAATGTGTGATCAGGATTGACAAATGTCCACCCTTGAACGGCGCTATAGGTCAACTCGGCGGCTGCTCCGCCGCAACAATCGTCTAAAACTCACGCACTCATGAGAAGAGGAAAACGAAAATGAAGCTCAATCGGAAATGCGGTGCTAAGATTGCCATGACTGCCGCTACGCTCATCGTCGCCGGCGCCACCCTGATCGGCGCTGCCACCGCCGAGACGGTGAAGGGCCGCTGCTTCGGCGTCAACGGCTGCAAGGGCCAGGGCAATTGCAAGAGCGCGAAGAATGACTGCAAGGGCAAGAATGGCTGCAAGGGCCAGGGTTGGCTCGAGATGCTCCAGAACGACTGCTCCGACAAGCAGGGCCAGTGGGAAGCGATCTAGTCCGCTTGCTAGCTATGACTGTTGGGAGCCGGTCGTCGCCGGCTCCCATTCCTCCATCGGAGACTGATCCATGGCCAATGCAAAGCCACCGTTTCTCGGTTTCGGTCTGGGCTTGAGACCGCAGCATTACGCGGAGATCCTCGACGGCTCACCCGAGGTGGATTGGTTCGAAGTCCTCTCCGAGAACTACATGATCCCCGGCGGCCAGCCGATGCGGATGCTGGATCGCATCTGCGAGCGCTATCCCGTAGTGATGCATGGCGTGTCGATGTCCATCGCCTCCACCTCACCCCTCGACAAGGATTATCTGCGGCAGTTAAAGGCGCTCGCTGCGCGCGTGAAGCCCGTCTGGATCTCCGATCATCTCTGCTGGACGGGCGTGCATGGCGTGAACCTGCATGACCTCCTGCCAATCCCTTACACGAAAGAGGCCCTCGGTCATGTGGTTGACCGCGTGAATCAGGTTCAGGACTTCCTCGATCGCCCCTTCACGCTGGAGAACGTCTCGAGCTACGTCACCTTCGGTCAATCGGAAATGAGCGAATGGGATTTCGTCAGCGAAGTCTCCAAGCGCACCGGCTGCTGGCTCTTGTTCGACGTCAACAACGTCTATGTCAGCGCCTTCAATCACGGTTTCTCGGCAGACGATTTCCTGAATGGCGTACCCAAGGACCGCATCGTCCAGTTCCATGTCGCCGGTCACAGTCACGAAGAGACCCATATCATCGACACGCACGATCATCCGGTCTGCGACGAGGTCTGGGACCTCTACCGCCAGGCCGTCGAGACGTTCGGCCCGGTCTCGACCATGATCGAGCGCGACGACAATATCCCGCCTCTGGCCGAGTTGGTGGACGAGCTCAACCATGCCCGCGCCATCGCTCGTGAGGTTCTCGGCCCCGACGCCACGGCACGACCTCGCCTCGTAGCCGCGGAATGACGACGCTCAAAGAACTGCAAGAGAGTTTCCAGCGCGGCATCTTGGCGCACGACGACAAGATTCTGTCCGAGGTGAACGACAGCGGCAAGGAGCGCCGCGAGGTGCTGTTCGACGTTTATCGCAACGGCTATGTCGCCCGCCTCGCCGAGATCATGGGCGAGGATTACGAGCGCACCCACGAATATCTTGGCGACGCCCGCTTCGCTCAACTGATCAAGGACTATATTGCGGCGAACCCCTCCGACCAGCGAAGCGCAAGATGGTTCGGGCGGCACCTTCCGGCCTTTATCGAGGGCACCGAGCCCTACTGCAAGCCCGCTGAGCTCGCCGAACTAGCGGCGCTGGAAAAAGTACTGAACGACGCCTTCGATGCGCCGGACGGCGAGCCGATGCACATCGAGGATCTGGCGGCGCTCGCGCCGGATGCCTGGCCTGCCCTCGAATTCACGCCGCACCCTACGACCCAACGCCTCACCTTCAAGACCAACGCCTCGGAGATCTGGTCTGCCTTGCGCGAGGGGACCGCGCCGCCGAAGGCGCACCGGCTGCCGGAGCCGCAAGCTCTCGTCGTCTGGCGCCAGGACTTCATGGCGCGATTCAAGCCGCTCAGCACCGAGGAAGCCATGATGTGGGACGAAGCGGTGAAGGGCGTGCGCTTTAGCGTGCTTTGCGAAATGGTGGCGACCTTCGGCGGCGAAGACGACGCCGAGCTTCGCGCTGCATCTTACCTCAAGGATTGGGTCGACATGGGGATGCTGGCGAGGCCGAAGGGCTAGTCCCGGGTCGCGCCAGATCGCAACCGGCATTCGCCGCGACCGGCGCCGGGAACAGCGAATCCGTTCGCCCGCTCAGCCAATACGACAACAGCCCAACCCATTCCCGCGATGCGGCATCGACGCGCCGCAAACCCTCCGACACTTTGTCGAACGCCCGCGTGAGATCGACCGGTCCACGCGTTCGGTAATCGACCGGCCACGCATCGAGCTCGAGCCCGGCTTTGCGGAAGGCACCCATGGCGCGAGGCATGTGGAAGGCGGAGGTGATCAGCACCCATCTTTTTCCAGGCCCGAGATCCCCGAGCCGCTCCAACTCGGCCTTTAGGAACTCGGCGTTCTCGTAGGTGTCTCGCGATTTCGATTCAAGGATGAGCCGCTCCGGCGCGACACCCATGGAAACGAGAAGCGCTGCCGCGCCTTCAGCTTCGGTGTCGGATTTATAGAAGATACCGGCATCGCCACCGGTGAAAGCGATCTTGGCGTCGGGAAATTTACGCGCGAGGGCGACCGCCTCCAACATGCGCTCGCCCGCTTCATTCAAGGTCGGCGCCTTTCGCGCGTGGCCGACCAGCCTGTCCTCGGCGCCGCCGAGCACGATGAAGCCGGCGGGCGTGGGCGCCGCGTCGAGATTGGCGCGCGGGAAGCGGTCCTCGAGCGGCAGGATCAGCGCATTGCCGAGCGGCGAAAGCCCTGCGATCAAAAGCAGCAGCGCGCCAAAGGTCACGAAGCGCCTGCCCCAGCGCGCCCATCCCGTCCAGATCAGGATCGCGCCATAGCCGATGAGGAGCGCGATCAAGGTTGAGGGCGTAAGCAGAAACCACAACGCCTTGGCGAGATAGAAGAACATGAATGTCTGGGAAATTGGCTAGCGGTGAGAAGGGTCGCGCAGTCTAGCAGCAAAAACCGGCTTGGAGCGAAGACCCTGAAAATGAGGCGAGCCCAAAACCAAAGGCGGGGCCTGAGAGGCCCTCGCCAAGGAACGGTCCGCCGATCTCCTCATCCGGAGCGGAAGCATCGAACACCGCAAAATTGGCGCCGATATGTTCAAACCAGCCAAATCGCGGCAAGGCTGAGAAAGGCGAAAAACCCCACGACATCAGTGACCGTAGTAACGAAAACGCCCGACGCAATCGCAGGATCGAGCCCAAGCCCCTCAAGCCCAAGCGGAATGAGAATGCCCGCAAGGGCTGCCACGATAAGGTTGACGATCATCGCGGCCGCAATCACGAACCCCAATGGGCCGCTGCCGAACCAGAAATAGACGATGGTCCC
>Ga0315286_10003142_pt1 | contig 15475 bp, 10 predicted proteins | sample YL17G10_0_MG_FD_205038 | JGI IMG/M metagenome (GOLD analysis project Ga0315286, IMG submission 205038) | Sediment microbial communities from Yellowstone Lake, YNP, Wyoming, USA - YL17G10_0 | ecosystem: Environmental > Aquatic > Freshwater > Lake > Sediment | place: USA: Wyoming | collected...
ATCGGCGATGCTGTCATTGCTACTGACTGCCAGGAAGCGGTGGAGTTCATGAACCCTGTAGCCGAGGCTTTGACGGGCTGGAGTCAGGCCACGGCCTTGGGTCGGCGTTCGGCCGAGATATTGACCCTGGTCGACGAAAGCCACCTTCAGGCCGCGAGCCCCATCAGTCAGGCGTTGCGGACCGGAACAGCAACTGATTCGGGCGATGGCACACTCCTTCTCGTGCGCAGCGGGACGGAGTTTCCCGTGGACTATAGCGCTGCTCCTCTAAGGAATGAGGCCGGGGAAGTGACGGGTGCCGTCCTGGTCCTACGTGATACGACCGAGCGCAAGCGCATGCAGCAGGAGTTGCTGCGCTCTGAACGGCTCGCGGCTATCGGGCATTTTGCGGCATCGCTGGCCCACGAGATCAACAACCCTCTTCAGGCGATCGCCTTGAGCATGGCCCTGGTTCTGAACGAGAAGTTGGGCGAAGTCGAGAGAAAAGAGCGCCTGGAGGCTGTCCGTGGTGAAGTGCGGCGGTTGATGTGCATCACGCGGAGCGTTTTGGGCTTCGTCCAAAACTCCCCCGCGAAGCGGCAGCGCATTGCGGTTGACGAGGTCGTTCGCCATGCCCTGACCCTGACTGGCAAGCAATTGGAGCACAGCCGCATCGAGGCCGGCACGGACTTGCCTGACTCGCTGCCCCCTGTAGATGCCTCGCGCGACCAACTGCTGCAGGTATTGTTCAACCTCATTATCAACGCCGCTGAGGCTATGCCCGACGGTGGAAAGCTGACCCTGTCGGCACAGAGTTCCGAAGGGCAAGTGAAAGTGATTGTGCGCGATACCGGTCCAGGCCTTTCACCCAGCGCTCTGGCTGACGCCTTTCGCCCGTTCCATACGACGAAGACAGGGGGTACCGGCCTGGGACTGTCAATCAGTTACAGCATCATCCGCCAGCACGGCGGGACCATCACCGCTGATAACGCGCCCGAGGGAGGCGCGGTCTTTGCCATTTCGCTTCCTATTGCTCAGAATGGGACGCCCAGAGCACAGCAGGCACTCGAGAGGCTCACATGACCCCTGATCCCTGTCCGAAGGCGCGGATTCTTGTCGTAGACGACGAGTCCACAACCCGCAGCGCTGTAGCCCGCGCTCTCAGCCTGTTGGGCTACCAAACCCACGCAGCGGGCTCCGGAAGTGAGGCTCTGTCTGAGCTGGCCACTCATGAGTACGATCTGATGCTGCTCGACGTACGGATGCCAGGCATGGACGGAATGGAGGTACTGGCGCAGGCGCGGCAGTCCTATCCAGACCTTGTGGTGATCCTGCTGACCGCCCAGGTTACTCCGGCAAGCGCCGTTGAGGCCGCGAGGGCGGGGGCGGCCGGCCATTTGCTCAAGCCGTGTAGCCTCGAGGAAATCGAGGAAGCCATCACGGGCGCTTTGAAACGCCACCGTGAGGGGGCTGTGCAGTCAGAACATGCGGCTGCGTTCGAGAATTGTGTCCACTCCGCTGCGCTACGGGATTCCATCCACTCCGCTGCGCTACGGGATTCCATCCACTCCGCTGCGCTACAGGATTTCGTCCAATGAGCCAGACCGCCGATTGAAATCGGCGGCTGAGACTCGCAGCGCTCGGAAACGCGTTGAAACGCGTTCAGGGTCGATGTGCACCGCAACCCGTTTCAACGGGTTTCCGAGCGTAGCGAGTTCCAGCCGTGTGTTTCAACGCTTGGCGGCCAGGTGGCTGAGTAGTTACGCCACATTGTCATACGCCCTCCTCGGCAGCGGGCCAAGCCTCCTGACCCACGTGACGCTCCATTACGATTTCGCCAGCGGCGGCTTATGCTACATTCGACGCCCCGTAGGGCAATCCGCCGGATTGCGAGCATGCACAAGCCGGCGGCTTGCGCTACATTCGACGCCCCGTAACGTAATGCGCCGGATTGCGAGCATGCGCAATCCGGCGCATTGCGCTACATTCGACGCCCGCCACGCAATCCGCCGGATTGCGAGCATGCACAAGCCGGCGGCTTACGCTACATTCAACGCCCCGTAACGCAATGCGCCGGAATGCGAGCATGCGCAATCCGGCGCATTGCGCTACATACGACGCCCCGCAACGCAATCCGCGGATTGCGAGCATGCGCAAGCCGGCGCATTGCGCTACGTTCGACGCCCCGTAACGCAATCCGCGGATTGCGAGCATGCACAAGCCGGCGGACCTCTTCAGTCACGCCAGGCCACGGCCGACGAGCAGGACGCGCTCCTCGAAAAAGCTACGGGGCTTCCGGTGAAAATGAGATAGCCTGACTTGGGCTCTTGCACTTCTCAAGGTCCTGTGGTATATTGAGCCGGGCACCAACGGATCAGGGTGGCCACGATTCATCGGGCCACGACTGTCCGGGCTGCTCACCGCAGAGTGATGGCATCACCAGGGGCGAGCCGTGCTTGACGGCACATTGTGATGGCTGAGATGGGCATGGACTAGACGAGCACCGTGCTAGTTGTTGACGATGAATCAGACATACGACAGGTGGTGCAAGAGCGTCTGGCCGAAAACGGCTACAGTCTGGCCGTCGCCGGCAGCGGTGTGGCGGCCCTGGCCCAAGCGAACAAGCTCACCTCTCGACCCGACCCTGCTCGCCGTCCGCAAGTCGGGCATGGACAGCTTTGAGGCCTTCCGGCTTCTGCAAGCCGACCCCCGCCTGACCGAGGTGCGCATCCTGGTGCATACCGTTCTCCAGGATCCTGACTCCCGTCTGCGCGGCATCGACTCGAGAGCCGGCGCCTCTTTCGCCAAGCCCCACGACGGCATCGAACTGCCGGCTCACGTGCGCCCTATCACCCGCCTCCATCGTTATCGCCGCCTGCTCGAGGAACCTTCCTGAGCGGTGTCGGCAGGGAAACAGGAGGCGTCCGCTGAAACGCAAGGAGGCACCCAGATTGGCCAAGAAAGGGAAGGTTGAAGCAGAGAAAGAACCTCCTCGCGAGTCACCCAAAGTGCCGGTGACTTTGCCGGCCGAGGTGGGACCCGAGGCCGGCGATATTGCCGGCGCCTTGGGACATCCCGGCCTTGCGCCGGTTGCTGGAAGAAATCCTACCCCAGAACACCACGTTCAACGACTTGAAAGTCACGCACGAGTTCGAACAGCTCGGCCGGCTCACGATGATGCTCAACGCCCGTCGCATCTTGAGCGAGTTGGGCCAGACCAGGTTGATCCTGTTGGCCATTGAGGACATCACCGGTCAGCAAGAACCTGTCACTTCAGGCAGACCTGACGGGTTTAGACAAGGGGAAGAACATCATGACCGCCAGGAATGACGAGCAAAACGATTCCGCCGGCCCCGCGGCAGCCTCGGAGCCAACCCTACGCCGGCGAGCAGAGGACAAAGCCCGGGCCATGGGGGCCGAGGACGGGGAGTCGCCCTCACCTGAGGGGGCCCGGCAACTGCTCCACGAGCTGCGCGTGCACCAAATCGAGCTAGAGATGCAGAGTGAGGAGCTGCGCCGGGCGCAGGGAGAGCTGGAAGCGTCGCGGGCGCGGTATTTTGACCTGTACGACCTGGCCCCGGTGGGCTATTTCACCCTCAGCGAGCAGGGCCTGATCCTGGAGGCGAATCTCACCGCCGCGACCCTGTTGGGTGAGGCCAGGCGCACGCTGGCCAAGCAGCCGCTGAGCCGCTTCATCCTCCCCGAGGATCAGGACCTCTACTACCGGCGCCGCAAGCAGCTCTTTGCGACCGGCGAGCGGCAGGAGTGCGAGATGAGAATGGTGCGCGCGGACGGCTCCCCATTCTGGGCGCGGGTGGAGGCGACCGTGGCGCAGGACAATGAGAGTCGCGCGCCCCGCGCAGCGTGCCGCGTCGTGATGAGCGACATCACCGAGCGCCACCGGGCGGAGGAAGAAATCCGCAGGCTCAACGCCGAGCTTGAGCAGCGCGTCGAGGAGCGCACCCGGCAACTGGGCGAGGCTCAGGAGAAGCGCGACCGCCAAGAACGCCTGGCCGTGCTGGGCCAACTGGCCGGCGGCGTCGGCCACGAGCTGCGCAATCCGTTGAGCGTCATTGCTAATGCCGTCTACTTCCTAAAACTCGTCCTGCCGGATGCCGAGGCCAAGACCGCGGAATACCTCGGCATCATCGACAACGAAACGCGCAACGCCGAAAAGATCATCGCCGACCTGCTCGACTTTGCCCGCCCCAGGTCCGCCGATCGGGAGCCGGTGGCGGCAGCCGAGCTGGCTCGGCGCGTCCTGGAGCGCTATCCCGCCCCCGCTGGGGTGACCGTCTCGGTCCAGGCCGGCGCCGACCTGCCGCCGGCCTACGCCGACGCGCGCCGGATGACCGAGGTGCTGGGCAATTTGGTCGTCAATGCCTGCCAGGCCATGCCGCAGGGCGGGCGCCTGACCATCTCGGCCGTCCAGCGCGACGACCAAGTGGCCATTGCCGTGGCCGACACCGGCGTGGGCATCGCCCCAGAAAACATGGCCCGCATCTTCGAGCCACTCTTTACCACCAGGGCGCGCGGCATCGGGCTGGGCTTGGCGGTATGCAAGACCCTGGTGGAGGCCAACGGTGGCCGGATCGACGTGCAGAGCGAGCCAGGAAGAGGCAGTGCGTTCACCGTGTACCTGCCGGCAGTCAAGAACGGATGACCGTGCAACTCTAGGCATGGAGGGTCTATCGTGAAACGAAGGATCGCTGCCCCGAGCAGCACACTACTGAACCTGAGTGCGGGTCTGATTTTCGTCGTTATCGCTGTCATCGCTGTTGTTCTGGTGAACCGCACGATGCGGCAACAGGCGTTGGTTGAAGCGCAATCAAAAGCTCGCGTCTTGTTCGATCGACACATGGCAACTCACACCTATTACTCCGAGATCTTGAAACCGAATCCATTCGAATCGACCGAGCCGCTCGGCGCCGACGAAGCTTCCGACCCGAGCTGGATGTCTTCGTTCTATGCCATCCGGAAGGTTGACCAATACTTCCAGGAATTCAGCCAAACACAGTATTACGTCAAAGATGCAGCAATCAATGCTCGCAGACCCGAAAACGAGGCCGATGCCTACGAAAGGGCCTTCCTTGAGGAGATCAGGGCCAACCCGCAACTGAAAGCCCGATCCACGGTCCGCAACATCGAAGGCCAACCCTACCTTGCGGTCCTACGCCCCGGCCTGGTCATGGAAGAGTCTTGTCTGCGCTGCCACGGCGACCCAGCCGACGCGCCTGACGGCTTGGTGGATTATTATGGCGCAGAGCGCGGCTTTCACCGCGAGGGCGACCTGGGCAGCGTCGTCCTGGCTACCTCGATCCGGGTGCCGCTGGCCGATGCCTACGGTCAGGCCAACCGCAGTTCCCTTCAACTCTCCGGATTGCTGCTGTTGCTGGCAGTGTTGTTTGCAGCTCAGTTCTGGCTCCACAGACGCCTGGTGTTTGCCCCCCTGGACACGATCCGCGCCAAGGCACTCCAAATCTCGACCAAGCCTGAACACCTTGGAGAAGAGATTCCAGTACCTCTCGGCCAGGACCTGGCGAACCTGGCTGACACCTTCAACCGCATGTCTGTCAAGCTCCGCCAAGACCGGGACCAGTTGGAAAAAGTGGTGAAAGAGCGCACCAGAGAACTTCAGGAGGCCCGGGAGCAACTGATCCGCTGGGAGAAGCTGGCCGTGCTCGGCCAATTGGCCGGCGGCGTCGGCCACGAGCTGCGCAACCCGTTGGGCATTATCTCCAACGCCGTCTACTTCCTCAAGCTCGTCCTGCCGGATGCCGGAGTCAAGACCACGGAATACCTCGGCATCATCGAGAACGAAACGCGCAACGCCGAAAAGATCGTCGCCGACCTGCTCGACTTTTCGCGCAGCAAGTCAGCGGACCGCGAGCCGGTGGCGGCAGCCGAGCTGGCGCGGCGCGTCCTGGAGCGTTACCCGGCCCCCGCAGCGGTGACCGTCTCGGTACAGGCCGGCGCGGACCTGCCGCGCGCCTACGCCGACCCGCGCCAGATGGCTCAGGTGCTGGGCAATTTGGTCGTCAACGCCTGCCAGGCCATGCCGCAGGGCGGCCGCCTGACCATCTCGGCCACGAGGCGCGGGAAGGAGATGTCCATCGCCGTGGCCGACACCGGCGTGGGCATCGCCCCAGAAAACATGGCCCGCCTCTTCGAGCCGCTTTTCACCACCAAGCCCAAGGGGATCGGCCTGGGGCTGGCCGTTTCCAAAAGTCTGGTGGAGGCCAACGGTGGCCGGATCGAGGTGCAGAGCGCACCGGGGGTGGGCAGCACCTTCACCCTCTATCTGCCCCTTCACCAGGAGGGAAAATGAGCAGCCGGCTGCGGATCCTGATCGTTGACGACGACCGGAACATGACCCATACCCTGGCCGACATCCTGGCGCTCAAGGGGCACGAAACGGCCGAGGCCGCCTCCGGGCCAGAAGCCATCGAGCAAGCGCGGGCCAGGACGTTCGACCTGGTGCTGAGCGATATCAGGATGCCGGGCATGAACGGCGTGGAGCTGCATCGGGAGCTGCGCCGCGTTCAGCCCGGCCTGCCACTGGTGCTGATGACCGCCTACGCCGCAAAAGAGCTCATCCGGCAAGGCCTCGAGGAAGGGGTGATCGATGCGGTGGACAAGCCGCTGGACATCCAACGGCTGCTCGATTTTCTCGACCGGTTGGCGGAATCCCGGACCATCACCGTGGTCGACGACGATCCGGCGTTCTGCCAGACCCTCAGCGACATGCTGGAGCGGAGCGGCTTTCGCGTGGCCACGATCACCGACCCGTACGCCGACGTGGAGCAAGTCGTCGATGAGGCGCAGTTCATCCTGCTGGATATCAAGTCGGACCACATCGGAGGCGAGGACGCCCTGCGCAGAATCCGGGCGCGTTACCCCGATCTGCGCGGGCTGTTGGTCACCGGCTACCGCCAGGAAATGTCCACCGCCATGCGGAGCGCCCTGGAGCTCGGCGCGTACCCCTGCCTGTACAAACCATTGGGCATCCCGGAGCTACTGCTGACGCTGGCCCAGGTGCGCCTTGAACAATTGAGGAGCGCGATCAAGACAGGATAGGATCATGGTTGCAGGCAGCGCGCGTGCTCAGCGTGGACGACGACCAGGCTTTCTGGCGGAGGCCGGGAACCTGCTGAAAAAGCTGCATCACCGAGGGGAGGCCATTCATGAGCAAAAAACCCGGTATCCTCATCGTAGACGACGATGCCCACCTGCGCCAGACGCTGGCCGACATCCTGCGCGTCAAGGGATATGCGCCCTCCACTGCCACAACGGGACGGGCTGCCCTGGATGCCGTCCGGGCAGAGATGCCGGCCGTGGCGCTCATCGATCTCAAGCTCGAGGACATGTCGGGACTGGAGGTGATGGGCAGGATCAAGCAGGTCGCCCCCCGCACCGAGTGCCTTGTGCTCACCGGCCATGTGTCGCAAGCCTCGGCCATCGAGGCGATCAATCTGGGGGCCTATGGCTACCTGCAAAAACCGTGCGATGTGGAGCAACTGCTGCTGACCATTCGCCGGGCTATCGAAAAACGGGAAACCGTGGATGCGCTGCGGGAGAGTGAGGAGCGATATCGCAGCCTGTTCGAGCGGATCCCCATTGGGCTGTACCGAACGGCTGTGGGAGGGCAGCTCCTCGACGTGAATCCCGCCCTGGCCGAGATGCTGGGCTACCCAGACGGCGAGTCCCTGCGACGGACCAAAGCGGCGACTGGCTATGTGAGGGCCGCCGACCGCCGGCAATGGGCCATCGAAATAGAGCAGAAAGGGATCGTGCGCGACCATGAGGCAGAATGGTACTGCGCAGATGGGTGCACCCTCTGGGTTCGAGAAAGCGCTGTGGCCGTCCGAGACGAGGCGGGACAGATCCTGCACTACGAGGGCGTCGTGGAGGATATCAGCGAGCGCCGGCAGGCACAGAAGAGGATCCAGCGCCTGCTGGACCAACAGATCACCGTCAACCGCCTGGCCCTCGCCCTGGGAGAGACGACCGACTTGCGGCAAGTCATGCACATCGTCCACGAGCACGTCCGCGAGCTGATGGATGCCGCAGCTTTTATCGTGTCTTTCTACGAGAGCCGGGCCCAGCTTTTCCGCGCCGGTTTTGTGGTCAGCCAAGGACAGGTGATGGACGTCGCGGCCTTTCCGCCCGTCCCCCTGGAGCCGCCGGGGCGCGGCACGCAGAGCCAGGTCATCCACACCGGGCAGTCCTACTATGCACCTGACTTTCGCCAGGCGATGTCCAAGGCCCAGGCCGAGGTTACGATCACGCCAGACCACACAGTGGTCGCCGCTCCACCACCCGAGGACGAACGGCAGGACAGCACGAATTCCGCCCTCTTTGTGCCGATGAAGGTCGCGGGGCAGATCATCGGCGTGATGCAGGTGCAGAGCTACCGGCTCGATGCCTACGCCCTGGCGGATGTCGAGCTCCTTTCCTCGCTGGCCAACGTCGCGGCCATCGCCGTCCAGAACGCTCGCCTGTTTCAGGATCTGCAAGATCAGAACCGTACCCAGCGCGAGACCCAGGCGCAACTGATCCAAGCCGAAAAGATGTCGGCAGTGGGTCAACTGGCGGGGGGCATCGCCCACGACTTTAACAACCTGCTGACCGTCATCCACCTCAGTACCCGCCTGCTGGAGCGGCAGTTGCGCCCCGAGGACCCGCTGTGGACCCACGTGCACCGCATCCAGGACGCCGGCCAGCGGGCAGCCGCGCTGACCAAACAACTGCTCAGCTTCAGCCGTAAGGAGGTGATCGAGCCGCGGGTGCTGAATCTCAACGAGGTCATCCACGACCTGAGCAAAATGCTGCAGCGCATCATCGGCGAGGATATCGAGCTAGTGATAAAGCCGGCCGATGATCTGTGGCGGATCCATGCCGATCCGTCGCAGTTGGACCAGGTCCTCATGAACGTTGTAGTGAATGCGCGCGACGCCATGCCCAGCGGCGGCACGCTGACCATCGAAACGGCGAATCAGGCGCTCGACGAGATCTATGCCGCCCACCACCTGGATGCCCTGCCTGGCGAGCACGTCCTGTTGGCCATCACCGACACCGGCATCGGCATGGACAACGCCGTGAAGGGGCGCGTCTTTGAACCCTTTTTCACCACCAAAGAGCGGGGGAAAGGCACCGGCCTGGGGCTGGCCACCGCCTACGGCATTGTCACCCAAAGCAGGGGGCACATCGCAGTGGACAGTGAGCCGGGCCTCGGCACGACGTTTCGTATCTATCTACCCAGGGCGGAGGAGACGGTGGCTGCCCAAGAGGCAGCGCTATCAGCAATACGACCCCGGGTGGGTCGCGGCGCAGAAACAATCCTGGTCGTCGAAGACAGCGGCGACGTCCGGGATCTGACAGTCAGCATCCTCCGAGACGAGGGCTATCAGATTCTGGCCGCAGGTAACGGGCTCGACGCCCTGCGTCTCGCCAGGGGCTACGAGGGGCCGATTCACCTGTTGCTTACCGATGTGGTGATGCCCCAGATGAGCGGCCAGGAGCTGGCCGAAAAGCTCAAGAGTCAGCATCCCGAGATCAGGATCTTGTACCTTTCTGGCTATACAGACGACAAGATTGCCCATCATGGCGTGCTAGATCCGGGTGTGGCCTTCTTGCGTAAGCCCTTCGCTCTGGAAAGCCTGACCCAGAAGGTGCGGGCGGTGCTGGATTCCGGGACGTAGTGCTGCTACTTTCCTGTCGTATTGCGGGGCGAGCGCGCGACGTTGACCTGGCTGAAGCTGCGCCAAGTCGCCCGCACCAAGTTGTCAATCGGGTGCCTGAGGCCAGGATGTGGCGATGCTGGCCGAGCAAACCCGCGATCACAGGGAGAGGCTAAGCCCAGTGACAGGTCCCGATCTCATTGAGGCTCGACTGGACAAAGCACTCAAGCGCATGGTTGGTATTATGGACACTTACTCGCGGCAGAGCGTAGCCGATTCGAACGGTTGCCCGGCGGCCCAATCCAAGTGGCGCCCGAATTTGACATGGGGAGCCCACGATGCACAACAAACTTCTCCACGTTGGTTGATGGACGCCCTGGGGCCGGCGGCGCTCGCGCTGCTGGCCGGGGGGTCCTGGTTCTACCGCACCCAGGAGCGAGCCCTGCGGCGTGAGGCCGCGGCCAATCTGACCGCCATTGCGCAATTGAAGGTGGACCAGATCGTCCAGTGGCGGTCCGGACGGCTTGCCAATGCGGCGGTGCTCACAGAGAGTCCGTTCTTCATCGCCGGCGTCGAGGTGCTGCCGGTGCTTGGGGCCGTGCCCGATTCCCCCTGGTTCCTGGTGGCCAAGGTGGACGCGGCAGAGGCTTTGTCGGTCTTGAGGCGCGAATCGACCCTGATCCTGGCGCTGCTCCTGGGGCTGGTGCTGACCGCGGCTGTGGCGCTAGCGGCGGTCTGGCAGCGCAACGCCAAGGCCCAGTCTCGCGACCAGACCGAGGCGCGCCAGCGCCTGGTCGCTTTGCTAGAGATCCAGGAAGAAAGGGCGTTTCTCGCTGACCTCATCCAACAATCGTCGCAGCCGCTCGGCGTCGGCTATTCTAATGGCAGGCTGGGCACGGTCAATCCGGCGTTTTGCCGGCTGGTGGGCTACAGCCAAGACGAACTGAGGTCGATCGACTGGGCCCGCGTGCTGACCCCGCCGGAATGGATCGAGTCCGAACGGCGCTATCTTGAGGACCTGCACCTGACAGACCAGCCGGTGCGCTATGAGAAGGAATATGTTCGCAGGGACGGAACCAGGGTTCCGGTCGAGCTGCTTGTGCACCTTGTAAGAGACGAAAACGGGCAGCCACAATACTACTATGCCTTCGTCGTGGACATCACCGAGCGCAAGCAAGCGGAGGAAGAAATCCGCAAGCTAAACGCCGAGCTTGAGCCACGCGTCGAGGAGCGCACCCGGCAACTGGGCGAGGCCCAGGAGAGACGGGTCCGCCAGGAAGGCCTGGCCGTACTGGGGCATCCGGCCGGCGGCGTCGGCCACGAGCTGCGCGACCCGCTGGGCAGCATCTCTAACGCCGTCTACTTCCTAATGCTCGTCCTGCCGGATGCCGGAGCCAAGATCGCGGAATCCCTCGGCATCATCGACAACGAGACGCGCAACGCCGTCAAGATCGTCGCCGACCTGCTCGACTTTGCCCGCATCAAATCGGTGGGCCGGGAGCCTGTTTCCGTGGCCGGCCTAGCCGCGCGCACCCTGGGACGATTTCCTGCCCCCGAAGGCATAGGCGTAACGCTCAACTTCCCCGAAACCCTGCCCACACTCCATGTTGACCTGCGCCAGATGACCCAAGTGCTGGGCAACCTGGTGGTCAAAGCCTGCCAGGCCATTCCCCAGCGCGGCCGCCTGACCCTCTCGGCCGTCGAGCGCGACGACCAAGTGGCCATCGCCGTGGCCGACACCGGCGTGGGCATCGCCCCCGAGAACATGGCCCGCCTCTTCGAGCCGCCTTTCACCTTCAAGTCCGAGGGCATCGGGCTGGGGCTGGCCGTTTCCAGGAGGCTGGTGGAGGCCAGCGGAGGCCGGATCGAGGTGCAGAGCGAACCGGTGGTGGGCAGCGTGTTCACGGAGTATCTTCCAACGGAGGGAAGTCCATGAACCTTCTCGACATGAGAACCGTCTTGCTCAGTTACATCATCAGCAGCGCGATCTGTGCACTGGTGATCGGTTCTCTGTGGGCCCAAAACCGCAGGCGCTCGCCGGAACTGGGTTTCTGGCTGGCCGGTTTCGTCATCCAATTCCTGGCGGTGCTGCTGATTGCCTTGAGCCGTGTTTTGCCAGGCGTTGTTTCGATTCTGTACGGTACCCCGCTGATCCTACTCGGTACGCTCCTCCTGTACGTGGGCCTGGAACGCTATTGGGGGAAAGCGCGCCCGCAGCACTACAATTTCATCCTGCTGGGAGGTTTCACGCTGGTCCACGCGTATCTTGTTTTTGTCCAGCCCAGCCTGCAGGCGCGCAACACCAACTTTTCGCTGGGACTGCTGGTGTTCTGCGCCCAGTGCGCCTGGCTGCTGCTGCGCCGGGTGGAGCCCGAAACCCGGGAAGACACAAGAAGGGTCGGCCTAGTTTTCATCCTTTTCAGCCTGGTCAGCCTGGTCCGCTTGTTCGCGGACATGGTCGTGCCCCAGGGGAATGACCTGTTCCAATCCGGCCTGTACGATACACTGGCAGTCCTGATCTACCAGATGCTCTACATCGGCCTGACCTTTGCCCTGTTCCTGATGGTCACCCGTAGGCTATTTTCGGCACTGGAAAGCGATATCTCGGAGCGCAAGCGGGCAGAAGAAGCCCTGCGCAAGAGCGAGGAGATGTTCAACAAGGCGTTCCACGCCAGCCCCAACGCGATCCTGATCACCCGCGCCTCTGACGGAACACTGGCCGACGTGAACGAGGGCTTTACGGCCCTGTCGGGCTATGCCAGGGATGAGGCGCTCAGCTCCAGCAGCGTGGCGCAGCGCCTGTGGGCCGATCCTGCCGGCCGGGAGCGCTGCCTGGCCGAGCTGCGCGCCCAAGGGCGCGTCCGCAACTGGGAATTCGCGTTCCGCACCCGCGAGGGAGCGCTGCTGGACTGCCTCTACTCAGGGGAAATGATCACCTTGGGCGGCGAACCCCACATCCTGTCCATCGTCCGCGACATCACCGAACGGAAACAGGCGGAAGAGGCCAAAGTAGAATACGCCGCCCGCCTGGAAAGAGAGGTCCAGGAGCGCACCCGCCAACTGGGCGAGGCTCAGGACAGACTGGTCCGCCAGGAACGCCTGGCCGTGCTCGGCCAACTGGCCGGCGGCGTCGGCCACGAGTTGCGCAACCCGCTGGCCATCATTTTCAATGCCGTCTACTACCTCAAGCTCGTCCTGCCGGATGCTGGAGAGAAGATCGTGGAATACCTCACCATCATCGACAACGAGACGCGCACCGCCGAAAAGATCGTCGCCGACCTGCTCGACTTTGCCCGCCCCACGTCCGCCGATCGCGAGCCGGTGGCGGCAGCCGACCTGGCTCGACGCGTCTTGGAGCGCTACCCTGCCCCCACAGGGGTGACCGTCTCGGTCCAGGCCGGCGCGGACCTGCCGCCCGCCTACGCCGACCCGCGCCAGATGACCCAGGTACTGGGCAATTTGGTCGTCAATGCCTGCCAGGCCATGCCGCAGGGCGGCCGCCTGACCATCTCGGCCACGAGGCGCGGGAAGGAGATGTCCATCGCCGTGGCCGACACCGGCGTGGGCATCGCCCCAGAAAACATGGCCCGCCTTTTTGACCCGCTCTTTTCCACCCGGGCGCGTGGCATCGGGCTGGGCTTGGCCGTTTGCGCACGGCTGGCCGAGGCCAACGGTGGCCGGATCGAGGCGCACAGCGAACCGGAGGTGGGCAGCACCTTCACCCTCTATCTACCCCTTCACCAGGCGGGAGAATGAGCGACCGGCTGCGGATCCTGATCGTGGACGACGACCGGAACATGACCCATACCCTGGCCGACATCCTGGCGCTCAAGGGGCACGAAACGGCCGAGGCCGCCTCCGGCCCGCAGGCCATGGAGCAAGCGCGGGCCAGGACGTTCGACTTGGTGCTGAGCGACATCAGGATGCCGGGCATGAACGGTGTGGAGCTGCATCGCGAGCTGTGCCGCGTTCAGCCCGGCGTGCCGCTGGTGCTGATGACCGCCTACGCCTCCGAAGAGCTCACCCGGCAAGGCCTCGAGGAAGGGGTGATCGCCGCCGTGGACAAGCCGCTGAATCTCCAACGGTTGCTCGATTTTCTCGGCCGGTTGGCGGAATCCCGGACCATCACCGTGGTAGACGACGATCCGGCGTTCTGCCAAACCCTCGGCGACATCCTGGAGCGGCGCGGCTTTCGCGTGGTCACGATCACCGACCCGTACGCCGACGTTGAGCATATCGTCGACCAGGCGCAGATCATCCTGCTGGACATCAAGTTGAATCACATCGGCGGCGAGGACGTCCTGCGCAGAATCCGGGCGCGTTACCCCGATCTGCCCGTGCTGCTGGTCACGGGCTACCGGCAGGAGATGGCCACCGCCATCCAGCGCGCCCTGGAGCTCGGCGCGTACGTCTGCCTGTACAAACCACTGGACATCCCGGAGCTGCTGCGGACGCTGGCCCAGGTGCGCCTTGGAGAACTGAGGAGCGCGATCGAGAAAGGATAGGATCATGGCCGATCAAGCAGTGCCTGTGCTCATTTTGGACGACGACCCCAACCTGTGCAAGACCCTGAGCGATATCCTGGCAATCAAAGGCTTTCAGCCGAAAAGCTTTCACCAGGGCAGGCCGGCGATCGCCTGGGCGGGACAAGAGACGCCCGTCGTCGCCTTGATCGACCTGCGGCTGGAAGACCTGCCTGGCCTGGAGGTGATGCAAGCCATCAGGGCCGTCTCGCCGCGCACCGAGTGCATCGTCCTGACCGGCCATGCCTCACAGGCGTCGGCCATCGAGGCCATCAATCTGGGGGCCTATTCCTACGTGCGGAAACCGTTCGACGCGGACCAGCTCCTGGTGACCATCCGGCGTGCGGTGGAAAAGCAGGCAACGTCCAGGGCGCTCGTCGAAAGCGAGCAGCGCTTCCGGCGGCTGTACGAGCAGTCGCCATTGCCCTACCAATCGCTCGACGCCGAGGGCAACCTCCTCGATGTCAATGCCGCGTGGCTGGCCGAGTTGGGCTACGAGCGCAGCGAGGTGATCGGCCGCCGGTTCGGCGGCTTGTTGGCCGGCGACGGCCCGGCGCTGTTCCTGGAGAGATTCCCGCTCTTCAAGGCGCGGGGCCAGATCCACGGCCTCGAATTCGAGATGAAACGCAAGGACGGCGCCACCATCATCGCGTCGTTCGACGGGAGCATCGGCCACGACGACGAGGGGCAGTTCTTGCAGGCCCATTGTGTGTTCACCAACATCACCGAGCGCAAGCAGGCCGAGGAAGGGCTGCGCCGGCATGCGGCCCAGTTGGAGGCGCTGCGCGAGGTGAGCCTGGAGCTGGCCACCGAACTCGACCTCGACGTCCTGCTGCGCTCCATCGTCGTGCGGGCGACCGCCCTCGTCGGCGGCCGGTGGGGCAGCTTTGAGCTCTACCGGCCCGAACTGGACACCCTGGTCACGACGGTCACGTACGGCGCTGGACCGGACCTGTCGGGCACGCCGCTGCGGCGCGGCGAAGGCCTGGCCGGCAAAATCTGGGAGAGCGGCCAAGCGCTCATCGTGGACGACTACCGGCACTGGCAGGGCCGGGCCGCGGTCTACGAAGGCCAGCCCATGAGGGCCGTGGTCGGCGTGCCGGTCCGCTGGGGTGACGAATTCCTGGGCGTGCTGGACATCGAGGCGGGGAGCGCCGGGGCCTTTACCCCGCACGATGCCGAGCTGCTGGGCCTGTTCGCAGGCCAGGCGGCCATCGCCATCCACAACGCCCGGCTGTATCAACAGGCTGAACAGCGCCTGAGGGAACTGTCCCAACTGTTCGAAACCAGCGC
>Ga0315286_10003143_pt1 | contig 15474 bp, 20 predicted proteins | sample YL17G10_0_MG_FD_205038 | JGI IMG/M metagenome (GOLD analysis project Ga0315286, IMG submission 205038) | Sediment microbial communities from Yellowstone Lake, YNP, Wyoming, USA - YL17G10_0 | ecosystem: Environmental > Aquatic > Freshwater > Lake > Sediment | place: USA: Wyoming | collected...
ACATTTTCTGTCCCCACGGAGGGGCAGCGAAGCGCCCCTGATTTGCTGACAGGATTTGAACCTGCGACCACTTGACCCCCAGGAAATGGGTCTAGCACGTTGTACCTGCTCACGCGCGATATGCGCGTTAGTCGCGGCTCGCAGATCGTGCATAAACGTGCAGGTCGTTTAGGAGCGCGCAGAACGTGTGGTCCCAAATTGGTCCCACTATTTCGGTCGGCCCATTCGTATTCTTCTCCGGGTTCGTTGGCCACATCCCATTCGTCGAAGCGATCGTCAATCTCCAGTTCTCCGACTGAGTCGGCGAAGAATACGTCGAGCGCATCGGTGTGGTGACCGGTCTTGCATACGGCTGCAGCCCCTTCCGTTAGCCCGAAGATCACGCCGTAGTCGCCGCTGTACGTCCAGGTTGGTTCGCCATGCATCATCTGGGTGATTGAGATCCGCATCAAAAAGACCTCGGTGATCCGCGCGCCTGCATGTTCAAAGCACGCCCGTCGATCACGTTGAGCCTCGGCTAATCCCTGGGAGTCGGAATGCACCGAAAGCTGTGCATACTCTTCGCCGTAGCCTTCGAACTCGCTCTCCACCAATTCGGTGTGGATGCGCGCGTCACCGCCGTCCGTCGCAACGATGACGTTGTCCCATGAAAAGTGATGGCCCGGTTTTTCCGGTGACGGCTTGCCTGTTGCCAGGCGCCAAGACCTGCCCTTGAGTGAGCGCAGGAAGCCAAGCGATTCGGCGCTCAAGCAGAAGGTTGCTTGCGCAGTCATCACTCGACTTTGGGATTGAATTGAGCTGCAATCGAATCAGTCTCGCCGAGCAGATCCTCAATCCGGATCACCCGGCGATCAACGGTATAGGCGACACCATGTCGGTCCTGCCAGTAGCTGTTCACCTGGTCGATCCGGAGCTCGTCCATGGATGGGGCCTTTGCGATGCCGAGTAGCTCGGTGTGGTGACTGACTTTTGCAACAGCAACGACGCCACCGGATAACTGGAAGACGATCGCGATGTCCGCAACGTACCGCCACGAAACTTGCCCACCGCGGGTCTCGACCACTGTTTCGCGCAGGATCAGTACATCGTTCACATTTTGTCCAGACTGGGTCGGATAGATCCGGCCGGCCTTTTTTGCTTCTTCGAAATCTGCAGCACCATCGTCGATCTTCAAGAGTGCGTAGGTGTCGCCTTCTCCTTCGAAGTCGAAAAAATCCGTCCAACCCGAGACGGTGATCGCCGGACCCTCGGTGCAGAAAAACATAGAGACGTCGGTCAACCAGTTCGTCATGCGCGAACTGCCGAAGAATCTCCACACTTGTCCACGGAGTGCGGCAAGCTTCATCGCGGATTCCTTGTCGACGATCTGCGCGGCTCCCCCAGTCACGTCTACCTCCCCACCAGCAATCGGAAGACACGACTATATCGGTACTGATATAGTCATGTTGCGCCTGACGAGAAGAAAGTCGTCTGGATCGGCACGTCGCTCGACGACCTTCGGGACTTCCCGAAGGATGCCCGCCACGATGCCGGCTTCCAACTCGAACAGGTGCAACTGGGTCTGGAACCAGACGATTGGAAGCCCATGCCGGCCATCGGCGCGGGCTGTCGGGAAATCAGGATCCGGACCGCCGATGGAGCCTTTCGGGTGTTTTACGTAACGAAGTTCGGTGATGCGGTGTTCGTCTTGCACTGCTTCACGAAAAAGTCCCAGAAGACTGCCCAGAGAGACGTAGCGATCGGCACTCAGAGATATTCGGAAGCCAGGAAGCAGTACGAACGGGAAAGGCGAGCACAAGGATGAGCGTTTGGGATGACATCGCCGACGACGCCGCTGAAGCCGAGAACCTCAAACTCCGGGCGGCGTTGATCCGCGCCATCCGTTCACGCGTCGACGAGATCGGATGGTCACAGACTGCTGCCGCCCAGAACTTGGGCATCACTCAGCCTCGCCTGTCCGATGTCTATCGAGGCAAGATCTCGAAGTTCTCGCTCGATGCCCTGGTGGAGATCGCTTCCAAACTAGGTATCCACGTTCGGGTTGAAGTCGAGCCGGATTTCGCGGTTCCCAGCGGTACGTGAGCCGCTACCTCCCCGCAGGGGTGCTAGCGACCTCTGGCGTCCACTTGACCAGCGGTCAAGTGCACTCGGATTCAGAGCAGTTACGGCGCGTGCACAGTCGCACTTAACGTGCAGTGGCGCGCACAACGTGCGCATGAATGCCGTCGGAAGCCTGTTCCAGACCGCCGCGGACGGCCGACTGGCCCCAGATTGGTCCCAAGACCAACTTCAGACTCCTGGGGGAAGGTGAAATTGAACGCAAAACCGCTGATCAGAGCAGGTTTTTTGGTCGGGCTGACAGGATTTGAACCTGCGACCACTTGACCCCCAGTCTCAATTTCGGCGTTTGTGGGCGTTCGTCGGTGATCTGTTCGGACTGCTCAGTGCTGGTTTCCGTCTATCGGCGAACAGTGCCGAACACCCACAAATTGACTGCCGTTGCTATCCGCGTTGCTATCCACGCTATCCACACCAGCGAGCAGACCCGACCGACGAAACACCAACCGAACAAGGAGCAATTCGCGGGCCTTGACCAACTTGACCAGAGGACAGGCGCTCAGGCCCGGTGGATGGCCGGACAATACTGGCGGGTCCCCGGCTTCAGCGCCCCACGACTCTTGAAGGCTCGTACCGGCCGGTCTCCCGGTAACTCTCCTCGATCACGGCCCGAAGGGCGAATCGGATGTCCTCGACCGAGAACCAGCCCTGGCGGGTGCTGGCCACGATGATGTCGCGCAGCATCTCGGGGGTGAATCTCCGGTAACCCCCCGGCGTCCGCAGCGGTTGGACGGTGTTGCCGTCCGGCGCGACGAACTGCCCTGCCCGCAACCCCTGATCAAGCCAGCTGTACGACCTCCCGAGCATCGCTGCCGCTTCCTGGGCGGAGTAGCTCGGCTGCAGACCCAGCGCGGCTGTAGCGGTCGGCTCTACTGGCATTGTCCAAACCTCCTGCAATGCGTAGCAATTGGTGCCGGAAGGTAGGCACCTGCTGCACATTCATGTGCAAATCAGGGGCGAATTGCAGGCCCCAGGTGCAAACCAACAGCCCCTCATCTGGGAGCCAGAACCCGGCCACTCAAGTCCCGGAACTGCGGTTACTCTGCCGCCAGCTGCGCAGAACCTGCGCGGTCAAAGTCCAGCGAGGTACAACGGATTCGCCAGGCGGGGCGGTTCAGGTCGGTGGCCAGCAGCGCTACTCCTCTGGTGTATTTCACCGACGGTGAGGACGTGATCCTGACGGCGTCGAACTACGGCGGTGCGCGGCACCCCGGCTGGTACGACAACCTGATCGCCCATCCGGCTGTTCTGGGTGTCGGGCGCCCTGCCGGACTGGAGTGCCCGTGGAGCGGGATGGGCTAATTCACGGGTAGGGCGGGGGCCGGATGCAGGTGGCACCAGGGATGGGCTTCTTCGAGTTGCGCTGCCAACTGTAAGAGGTCGCCGTCTGCGCCGAGCCGTCCGACGAACTGGACGCCCAGTGGAAGCCCGGTGTCGGTCCAATGCAGCGGCACACTGATGGCGGGCCGTCCAGTAAGGTTGGCGAGCTGTGTGTAGGGTATCCAGCCGAGGCTCTCCTGGATGAGGTCATCGAGAATCCCACTGAGGGCCAACACCTTTCCGGCGTGCAGCTTGCTGATCACCCGGGATGCCGTCTGCAGGCGGCCCGATGTCGTGGTCGCACCCACCGGCAGTGGCGGTGTAGCGAGGGTGGGGGTGAGGAAGTAGTCGTAGCTCTCGTGGAACGTCGCCAGGGATTGGATGTAGCTGTTGGTGTTCTGCAGCGCGAGCATCGGCGCGAGCACGCCAGCCGATCGAGCCAGTTCGCCGACGGCCAGGGTGTCGGCTTCGAAGTCGCTGTCGCGGGCACCGAGTCGCTGTTTAATCTCGGCGACCTGTCGGTAAAGCACTGCGAACCAAATGGTGAGGAAATCGCGAGCCAATGCTGCATCGTTGTAGGGCGGGCGGACTTCCTCGACCTGGTGACCTAACTCGCTGAGGAGCGTCGCAGCACCCTCGACTGCGGCGACGGCCTCCCGGTCGGGACTGGGGTTGATCGCGGAAGAGGCGGAGTACCCAATCTTGAGGGTGCCGGGTCGGCTCCTGATGTGCTCGGCGAACGGGCCATCGGGGCCCGCGACCTGATATCCGGCGCGCGGATTGGGCCCGATGATTGCGTCGTAAAGGGCGGCGCTGTCGCGGACGGTGCGGGAGACGACGCCCTGGGTGGCCATGCCGAACATGATCTCGCCGGTTCGCGGGCCGTAGGGGGTCAGGCCACGACTGGCTTTCAGGCCGACGAGTCCGTTGCAGGCGGCGGGGACGCGGATGGATCCGCCACCGTCGTTGGCGCCTGCTGCCGGAACTATCCCCGCCGCAACGGCGGCACCGGATCCGCCCGACGAGCCGCCGGGAGTGTGGGCGGTGCTCCACGGATTGCGGGCGGGTCCCCAATACTCGGGTTCGGTCACGCCCTTGGCGCCGAACTCGGAGGTGTTGGTCTTGCCGAAGATCACCAGGCCTGCGTCGAGGAAGCGGTGCGTGACGAGCGCGTGTTCGTCCGCCACGTCATGGGCCAGTGACCGCGATCCGTATGAGGTGGGAGCCTCTGTACTCCTGGTAGAGGTCTTTGATCAGGAAGGGGACACCGGCGAAAGCTCCGGAGAGGTCGGCGTCGGCGGCTTGCATGTCGGCGACGTCGTCGAGGCGCCGCACGATCGCGTTCAAAGTGGGGTTGACGGCCTCGGCGCGTTGCCGCGCCAGAGCAAGGAGTTCGGCGGGGGTGACTTCTTTGCGGGCGACAAGCTCAGCCAGAGCAGTCGCGTCGTGGGCCATGTACTCGTCGAGATGCATCAGCTGAGCGTATGACCCGGACTCCCGCCGCACGACCATCGCGGCCACCTCTGACTGCCGCAATGCGGCTGGGATGGCTACTTGCGCCACGGCACTTGGACATTGGCGTCATACTTTGCCCATGCCTGCCACGCCGCCGCCGCCGGCGCCGATACCGCCCATGTCGACACTCGATGCGGTGGTGTCGGCGCTCGACTCGGTCATCGAGTGGTCAATCGCCGCGTCCAGCCGGCTGGGCTACTTCGCTGCGCTGTACAAGCGGATAACGATCGCCGTCCGTGCTGCGGTGAATAACGGTGCGTTCCAGGACGGGCCCCGGATGGAGCGGTTCGACGCCGCATTTGCATGCCGATACTTCGACGCGCTGAACGGCTACTTTCACCCGAAGCAATTCCCGCGGCCGACACGGTCATGGCAACAGACTTTCGATGCCGCCGATCGTCCTGACCCGATCATCTTGCAGCACATGCTGGCCGGCGTGAACGCCCATATCGATCTGGATCTTGGGATCACGGCCCAGAACATCGCTCCGGCAATGAAACTGCCGAAGCTGCACGACGACTTCAACACCATCAACGCAGTTTTGGCAAGCCAGGTCAACGGTGTGCTCGACGACATCAATCAACTGTCGCCAGAACTGGCCGAGCTCTACCAGGTACTGGCCGACAACGAGATCTTTCTGATCAACCAAGCCGTCGCTGCGATGCGTGACAACGCATGGCGGTTCGCGATCTTCCTTGCAGTGGTACCTGGATTCACCCGGCCTCTGACTATCTGGGCGCACGATCGGAAAGTGGCGGCACAGGCGGATCTCATCTACCACCCGCCCGGCATCATCGGCGTAATCCAGGCAACGGTTCGCGAGATCGCCGAAGAGGAAAGCCGCGACGTTATCCGGAACATTCAGGTGCTCGCCGAGATCGCGTCCACACCCGCGCCGATCAAAACTACGTTGTGAGCGCCGGCTCGATCAGCTGTGGGTTTGACTACCATCCTCGATCCGGCTCTGGCGCTTGCCAGCTCGCCGCGCTCTATCAACAACGGTGAGAATTCGCATCGAGCCTCGCCACGATCCAAACCCGCCCGCGCGGCAGCTACCGAGTCCTACGCTCACACAGCCCCGAGATGGTGTGCCAAGAGATCTGGGCGCTGCTGTTGACCCACTACGCGATCCGCACCCTGATGTACGAGGTCGCCGACCCCGAACAACTCGACCCGCTCCGCCTGTCGTTCTTCAGGACACTGCGGATCGTCCGCCCTCGCGCAGGCCGCCGCCGGATTCGATCGCCGGGTACCAGCAGTCGCCCTCGGTGAGGGTTTCCGCGGCCTCGCAGACCCGGATGTCCACGGCGTAGCCGAAGGAGAACCCCACCCCGGCGGTCCGGCAGGCCGCGGCGAAGCTGTGGGTAGCACCGGCGGAATCGCAGCGCACCACAACCTTGGGCCCGCCGGCATCCTCGGGGGTGGGCCGGTAGCCCGCGGGTAGCGACTCAAGGGCCCACCGCAGCACGGTGACGTGATCAGCGGCGGTGTTGGACCCGGCGTTGCCCGGGCGCAGCAGCCCGGCCAGCGCTTCACCGCCGGCGATCTCGGGGCGGTCCAAGAACACCAGCAACGGGTGATGGCCGAACGTCTTCTTCCACGTAGCCCGTCATGGCAAGTGGGCCGGCAAGCGGATCCGTCGATGTGCGGCCGTTTGCGGCGACCCGTTCGGTCCAGTGCGACCCGTCCCACCAGCGGAATTCATACCGGCCCGTCGGGTCGGGATGCCAGTTGCCAGTTCTGGAATCTGGCTGTCCGCCAGTTACCAATGCCTCTGTTGGAGCGGTGTTCGCTGCACCGTGGGCCAGGGGGATGCCGCCGCGCAGCCGGACAGCGCCCGGCAGGTCCAGGCTACGCTGTCGTTTGGCGACCTCGACGCCCGCGACTGCGAGCGATCCCAGGGCCGTGCAGCTGCCGGTTTCAATTTTGGTGAGCCGGCCTCGGCTGATGACGGCGCGAACCCCGGTAACCGTGAAGGCGACGCAGACATTCACCTCGATCGTGCCCATTGAACGGCCGTCCACGTACAGCTCGACCGAAGGGTGGTGTGCTGACCTGATCTGGTGCGTCGCCAGCACCACCTTCTCATCGCTCGTCGGTGCAGCAAGCGTCCGCTGGGCAGCTTGTTTGAGGGCGTCGTACTTCCTCCAGCCGGCAGACAGCAGATCGACGAGGCTCAATCCCAGGAGTTTGTCTGTGGCGCTGGCTATTTCGTCCTCGGCCGCAGTACGTGCGGGTCCGACGGCGAGGAATGGTCCAACCGTTCCGTGGTCTCTCAATGATCCGGCCACCGCGTCGACCGATGTGCCGTCGGTGTCAGCGAAGAGCAGGTCTCGCAGGGTGGCAGATTCATTCAGTGCTGTGGTCATCATCGACCTTCCGTGACAGACAGCGAACTTTGGCCCGGATGTGTTTCCACCCGGATGGCATGCGTTTCTCCACCGGGCTCTGACTCCTCGAGCAAGGAGTTGATCGGGCTGGTGTCCTCCCGCGGGACGGCCTTGACGTCCGGGAGGGGTTGGTGTTGTTTCGGCCGGCGACGGCGAACGATCTTCGCGGCGCCCAGCGCTGCGACGACAAGCACCGCGATCAGCACCCACGGGATCGTCGACGGCGGCAGTGGCGGTGGCGGCGGCTCCGGCTCGGCGAGCAAGGTGAAGTCGGCAGCCAGCAGGACACCGCCCGGGCAGCTGGCCCGCAGCGTCAGACGTTCACCGCCAACGTGTTCCGGCACCAACACGCCCGACTCGAAATGCCCGGACGGGCCTTGGACTGCGTCGGGCAACGGGGTGCCGTCATCCCAAGCTAGTCTCACCGGACCTGTTGGTGTCGTGCACGTCAACCCATCGCCGGTGGCCCGCACGACATCCCCGGAATGACCGCTGGCGGGCTGAAGCGTCAGTGTGGAAGGCCCTGCCGTCGAGTCTGTTTCGCTTGGCACGGTGAACGCCCGGCTGGAGGTGACCTCAGGGTTGGTGCGGCAGGACGCAACCACCCGGTGATCACCGACGGCCGCCTCGGGGACAGTCAGCGAAACTTCGAAGCTACCGGCCGGAGCGGCCCGCAATGAGTCCACACCGTCCCAGCGCAGGTCGACATCGCCGTCCCTGCAGGCAAAGCCGGCACCCGAGGCGGTCACGGTGGAACCCGGCAGGCCATGTCCGGGGTGCAGATTCAGGGTGGGTTCGACGGCAACCGCCACTTTGAATGACGCACTAGCGCTGTAGGTTCCGCAGTTTACAGTGATCTTATAGTCACCGCTCTCCGCTTCCGCGGGCACTTCGAACCCGAGTGTGCTGCCCGCCCCGCCGATGGCTCCGTTCAGTGGCCCGCGATCCCAGTAAAACGACAGCGGATGACAATCGCCGAATCCCGTTGCGGTGGCCGTCACGCTGGTCCCGGGCGGCCCCTTGGCGGGTTGCAGCGTGAGATCCGGCGCGATGACTTCGAACGGTGTGGACAACTCAGTGGACCCGCACACCACAGTGACGGTGTGCCGGCCGGCGGCGCTGCCCGACGGCACCTGAAAATCGAACTGCGCATCGGCGCGATTGTCCGCAAGTCGCACGCGCGAGATTGTCAGATCGTCACCATCCCACTGCGGCGCGAGCCCGGTGGTGACCGCCTGCACGTCCCCTGCGACATAGTTGCCCGCAACGCAGTTCCGGGTGTTAGTAAGGGTACCGGTGACCTGAGAGTCGAGACCGCCCGAATCGGGTGTCAGCGTTAACGCTGAGGCCGGCTCGGCGACGGTGAATGGCTGCCGCAGAACAGCCTGCCCATCACACACCGCGACAACCGTGTGCTGCCCAGACCTATCCGCGGGCACGGTGAGGTTGGCCGAGGCGGTCCCATCGGTCGTCGGCGCCGAACCGAGCGTTGTCTTGTTGTCCCAACTGAACGACACCCGTTGGTCGTCGCAGAAGACGAATTGCGTGACGGTAGCGGTGAAGGTATCGCCCGGCGACCCTTGCGACGGCGCTAGGTCCAAGGTGGGGGCTGAGGATGGCGAATGCCCCGTCGAGGTCGACTCGCTGGTGCTCGTCGGCGGGTTGGACGTGCTCTCCGATGGAGTTTCCGACACACTCGCGGTGGTTATAGCCGGGCTCGGCGTCGGCGATGGGGATGTCGGCGGCTGGTCAGCGTGCGCCAATCCCCCGGTGAGCGCCGCCATCGTCACCAGGCTCGCCGACCCCAGTGCAGCAGCAACGACGCGCCATGGGTGACCTGATACCCGTGGATGCGCCGCGGGCGTGTAACTGCGCCTCATCCCCATAGCATTGCGCTCCAGTTCGCCGCTGACGTGAGTAATCCGGCTTCTGCGACCGCGTCGCGTCGGACGGCACCTTCGATCTGTTCGCTCAGGCCCGCGAAGGACATCCCCGCCGCGCCGAGAATGGCGATCACATCGATCTCGTTCGGGGCGGCGGCGGAGGTGGCGGTATCAACTTCCACCATCCCGGAGGGAGGTGGACCTGGACAGGCCGTCCTTCGATCCCCCACTCGTCGGTGATCTTGCGCAGGAGCCCGCGTCCATCGCCGCCCTGCGCCTAGGTTAACGACGCGGCATCGACGAGCCGGCGGGTGAGTTGAACCGCCGCATATTGCGACTGCAGTCGCCACACATCGACCTGGTCGACGCGCCAAGGCTCCGAAAATGGGCCTTTGCCCCAGCTCCACGGGTCTGGAACCGGACCGAAGATCTCTCCCTGCGGTCCTCCCCCAATGAACTCCCAAATTTCTGGCCGGATTCTCGCCAGAATCTTCAACAGAGAAAACCGTGCGTCGGCCATGGCATCTCTCCTGCTTCACCACCGGCGTTGGGCACCGGTACGGATGGTTCTGGAGTCAGTCTCAGCCGCGCCGGGCGAGGGAGCGTAAGTAGTCGACTACTTCAGTTTCCGAGCGCCCCGCCAACTCGCATCTCACCCTCACGCCGCGGCATCCACTGGGAGCAACAAAATGTGGGTCAATTCGCTGAGTGAAAATCGGCGTTAGCGAATTACTCCATTCATCGGATGCGGTCTGCGGTAGTTTCATCTGCAACTCCTCAGAGGAGATGGCATGCGCATCGGACTACGCCCGGGTTGGCGAGGCCCCGCATTGGGAGCGGTTCGGGGACTGACCGCAGCCGGGCTGCTGACCGGCCTGGTCGTAACCGGATGCGGTGCGGCGGATGAGACTTCGCCGGACGAGACCGGTACCGCGAGTACGACGGGCACGGTGACCAACACGGTGCGCACGTCCACGGTGTCGTCCGGCACGACGTCCGGTTCGTCTCACGTCGGGTCTGGTTCCGGCTCCTCGGAATCACCCGACAGCGGGCTGGCATGGGCGCCGTTCGGGCCCGACGATCCGAAGTTCCCAACCCCAGGCTGGGACGTGTACTACTACTTCCTGCAGCACAACTGCCAGTCCCTGCAGAACGACGTGCAGACGCCCGACGCCGGGTTCAGCAGCCTCTACAAGGCGGCGGTGGCCGTGTGTCGGGCGGCGGTCGATGGCGAACTTGATCAGTGGAGCGTTGCGTCGGCGGCGTTCGCCGATCGCGGCGCAGGCGCTGCCATCGGCCCGGCGAGCTGCGTGGACGAGACGGTATCCAGCATGATCCAGACACTGTTGACATGGCAGGACCAACATCCCGGCAAACAACCGTCCCTGACGTTCCCGAACACCGCCGACGGCCGAACAGTCTGCTCACGCGACAACAACAGCATCGCGGGTCCGACTCCGGATTCGACCACCGAGTCCACCACCGATTCCACAACGGCGTCGTCGTCGACGGAATCCACCACGTCGTCGACGACGACCACACCCACGACGACGGCCCCCGCGTCGACCACTGCCGGTCCCGGCGGCTGAGCGGAGTTCAGCGGGCGAACTGCCAGTGCACGGACTTGTCGCCCTCCAGCACGATGATGCTGCCGGTGCGTCGGCTCCAACCGTCGTTGAGCAGGAAGAGCCGGCCGCCCGACTCGCCCAGTAACCGCAGGCCGGTCGTGCGGTAGAGGGTTTTGGACCCCACGGCGATTTCACTGGTCGCCACGTTCGGCGCGTCGATACCGAGCGGGGCTTCGCTGATCGCCGTCGCCTCAGGAAGACTCGAAATCTTCCCTTCGATCTCCTGGCCGAACCCACGTCCAACGATTCCGGCGTACTCACCAACGGCCCAGAACACCGCCAACGCGATGATCACACCGATGAGCAGGTTCTGAAGGACGACCTGCCAGCGCGGAACGGAACTCTGCGACGCGGCCGGTCCGCTGCCGAGCCGCTTGAGCTGTCGACCGTATGTGGCCAAAGCCGTTCCCCCAGCGAGCAATAGCGGGAACACTACGGTCCCCAACGGCCACTGCAGTTTCATTGCGGCAAGCGCCACACTGATACTGGCGGTCGCGATGCCGACATACATCGTCATCATGCCCGCCGCGCGCACAACCCGGCTCCGTCTGGTGTCGCCGGCCGCGACTGCGGCGCGCCGATGAAGTTCGAGCCAGACGATTCCGACAACGCCTGCGACAAGCAACGGCACGAACAGCGTGCTGATGCTGCGGAGCACGTAATCCTGCGCGGAGAAGTGGAACAGGCTGACGTCGATGCCCATCCAACTGGATTGCGCGCTGCTTCGCGCCCAGCCGAAGTAAAGCATCAGCGCCGTGATGATTGTCAGCGGCGTGCCCACGGTGGTGATCACGGACAACGCTGATCGCACGATGGCCGCGGCCCCGGGTGCATCGGCTTCGTGTGGTGTCGCCACCGGCGCCGCAGCGTCCGGTTCGTGCCGCGGTTTGATCGTCAGGCTGCGGGTCGTTGTGCTAACGCGCCGAGGAGCATCCGGCCGACGCTGCGGTCCGCCCGACGTCCGCTCCGACGGCATGGCTGCATCGTACTCGGCACGTTGGGCTGATCACGGTCCACCGGCGGGATCACCGCACTGTTATCGTTAAACCATGCAGGTCGTTGTGGGCTTGGACCACTCTTGCGACGTCGAGGCAGTGACCGACGCCCTTCGTGCTGCGGGCGCTTCCTACGTCTCCAAACCGCCGCCGTCGTTACCGGACGTGCTCGTCGCCCAGTTCCCCGACGGCAGTGAGGACGACACGTTGACGCACATCAGTCATATACCCCGCGTCCGGTACGCCGAAATCGATCAGCCTCGCTTCTCGAGCTGATCACCACCCCGATGGGCCGGGCAGTAACGGAGTGGGCAGGTCGGTGGCGCCCACGGCCCGCAGCAGGGTGAGAGCGATTCCGGCCGTACCGGTCATCAACGCGGGCACCGCGCCTCCGCCGGGAAGTCCGCAAGGCCACTGGCCGTTGGCGGTGAGTTGCTCCACCATGAGACGGGCCACCCGCCGGGCGGCCTGGGCGTGAGCGTCGAGCGCCAGTGCGCGCGCGGCGACAAGCATCAGTTCCACCACCCCAGCCAGACCGTGACATGCGGTGCAGTCGCTGACCGAACCGCCGTGCAGCTCGGTACCCACACGAACCGCCAGGTTGCGCGCCGCCTCCAACGAAGCGGTCACCTCCAACAGCAACCGCGGGTCGGGCAGCAGGGCCGTGAGCCGCGCACGCGACAGCCCGATGCCGATGGCTCCGTGACACCATGCGGCCATCGTGTGGACGGCTTGGGATCCGTCGGTAAAGCCGCGCAGGTCGGGCCAGCCAGCCGGCTCAGGCTCGAACCACGATCGTTCATACTCCAGCGCCTCGGCGCAGGCGATCTGAGCCGAGGCGCCGCCGGTCTCGGCCAGCGCCAGCGCGATCCCGGCCGCACCATGGCCCATTCCCAGCAGTGGCGGGCCGCCGGGCGTGGCGGCTCCCGTCGTCCACGCGCCACCCCATGGCTGGCGGAGCGCTGCCCCCGCCACGGCGTCGCCGACACTGCGGAGATCCGGAGCCGAATCCTTCAGCACCTCAGCGCAACCCGCCAGCCCGAGCAGGGTGCCCGCCACGCCGCCGAGGAGGTCGATCTCCCCACTGAGAGGTGCGGAGGTTACGCGCGCGACGATCTTCGCGGCCAGGTCGCGTGCACGATTACGCACCGACCGATCGTCCAACGCGCGTCCCACCAGCGCAGCACCCCAGGCGACACCCGTCGCGCCGTCAAACAACCCGAGCCGGCCCTCGGCCACCATCCCGTCTGCGGCCGCCAGCGCCGACGACACCGCGCCCAGAGCGGTGGTCGCAAAGTCGCCCTCGGGGCGTGCCTGGGCGCAAGCGGCCAGCGCTGTCGCGATCCCCGCCGTCCCGTCGTACAGCGAGGGACCGATGTCGCCGCTGCCGAGCAGCAGCCGATCGCCGTCATCGCCCAGGGCGATCGTCGATGTCCAGGAGCAGCCGTCGACACCCCACTGCGCGCTCGCACACAGGTCCCGTCCGATGTCCAGGGCAGCCTCGACGATCCCGGTGTCGGTCAAGGTGTCTGCCGCCACGGCTCCGCCAAACTCATTCCGGCGCTGCGCATCCCGGCGATCAGCACCTCGCGTCGCGACCCGGTGTCCATGGCGTTCCACTCATGGCGTTCCGCCATCGCCGCCTCGGCCAGCATATGACAGCGGCTCTCCCCGTAGGAGCGGTCTCCGCCCAACTCGTCGGCGACGGCGAGGCCGGGGTGCACGAGGCAGGTCAGTGGCGGCACCGCCGGATCCAGGAGCGGCCCGAGGGTCGTCCACTTCTCGGTCAGTGCGGCAAGCAGCGGCTCGCGGGTATCCCGGTCGTGGTACAGCACCACGGCGTCGACTCGTCGGTAGGCTTCCGGGTAGATGGGGCACTTCATCTTAAATGCGAAACCGTCAAGCGCGCAGGTGATCTCGTGTACTACCCGCGGAACCGTTGCCGCGCGGGCGTTGAAGTAGACGCGACCGATGGCCGCCTGCGGTTCCGGATCGCTCAACGTCCACCACAGTCCGCGGTCGGCGTCGAGCTCGTCGCGGCGCGCGGTGAGTTCGGCCGGTTCTCCCGGCGCGGCAGGGACGCCGGGATGTGTCCGCAAGAGATAATCCCCGCTGGCGGCCCAGCGCGGTTGCCCGCTACGCATCACCGCTACACCACCGGACGGATTCACCTTTGTGACAACCCATCCCGGCGTCAAGCGCGCCGCACCTTCGTGGGCGGCGCGCAGTGGGCCGAGCAGCGTCCGATGATGGAGTGGGGGATCGGTGGTCGCCCGGGCCACCGGCTCGGCGGCCTCGGTGAACCAGCGCTCATACAGTGCGTCAGCCAGACCGGTGGATTCGGCGCCGTGGTGCGTGTCCTCGACACGCCACCGTTGCGCATCGAGGCTCATCAACGCCGCCGCACGATCCAGAGCATCTACGGTCGAATCGAGCACGACACTCACCGGGTGCCCCCCAGCGCGATGGCCACCGCATCGGCTACCTCCTCGCAGTGCTGGGCCAGCGCCGCAGCGGCGCTCAGCAGGTGGCCTACCTTCGGGTGTCTCGCATCATCGACACCCGCTGCGCACTCCATTGCCAGATGCGCTGTACGTGCACACCAGCACCCCGCCACGCGATCGGCGAACCCGGCGTCGAGATCCCCGCGCCCTGCACGATAGGCGTCCAACAATGCGCGCTCGGATCCACGTAGCCAGCTAGTCGGATCACCGCTGAACATCCCGTCATGCGCGGTCAAGCACCACGCGTCGGCCAGTGCTGATCCTACGTCCCACGCCGGATCGCCCCAGCCAGACAGTTCCCAATCGAACAGCGTCACCCGCGCCGGCGGACCCGCGTCCATGATCACGTTGTCCCACTTGACATCCCCGTGGATGAGGCACGCTGGCTTCAACAGCTGGGCGGTGGCGCGTAGCCGTGCCGCAATATCGTCGTCCGCGCAGATCATGTCGATCGCGGCTTGCCCGGCCGTCGAGTTATCGCCGAGGCGTCTCGTCTCCGGTGGTGCGTCGGGCAGTCCGAGCACCCCGCAGTTCGCTCCGGTCACCGCCGGAATGTCGGCAGTCGCGTTGTGCAGAAGCGCCAACGCCCGACCCAGTGCCGCGGCCAGTGCGCGACCTGGAAAGGACTCATCGACTACCTGCGCGGCGAAGAGCTGCTCTTCCGGCGCCGCGCGCAGCACCAGTACCTGACGGCGTTCGTCGAGGTGCACGCAGGTCGGCAGCAGGGCTGCCACGTCCGGCCGCCACGAAGCCAGCCGATAGGCGTACAGCTCGGCCACTAACGATCTGCCCGACAGATGGGTGTCACGGGGCAGCACCTTAATAATGAATGCGCGCCCGTCCGGCAGACACGCCCGCGTCACCGCGTGTGAACGTGACACATCACGCAAGTGTGCGGACGCGGCCGCTGACGCAGACGCTATCCCCGTGACCGTCAGCACCGAACGCGGCGCGGGCGGCTCGCGCCAGCCGGTGACCGGTGCCCCCAACATGGAACTCACTGGTAGTCGTTGGAGTACGGGTCATAACCGTACGGGTCGTAAGCTTCCACGTCGGCCTCCGCGCCGACGCCGGGCTGACCTCCGCACTGCCCCGATGCGCACGCTAGCGACGGGCACGCT
>Ga0315286_10003145_pt1 | contig 15473 bp, 12 predicted proteins | sample YL17G10_0_MG_FD_205038 | JGI IMG/M metagenome (GOLD analysis project Ga0315286, IMG submission 205038) | Sediment microbial communities from Yellowstone Lake, YNP, Wyoming, USA - YL17G10_0 | ecosystem: Environmental > Aquatic > Freshwater > Lake > Sediment | place: USA: Wyoming | collected...
CTGGTTCGCCTGGCGTCCGGGCCTGACGTGCGCCATCATCGTCGGGGTGATGGTGTGGGGCTTCGTAAGCGCGCTCGGGCGCCAGTCGGCGTTCGCCGGGCCCGACCTTGATGCGTAGGAGCCCGTCCGAGTGTTCAGCGACGGGCTCCCAGCGGAGATTTGCCTCACGCCGCCGAGCGCGCTCACCGGCAATAAGCGTCGGAGGAAGCTGCTCCAGCCCGTCATTCCGGCGAACGCCGGAATCCAGAACTGGACCCCGGCCTTCGCCGGGGTGACGGAAAACTTTCTTCATTCGGCAAGATGGGACCCATAGAAGACTTCCAGACGCCGTGCATCGCGCGGCTACGACGAAAGATCAGACCGGAAACCGCATGCGCTGGCCGGCTGATAGCGAAACCATAATGTCGCGATGGTGAACTGCACGATGAACGACCGAAGCTCTGCGCGAGATTGGCGGGGATGGGGTGACGCTGTCCTGGCTGCAGGCGTCTTCGGCTCGCTGTTGCTCGTGTATGTTGTGACCCTGCTGCCGGGGCCGGGCGGCACCGAGGACACGCCGAAATTCCAGTACATCGGCGCCGCGCTCGGCACGGCTCACGAGCCCGGATATCCGCTCTATCTGCTGCTGTCCTACGCTGTCTCGAAGTTGCCCATCGGCACACTCGCGTGCCGCATCAACCTCATGTCGGCGTGCTGGGGTTCGTTGACGGGGGCACTGGTCTGTCTCACCTTGCGACGATTGTCCGTGCATGCATGGCTGGCGATAGCCGTGGCCCTCGGACTTGGGTTCGGACGTACGTTCTGGCAGCATTCGGTCTTTGCCGAAGTCTATACGCTGTCGGCCGCACTGATGGATGCCACGCTCCTGGCACTGCTCCAATGGGACGCGACCAGGCGTACGGGCTGGCTTTACCCAGCAGTCGCGTTCGCCAGTCTGTCGCTCGGCAATCACATGATCATCGCCGGTGCCGTGCCTGCGCTTGTGCTGTTCGTGCTGATGACGCTGCGCTGGCGGCTGCGTGTGCCAACCGCGCTCCTCTGCCTGGTGATTGTCACGGCCGGCGTCGCGCAGTACAGCTACGTCTGGATCCGGACGTTGCAGCATTCGTCCTATCTCGAGGCACGGGCCGAGCACGTTCGAGACTTGTGGAACGTGTAGCAGGCCCGGCAGTTCGACACGTTCGGGGATTCCGCGGCAGTGATCGTGCGGCAGCGCATTCCCGCGGTCCTCGCGGAGGCCCGGAAAGAGCTGGGCACATTCGCCGCGACGGCAAGCCTGTCCGGCGCGGTCATCCTTATGTGGCACCGGCGCCGGCTGGGGCTCCTCCTCGTGCTTGCCGGCATCTGCCAGGGGGGCTCCTCGCCATGCTGGGGGAGGTCTCTGTTGGACCGATTCTGCTTCCAGCGCTGGTGCCGGCCTGGTGTCTCGCGGGAACGGCTTTCGCGGAGGCGCTTCGCGCGTTGGCGCGAATGGTCCCGCCGACGATCGCCTTTGCGCCGTGGGCCTCGCCGTCTCGGCCGTGCCGGTGATGCACGCGGCTGCCAACTTCTCCTTCAACGATCATCGTCACGACACGTACGACACGGACTATTTCAGGCTGTTGTTTGCCGGACTGCAGGATCGAACCGCATTCGTTGACGAAGGGTACTCGCTGGATCGCATGCTGGCCTATCAACGGTTCGTCACGGGATCCGGGAACGTCGCCGTTGGTGTGGCGCCAGATTTCTCGGCGATCGATGCGATGATTCGAGACGGATACGAGGTCTTTGCGTTCAGCGGCGCGCGCACGCGGCTCTGGGGAGGAGCCGTGCTGCAGGGCGTCACCCTGTCCGGCCTCACGCTGGAGGAACGCGTCTTCGGCTTGCCGGAGGGACGCGTGGTCGTGCTGGCCGGGTCGGCGTCAGCATGGCCCGTCGCACCCTCGCTCGGACTGGCCCGCGCACGCCTCTTCGCGGTCGGGCGATCGTCGTCGCCGTGGAGGGTCGGGGCATCGCCGCCATCACTCGCGAGGGATTCGAGGGCGACATCTCGTTCAAGCAGGGCGATCCTCTTGGCCCAACCGGACTCGCGGCGCGCGTGTCGTTTCGGGCGTCGGTCTCCGGATCACGTGCCAGCGTGTTCATCGAAGACGAACAGGTCACCGACACTGACACCGGCGTCGCGGTGGTCGAGATGGGCGCCGGATTGGAGGACACCTACACGCTGCGGCGAGAGAACGGGATGCGGGCGCCCACGGAGATGCGGACGCGGCCTCTCTACCGTGTCGGTTCGATGCTTCCGCCAGGCGCATGCACCCTGGTCGGGGACGGTCACTGGTCGGTGCTCTCCGACCCTGGACGGGAAGGAGTGTTGCAGGGACGGGTCGACAACCGTGAAGCTGGCGTCGCCCGCTGGCAGGCCTACCTCGCGCCGCCAGCGCCGATGGCGGTGCGCCTGGGCGAAACCCACGGCAGGGGGGGTACCGGCGATCGCGAGGCGGGCGAAGTCGAGGCCGTGGTGAATGGCCATGCCCTCGGCTGGCGTACATTCCAGCGCGCGTGGACGGGCGTGGGTTGGCAGGCGCCAGCGGACGTGTGGAGGGCCGGGGTCAACGAGGTCGTGCTGCGGTTCCGGGCCGCAGCCGCGGCGGGCGGAGCCGATGGGGCAACGCCCCCACCCGCCCCGCCCGTGACGGTACGCCGTGTAGCCGTCCGACCCGGCGGGTGACCCGGGCCTGCGGCCACCCGGCAGCTGAAGCTGCCGGGCTACGAGCTGCCGCGCTTCTTGCTGTCTTCCGTCTTCTGCCCTCCGTCTTCTGCCCTCCGTCTTCTGTCGTCTGTCTGCTGTCTTCTACTGACTACTGACTACTGACTACTGGCTGCTGTCTTCCTACTTCCCCGCATTCAAATCGTTCCAGTTCATGATCGCGTTGAAGCCGAGGAAATACGTGCCCTGGGTCTGCCAGCGCCAGTAGGGCCGGATCGCAAACATCACGACGTGGCCCGTCCCGACCGGCGCATCCACCACCTGGGCGCGGCCGGCCAGGCTCTCCCCGCCGACGAGCACGCCGGACAGCAATATGTCGGCCGGGTTGGTCGGGAAGCGCATGATCACGCGCGGCGCATCTGCCCCGATCGCGCCGAAGCCACCTCGACCGCCCTGCCCTGAGCCTGTCGAAGGGCCACCGCCCTGCCCGGCCCCCCCGCCAGCCCCTGCACCCATACCAGCGCCAGCCGCCGCGCCCGCGCCGCGCCCGCCGCCCGCGGCCGGCGCTTCTGCCGCTGGTGCGCCGCCAGCCGGCTCCCACGGCGACAGTTTCTGCGTCGAACCGGCATTCGGCGACACGTTCATCCCAACGCCTGGGATCTGCGCGCCGCCGCCGAACCCGCCGCGCCCACCACCGCCTCCGCCGGCCCCACCGACCGCCAGCACGGGATCCTGGCTGAAGTACGCGGGCAACTGCGCGCCGTCGTACCCGTACATGATCGGGCTCTTCGCGTCGGCCACCATGCCTCGCACGATCGAGCCGCGCACGAACAGGCCCGCAGGGCTCTCCACGGTCACGCCGTTCATCAGGCCGTACTCGGGGAAGATCGTCGACGTCGAGCCTTCGACGATGAGCAGGCCGCCGTCCTTGACGAACTGGTAAAGGTTCATCAGGCCTTCGAGACCCATCCCGCCGCAGATGTCATCGGCCTGGTCCTGCACGCCGAGGTTGGGCGTGAGTTCGGACTTCTTGTAGGGCACTGGGTCGGCGCCGGTCTTCGGGATGCCGTTCACCATCGACTGCGCGTTCCCGCCCACGTGCGGAAAGACGATGACGTCGTACTTCGCCCGCAGGTTGCCTTCACGAAGTTTGATGTCGCCGAAGTACGTGTAGGGCACGCCGTAGTAGTCGAGCGACGCGCGCACCCAGCCCTCGTTCTGCGTGTTCGACCACGAGTGCACGTATCCGATACGCGGGACGTCGAGGTCATGTGTCTTGACCGTCGGCGCTGTGGCCATGGCCCACGCCGAGAGCCCCAGGTCCTTCAATGTCGGCTCGAGTTTCGCGCGGTCCGCGTTCGGGATGATGAACGCCCCGGCCTTGAACTTGTGCCCGGCCAGCGTGAAGTCCTCCTCCGCCGCCAGCATCTTCACATCGGCATGCTTGAAGCGGAACGTCACCACATTGCTGTCGCTCGTGTGATCGACGACCACCACCGGCCCCGTGCCTTCGATGCCGCCCGGCGCTTTGACGTCCGCCGCAACGAGTGTCATCGGCTGATCGAGCACGCTCTTGTCCGCGACGGGCGTCAACTTCACATTCCTCATCAACTGCATCGTCCAGCCGGTGTCGTCATAGGGGCGCGGATTGGACGGCGCATAGTTCTGCAGGCTGAAGTACATGTCGGCCATCGTCCGGTACGGCTGGTCGGCGCGGATCACGTAGTCGCCGGCGGCAACGTCCACGGTGCCGGCCTTGAACGCCGAGGTGGCCCGGGAGATCTCGAGGCCCTGTCGGCGCAGCGAGTTCACGATGTCGGCGGCTTCGGCCTTGCGCCGCTGGGCCGCCGGAAGCACCCACGCGTACGGCGCTTCATTCTTGCCCTTGTCCACCGCGCGCTTGTTCTTGATCCAGTAGTTCTCGAGGAACATCTCCCGGTTCTTCGCCACGTAGCTCAGCGCGAAGAGCAGCGCCGATTCCTGGATGTTGGTGTTGTTGCGCGGGCCCCACTTGATGGACGGCAGCGGCGGGTTCGGGCGGTACCATTCACGGCTCGTCGCGTTCGCGCCCATGCGCAGGTTCTCGACGATGTCGGGACCGTAGCTCTGGACCTCGTAGAAGCGGCCGACCGAGTTCTTCGCGTGGGCGATGAAGAACATGTAGTTCGGCACCCACCCGTCGTAGAACCCGTAGGTCCAGACGCCGGGGACGTTGCGCTTGGCCATCTCCATCACTTCGGTGTTGGCCAGGGCCCACCATTCGTCGATCGTGATCGCGTCGAGCGCCTCGTTGTAGGGGCCGGTGCCCGTTGACGCGTAGAGGTAGTTCGACGCCTCGTGCAGGTCGTGGAGAATCGTCGGCTTCCATTCGAGGAAGGTCCTGTTCACGTTCTGGGTCAGCTTGAGCATCTGGCCCATCGCGTCGCGGTTGTCGTCGTGGGCGACGTACTTGCCCCAATAGACCAGCGGCGGACTCTGTTTCCCGGTCTTCTTGCCGTAGTAGTAGGTGTCGACGTGCTTCTCCCGGCCGTCCACCTCGAGGACCGGCGTGATGAAGACGATGACGTTGTTGCGGATGTTCTGGATGAAGGGCGTCTCCTCGACCGCCAGGCGGTACGGCAGCTCGATCAGCATCTCCGGTCCGCCGGTCTCGCCCGAGTGCATGCCCGCGGTGACCCAGTAGATGGGCTTCGAGGTCTTGATGATCTGGCGTGCCTGGGCCTCGGTGGTCTTGCGCGGGTCCGTCAGCGCGGCAAGGTCGCCCTTGTACTTGTCGAGGGTCTTGATCGTGGCCTCGTCGGCGACCGCCAGCAGCACCATGTCGCGGCCTTCTTCGGTTTTGCCGATCGTCCAGTACTTGAAGCGCGGGGATGCCTTCGCCAGCGCCTCGTAGTAGCGCTGGATGTCCTTCGCGTACGTCAGTTCGCCCGGCGTGCCCGGGATGCGGCCGAAGAACTTGAGCGGCGACGGCACCTTGTCGCTGGCCGGCATGTGATCGACAAGCTCCGTGCTGATGCGCGGATCCTGCGTGTATTCCTTGATCAGCGCGCCGTAGGCCTCGTCCATCTTCTGGGCGGGGGCGGGCTTCTGTGCCTGCAGGGGCAGGGCCACGGCGGCGCACGCCATCAGGATCACGATGAGCAACGCGCGGGTGCGGAACAGGCGAGGGAAACCAGCGGACATGGCAGTGAGACTCCTCTCGGAAAGACTCCGGCGACCAGTCGAAACAAGACCAATGGCTGCAGTATAGTAGCGCACGATCGGAACCATGAACATGCGCCGCAGGGCTGCCGTGGTCTTTGTCGTGCTGCTGGCCGCTGTGGACATCCTCGCGGCCGGCCAGGCGGCTCCTCCGTCCACCACCGCCCCCTGGCTCGTCCGTCTCTCCTCCTGGCTCGAAGCCGTCAACGAACACAGGCCGGGCACGCTCGATATGGCGGCGCGCCTCACGGGGTTCTCGATCGAGGGCGACCTGCGCGAGGCGCGGGCCGACTTCCTCGCCCTCGTCGCCATCTGCGCGCGCGAATTCGGCCGGTCGGTGAAGCCGGCGCCGGTTGTCTACCGGGATACGGTGATTCCGTTCCCTGAGCTGCGCCAACTGCTGGGCCTGGCCGATGACGAGGCCGCGAAGGGGAACGCGAACCGGGTCCTGCTGCGCGCCGCCATCCTGCACGCAGACGTCGCCATGCTCGTCATCCCGCTGCTGCCCGGCCGGACCGGCTGCTCCGACTGGGCAACGTTGCTCGTGAGAGACGGGTACCGCGTTGGTGCGGGGTGCATCGGCTTCCACTGGACCCACGGCCGCATGCTTCTCGACGCGGTCAGGCCCGACCCGAGCACGGAACAGATCGTGCGACTCTGGTACCACGCCACGATCACGTACCTCCTCGAAACTGGCGACTTTGCGAACGCCGACCTGCAGATCGGACACGGCCGGCTGCTGTTTCCGTCGGATCCAGCCATCCTGTTCGAGCACGGCTATTATCACGAGGGGGTCGCGTCGCCGCTCATCCAGACGGCCGTGATCGAGTCCGGGGCGGACGCGCGCGGCGCGAAGGTCCACCTCGACGAGGCCGACGACCTCTACCGCAGGGCCGTCAAAGAGAACCCGCAGTTTGTCGAGGCCCGTGTGCACCACGGGTACGTCCTTGGCCTGCTCGGGCGGCACCGCAACGCCGCAGAGGAGCTCCGCGTTGCGGCCGCGTCGGCGATGGGGCCGCAGCTTCGCTACTACGCCGAGCTGTTTCTTGGCCACGCGGAAGAGTCGCTCGGCAACCGCGTCGCGGCCCGCGATCACTACAGGCTGGCCTCAGCGCTCTACCCCCAGGCTCAATCGCCCCTGCTCGCACTGGCGCTCTTTGCCCGCCAGTTCGGCGACCTGGCGGGAGCGCAGGACGCGATGCGGCAGTTGCTGGCGCTGCGCGGAGCCCGCGCGGCGGATGCGGACCCGTGGTGGGCCTACTACCGCTGGCAGAACCAGAGCTTCGAGGCGCTCTTCGCCGAACTCCACGCGCCCTTCCTGGATGGAGGCCGGCAATGATCCGATTGGCTGCGGCGGCCCTCGTTTGTCGGCGCGTCCCGGGGTCTGCCTTCGGCTCCGCTTCCCTCGACTGCGCTCGGGGCAGGCAGGCCGGGGAAGTCCCCGGGCTCCATCAGAGGGTGGAGGCCGGGTCTTCAGACCCGGCGTGTCTCCGGGAAGGAACAGCGCCGGCTCGTCATGCGTTCGCGGCGCTGCTGGCGTTCGCCCTGGCCGCCGCGATGCTCTCCGCACAGGGGCAGAACCCGACGTTCTCGTCGAAGGTCGAGGCCGTTCGCGTGGATGTTCTCGTCACCGAGGACGGAAAACCGGTGCGCGGGCTGCGCGCGGCCGACTTCGAGATCCTCGACAACGGCGTGCGCCAGACCGTCGATATCGCGAGCTCCGAGGAACTGCCGCTCAACGTGGTCTTCACCTTCGACCTGAGCGGCAGCATCGTCGGCGAGCGCCTCGGTCACCTGCGCGAGGCCAGCCATGCCGTGCTCGGCGGCCTCAAGAAGGGCGACCAGGCCGCGCTCGTGAACTTCAACCATGCGGTTCTCATCGGGCCCGGACTGACAGGCGATACCGGGCTCGTGAAGGCTGCGATCGATCGTGCCGAACCGACCGGCAACACCTCTCTCGTCGATGCGAGCTTCGCCGGCATGATGCTGGCCGAGTCGGATGTCGGCCGCGGCCTCGTCATCGTGTTCAGCGACGGCCTCGACACGTCGAGCTGGCTGAGGCCGAAGGCCGTGCTCGACGTGGCCAAGCGGTCGGACGCTGTCGTGTACGCGGTCTCGGCCGGCCTGGCGAGAAGGGCCGAGTTCCTGGGCGACCTCACCGAGCAGACCGGCGGCCGCCTGTTCAAGATTGAATCGACCCGCGGCCTGAGCGCGGTGTTCCTCGAGGTCCTCGACGAGTTCCGGCAGCGATACCTGGTGAGCTACTCGCCAAGCGGCGTGTCGCAGGAGGGATGGCACGAACTGACGGTCCGCGTGAAGGGCCGGAACGTCACCGTCCGTGCGCGACCGGGGTATCTGGCCGGGCGTTCGACGTAGATAGCCCGCTCCACCCTGCCAGCCTGGCGGCGCAACGTCACGCTCCGTCTGGCTCGGCCTTGCGGGGACGTTTCTTGCGCGGCCGCGCGCGCGAGGCGAGCACCTTGAAGCTGGCCTCTTCGCCGATGACGAGCAGCGGCTGAGTGGGGTCTTTCAGAAGGTTGAAGAACCGGCCGTCCAGCGTGCGGACGTAGATCTCGCCGCCGTCGGTGAGCAGCGTGACGGGCCCGCCTTCTCCGGTCGCCTCGAACAGCCGCACCTGGAAGTAGTCGCGCAGCTTGCCGAGCAGGTCGCGCAGGCGGGCGAGCGAGAATCCGCGGCGCCGCAGGTCGGCCAGCACCATGATTTCGAGCAGATCCACCGGCGTGTAGCGGCGCTCGGTGAAGCCACCGGCTTCGGTGCGATGCGAGGCTACCGCCGGCTGCACCAGCTTCTGGCGTTCCCACCAGCGGAGCTGGTCGGCTGTGAGACCGGTCAGCGACGTGACGTCGCGCGAGCTGTAGTAGCGCTTCAGGCGCATGAGTCCGCCAGGCGCGCACCAGCGATGTCCTTGTCCGTCACGCCGCCTTCGCTGTGCGTGGTGAACATCACCGTGACGCGTCGATAGCTGATGACAAGGTCGGGATGATGATCCGCCGCTTCCGAGCCTGGCACCAGACGGTTGACGAAGGCCGCCGCTTCCGGGAACCCCGCGAAGGTGAAGACCTTCGTGAGGGCGTTGCCCTCGAAGCGCCAGCCATGGAGATCGCCCAACGCCGTGTCGATCTGGCCGCGAGTGAGCGGGGCCATCGGTCAGCTCTCGAGCAGGCGCGTGCCTTTTTTCAGCACGGCGAAGATCAGGAACAGCACGGCGCCTACGCCACAGAACCACACCCACGGCGCGTCCACCTGCCAGGCGCGCGCGCGCCACGATTCCTGCAGGGCATCGAAGACACAGGCGCCCGCCGCGACGACAAGCAGGCCGTGGAACTCGTGACGAAGGACCTTCTTCCACGAGAATGGCGCTGTCGATCGTTCGTAGGTGGAGAACGACGGCACGAACGCCGGCACGCGCGCGGCCCACGACTCGAACTCGCCGCCGAACCGGTCGAGCAAGAAGGCCTCCTCGCGCACCGCAATCCGCTCGTAGTAGAGCAGCGTCGCCGTGACGAGGACGATCGGCAGGTACCAGACGCCGGGGAAGACCGACAAGCCCAGCGCCATCAGTCCGTTTGCCACGTACAACGGATGCCGGACCACCGAATATACGCCGGACGTCCGCAACTGGGACGCGCGCGGATTGACGGTGCTTCGCTCGGAGGTCCCAGATGGCGCCGATCCGACGGCCCACACGCGCAAGGCCAGGCCACAGAGGGCAACCGCCACACTGATGGCCTCCCAGATCCGCTCCGCGTCGCGCGACGAGAACGGTGGGGCCGTCGTCATTACACCGGCGACGAGGACGGGAACCAGCAGGAGCGGGAGGTAACTGCGCCAGCGAAACAGGCGGTCGCCATCCCGCACGAACTGGTCGAGAAGTTTCATGCGGAGCCATTCTGCCGTGGGGACGCCCCGTTTGCAAATCAGGACGTGCTGTTCCACCGGTGCATACGGGCGGACCGGCAACCCGTCCTCCCGCAGGACGCAGGTTGTTGGACCGTCTCCAATGGGTGTCACCCCAGACGACACCCTGGGACACGCCACTCTGGTAAACTGCGAGCGAACCAGCGCTTCCGGGCAGAAAGCCGGTCGGAACCCCGGGCACGGTAATTGCTGTCGCCAGGAGTGTAATGCGGGAGACGACCATGACCAAGTGGATAGCGTTCGGCGTGGCGGTGCTGTTCTGCGTGGCGGCGGCCGGATTCGGCGCCTACATCGCGATGCGGCCACGCGCCACTGTCGTTTCGGCCCCGGAGCCCGGCGTGTCCGTTTCGCAGGAACTGGCGGAGGCCGGTGCGACCGCCCAGACGCCGCCGGTGACCACCACCGAAAACGTGGTGACGGACACGGCGTTGACGGCCGCGCCAGCGGCCGGATTGGGATCAGCGGCGCCAGGGACAGGGTCCCCGGGGAGCCAGCCGGCGCCGGCGGCCAGTGCCAGCCCCCACGGCGGTGCCAGCGGGTCAATTCCCGCCCCAGCGTCAAGCCGATCGACATCATCGTCGAACACGCCGGCCGGTGGGTCGGCGGTTGGTGCGGGCAGCGTGGCCGGCGCGGGTCAGGCTGCGCCCCCGGCGTCGCAGAACGCCGGGTGGACCGGGATTGACAAGCCATCGCCGAGCGGAAACGCGACGAGCATCCCCCCGGTGCCGACAACTGCCGACCCGACGCCGGTAGCGGAGCCCGTTGCGCCGCCGCCCCCGCCGGGGCCTCCGCCGAGGACGTTCGAGGAGCTCGTGGTGACCGCCGATTCGGTGCTCGGGCTCCAAGTCGACTCGACGGTCTCGAGCGAGGTGGCGAGGGTTGAGGATCCCGTCGAGGCGCGGGTGACACGCGACGTGCGCGTAGGCAGCGACGTGGCCATTCCTTCCGGCACCCGGGTGATCGGATCGGTCGTGCAGGTTGAACGCGGCGGCAAGATGAAGACCAAGGCGCGGATTGGTATCCGCTTCCACACCCTCGTCTTGTCCGACGGCACCAGGCTGAGGATGAGCACGGAGGCCGTGTATCGCGAAGGCCAGTCGCCCGGCCAGGAGAGCGCGGCCAAGGTTGGCGCGGCGGCCGTCGGCGGCGCGATTCTCGGCGCCATTATCGGTGGCGGCAAGGGCGCGGCGATCGGCGGGTCGGTGGGCGCCGCCGGAGGCACGGCGGCCGTGATGGCCGGCGGAAGAAACCCAGCCGTGCTGAACTCAGGAACGGCCGTCACCGTGCGGCTGCGGGAACCGGTGACGGTGGTAGTGGAGAGGAACGAATACAGGGACTAGGGGCAAGGGGCAGGGGACAAGGGGCTAGGCGCTAGGGACCCTAGGCTAGGCGCTAGGCGCTCTCGGGACTCGGGATGCCCTATTACGTCACCCCGGCGAAGGCCGTTTCTTCGGTGGAGCCCGGGGTCTTTAGACCCCGGGGCACTGGATTCCGGCCTGCGCCGGAATGACGACTCCGTCGTGCGGTTTTCGTAGGCCGGCAGCTCGCAACCCCTCGGTCTTCGTAGCCCGGCAGCTTCAGATGCCGGGTGGCCGAAGGCCATGTCTGTTGCGGCGCTCGTGGCGTATGTCCATGAGCGCCGTTCGTGTCTGCAGCCAGGATCCGCACTACAATCCACATCCGACAGTGGGCCGTCACCCCGGCGAAGGCCGGGGTCCAGAGGCGCACTTTCGCGTCACCCCGGCGAAGGCCGGGGTCCAGAATGGTGGTTGTTACTGGATTCCGGCTTCCGCCGGAATGACGACTTCGTTGTGTAGTTTTCGTAGCCCGGCAGCTTCAGCTGCCGCGTGGCCGAAGGCCATGTCTACCGGGTGCCCGCAGGCCATCGTCGGTTGTCTCGGTCCGTGATGGGCAATCAGGAGGAACGCCGTGGATTCCGATTCCAACAACCCGCACGGCGACATGCCGGCAGACGAGTTCCGCAAGCACGGCCACGCGATGGTCGAGTGGATTGCCCGCTTCATGGAGAACCCCGAGCGGTTCCCCGTGCTGGCGCGGGTCGCGCCGGGCGACATCCGGAACGCGTTGCCTGATGAGGCACCCGAGTTGGGCGAGTCCTTCGATGCGATCATGGCCGACTTCGACCGTGTCCTGATGCCCGGCATGACGCACTGGAGCCACCCGGGCTTCATGGCCTACTTCTCCATTACCGCCAGCGCGCCTGGAGTGTTGGCGGATTTCCTGGCCTCCGCGCTGAATCAGCAGGCAATGCTGTGGCGCACGTCGCCGTCAGCCACGGAACTCGAAGAGGTGGTGATGGGCTGGCTGCGCCGGCTAGTCGGCCTGCCGGAAACCTTCGAAGGTGTCATCTACGACACGGCATCGATGTCCAGCCTCCATGCCATCGCCGCCGCGCGCGAGGCCGCGGTTCCGCACGTGCGACAACTCGGGCTCGCGGGGCGCGCCGATGTGCCCCGCCTGCGCGTCTACTGCTCCGACCAGGCCCACTCGTCCATCGACAAGGGCGTGATCCTCGCCGGCCTGGGCCATCAGGCGCTGCGCCGGATTGTGTCGGACGGGGACTTCCGGATGCAGCCCGACGCGCTGCGTGTCGCGATCGGCGAGGACCGCGCGGCGGGTATTCTGCCGATCGCCGTTGTCGCGACCGTCGGCACCACGTCCACCACGAGCGTGGACCCGGTGGCGGCTATTGCCGGCATCTGCGAATCCGAGCGATTGTGGCTGCACGTCGATGCCGCCTACGCCGGCGTGGCGGCCATGCTGCCCGAGCATGCGCACATCCTTGCCGGCGCCGATCGCGCGGACTCGCTCGTCGTCAATCCGCACAAGTGGCTCTTCACGCCGTTCGACCTCAGCGCGTTCTTCTGCCGCCGGATGGACGTCGTCCGTCAGGCCTTCACGCTGACGCCCGAGTACCTGAAGACGCCTGACGCCACGCGCAACCTGATGGACACCGGCGTGCAACTCGGACGGAGATTCCGGTCGCTGAAGCTCTGGATGATCCTGCGGTACTTCGGAGCCGAAGGCGTGCGTGGCCGGCTGCGCTACCACATCGCGATGGCGCAGGAGCTTGCCGGCTGGGTTGACGCGCACCCGGATTTCGAACGCCTCGCGCCGGCGCCGTTCAGCGTCGTCTGCGTCCGTGCGAAGCCGCACCATCGCGCGTGGACGGAGCCCGAGCTCTCGACCCTGAATCAGGCGATCATGAAGCGCGTGAACGACTCCGGCGAGATCTTCATCTCGCACACGGTGCTCAACGGTCGGTTCACGCTGCGGGTCGCCATCGGCAACATCCAGACAACCGAGCGCCACGTCGCGCGGGCCTGGGAACTCATCCGCCAGGCGCTCGGGACGGAGATGCCACAGGCTTCGCGGCGTACGCAGGACTGAAGTCCTGCGCCACGTACTGAGATCCCTGACCACGCACAGCTCTTCCTTTCGACGGTCGGAGTTGCAGTCCCACATTCCGTACGTGGGGCAGACGTCAGTCCTGCCACTCACCCGGCGAAGGGAACTCGTCGACAGAACCACCGGCACGCCACGGGCACGATCCGCTGTCACGACTTTCGTGTTGTCATAAATCCTGGAATAATGACGGCATGGTTACACCACCGCCCGTCTACGCCAGGCTGCTGAAACTGCCGCCGCGCAGTTTCTTCCTGTTTGGCATGCGGGGCGTCGGGAAGAGCACCTGGGCGAAGCAGGTCCTCCCGGATGCCACGCGTTTCGACCTGCTGGACGAAGGCCTCTACCAGTCCTACCTTCGCGACCCTGGCCTGTTCGGGCGCGAGCTGGCGCGGGTCCAGGCCGGTCACTGGGTGGTGCTGGACGACGTGCAGCGGCTTCCCAATCTCCTCAACGACGTGCGTCGCTTCATGGAAGAGCGCCGGCTTCGATTCGCGCTGCTCGGCTCGAGCGCCCGGAAGTTGAAACACGCGGGTGTGAACCTGCTGGCAGGGCGGGCGCTGTCGCGCGTCATGCTGCCGCTGTTGCCGGGCGAGTTGGGTGCGGATTTCGATCTCGACAGAGTTCTGGCGGCCGGCAGCGTGGCCGTTATTGTGCAATCCGAGGCGCCGGACGAGAGCCTGCGCGCCTACGTCCAGATGTACCTGAAAAACGAAATTCAGGCCGAGGCATTGGTGCGAAATCTGCCTGGCTTCGCCCGGTTCCTGCCGATCGCCGCGCTGTTCCACGGCCAGGTGCTCAACACCGCAGGCCTGGCGCGCGACGCGGGCGTGGCGCGGACCACCGTGGCGGGCTACCTGGACATTCTTGCCGATACGCAGCTCGCGTGGCTGCTTCCGGGGCTCGAGGCTCGACTCCGAGTGAAGGAGCGCCAGCACCCGAAACTCTACTGGGTGGATCCCGGCGTGGCTCGCGCTGCGAGGGGCGACTTCCACCCGCCCTCAGCGGTCGAACGCGGGCCGCTCCTCGAAGGCTGGATCGCGACGCTGCTGCGGGCCTACGGCGATCCCACGACCGGCCTGGGCCACCGATACGACAGCCTCGCGTACTGGGCGCCGTCGAGCAACAGCGTCGAGGTGGATTTCATCGTGCAGCGCGGACGCCGCCTGATCGCGATCGAGGTGAAGGCCAAGCCCACGCTGTCCTCGCGCGACTTCGCGGGGCTGAAAGCCATCGGCGAACTCGACCGCGTGGGGCGGCGTATCCTGGTCTTCCTCGGCAAGAGACCCTTCCGCACGGAAGAAGGCATCGACGCCCTCCCGGTCGCGCATTTCGTTGAGGAACTCGAGGCCGGGAAGATCTGAACACCCTGAGCCTACAACACCACCGGCACGCGGCAGGCGCGCGAGGCTCCGACGGGCGTGATGTCGAGAGCACAGGCCAGAACGAGCACGCCCGCCTTGGCCGCTCTTCGCAGGGCCACGCCGAACGCCGGATCGACAGCGTCCTCCGGCGCAACCGACACGACATCGCCTCGTTGCGCCACGAAGACGATGGCGCAGGGTTGACCGCCGCGGGACAGCGCCGCCAGTTCGTCGCAGTGTCTCGCCCCGCGCGCGGTGACCGCATCAGGAAACCGCGCCGCGCCGTTCGTCGCGAGCGTCACCGATTTCACCTCCACGAACATCGAGCCCAGCTGGAAGTCGAACCGCGATCGGCCATGGGCCACCTCGGCCCGAATCGAGCCGGCTTCGAGTTCGGGGAAGAGGCCGCGCCCGACGAGCGACGGGAACACGTGGTTCGCGTAGATGGTGTTGGTGCCGATCCACGTGCCGCCCTGCTTCGACGCGACCAGCGTATAGCGCAGCGAGCGCGGCGGCGGGTACAGGCCATCGACAAGGACCGCGCATGACGGCGCAATCACGCCTGTGAGGCGGCCGGGGTTCGGCAGGTGCGCCTCAACCACGGCGCCTCCGCGCAGGCGCACCACGACTGCGAACCGGTGCGGGCGCTCGATGAACGTCGCGCGCAGAGGTATGGCGCGCCGCCTCGCGAGGCGGGGTGCATCGATAAGCGTCCACGAGAGCATGAAGACCTTGTATCACAGGGCGCCGCGTACAGGGCCGCCGGCAAACCTGGTACGCCGGGTCTTCCGACCCGGCGTTTGCGATATGCTGCTCACCACCATGAACTCAATACACCGCGTCGCCTGGTGTGTGGC
>Ga0315286_10003146_pt1 | contig 15471 bp, 15 predicted proteins | sample YL17G10_0_MG_FD_205038 | JGI IMG/M metagenome (GOLD analysis project Ga0315286, IMG submission 205038) | Sediment microbial communities from Yellowstone Lake, YNP, Wyoming, USA - YL17G10_0 | ecosystem: Environmental > Aquatic > Freshwater > Lake > Sediment | place: USA: Wyoming | collected...
CCCTCGGACTCAATTGAGCGAGCCAGACCGGATCCGGGTGAATCCAGATCTTCTTCAGATGAGGCATCTGCTCCAGGAGCGACCCGAGACGGATGCGATGCATCTCCTCCTGGGCCCGATTGCCTTCATCCAACCGCAGGGCCTCGGTGTACCACAGCAGCGCACCCGCCAGATCGCCCTCGCGGGCCAGGCGCGTGCCATTGACCACATTCAGCCGGACCAGCCGTTCCTGGCTTTCAGTGGCCTTGCGTTCAGAGCGCTGCCAGAGGGACGTGATTCCCACGAGAGCCACCAGACCCAGAGCCAACAAACCGGCCGTCAGAGCCGCAACCAGGGGCTTGCGCCGCACCCATTTGACCAGGAGCTCCCAAGTGGTGGCCGGCCGAGCCCGGATCGGTTCCAGTCGCAACCAATGCTCCAAATCCTCGGCGAGTGCCTCTGCCGAAGCGTACCGGCGCGCCGGATCCCTCTCGAGGCATTTCAGGCAGATGGTCTCGAGATCAGGATCCAGGCCCGGCACCAGGACGTGAGGCTTGACGGGATCTTCCTCCAGCACCTTGTGCAGCACCTGCGCGATGCTGTCTCCGGAGAAGGTGGGGCGTTCCGTGATGAGGTGGTAGAGAATCGCGCCCAGACTATAAATATCCGCCGCGGTGGTCAGGCGCTTGAGGTCTCCTGCCGCCTGCTCGGGCGCCATGTAACCCGGCGTGCCGAGTATCGTTCCGCTCAACGTGAGGTCACTTCCAGACTGGATGCGGACGGCGAGCCCGAAATCGGTGATCTGAGGCGCCCCGTTGCGATCGATCAGAATATTGGCGGGTTTCAGGTCCCGGTGGAGGATCCCGCGCTGATGCGCGTAATGGACGGCCCGGGCGATGGAAACGGTTAAGGCCGCCGCTGCCCGCGGGTCCCGCCGGAAATCGGGGATCAGCCTGGAAAGGCTGAAGCCCTCCACCAGCTTCATGCTGAAATAGTGGTGCCCCTGGTACTCGCCGACTTCGTGGATCGGGACAATGTTCGGATGCTCCAGACCTGCGGCCGCCTCGGCCTCCGTCCGGAAGCGTTTGATCTCCGTCTCACTGGCGAACTCCCCTGCCAGGATCATCTTGAGGGCGACCTCGCGGCCCAGACTGACCTGGCGGGCTTTGTAGACCACGCCCATGCCACCCCGTCCGAGTTCCTGAAGGATCTCATAATCGTGAATGCGTCGGAACGACCGCCCGGTCTCCGGTGACGCCGGGCAGGAATACCCGCCGGAGTCAAGGACGGTCGGGGTGGCCGTGACATCAGGTTGAGCCTCGGAGCGGCGGGGCGGCTCCACGCTCAGGGATCGTCCACCGCCGGGATCTGATCCGGCGGTCGGTGGGGCCTGAGCCAGCGGGGCTTGGCCGGCGCACACCCGGCAAATCCCTGTGACCGGATCGACGTCGTTAGGCGAGCCACAGCGGGAGCATTTCCTCGATTGGAGCATAGGTTGAGACAGCTTTGGGAACCAGTGTGGAGCTTGTACGCCAAGTCGGGAAAAGCAACTCGAATTAAGTCCGAGTCCCAAGCGGGAGCCGGTGTCGGCCCGAGCTGGACGCCGCCGACACCCGGAGGTATAGTCGTCAACAGCACACAGCGGCGCAAGGCGTCTGCCGCACAAAACAGATGGAGTAACGAAGGTATGGAGAACGCAGAACAGGTCTCGGTATACTGGGTATGGGGAACCGACCATGTCGTTTACGGTGCCGTGGAGTCGTCCGTCCTGGTGGAGTGGGTCAAAGCAGGACGCCTCGCGGCGGATCACTGGGTGTTTTCCGAGCCCGGCAACCAATGGCGGAAAGCGGCCGAGTTGCCGGAGTTGGCGACGTTCTTCCGTTCCGCCCCGGCGGCCAGCCTCATGGGGACCGCAGCGGGCGGGCGCGGCGAAGGCATCGCCGGTTCGAAACCGGAGGTTCTCCGCCGGATCCGGATCTTCAGAGGTATGGATGTTCGGCAGATCGAGTCCTGTCTCCGCTACATGGAGGTGGTACGTTACCCCCAGTTCAGCCAGATCGTTCGCAAAGGTGAGCGCGGCGATGCCATGTACGTGGTGCTGGAGGGAGAACTGCGGGCGCTGACGATGGTGGATGGCAAGGAGTCGACCCTCGCCACCATCGCCGCCGGTGAGTCCTTTGGCGAGATCTCCTTGCTGGATCAGGGTCCTCGCTCCTCGGACGTGGTGGCGAACCAAGATAGCGTCTTGCTCAGAATCCGCGCAGCCTCCTTCGAGTTGTTGCTTCGCGAAGCCCCGGCCTTGGCGGTACCCTTCCTCCTGGCGTTGAGCCGCTCGGCCGTCGCGCGGGTCAGGGGCCTCACCAAGCGTCACGAGGACTCCGTGCATTTCATCCGAACGACCCACGGAGCGAGTTGAGCAGGTTCGGAAGCGCTTCATCGTTCGTCCGAGAGAGCCGCTCCCCCTGTGGGTGGCGGAAGTCCTGTAATCTTTCGAAAATGTCCAATGTTGGATTGAAGGCAGCGAGGGGAAGCGCCTGGCCGAGGCCACGAGCGATTTGCCCGAGCCCTCCTCGGATCGAGACGCTCTTGAAGAACGGGGCGAGCGTGGATGCCAAGGCGCGCATCCTGGAAACCTCGGAAGGAGAAATGGCAGTGCTGGCCGCGGTCCCGGCGAAGCAAGCGAGCAGTCGGAGTTCCCTGCGGCAACGCTCACTCGGCGTGCCAGTGAGTTCTCACAAAGGCAGCGAACCCGGCCTCGGTGCGCAAATACGTCTCGGGCACGACCACATAGAGGCCCTCGCGTGGCAGGCGGGGCAGCACCGTGGGCAGTTCCTCGAACCGGTGGTCGGCGAAGATCAGCAGACGCGACCGCTCCAGGATTTTCCGGAACACGGGCACGAGCTCGGCGAGTGGCGGGCCGTTGGCTTCAATCGTCATCTGCAACCCGCCCAGACCCGGCACCTGCAGCACCTGCTCGTAGTGCTTGTATCCCGTCGAGTGCAGATGAAAGAGAACATGCGGGCCGAGGTGTCGCACAGCTTGCGCGCTCAGCTTCATGAAGGTGTCGCGGTAGATGGCCGGATGGCACAGGCCCAGCGCGTCTTCCTGGATGGCAATGGTGGGCCCCGGCGCCCAGTAGCCGAAGATGTGGCCGTAGCCGCCCAGCTTGGGTTTCACGAGCGAGGAATGGAGGTCCAGCGCCCGCAGAAGCAGTTGTTGAATCCGCCCGGCGGCCTGGTCCACCACCGCGGGGGCGTCGTAGAGGTCGCAGAGGAAATTGGTCAGGCCGCGCAACGCCGCCAGCACGTCCGACGCGCCGCGGAGGATGGTCGGGCTGATCCAGCAATCGCGCGGCGGGTCGGCGGCGAGAAGTTCGGTTTGCCGGCGCAGGCAGGTGAACCACTTGTCCTGCGCCGGAAGCGGGGCGGCGGCCAGCGCGTCGAGGCTGTCCAGGATGGGGTCGGGCGCCAGCGAACCAGTCGAGTACCGCACGGGGCACCCGCACCAGGCCTCCAACCAGGGGATGGCCCGCCACGGCGCTGCGAACGGCATCCAGTCGTCGCTGTTCACCGGGCGCGCGGCGAAGGCGAATTCGTAGTCGGTCATCACCTGGTCCGGTTGGACGTCTTCCGGCTCGACGTGTTCGCGGGGAAACGGGCGGCGCAGGTATTTCACCGGCAGGTAAACGTCCGTGTTGATCACGCCCACCGGCGGGCGGCCATCCGGTTTCTTCTCCCAGAAGACGCGTCGGAAACGGTCGATGCTCTCGGCGAGTTGGGTGTCGGTTTTCATGGGGAAACGGCGCCTGGGCCCGGATTTGGCCGGGGTGCATCCAGCGGCGTGACGGGGTCAATGCCAAACCAGCACAAGGCGGCGACGAAATACCCGCCAGCAATGACCTGGATGACCACCGACCAGTCGTTGGCCGCCGCCTCGAGGAGGTAGGGAATCGTCCAGGGGGCGAGCAAGCCACCGAGGCAACCCCAGGTGTTCATGAGGCCGGAGAGCGTGCCTGCGAAGCGCCCGCCCAGGTCCATGCAACCCGCCCACGAGCCGGGCATCGCCATGTCGTTGCCGAAGCACGAGAAACCCATGGCGGCCATCGCCAGCGCCGGATGCCGGAGGCGGACGGACAACAACAACATGGCGCAGGCCAGCGCGCAGCCCGCCATCCCCAACCCGCGCCGCACCCGGGCCACGTCCCCGAAACGGTGGACCAGGCGAGGCGTCATCCAGCCCGTGAGCCAGCAACTCACGCCGGCCAGGAAGAGCGGAGGCGCGGCCAGCAGGGCGGCCACGTAACGCTCGGCTTCTTCCAAGCCGAACTGTTCCCGGACGTAAGTCGGCAGCCACGTGATGTAGAACCAGAACCCGTAGCTCAGGCAGGCGTACTGCAGGCAGAGCAACCAGACCGATCGGCTTCGCACAAGCCGGCCCCACGGCACGCCAGCTTGCGAGCGGTGGACTGAGGCCGCCGTGTCGTCGGCCAGCAACTCCCGCTCGCCCGCGTTCACTCCTGGGTGCTCAGACGGACGGTCACGAAACCACCGATGAAATAAGAGCGCCCAGACGAACCCCAGGGAACCGAACACGAAGAAGCTCTGCCGCCAGGTGGCCACCTCGAGCACTGCCACCACCACCAGGGGCGTGAACGCGCCGCTCCAGCGCGCCGCCACCCACATCAGGCTCTGCACCCGCGTGCGGTCCGCGCCCTTGAACCAAGTGCTAAACGCCTTGGTAAGATTCGGGAAGCACCCCGCGACTCCCGCGCCGAACCCGAACCGCATGGTCACCAATGACGCCAACCCGCCCGCCCAGCCGGTGGCCACGGTGAAGGACGACCACCAGGTCACCACCCACGTCAGCACCCGGCGTGGCCCCACGCGATCGCCCAGCCAGCCGCACGGAATCTCGAACAAACCATAAGCAACGCCAAACGCGGTCATCGCCAGGCCCATTTGTTTCTTCGTCAAACCGAGTTCGTCGCTGATCAACGCCTGAGACTGCGAAATGCAGACCCGGTCCAGATAGTGAATGGCCGCCAGCGTCAGCGCGAACACCAACAGCACGTGGCGGGCGCGCGAGGGCCGAGCTTCTGGTTCACTGGCCATGGTGATTATTCGGCGATGATGGCCTGGCTGAACCGGACGCCCCACGCCGCGCGTTGGTCGGGAGCCGGCACGGGTTCGAGCAGCGGAAGCGGTTCGGATGTCCATCCCTGCCAGGCGAGAAGCAGTTCCTTGGCTGACCTGGTCAATACTCCTCCAATCGTTTCTCGGGTTGGATCCGCGTCCACAACATCAGGGCCAGGAGGTTCAAGACCGCGCCAACCACGAAAAACGGCGTGGTCGAGCCAAACCACAACTTCAGGTAAGGGAAGGCCAGGGCGGTCACGAAGGAGCCCAGGTTCCGCGCCATGTTCATCGTCCCCGAAACCGCACCGGAACTCTGCCGCCCGATGTCCACACACAACGACCAGATGGAGATGACCGAGGCGAGAACGATCCGGGGTCCTTGGCGATCGGCCCAGATGCCGGACGGCGTCTGGAACAGGGCATAGCCGAGCGCGAACGCCGACAGCACCCAGCCGAACTGGGTCTCCGTCAATCGCAGGTCGGTGGTGATCGGCGCCCGAGCCACCGAGATGCACACCCGGTCCATGAGCACCAGCAGGGCCGTGGTGAATCTGCCGAGGACGACGAAGTATCGCCCGGGGACTCGATGCCTTGACGAGGTCATGAATCGCATGCGCCGCCGGCTCAGGTCACAGCCGGTAGATCTCCTTTTGCACCAGCGCCAGCAGGTCCATCGCCTTCTCCTCTTCCATCAACTTGCGGTACTTCCTACGGTCGAGACCCTCGACCAGTTTCCAGATGGCCCCGGTGAGAGCGATGTGCCGAGTGAAGAACTCGACGCGGTCAAAATTCCGCGGCGAGGCCTCCGGGGTGAAGAATTTGTCGTAGCCGTATTCCCGGGCATAGAAGAGAAACTCGACGTAATGCAGGAAATTGCGCGAGCCGCCGGCCAGGTCCCAATCGAATTTCCAGTCATTGTCATTCGTGTGCAGGTAGAACGGCACGCCGCTCTCCGCGCACAGGGCGATGGATTGCGCGGGATTCTCCTGGGCGAGCAACGCGTGGCCGCAATCGAGCGTCACGCCGGTGGCCGGAAGCGCGACTTGTTTGAGGAGCAAGAGCACTTTCGCGCTGATGCGGTTCGTGCTGAAAAAGGTCAAAACCTGAATGCCCTGCCGGGCCCGATCGCTCAGGCCAAAGTCAACAACTTCGATGCGCTCGACTTCCTCGTCGGCAATGACGATCCCGGCGCCGCGGATCAGGCGCGTTGCCTCGCGCCGGGCCTCGGTTTGTTGTCGGCGGGTGATCATGGTTTGAAAATCAGGGCTTGGGCGCCTTTCAGCGTCAGGGTCTTCGTGGTCGAGAACATGGCAAGGAGTGATGCCGTTGGAGGTCAAGCCGGTGCTGGGCGTGATTCAAGAGGTCATGGTTTTCATCGTATGCTGTTGGTCGCCTGGTTGAAATCGTAAAGAAACACCCCGTACCCTTGTCCGGCTTCGTCACCGGCCTTGCCAATCTGGAACAGCAGGTAGCGTCCGTCATCGCTGACGACGCCCTGTGAGGCCTTCCAGCCCTTGAATCGCGTGAAATAGGTCAGACGCTCCAGCCGCCCCGAACCATCGAGCGCCAGCCTGTAGAGATCAATGAGCGGCCACGCGTTGTTTACGCTCGACCCATGCTCGACCGTCGTGAACCGGCCATCCGGGAAAATGCCCTCCGGCTCGTCGTACGCCTCCGGCGAATGCGTGAGGTTCTTGAGCTCGCCGCTCGCCAGGTCGAAAGAGAAGGTGTCGGTGTTGTTCGAGTGGTCGAGCTGGTAGGCGCAGACGGTGATCCGTTGTTCCTCCGGCGGGATAAAGTTCTGCGTCTCGATCATGGCCACCGGCTGGGGGAAGGCTGAGATGTCCAGCACTCTCCGTCGGTTCACCAGCTTTGGCACGCCCTCGGTGTAAACGATGTCTCCAACGGAAATCTGATCCTGCGCTCCATGGGTCCACGCGATACGAAGCGCCCGGCGCGAGACTGCAGGGCCCTCGTCACATTCAACACCGAGGGGCACAGGGGGTTTCGTGAGATCCTTGTCGAGCACCTGGAGTTGGCCCAGGTCATGCCGCGCCCGGTGGCGGTCGGTCTTGTCGGTTCGGTCAAAGGTCGCGGACGGCCCGACGAGCAGCAGGTCGCCGTTGCTGAGATACAATGCCCGCGTGAAGCCGTGGTGCAGGAAATGATCGCTCAGCGGGTAGATGCGCCCCGTGGTCAGTTCGTATTCATGGACATCGCCGAATACCTTGCTGAGAAAGACGAAACGCTTTCCGTCATGCCGCCAGTCGGGTCGTTCGCCGAGCCAGGTCAGCCGCCGGATATGAGGTGGCAGATGGTCGCCGGGATTGCCGGACCTTACCGCTTCCGTGTCTGGCGCTGCGGTGGAAACCAAGTGGATCAGGCCTAGGCAGAGAACGAGGTGTCGGGAGTGCATGGCTGGTCTGGGGCGGCGGAGTGTCATAGGCGCTTGTGACGCTCGGCGGCAGTCGTGTGCGCCGACTCGGTCGCGCGATTCAGGGAGCCGGGTGGCGCATGAGGTTTTGTCTGAGATGACGGTGGAGGTTTTCGATGATGAAGTCGGCGGCATTGGTGGAGGCCGGCTTTACGCGTTCGAAGCCGCTGGCCCAGATGAATTGATGGGAATCCCCCGCGATGCCGGTCTGCTGGCCGACGATGCCCGGCGTGGGTCGCCCCACGATGATCGGGATGCGCTGCTCCAGGCCCAGTTCGTAAAGCAGGCGACCCGCGACCTGGGCGCGTTTGAAGGTGTTTCCGTGGTCCATGACCAGACCGAGGGCTTCAAACTCCGGGCTGGTGAGGAGAAGCGCCACGGCGAAGGCGTCGTCCACGTCGCCGCCCAGGTCGCAGTCGAAAATGACTTTCTGCTTGGGAGCGGCGAGGGCGTTGAGGCTGAGGACTCCCAACGCGAGGAGGAGGATCAGTTGTTTGCAGGGTTTCATGGTTCGAGGGGAGGGTGCGGTTGGTGAGCGGGGGGCACAAGCGCTGTCCTGTCCGGCGGCTTGATCGAGCCCGGCTGCCGGCGGGGCGGCACGGTTTGGCCGTGGCAATCGGCACAGCTCACACGGTGGATGTTGTGCCGGCTGCCCGGGGACTTGAACGTGGTGTCCATCTGGGCCACGTCGAGGCCGCAATTGGAGAGGCGTGGGTGGCACTGGGCGCAGGAACTCCGCGCGTCCTGGGTGTGTTTCTGATGGCACGCAGCGCAACTGAGCCCTTCGTGAACGCCCGTGCAGGTGCGGTCATCGCCTGAACCCACCTGCTGGGTCGCGTCAGCGGCGTGGCATTGGGAACAGAGGGCGGACACCGGATCCCGGGGCACGTTCACCAGACGTTCTCCTTCCCGGATCACGGGCATCGGGAGGTTCTCGGCGGCGAACGAGACCTGCTCACGCCGATCGTAGAAGGCCAGCGAAACCCGCTTCTGCACCGGCGAGTTGGTCTGCAAAGCGTGGGGAACGCCTTCGCGGTGCACCTGGTGGCAGGCCAGGCAGGGGATGGAGGGATGGGAAGGATGGACCGCGGCGTCGGCGAGCGACCAGGGGCCTTCCTGGTCGAGTGGTTGGACCAGCCGGTCGATCCCGTTCGGGTAATACATCCCGTGACATTGCAGGCAGTGATCGGTGAGGTGGCGGCGCGCGTTGTGTTTCGGGTCGAGAAAGATCCGGCTGAAACTGGCGCCGTGCGGGCCGGATTTCCAGGCGGCGTGCTCGGCGGCGTGGCACTGGCCGCAGCGGTCATTGAGGCCACGGACAATGTCGGCGTGTTTCACCTGCAATCGCTCGGGGACCTGGCCGCGCACGTGGAGGATCAACTGGCGGACGTTGTTGAGGTGGAAGTCGAGGTCCGTGCTGAAAATGCTCCCGTGGCAGGATTTGCAGGCAACCTCGCGATGGGTGGAGCTGGTCCAGGCGTGGTAAGCCGGCTTCAGTTCGTGGCACTTGATGCAGGCTTCGCCGCCCGCCGCCGCGTAGTAAATGCTGCCCGCCGGGACGAGGAGCAGGATGGGAAGAATCAGGATCGCGAACGCCCAGAACCAGCGCGAACGGATCAGCCGGGAGCGGAGCAGACGCCGGATCATTTGAACCCGCCTCCTTTCCAGGTCTTGGTGATGAAGGCCGAGGCGTAGTAGGCCAGCGCCATGATGGTGAGCACGGGGTTGAATCCGCCGTTGGTGACATGAAGGCTGGCGTCGGCGACGAACACGTTCGGCACGTCGTGGAGTTGGCAATGCTGGTTGACTACGGAGGTCTTGGGATCGTTGCCCATGCGGCAGGTGCCGGCTTGGTGCTGGCCGGCGCTCAGGCTGTTGGCGGTCTTCTGGCGACGCAGGACGCGCGTGGCCCCGGCCTCCTTGAGCCACAGCTCCGCCTTGTCCGTGGCCAGTTGGCTCAGCTTCAGATTGTGCGGATGATCCGCGCCGGAGAGTCGGGCCACGGGGATGCCCCAGAAATCGCGCACCTTCGGGTCCACGTCGACGCGGGACTCGAACCGCGGAATCTCCTGGCTGGGCCCGATGACCACGATGCTGCGGCGATAGTATTGGCGTACGAAGTCCTTGAACGCCGGCCCCCAGCGCGGCACGTCTGCCGGACGCCAGCCCAGGAACTGGTAGGGCAACCGGATGAACTCGGTGGCGAGCATGCCGCCCCCCACCAGTCCGGGATTGCCGTGGTTGAAGTCGCACACGGCCACCTGGCCGCCCGGCCCGAGGTCGTCGTAGGTCTCCTGTTCGAACAGCCCGAGGCCGCCGTTGTAGGCGTGGCCCTGCAGGTTGCGCCCGACCCAGTCGAAGCGATTACCCAAGCCGGTGGGGAAAAGCTTGCTCTTGGAATTCAGGAGCAGGCGCGCCGATTCGATGGCGCCGCCGGCCACGACGATGAGATCGGCCGTCTGGACCTGGCGCCGGTTCTCGGCATCGAAGTAATCCACGCCACGACCCTGGCCCCGGCTGTCGAGTTGGATTTCGCGCACCACACAGCCGGTGCGGAGCGCGCAAAGCTTGGTGGCCAGCGCCTGGGGGATGACGGTGTTGTGGGTGCCGGTCTTCGCATCGCATTCGCAGGCGAACCCACAGCACCATCGGCAGCGCATGCAGGGGGGCCGTCCGTTGTAAGGGATGGTGTTGCGAAGCATCGGAAAGTAGAACGGATGCCAGCCGAGCCGCTGGGCGGCCGGCTTCATGATCTGCGTCTCCCGATCATCCGGCAGCGACGGCATGGGCAGCGGACGGCGCCGGGGCGCCTTGAACGGATCGGTCGAAACATCGCCCGCCACGCCGAGTTCATACTCGGCTTGGTCATAAAAGGGCTCGAGCTCGTCGTAGGTGATGGGCCAGTCGTCCAGCGTGCTGCCCTCCGGCACGCCGTAGAGGGACTTCATGCGAAAATCCTGTTCCATGAAGCGCCAGGCCATCGCGCCGTAGCTCACGGTGCCGCCGCCCACGCACGCCGCGTTGTTCTGGTAGGGCCACTGGTCCGGATACACCACCTGCTCGGCACCCTGCGGATTCACCACCACGCGCGGGTTCTTCGCCACGTCCGGGCCGTAGGCTGGTCCCAGGACGATCGTGCGCTGATTGTGAAGATCGTCCTTGCGCTCCTCCGCGGGGGAATGCCAGCGGCCGCGTTCGAGCAGGACCACGCTCAGTCCGGCCTGGGCGAGCTGTTTGGCGACGATGCCGCCGCCGGCGCCGGAACCGATGACCACCGCGTTGACGTGAGCGTGACTCATGGCTGGGTCCTCCGTGGGCTTTCCGGGCGCCGGCTGCGCACCGGCGGTTGCGGCAAGCCCAGCATCCGCCAACTGACAGCGTCGCGATTGCCGCCATGCCGCGGTCCCCCAAAGAAGCCCTGCATGACGTGGTCGAGAAACCGGTCAAAGAACTCCCGAGGCGTGACCGCCTTCCAGGTTTCCGCCGGCAGGTCGCTCTTCTCCCAGCGCGTGACCAAAGCGACGCGCTGGTCCGCCGCCAGTTCGATCAGGGGCTTCTGGAACAACTGCCGGCTGGAGCTGGCAAGCGCGGCCAATCCCTGGCGATACAGCGATTGCGAGCCCCGGTGGTAACCGACCAGCTTGCGATCAATGAACTGCACGACTCCGGCCGCCGCCGCCCCCGGATCCTGATCCGGTGGAATGATCACGTCGCACAGCACGGCCAGCATGCGCGCTTCGTCGAGGGTGAGGAACCGCCAATACAACTCCTCAAAACCCGCGTAGAGCAGGCTCGGCGCGGAAGCGGCGGCCAGCAGCGAGGCGGCCAGGAAACGGCGGCGGTTGAGGTGTGCCCGGGCCGCTTTCAGCGCCAGGGTTTGCTTGGTGGGAGCCATAGGGTGTTGCTTCTCCAAATCGGTTTCACTCGCCAGGAGTCGAGGGCGGCGCAGCCCCCTCGCTTTGGGACGTTTCGGCCAGGGGCGACACGGCCTGGCCAAGGCGTCGCAGGAAGGTGTTCAACACGGCGTCTTCGTCGGGCGGGTCAAGGTCGGTGCCCATGCGCACGATCACCATGTCCCATTCGGGGATGACGAGACAAAGGTTGTGATGTAAGCCCGAGGCGTAATACGTTCCTGCCGTCGCGTCCGGCCAAGCCCGGCCACCCGCAACCCGATCGGATCGAACACGCGTTCGCGGAGCAGTTCCAGCAAGTCGCGTTTCGCCGCGCAGGTGAGCACGCGGCCCAACATCATCTGCGCCTCGTCCCAGTAGGCGAACTGCGTGCCCGGCGCAAACAGCGGCGAGCCCGGCACGAAGGGCGTGGCCGACCAATCGTCGCTGTTCTCGCCCCAGCGGCTCCGCCCCGGCGCGCTGTAGCCGCTGGTCATTGTGGTGAAGTGGCGCAGCGTGACGTCCGGATAGAGCTCGCGGAGTGTTGGCTCGAGCTCGGCGGCTTTCGTCTCGAGCGACACCGCGCCATCAGCGATGAGCAACCCCAGGCCAGTACTGGTGAACGATTTGGTGGCGGGCCAGTCGCGAAGGTGCGGGGCGTAACGATGCAACCCGTCCGGCAACGCGGGCAGGGGAATGAGCGGGTTGGGCGCGGGAGGCCGGTTGGTCGCGCTCAGGTCGCGAAACGTGCCGTCGAAATCGGCATAACCCAGTAGCGTCTCCGGGCTGTCCACGCCGGCCTTGAGGAAGTACGTGCCGTCGCCCGCGAAGCGCAGATAGCGCTCGCCCACGTATTCGAGATGACCACGCGCCCGGAAATCGGGCGCCTGCTTGTCGGTCGCGCCAATCACGAAGCTCCCGGACTGCCCATCCACCGGCGCCCAAGCTTCGCCGACATCAGCGGCGTCCGCGATAGCCACGTCCTTGCCCGCGCGCAACGACACGCGCCACCGCCATCCGCCCGGATGGTTTGGCGAGAAATGCACCCGCCAGCGATGGCCGGCCGTGGCGGAGGTTTCAGCCGCGTTGCCATCCGCGGCGAGGAATCCGGGCACGAGTCGCGTTTCGCCGCTGGCCGCGTGGGCGAACGTGACGTCGAGCCGGTAATCGCGGAAGGGATTGGGCGTGGCGGTCTCACTGGTGTCGGGGCCTTCAAACGTGAGCGTGACGCGGTGCCACTGCTTGAGTTCGCCGGTGGCCGTCGCCGCGCCGCCGGTTGTGTCGGCAGCGATGGCGCGCCGCGCGCCAGGTTCAACGCCGCACAGCAGGCAGATGACCGCGAGCGCCCGTGCGTGCCCTGCCCCCAAGAGACGGAAAGCTCTCACGGTTGCGAGAAAAGCCGTGGCCAGTGGCGCGAGGACTCTGCGCGGGTTCAAAGTCATGGAGAATACGTTACGTTACTGGCCCGACGGCGGGCGTGCTGGGCAAAATCGGTTTGGTGAGACCGGAAAGGATTCGCGCCGGATGGGGAAATGTCGGGACTCGATCGACGGGCGTCTGGGATGCACAAAGGGTTCTGTGGTCTGGGTTCACATTTGCGACGGGGTGGTACATCGATCATTTTTCAACGGCCGTCCAGTCGATATCGCACCATCAAGGCCGGGCCTGGGTAGATGACCTCAATGCCGTGATGCTCCGTGTCGGACAGGAGTTCGATGCGGTTGAGCCCGCGCTTCAGAGTCCTCGGATCAACGGGCAGGTGGCTGTAGACCAGTTCGTGGCGCTCACCGTCGGCCACGGGGTAATGCACGCCGTTGAGCCTGAAATACTCCTTTACGGTGCCTGGCCCGCCAGTCCAGGTGACAACGTGCAACTCGGCCGCTTCGATGCGCACGGGATCGAGGTCGAGGTCCGCCGTGCAGGTCTTCTTCTGGCTGGCACGCGACCAGAAGTGGTCCGGCAGATCGTGCGGTGAGAAGAGCGTTACCTCGGCTTCGGGCCTGGGATCGATGGCTAGGCCGGAGGTGGCGGCGGTCAGGAAGACGAGGTTCGTGTCCGCCTTGAACCGGACGGCCGCCCGCACCGCGACTTCCCTCTGGGCGGGCAGCATCAAGGTATCCCAGCGGAGGGCAAACGGGGACTCGACAACGGTGCCCAGCGTGGCCACGGGCAGGCGGTTCTTGGTGAACCCATGCCAGTCGAGGCGCTTGAGATTGCCGTTCTCGTCGTAGCCGTAATACCAGCCCTGGAAATTCACACTGGCGATGGGCGAAGCCGCACCCGTCAGGCAATCGAGCTTGAGCGTGAAGCCCTCCTGGTCAGCGAGCGGTTCGGCGCTCACGGTCGCGGTGAAACCGGCGAAGCCGAGTTTCACCAGGCCGGTGTGCTGGTTGGTCAGCGCGACGCGCACGGCGGCGTTGTCCACGAGCATGTGGCCCCAGAACGTCGTGCCTTGGTCGAGCGCGAACTGGAACGCGTCGTAACCGTTCACGAGGTCGGTGATCTTGAGCTGCACGGCCGGATAGAAGTAAGTGCAGTGGCCGTCCTCGGTGCCGACGCGCGGGAGAGGATAGGTGCTTCGGCCATTGATCGTGACGCGTTTGTTGGCCGTGCCGGGGTGTCCACCCCAGGCCTCGAAGTAGAACTCCGCCGCGGTGACCTGAAACAAATCCTCCTCGGCCTTGATCAACATCATGCCGTTCTCGCGTGGCTCGACGCGCCGTCCGAACGCCGGGTGCAGGCTGATTTCGGGAGCGTTGACGCGGAGTCGCTTCTCGTAGGCGGGATTACCGTTGGTCAGGCCGCGTTCATACCAATGGTAACGCCAGAACTGGCCTTGCTTCTGTTGATCCGGCGGAGCTTCCCAGGCCGCGGCGACGGCGGCAACCATCGTCCCGCCCAGGAGCGCGAACGTGAGGATGCCTCCGAAGCGGGCGTCGCGCGCTGAACCCTTGAGCCGACCGCACAGAATTCCCAAGGAATTCAGAGCGTTCCTGGATGAAAGCGAATCCCTTCCTGAAAGCTTTGGATTCCTTGGAAGATTCCTGGTGAGGAGGTGGGTAACGACAGAAGCGTGTTTCATGGTTTGGTCGAAAGGGTTTGGTGAATCGTAGCTGCGATCCGCCGATGCGCCGCAGCGTCCTTGGCCGGGTCTTCCAGAAACCCGAGGACGAATTCCTGTCCCGCGCCGCGAAAGTGCGCCGTGGTGTTTGACCCGCGGCCCAGGCCGAAGACGATCATGCCGTTCGTTGCGGTGATCGCGCCGCCGTTCTCCGCGCCGAGATACCACAGCGTGTCCGGCAACTCGTCCAATTCCTGTTGCGCGATGAACAGGACGCGCGGGCTGGTCTCGTCGCCGAAGTAGGCCCAGCGCCACCGGTCGAAGTGCTGGTGCTTGATGTCGGGTCGCTCGCGGTTCGGCCCGCCCTGGTCCGTCCCCCAGTAATGCGTGGCGGGTGACCAGCGTCCGCCCACTGTTCCTTCGTAAAGGAACCACCAGGTCGAGTTCGTGGGCGCCTGCTCCAGGCGCATTCGGGTCGTGCCTCCCGCGAAGGTCCAGGTCCATGCCCAGCGCCCCGACTTGCTCACCGTGCGGATGAGGTTCGACGCCACGAGCGTGCTGTCGCACTGGTCGAAGCCCGGATGGCCGGCGCCGGCGTCGGGATTGTCCTGGCCGAAAACCAGGTTGGGAATGCCGCGGTAGCCCGCGCCGGCGCTGTCAGGAAACTTGCTCAAAGGCTCCTTGTGAAACGAAATCCAGTCGCGCGCGTCCCGGTCAACGAGGCGGGAGAACCCGCCGCCCGCCCGGTCGTAGAACCAGGTGGCCTCGGGCGTGGTGACGCGGAAATGGGCGCGCCCTTCGTAGTCTACCTCAGCGACGGTCACCTTGGCGGGAAGCTGCGCCTCGGCCCCGGCCCGCGCGCCGGCAACTACGACGAGGAGCGGGAGCACGAAGGCGGGTTTCACCATGACAACGATTCCAGATAGCGCAGGCTTTGCGGGATCTGACGCACTGGGTCGGGCGATTCGTCCT
>Ga0315286_10003147_pt1 | contig 15470 bp, 13 predicted proteins | sample YL17G10_0_MG_FD_205038 | JGI IMG/M metagenome (GOLD analysis project Ga0315286, IMG submission 205038) | Sediment microbial communities from Yellowstone Lake, YNP, Wyoming, USA - YL17G10_0 | ecosystem: Environmental > Aquatic > Freshwater > Lake > Sediment | place: USA: Wyoming | collected...
GCGGCGAAAATGCCCCGCAGCCGCAAGGTGACGATGCCGATCACAAGACCCAGGAGCGCGGCGACCAGCGCCCCGATCAGCATCCCGATCCAGGGCGTCAGGCCGATGCGATCGGCCAGGATGGCCGAGGTGTAGCCGCCCAGACCCATGATGGCGCAAAAACCGAAGTTGACGATGCTGATGTAGCCGGCCGTAAAATCAAAGGCGATCGAAAGCGCCGCGATGAAGGCGGCGCTGATCAGCCAGCGGATCAGATACTCCTGGTTGAAGGGCGGGATCAGCGGCAGCAGGGCCAGCAGGATCAGGGCCGATGCCCCCAGGGGGGTCAGACAGAGCAGGTCGAGCAGCTTGTCCACCGGGTGGGTCGAAGGCGTTCTATTGTCCATGCATCCTCCCTTACTTGTCCAGGACCCCGCGCACTTCCGAGCCGAAAAGACCGCTGGGTTTGAACACCAAAATGACGATGATCAGCGCCGAGGGGACGACGAAATCCCAGCCGGAGCCGATGTACTCAACGGTCAGCACCTTGAGCAGGGACACGATGAAGGCCCCCACCACGGCCCCCAGCACGTTGCCCAGACCGGCGATGATCACCACGAACCAGGCCATGTAAAGCGGCTCCAGGCCCACCGATGGGTAGGAGGGGTACATGAACAGCAGGCTGGCGCCGGCCATCGCCGCCAGGGCGCAGGAGAGCGCCATGGTCAGCACCAGGATGCCGTTCAAGCCGATGCCCACGATCAGCGCGCCGGTCTCGTCCTGCGAGACCGCCCGGATCGCCCGGCCGGTGCGCGTGTAGCTGATGAACAGCCAGAAGGCGAGCACCACCACCACGGCCAAGAAAAAGGCCATGGCCCGGTCGCGCGCGATGAACACCTCCAGAATCGAGTACGGCGCACCGCTCCAGAAGCGCACGATGCCCTTGAAATCGGCGCCGAAGAAGAGCTGATGGCCGTTGATCAGGACCACGGAAAGACCGACGGTCAGCAGAAAGGAGTTCATCACCCAGTTTTCGCGGCTGCGTTTGCGCAGCTGGCTGAACACCAGCACCTCGGAGGCCACCCCGGCCAGCGCCCCCACCATCATGGCGGCCACGACGGTGATCAGCGGCCCCAGCGAACCCAGCAGGCTGTCCGGATGGGTGGTGAAGTAGGCATTGATGGGGGTGAAGACATAATAGGCCACCAGTGTCCCGATCATGAAATACTCCCCGTGGGCGAACATGGGGATATTCATGACGCCGAAGACCATGGCGAGACCCATCGAAACCAGGGCCAGCATCCCGCCCATGACCACCGTGTTGACCAGGACGTGCGGCCCCCGGTCCAGCGTCGCAAATACGGCCGCGGCAACCGACAACAGGATCGAGATGCCTGCGGCGGATTTGATCCAGCCCACGATCCGCTCGGGTTCGATTTTCCACATAGGGTACTCCCCCTCAATACCAAAATGCCGCAACTTGATGACTTCGCCCGAAGGCCGAGTTCAAGGCGCGCGAGCTTCGCCGAGTGAGGCGTACTCCCTGTACGCCGCAGCGAGCGCGAGGCGAAGCGCAACGCGGAAATCGGCCTTCCGGCGACGTCATCGGCTAAACTCCCAGAAACACCTTGCGCACGTGCGCGTTGCAGGCCAGGTCTTTGCTCCGGCCTTCCAGCTCGATGCGGCCGTTCTCAAGGACGTATCCGCGGTCGGTCACCGCCAGGGTCTTGGTCACATTCTGCTCCACCAGCATGATGGTCACCCCGCGTTTCTTAAGCGCGTTCAGGCTCTCAAACACGCTCTCGGTCAACTGGGGGGCCAGCCCGAAGGAGGGCTCGTCCACCAGCAGCAACTCCGGATTGGACATCAGGCCGCGGCCGATCGCGAGCATCTTGCGCTCGCCTCCGCTCATCGTGCCCGCCAGCTGGTTCTTGCGCTCCACCAGGCGCGGAAACAAACCGTAGACGAAATCCAGGCGGTCCTTCCTCAATTTCTTGTCGCTGAGCGTGTAGGCCCCCATGAACAGGTTCTCCTGAACCGTCATGTTGACAAACAGGTTCATCGCCTCGGAGACATAGGCGATCCCCTTGCGCGCCACTTTGTTGCCCGGCAGCCCGCTGATCGACTCGCCTTTGAAGCGGATCTCCCCGCTCATCGGCCGCAGCAGGCCGGCGATGGTCTTCAGGGTCGTGCTTTTGCCCGCCCCGTTGGGGCCCACCAGGGCGACGTACTCCCCCTGGTCCACCGTGAGCGAGACGTCGCGCAAGATCTGCAAAAACCCGTATCCGGCATTCAGATTCTTGACTTCCAGTAGCATCGCGGCTCCGTTTGTTTAAGGGTCTTGCGGGCAACGCGCCGGCCTCAGGCCGTAGGACAGGTGACCGGGGCCTCGCCCAGGTAGGCTTTGTTGACCGCCGGGTCGCGGGCCACCTCATCGGTTTCACCCTCGGCGATCTTCTTGCCGAACTGGATGCACACCAGCCGGTTGCACACCGACATGATCAGCTGCATGATGTGCTCGATCATCAAAATGGTGATCCCCTCGCCGCTGATCTTGCGGATCAGCTTCATCATGTCCTGCAGCTCAGCTTCGCTCAGCCCCGAGGCCAGCTCGTCCAAAAACAGCAGCTTCGGGTGGCTGGCGAGAGCGCGGGCCAAATCCAGGCGCTTGAGCTGCACGGTGTTGAGCTTCTCGGAGATGGTGTCCTCGGGCAGGGAAAAGTCAACGAAGGAGAGCATCTTGCGGCTGTGCTCCACCGGGTCCTTGACCTTGCCGGCCTTGTTCCCGAAAATGGCGGCGGTCATCACGTTCTCCAGCACCGTCATTTTGGGAAAGGGAATCGGGATCTGAAAGGTGCGCGACAGCCCCCGGCGGCACATCCTCTCCGGCGTGAAGCCGGTGGTCTCCTGGCCGAACATCACCACCCGGCCGGAAGTCGGCGGGTTCAACCCCGAGATGGCGTTCACCAGCGTCGTCTTGCCCGCCCCGTTGGGCCCGATCAGCCCCACGACGTCGCCCTCGTTGACGTGCAGCGACACGTGGTCCACCGCCTTCAGTCCCCCGAACTGCTTGGTCAACTCATGCGTCTCCAGGACAATCATCGCCTCTTGCCCCTTTGCAATGGTGAAGTGTCCGCCGGGCGCTGCCACAGCAGTCCCCGGCGGACAGCAGACTATGATTTGAATCTTTGATGAACTATCAACAAGTCTCCAAACGCAATCCTTGATAATAACTTTAAACTGCCGGCCTCGGCCGGCAGTTTAAAGTTATGGTGCCATGAACTCGGCTTCGGCCCAATCGGCCGGGTAGACGATCTTGCCGACGCCGCCCTTGTACTGGATCACCGGGAAGAAATAGCCGTCGCGGGCCACCACCGGGTCCGGCATCGTGTCCTTGTTGTAGCGGTACTCGTTCATGATGATCGCACCGTCGGCCTTGGAGTAGGTCAGCTTGCCGGTGTTCACCTCTTCCAGGAACACCTTGTGGATGGTCTCCTTGTCCAGCTTGCCGTATTTCTCCAACGTCCGCTTGAGGATCTTGATAAAGAAGTTGGTGCCGTCATAGGAGAGCCCGCCGGCCGAGGGGCTCGGTTTCATGCTGAAGCGCTTCTCGAAGGTCTCCGCCCAGGCTTTCGCCTCCTTGGTGGTCAGCTGCGGGATCATGTCCAGCACCCCGTCTGAGGCCGCGCCCGACATGGAGTACCAGTCACCGGACCAGCCCAGACCGTCGATGATGACCAGCGACTTCAGCCCCACTTCCCGGATCTGCTTGATGAAGGCCGCGGTGATCGCTGCACCCGTGCTGGTGCTGAACAGAACCGCGACGTCCTCTTTCTTGTATTTGCCCAGCAGGGGATAAAAGTCCATCTGGGTGATGCCGAAGTAATCCTTGGCCGCTATCTTCCAGCCTCGTTTCTCGAACTCCTTGGCCATGGCCTCCCCGGCGCTGTGCCCCCAGTCGGTGTCCTCGCAGGCGATCGCCGCTACCTTGGCCTTGGGTTTGTACTTGCCGCTCGCCACCGCGTTGTCGATGCTCTCGGCATAGCCGGACATCAGCTTGGCCGGCACCGGCCAGCCCTTGCCGCCCCAGTAGCTGTACTTCTCCGGGTTGCTCTGCCACTTCTGGTTGACCACCTCGGTGGCGCCGAAGCCGAACATGTGCGGCACCTTGTACTGCGCCGCCACATCCATCGCCGCCACGGCCGTCGAGCTGTGCCAGTTCAGCACGCCGGCCTGAATCCCGATGCGCTCGCACGCCTCGGCGTAGGCGCTGGTCACCTTGGCCGGGTCGCTCTGGCTGTCGATCCACACCGGCTCGAGCTTGTAGTCGCCCACTTTGCCATTGACCTTTTCAAGGGCCAGAGTCACCGAGCCCTTGAACTCGGCGCCCGTCTTGGCCGACGGCCCCGTGAAAGGACCGATGATGCCGAACTTCAGCACCTTCTCCTGCGCCGGGGCGAGGCCGGAAAACACGCTGAGCATGAAACACGCGATCATCAAACAAATGAAACCACTCTTCCTTTTCATGACTACCTCCTTGGTTGGGTTGATGTTTACCGCCTTCATGACTACCTCCTTAATTCTCGGCACAAGCAGGCGGCCGCCCGCAGCCTAAGACACACCGGGGTGTCAGCGTTCGAATGCCCCGGCCCGGTAGGCCTTGAGATACTTCATGCAGAAGTTGTCCTTACCCGCCAGCGCTTCGGCGGCGATGATATTGGCCATCATCTGCTTGTCCAGGGGGTTGACGATCGCACCGTCCAGTCCCTTGGCGATCGCCATCACCATGAAGGTCTGATTCAAGAACGGGCGCGCCGGAAGACCGAAGGAAATGTTGGACAAGCCGCAGGCCGTGTGGACCCCCTTGAAGCGCGTCATGATCTGCTCGATACTGTCCAAAAACGCCACCCCAAAGCTGTTGTCCACCGACATGGGCTGGACCAGCGGATCGACGAAAATGTTGGCGAGCGTGACGTTCTTCTGCAAAAGGCCGTTGATCAGACCGTCGGCGATCTTCAGGCGGTCCGCCACCGTCTGGGGCATGCCCGCATCGCTCATGCAAAGCGCGATTACTTTCAAATCCGTCCCGGCCAGGATCGGCAACAGGTTCTCGTAGCGCGCCCGCTCAAGCGAGATGGAATTGATCAACGCCGGGCCGCGGTGCACCTTGAGTGCGGCTTCGATGGCCGCCGGGTCCGGACTGTCGATGGCGCACGGCTTGTCGGTCACCTGCTGGACGGTCTCCACCAGCCACTTCAGGTACTCCGGCTCCTTGCCCACGAAAATTCCCGCGTTCACGTCGATGTAGTCCGCACCGGCCTCGGCCTGTGCGTGCGCCACCTTCTGGATCGCGGCGGCATCCCGGGCCTCGATGGCCGCACCGATCGCCTTGCGGCTGGCGTTGATGAGCTCTCCGATGATGATCATGAACCCTTCCTCCTGTTGCAGCGGTGCGCCTCTTGACCCGGACAATTCACGATCCGAACTGGCTACAGCCGCCGCCATAAAGCCGTTAAATGTCGATACTGCAAAATTTTCATGAAATGTTCGGGATAGTCGCCAACTCTTCCTAATCGTCAATGTAAAGGAAGCTTGCGAAAATAGCCGGGTCTCTTGGGATCATAGAAGTGGTCCATGGGTCCGTTCTCCTGATAGTGCCGATGCCAGCGCTTCAAAGCATCACGATCCAGCTCCACCCCGAGTCCATCTCCTTCCGGCACCGGAACGACATTATTCTTCGGCTTGAAAGGGCCGCCGTGAATGACGTCTCCGATCTGCCAGCGCAAAAGAGATTGAGAAGGTTCATGCAGCCACGGCATGGCAGCGGTCATGTGCAGATAGGCGGCCGTACAAATGCCTGCATCCCCGCTGTAGCACCAGAACCCGATCCCCATGGTCTCACATGCACCGATAAAGCGAATGGCTCGATTGATCCCACCCAGAACTGCAAAATTGGTAACAAATGTATCCGGCACGCCGAGAGCAACCGCACGCCGGATATCCGGGACGTGCGAAGAGAAAGGAATTGAAGAATGTCTACGCAAGGCAGCCATCTCCTCGAAGGTGGCCACTGGGTCTTCGTAGTTTCGGATATTGTAGGGCTCGATTTCCCTCAAAACATGGCGCGCGGTGGCCAGCGACCACTGCATATTGGAGTCCAGCCGAATCATCGCCTCAGGTCCAAGGGCTGTGCGCAGGGCGTGCACGGTTTCGATCTCCAACCGAGGGTCTCCCAGGATCAACTTGCCTTCAAAAAAAGTCGACCCATGCTCCTCGTGCATCTTGAGGCAGTAATCTGCAATCGCCTGGGGGTCCATTTCTTTTGCGACTCCGTCTCGAGTCATGCGAAAGGAAAAATATTCGGTGAAACCGATCTCTTTCCGCACAGCCCCCCCAAGCAATCGATACAAGGGTTGGTGCCATGCTTTTCCGCGTATATCCCACAAGGCGATCTCCAAGCCGCCGAAAGCGGTCACTACGGAGCTGTCATCTGTGTTCTGGACGATCTGCCAGGGCGGCACGCAGAGACTTTCGATGCCGCTGATATCGATCGGGTCTTTACCGATGAGCCGCGGCGCCAGGCTTTCAATGACCGGTGCCAGATGAGCGGACGGGGCCTCTCCTAAACCGATCAGTCCCTGATCCGTCTCGACTTCAACGACGGCCTTGGATGTTCCCGGATATAGCCCCGCAGTCCACAGAAAAGGCAGCTCAAGCGGGATGTTGACCGGAGTTACCCGGATTTTGGTAATTTTCATCTTTTCCCCTGCCGTCAGGCGTTCTTTGAAAAAAGGTCTCCGCCTGTTGGACCAGGCTGGATCAGGCCATCAGCTTCTTGACCAGCTTGACCGCGCCGGGCGCATCCGGGCTATAGCCGTCGGCGCCGATCTGGTCGGCAAAACCCTGGGTCACCGGCGCGCCGCCGATGATCGTGCGGCTCGCCAGCCCCGCCTCCTTCACCGCCGTCACGGTCGTCTGCATCGCCGGCATGGTGGTGGTCAAAAGCGCCGAGAGCGCGATCACGTCGGCCTTCTTCTCCGTGGCCACCTGCACGAACTTCTCGCTGGCCACATCCACCCCTAGGTCGATCACATCGAAGCCGGCCCCCTCCATCATCATCGACACCAGGTTCTTGCCGATGTCGTGCAAGTCCCCCTTGACCGTGCCGATCACCACCCGCCCCCGCGCCTGTGCCTGGCCGGCGGAGAGCAGCGGCTTGAGGATCGCAAGGCCCGCCTTCATCGCCTGTGCCGCCATGAGCATCTCGGGCACGAAGAGATCCCCGGCGCTGAATTTCTCGCCCACCGTGTCCATCGCGCCGATCAGCCCCTGGTTGAGAATCGCGCCGATCTCCGTGCCCGCGGCCACCTCCGCCTGCGTCAGCTGCTTGACCTTGTCTTCGTCGAAGGCCATCACCGCGTTGAAAATGTCCTGGATCGCCATTGTGTCCTCCCTCCATATCATCGTGGGTTGTCAGTGCCAGAAAAGCGTCGTGGGGCCGGCCGACGGCGGTCATGCGCCATACTTGCGCTCGATGTAGCGCCGCAGCGCCTTGTCCGTCTCGGCGGGCAGCTGCGGCTCCTGGTAGGCCTTGAGGATCTCCTTCCACTTCTGGTTGGCCCGCCGATCGATGGACAGGGCCCCTTTTTGCTGCCAATTGGCGTAGCTATCCTTCTCTTCCAGTAGGTTGGCATAGATCTCCTTGCGGAAATTCTGGAAGGTGTGCTTCTGGGTCAGGTATTCACCGCCGGGGCCGACCTGCCGGATCAGCTCGAAGGCCAGCCGATCCTCGTCGGCACGCTCGCCGCGCTTGATGCGCTTGCACATGCCGCAGATCTCGTCGTCGAGGACGAATTTTTCGTAAGAGGAAACCATGTAGCCCTCGAGGATGCCGGCGGAATGCAGCACGAAATGGACCCCGGAGAGTGTCGCCATCAGCTGGCTCATCATGGCTTCAAAGCCGGCCTGGGCGTCGGGCAGCTTGGCGTCGGACAGTGCGCCGCCGCCGCGGCTGGGGATCCCGTAAAAGCGCGCCATCTGGGCGGTCGCGGCCGTGTTCACGGCCATCTCGGGTGCGCCGATGCTCAGGGTGCCGTAGCGCATGGCCGAGCACGAAGAGGACCCGGCGAAGACCACCGGCGTGCCTTCGCGGATCAGCTGGGTCAGGACGATACCGGCCAGCACCTCTGTGTTTTGAACCACCAGGGTGCCTTCCATGGTCACCGGCGCGGTGGCGCCGGCAATGGACAGGGAGGAGATCAACTGGGGCATGCCGGCCTTGGCGTACTCCATGATCGCGCCCAGCATGCGGTCGTCATAGGCCAGCGGCGTGCGCGCGCACAGGATGCTGATGATCGGCCGCTTTTCAGCCAGCGCAGCCTCGCTGCAGCCGAAGAGGATGGCGGTCATTTCGATGGTCTCCCGGGCGGCCTCGGCACCGATGGCCCCGCCCATGAAGGGCTTGTCCGAATAGCGCATGGAAGCGTACATCATTTCCGCGTTGCGCCGTTCGTGGGGGACGTCGTTGGGCTCGGCCATCATGCCGCCGGTGATGTCCAGGCTGCGGCTGGCATGGCCCAGTTTGACGAAATTGATGTAATCCTCGAGCGTGGAAGCCCGGCGGCCGCGATCCAGGTCCGTCACAAAGGGGGGGCCGTAGCAGGGAATGAAGGCGATATGCTCACCGCCGATGACGACACTCTTTTCCGGATTGCGGGCCTGCAGGGTGTATTGCGCGGGGGCTTTGGCCACTTGTGCTTCCACCAGCGTGGGGGGGAAGAAAACGCGCTGGCCCTCCACCTTGCACCCGGCCTTCTTCAGGACCTCGAGGGCCGGCTCAAAGCTGAAGTCGACGCCGACGGTTTCCAGCAGGCGCAGGCACGTCTCGTGAATACGCCGGACCTCTTGTTCCGAGAAATATTCAAAGTACCTCATGCGCTCACCTCCCTGGGGTGAATACCATATTGTCTCCGGCGTGGATAGAGTTCAGTGACGCCTTCTTTGGAATGCGAGGGGCCCTGCCGCTACCGCCCCGCTCGGCCGACCCCCAATTCTTCCCGGGCAAAGCGGATGCTTTGCACCACGGATTCGTATTCCCGGCGCCGGGCCTCCGCCGGCCCATCGGTGCCGGGGTCGAGCTCGACTTCCAGGTTCAACCGCTGCATGTTGGGATTGCTGCGAATGACCTGGTAGGCTTCCCGCATGGGTACGTCCCCGGTGCCGGTAGCCACCCCGCAGATCCGGCATCCATACTGTTCGAAGACGATGCGATGGTCGGAGAAATGATTGGTGAAAGCCACCGGCGCGAGCTTGCGAATGGCCGTAAGCGGGTCTTCCCCCACCATCAGTGAGTTGTTGGTGTCCACGCAGGCCCCGACGTAGGGGTGGTCGGCGCGGTGGATCACCCATAGGACCTCGTCGCTGAAGGCCTCGGTGTGGTTCTCGAAGCAAAGCCGCACCCCGGCGCGCTCGGCCACCGGCGCAGCCGTCGCGGCCAGGTGGGCGATGCGTTCGAACTGCGGGATCAACCGGGGGTGGAAGGCGGAATTGCAAACCGGGTGCGGGCGGTGCATGTCCATGCTCACCTTGCCGATGTCCGATCCGATCTTCTCGGCGATGGCGATCCCTTCTTCCAGGGTGTTCGTCAGCCGGGGATCGTAGCCGGAGGCATCCAGGGAAAAGTTGTACTCCAGGTAGAGCCGCCGCTCCTCGGCTGCCCGCCGGACGTCTTTCAGGTGCGCATTGTCGGTGGCGCCCAAGTCAACGGCCGTCAGGTGCAGCCCTTCCAGGCCGAGCTTCTTGGCTTCGTCCATGAGGCCGAAGATGTCCCAAACTGGCTCCCAGGCCAGTTGGTGCCCGCCCCAGTTCTGCCCCATGCCGTGCAGGTGGAAGCTGTAAGTGTGCAGACCCAACAGCATCTTTGTTTCCTCTTTACTTCTTAAGGGTCCAAGGGTTCGAGGAGTCGAGGGGTCAAGGGTAAAAGAAGATTCATCTGTTTCCCCACTTGAACCCTCGAACCCTGGACCCCCTGAACCCTGCTTCTTACCTGACCCCGATGGCCTCCGTCGCTTCAGGCAGCCCCAGCCGCAGGAGTGTATCCCACGTGGGAATGCCGTTGGCGTCCCAGCCCCGCGCCTGGTAGTACCAATCCAGCAGCTGATCCAGCTTCTCCTTGGAGAGGAAGTAGCCGGCGTTGGGGCCGTCGGGGATCGGCTCGCTGAAAAAGCGCGCCGGCGGGTAGTCCCACGAGCGGCCGAAGCCGGGGATTTCGCGTATGGAAATGACCCGGGTCAGGTTCCAGATGCGCTCGCTGATGCCCAGCATCTCCTCCCAGGAGAGCTTGCGGCCGGTGATACGGTGAAAGAGCGTCTCGTAGTGGTGCTCTTCAAACCCCAGCTCCATGTACTGGAGCCGGCAGACGCCGAGCGCATCGAAGAGGGGACGGGTGTGCTGGGAGTCGATCACGTAGCGGGCGCATTCGGGCTTGATCACGGCCGGCGGCTGTTTGGCGGCACCGCGTCCCGAGCTGATCAGGTCGTGCACGCTGGTCCAGGCGCCGGCCAAATCGTGGCCCAACACCCAGGCGCGGGAGTGATGGGCGCCGACATCCGCCGTCATGTAAGCCAGCATCATGGCAGGGGCGTTGCGGGTTTCGTACCCGGTCCACTCCAGGCCTTTGACGTGGATGGCGAAGGATTCGGAACCCTGCCCGACCTCCTGGGCCGCGCGTTTGACCCCCTCGGCCAGGAGATCCCCGATGCCGTCGCGCACGGCGATCTTGCGCAGCAGGTAGGCAACACTTTCAAGATCGGCGAACGCAATGGGCCGGCCGATCCGGCTTTCGGCGATCAGGCCTTTTTCGAAGCATTCGACGGCCCAGGAGATCACCGCGCCGGCCGAAATGGTGTCGATGCCGAGCTCATCGCACAGGTAGTTGGCATAAGCCACTTCTTCGATGTTCGGCAGCAGGCAGTTGCCGCCGAAAAGAGCGATGGTTTCATATTCCGGCCCTTCGACATAGGCTTCGCCCAATCGGGTTTTGGTATGGCCGTATTTGCCGCAGGGGGTGGGACAGCAATAACAGCCCTTGTCGGTAATTTTGAGCCGTTCCAACACCGCTTTGCCGTTGATGCGGGTGTAATGCTCGGCATAGGAGGTCTGGAAATTACGCGTGGGAAATACCCCCACCTCGTTGCACCAGTTTGTGATGCCCGCGGTTCCCTCAGGCGTCCAGGCCTTGAATCCGGGCTTTTCGGAGACCTTCCGAAAGGCTTCCTTGCCGGCGGCGAACGCCTCGGCCACATCGGGAACCGGCAGGCTTCCGCTGCCCCGGACGGCAATCGCCTTGATGTTCTTGGACCCTAAAACGGCGCCGACCCCGGTGCGGCCGGCCTGCCGGCCGAAATCATGGGAGATGCAGGCATAGCGCACCCGGTTCTCGCCGGCCGGCCCGATGGTGAGGATCTGGAAATCTTCGCCCAACTCGGTCTTGAGCTGCTTTTCGGCGCTGAGCGCACCCTGACCCCAAAGGTGTTCCGCCATCCGGATTTCGACCTTCTGGTCGTCGATCAGGAGATAGCAGGGTTTTGCGGCCCGGCCGCTGAGCGCCAGCACATCCTGGCCGGCATACTTCAAAGCCGGACCGAAATGCCCGCCCATGTTGCTGTCGGCATACCCGCCGGTGGCCGGGGACTTGGTCCCGAAATGGGTCTTGCCGCTGGACGGCAGCAGGTGGCCGCTCAACGGCCCGGTGGCGATGATCAGCAGATTCTCCGCGCTGAAGGGATCGGTGCCCGGCGGCAGCTCGTCGAACAGCAGTTTGGCGACGAATCCGCGGCCTCCGATAAAGCGTTGCGCCAAATCCTCGTCCAGGGGTTCTTTCCGAACCCCGCCGTGGGTCAGGTCGACGCGCAGGATCCACCCGCTGTAACCGTAAAGGACATTATGTTTTTTCATCGGGCACCCTCCCGAGTCTCCATCAAGGCGATGGCCTCGCGGGGGCAGATAGCAGCGCATTCGCCGCACAGCGTGCACTTGGACGGCGTTTCGTCCCCGGGCAGGGCCATCATCACGCCGTATGGGCAGGCGTCGACACAGGTCATGCAGCTGGAGCAGCGCTCCGGTTTTACGCGGTAGACTCCATCCACCTGCTCGATCGCCTCCTCCGGGCAGGCCTCCGCACAGGCACCGCACTGATCGCAGAGATGAATCCGATAGTCGCCCGGTGCGGGAAATCGCCCCTCGATGGTCAACAGCGCTCTCGCGGGCCTGACCTCATTGAAATTGGCGATGGAGCAAGCCAGGCGGCATGTGCCGCACCCCGAGCAGTTCTGGTGGATGGCTTTGAGATACATTGATGAAAGAAACCTTTCACCACGATCGTTTTTGATTTTTGATTTTTAATGAGTTATTTTTGAGTGTTACATCATTAACGGCCCCAAATGGTGAATAGATGACGAAAATAGACTAATCAAGTTCCATGCCACAAATCAAAAAAATAGGCAACTGGTTGAAAATTGAAACAAAAAGTGTCATTAACGTGTAGCGATGCGGTCAACGATTAAGACAATAATGTCCTCAAACATCGGGTGAATTATCTTATCTATCTGAATTAAATTAATTATTTTTATTAGTACATTAATGTCCTAAATGAGATCTAATTAATACCATGGCTTTTCATTTTGCGCTGCAGGGTCTTGTAGTTCAATTTCAACGCCACGGCGGCCTTGCCACGGTGCCAACGGTTTTGTTCCAGGATCTTGAGGATCAGCTGCTTCTCGATGGCTGCCATGCATTCATCGAGCCCCTGGCGCAGCAGGTCCATCTCGGCGAGCGCCAGCGCCCTGTCGCCGGTGTGGGGGATGGAGAGCTGACCCATCAAATTGAGCTTGCCGAGGGTCAGGTAGCTGTGCAGTGCGTTCTGCAGCTCCCGCACGTTGCCGGGCCAATCGTATTGGACCAAGGTCTCGCGAACCCGAACGGGCAGCTCCGGCGGCGATTCGCCCGGCCGCGCGTGTCCGGCGAGAAAATGGTCGATGAGCAGCGGGATATCTTCCTTGCGCTCCCGCAGGGGGGGGATGTGGATGGGCAGGATGCGGATCCGGTAAAAGAAATCCTCCCGCATGCGCCCCTCCTTGACGAGCTTGAGCAAGTCGCGGTTGGTGGCCGCAATCACCCGGAAGTCGCTCTTCTTGACCTTGATGCCGCCCAGCGGGGTGTAGCCCACGCCGTCCAATACCCGCAGCAGTTTGACCTGCATCTCCGGGCTGATTTCACCGATCTCGTCCAGAAAGAGCGTCCCGCCGTCGGCGAGATCCAGTAACCCGGCCTGGTCTGCATTGGCGCCGGTGAAGGCGCCCTTGAGATGTCCGAAGAACTCGCGCTCCATCAGGCTCTTGGGGATGGCGCCACAGTTGACGGGCACGAAGGCGCGCTGCTGTTGGTCGCTCAGCTCGTGGATAGCCCTCGCCACCAATTCCTTTCCGGAGCCGGACTCGCCGTGGATGATCACCCCGGCCTTGGAGGACGCCGCTTTGAGAATCAGGTCGTAGACCTCCTGCATCGGAGCGCTCTTGCCGACGATCTTGCCGAACTTGTAGCGTTCGCTGATGGTGGAGCGCAGCCGCAGGTTCTCTTTGCGCAGATCGAGTTCGACCTCCTTGTAGGCAGTCACATCGGTGATGAACCCTTCCAGCGCGACCAGCCGGCCGTTCTCATCGAAAACGCCCTCTCCCTGCTCCCAGACCCATTTCTCCCGGCCGTCGGCCGTGCGTACCCGGTTGATGAAGCTGAAAGGGCGTTTGGCCGCCACCGATTTCTCCACCTGCCGGAGCATGTCCTTGCGATCCTGAGGATGGACGATCCGCGGATAGGCGTTTGGGCCGCTGCCGAGCAGCTCGGCCGGTTCGTAGCCGAGCAGCTTGACGCTGCCCTGGCTGGCAAACTCCATCGTATAGTTTTCATCGGCCTCGCAGCGGTAGACCAATCCCGGCAGGTTGTTCATCAAGGTGCTGAGCCTGCGCTGGCTTTCGAGCAGGTCGTTTTCAGCGCGCTTCTTCTCCGTGATGTCCAGACACAAGGTGAGCTTGGAAATGGAACCGTCCGAATCGACGATGGGGGTGGCCATGACGTAGTACCAGTGCCCGTCGCGGGGGTTCTTGTATTCATAGCGGACGGCCTGGCCTTTGAAGGCCGATTGCTCCACGCACCAGGGGCAGACCCCCTCCAGCCCGTAAAGCCCCTGGTGGCATTTTTCGCCGATCAGATCCCGCCCCGCAAAGTCGATCGCCTGCCGGTTGGCGAATTCGATGCGGTTGTCCGGCGAGCAGACATAGATGAAGCCCTCGAAGGCCTCCACGATGGCCTCGAAATAGGCCTGCCGGCTTTGGGCCATTTGTCCGGCCGTGCTCGGACGCCGACGGTTCATTGGCGATCCTGCCTTCCCGACCGATGACCGTTGCGGTCGATGATCACCCCTTCTCCGAAACCGTCGAAGACCGGCAGCAGGTCGCCGTAATCCAGATCCAGCAGTATGGGGTAAGGCTTCTGCATGACGACATCCCCGGATGACTCTTTTTCTTAAGATCATCCCCCTTGCAGCGGGTATGGTCCGCGCCTTAGAGCGCTTTTATTCTATCGGTATACATGCTGAACAGAATATCGTTTTCGCGGTAGACCTGTTCGAGCCGCTCCTGGTGGGCCTTGAGCCTTTCGTCCTTGAAGGTGGCCAATTCGAGAATCAGGTAGTTGATGATGCAGGCGATGGCCGTGGGGTAGCCAATGAGCGGGATGGACTTGGACGGCGCAACCAGGCTGCCGTGCGCAAAGGGAATCAGGGGGCAAAGGGTGCTGTCGGTGATCACCATCAGCGTGTGATCGAGCCGCCGGGCCACCTTGCCCATGCGGATCAGCTCGTTCGGGTAGCGCGAGACGGCAAAAAGCACCACCAGGCTTTTTTCCGGTGCGTTGGTGAGCCAGTCAATGGCGGCGCTGTCGCTGCCCTTGAGGATATGTACACCCTTGCGCACCTTGGTGAGCGACCAGCCCAGATAATAAGCGAAGGCGAAGGAGATCCTGGAGCCGATCACATACACGGCCGGGCTTTCCCGCAGGTGGGCCACCAGTTCGGCCAGCACCTCCATGTCCAGGGTTTCGTAGAGCTGCCTCAGATTGCTCATCTCCTCCAGCAGCACATGCTGCAGGCGGGCCGGGCCGGGCCCGTTCATCCCGGGCAGGCCCACGCGATCCGGCAGCGAGAGCCCCGTGTCGACGAAGTCCCTGAGGGCCTGCAAAAAATCGGCGTACCCGTCGAAGTCCAATTGGCTGACGAAGCGGACCACGGTCGCTTCGCTGACCCGGCAGGCCGCGGCCAACTCCTTGGTGGTCATGAAGACGGCCTTGCGCGGGTGCTGAATGACGAAGTCACCCAGGATTCTCCCCTTGGGCGTCAGGGCGTCCCGGTGGTCGATGATCTTCTTGATCACTGGGTGAGA
>Ga0315286_10003149_pt1 | contig 15467 bp, 15 predicted proteins | sample YL17G10_0_MG_FD_205038 | JGI IMG/M metagenome (GOLD analysis project Ga0315286, IMG submission 205038) | Sediment microbial communities from Yellowstone Lake, YNP, Wyoming, USA - YL17G10_0 | ecosystem: Environmental > Aquatic > Freshwater > Lake > Sediment | place: USA: Wyoming | collected...
CTGCCCCCCGCGCGAGCCCGTTGAACCCCCAAGAACAAATGTCACGTGGTACTAGATCTAAAATCACAAATCTAAAATCGAAAATGGAACGGGGTGGGGGGTGACCTGTAGGCGGAGGCCGAGACCGTGAAACGCGTTCTGATTCTGGTCAACCCCGACAAGCCCGGCGCCCGCGAGGTGGCCCAGACGCTGTGTCCCTGGCTGAGCGACCGCGTCAAGGTCGAGGCGATGGAGCTCTCGGAGGGGCCGATCCAGAGCGCCGCCGACCTGGTGGTGGTGCTGGGGGGCGACGGGTCGATCCTGCGCGCGGCCCGGACGCTGGCCGGCCAGGAGATTCCCGTCGTAGGTATCAATATGGGTAAGCTCGGCTACCTGGCCGAGTTCTCGGCCGAGGAGTTCTGCCGCAGCTTCGAGGCGATCGTGGCCGGGGCGATGCCGACGTCGCGCCGCATGATGCTCGCCGCCCGCTGCGAGACCGCCGACGCCGACCCCAAGGAGTACCTGGTCCTGAACGACGTGCTGATGGCCGGCGGCATGCCGCACCGGATGCTGGCGGTGTCGGCCTGCATCGACGGCGAGCCGCTGACCACCTACTTCGGCGACGGCGTGCTCGTGGCCACGCCCACCGGCTCGACGGCGTATTGCCTGGCGGCTGGCGGGCCGGTCCTGTCGCCCGGCCTGGAGGCCCTTGCCCTCGTCCCGGTGTGCCCGCACTCGCTCACCCATCGGCCGATCATCCTGAGGCCCGAGAGCGAAGTGGTGCTCGAGCCGTGCGGGCTCCAGACGGAGGCGATGCTGGTGCTCGACGGCCAAGAGCGCGGCCGCCTGGCCCGCGGCGACCGCGTGACGATTCGCCGCGCGGCCACGGCCTTCCTGCTGGTCCATAACGGCGGCCGGCCGTTCTTCTCGACCCTGCGCGAGAAGCTCCAGTGGGGGCAGGGGCCCCGGTACGGATAATGCGGAATGCGAAATGCGGAATGCGGAATGAACAGCAACGGCAACGGCAACAGCAACGACAACAGCAACGACAACAGCAACAGCAGAGGCAACGGCCAAGGTGAAGCAGTCCGAGCCCGCCGCGGGAGCGGCGGGAGACACGGCATGAGGGCAGGTTGACGCCCGCGATCGACGGCCGTAAGATGTCTTGGCAAGAAGAGGAATAAAGGCCAATCCGACATGGCTCACCAAGTGCGCATATTGATCGAGTACTGCAAAGGCTGCGAGCTTTGCGTTCACGCCTGTCCGAAGGGCGTGCTGGAGATGTCCGACGAGCTGACGGCGATCGGCGTGCGGCCCGCGCGGCCGAAGGCCGACGCCGAGTGCGTCGGCTGCACGCTCTGTTACCAGGTCTGCCCCGACGCGGCGATTGAGATCTGGGAAACGTCGGAAATCTGAGGTCCTTTTCGCGTTGCCCTGCCTGGCTCCTCGCTCTAAGATAATGCCACGCCTTTCTGGAGGAGGTCCACGCCGTGCCGGTGACACACGAGAAAACCCTCATGACGGGCAACGTGGCGGCGGCCGAGGGGGCGGTCCGCGCGGCCTGCCGCTTCTATTTCGGCTACCCCATCACGCCCCAGAACGACCTGCCCGAGTACATGTCGGGCCGCATGCCGGAGGTCGGCGGCACGTTCATCCAGGCCGAGAGCGAGTTGGCGGCCATCGCGCTGGTGCACGGGGCGGCGGCCGCCGGCGGGCGGGCGATGACCTCGTCGTCCTCGCCGGGCATCAGCCTCAAGCAGGAGGGGCTGAGCTACCTGGCGGGCAGCGAGCTGCCGGCCCTCATCGTCAACGTGCAGCGCGGCGGGCCGGGCCTCGGCGACGTGCGCTGCGGCCAGAGCGACTACTTCCAGGCCACCCGCGGCGGCGGGCACGGCGACTATCGCCTCCTGGTCCTCGCGCCGCACACGGTCCAGGAGACGTGCGACCTGGCGTACGAGGCGTTCGACCTGGCCGAGAAGTGGCGGTGCCCGGTCATGATCCTCTCGGACCAGCAGCTCGGGCAGATGATGGAGCCGGTTGTCCTGCCGCCGATGCGCGACCTGCCGGCCGTGCAGGACCACCCGTGGGCCCTGACGGGCGCGGCCGGCGGGCGGCCGAAGCGGATCGTCAAGAGTTTCTACTGGCGGCCCGGTGAGCTTGAAGAATTCAACAAGCGTTTGCGCGAGAAGTATCTCGCGATGGAGCGCGAGCTCCCGCGGTGGGAAGAGGACCGGGCCGGCGACGCCGAGATCGTCCTGGTGGGCTACGGCACGTGCGCCCGGATCGCGCGCGACGCCGTGCGCCTGGCCCGCGAGGCGGGGATCAAGGCGGGCCTGGTGCGGCCGATCACGCTCTGGCCCTTCCCGGCGGCGCCCCTGGTGGCGGCGGCCAAGCGCGGCGCCCGGTTCCTGGTGGTCGAGATGAGCTGGGGCCAGATGATCGACGACGTCAAGCTCTCGCTCTACGGCACGCCGCGCCCGGTCGACTTGCATTGGCGGGCGGGAGGCGGGGTGCCGGGGGTGCATGAGGTTTTCGAACGGATTAAGTCGCTGAGCGGTTCGTGAAGCAAGCGGCGGAGTGACGAAGTGACGGAGTGACGAAGTGACGGAGTGACGGAGTGACAGAGTGACAGAGTGACGAAGTGGCAAAGTGACGGAGTCATGGGGCGACAAGGCGAAGCAAGGGGGGGCCAATGAGCCAATCACCGCCTCCGATCATTCGTACCTATCGCGACCTTGTGGTTTGGCAGAAGGCCACGGACCTGGCGGAGAAGGTTTACCGCGCGACCTCCGGCTTCCCGGCGGCGGAGCGGTACGGGCTGACGGTGCAGATGAGGGATGCAGCCACGTCGGTGCCGTCGAACATCGCGGAAGGTTTTGGCAGGGGCGGGACCCCGGAGTTCCTCCGGTTCCTGGCGATTTCGAGGGGCAGCCTCTTCGAACTCCAGACCCGTGCCGAGTTGGCCCGCCGGCTGGGTTTACTCAAGGGACCGGGCCTGCCCGACTTGCGAGAAAGGGCGCAGGAGGTTGACCGGATCTTGTCCGGACTCATGCGGTCACTGAAGAAGCGGAGGAAATGACGAGCGCGAAGGGCTGAGTGACGCCTTCGTCACTTTGTCACTTCGTTACTCCGTCACTTGGGGAGCCGACATGCAACAAACGGAACCGAAACTCAAGATCGGACGCCCCCGGGCCCTCCTCGCCAACCGCACCCATTTCTGCCCCGGGTGCGGGCACGGCGTGATGCACCGGATCCTGGCCGAGATCATCGACGAGTGGAACCTGCGCGGCGAGGTCATCGGCATGGCGCCCGTCGGCTGCGCGGTCCTGGCGTACCAGTACCTTGATATCGACATGTGCGAGTCGCCCCACGGCCGCACGCCCGAGGTGGCCGCCGGGATCAAGCGGGCCCGGCCCGACACGCTCGTCTTCTCGTACCAGGGCGACGGCGACCTGGCGGCCATCGGCACCAACGAGATCATCCACGTCGCCAACCGCGGCGAGCCCATCAGCGTCCTCTTCATCAACAACGCCATCTACGGCATGACCGGCGGCCAGATGGCCCCGACCACCGTCCCCGGCCAGAAGACCACCACCAGCCCCCAGGGCCGCAGCGTGGTGACCGAGGGGTACCCCATCCGCGTGTGCGAGCTCCTGGCGACGCTCGAAAAGCCCGCGTACCTGGAGCGCACGGTGATCGGCTCGCCCAAAGAGATCCAGCGGACGAAGAACGCGATCAAGAAGAGCTTCCGCATCCAGCGGGACCTCAAGGCTTTCAGCCTCGTCGAGGTTCTCTCGCCGTGCCCCACCTACTGGCGCGTCGCCCCGCCGAAGGCGGCCGAGTACATCCAGAAATGGATGGAGAAGATCTTTCCGCCGGGCGTTGTTAAAGACGTGACGAAGTGACGGAGGGACGAAGTGACGAAGTGGCGGAGTGACGGAGTGACGGAGGGCGATCCGGTATCGGCGGCCATTGTTAAAGGCGGTAAGGTTGCGAGAGGGGGCCGGTTCAAGCCAAAGACCCGGAAGGAGGGCACGATGAGCCAGACTGCATCCGATGGAGCGGCACAGGAGTCTCCCACCGCGCGGGCGGTTAGGTTCTGGCTGGGTCTGCTTGTGGTCTTGATGCTCTGTGGCCAGATTGGGGCGGGAATCTGGGGTTATGTGGAGTGGAGTAGGGCCCGACCCGACCATCTCGACCAGATGCGTGTCTACTGGCACCGTTGTGCCGTGGCGGTTCTCAGTCTCAGCCTGGCCATGATCTCCATCGTTGGAGGCGCCGGCTTGACTCTGAGCCTCAACTGGGCCTGGCGGGTCATCGCGGCCGGGTCGGTTATCCAGATCCTGGTTACGCTTGGGACCCAGATCTGGGAAGCGATGCTTGTTGTGCCGGACGGCTACCCGCCGGGGCGGGGCCTGCTCGGCGCCCTGATCGGCATCATCGCCTGGAGCATTCTGCCAGTGGGCGTCCTGGTCTTGAGCATCGTCAGCCGTCCGCGCCGAATGTCGGGATGACGGAGGTCAGGACGCCCTTAGCCACTCCGTAACTCAGTCCCTTCGTCACTTCGTCACTTCGTCACTCCGTCACTGCTTTCACTTCACCGCCGCCTCGAACCGTGCGGTGGCCGATTCCCAATCGATGATCTTCATCCAGGCATCGACATAGTCGGGGCGCTTGTTCTGGTATTTCAGGTAGTAGGCGTGTTCCCAGACGTCGCAGATGAGGACCGGGGCGGCGCCCCAGACGGTCAGGTTCTGGTGCTTCTCGGCCTGGAGGACCACGAGGCGCGTCGTCGACGGTTCCCACGCCAGGACGCCCCAGCCGCTGCCTTCGACCGCCTTGGCGGCGGCGGCGAACTGCGCGAGCATCTTCGCCTGCGAGCCGAAGGAGGCGTCGATGGCGTCGGCGAGCGCGCTGCCCGGCTTGCCGCGGCCGCCCGGCCACATGCTCGTCCAGTACAGCGTGTGCAGGACGCCGCCGGAGCCGTTGAACGCCAGCTCCCGCTCCCAGTGCTTGACGAGGGCGAAGTCGCCGGCGTCGCGGGCCTTGGCGAGCTCGGCCAGGGCCTTGTTCGCCCCCGCCACGTAGGCCGCATGGTGCTTGTCGTGGTGCAGGGCGAGTGTCGCGTCGTCGATCACCGGGTCGAGCGACTTGTACGGCAGCGGCGGCAGAACGAACTCTTGCGGCTTGGCCGGCATGGTGATTCCTCCTTCAGCTAGGCCACGCGGAAACGTGGCGCCCAGGACCAGGCCGAGACTCCCGAGACCGACATCCCTGAGGACCGTTCGTCGCGTTAGACGGGCCACGGTGCTCTCCTGGTCGAATTCCCCTTGAACGTGCTCCGAGTCTCCCATAACCTATGGTAACGGCGCGGCGGCGCCGACGCAACCGGCGCAGGAAATAAACGCCTCGAGGCCCGCGAATGACGAATGACGTGTCGAAGGAATGACGAATCACGAAGCCCGAATGACGAATGAATGACGAAACAGCAATGACGAGTATCCGCGACTCAGACCCTCCGGCCATCCTTTTCGTCATTCGTCATTGCCGTTTCACTCGTCATTCGGGCTTCGTCATTCGTCATTCCTTCGGCGAGTGGCCCGCCTTCTCAGAAGCACCCGCCTATGACGTAAGGAGTAAAGAACAGTGGATGAGCGAATCATCTTCTCCGGCTTCGGCGGCCAGGGCCTGATGACCCTGGGCAAGTTCGTCGCCGAGCTCGTGATGGACAAGCACCACGTGACGTTCTTCCCCTCCTACGGCACGGAGGTCCGCGGCGGCACGGCCCACTGCCACGTCTGCATCAGCGACCGGCCCATCGCGAGCCCCACGGTCGAGGAAGCGACGTGCCTGGTGGTCATGAACCAGATGTCGTACGACCGGTTCGCGCCGCTCGTGCGGCCGGACGGCCTGGTGCTCACGAACTCGGGCATGGTGAAGCCGGCGGGGGCGCACGGCACGGCTCGGCTCGTGGAGATCGACGCCTCGGGTCTCGCGAACGAGATGGGCGATGTGCGCGTGGCCAACATGATCCTGCTGGGGGCGCTGGTGACCCTGAAGGGTCTGGCGTCGGAGCACGAGGTGGTGGCGATGCTGGAGGAGAAGCTCGGCGCCGCTCCGGGCAAGCGCGAGATCCTGGCCCTCAACAAGCAGGCCCTGCGCGTCGGCGCCGCCGAGGCCGCGCGCGTGGCGGCGAAGTAGCCGGGCGTCTGGCCGTCGCCATCGTTCAGCCGTCGCCATCGTTTAGCCGTCGCCGGTACGGCGACGAATAATAATCGCGGCCGTACCGGCCGCGGCTAAACGATGCCGGCCGCAACCGGTACGTTTGGCTTTCGCCATCGTTTAGCCGTCGCCGGTACGGCGACGAACAACTGCCCGCGGCCGTACCGGCCGCGGCCAAACGATGCCGGCGACGGGGCAGTGGGCAAGGGGCGCCTCGGCGTGTGTTTGGCCTCGCCTTTTTCGTACAATAAGATGGGGCGCGATGCGTCTAATGAGTTAAGCTCGATGAGGAGGGTCTGTCATGCACCGATGGCTCACGCTTGCCCTGACGCTGGGCGTGGTGGGATTCGTCGCGGGCGCCGTCCGGTCCGCGGAGGAAGCGGCGGCGCCGCCGAAGCCCGACCCGGCGGCGGAGGCCGCCTACCTCGAGCGCCTCAAGGAGGTCCGCCTGATCGAGATCAGGCACCTGCGGGCGCCGGCGCCGGCCGAGTTCGAGAAGGGCCGCCGCCAGATCCTCGACCTCAAGGACGAGAAAAGCATCGGCCCGATGGCGAGCGTGCTCTACGGCCCCAACGTGAAGTATCGTAGCCTGTTGATTGACGCGTTGAGCCCGTTCGCCGCCGACAACTCGAAGGTGGCCCAGGCGTACCTCCAGGACATCGCGGTCGGCGACGGCAGTGCGCCGAACCGCGGCCGGGCCGTCGACGGCCTGAAGCGCTGGAGCGGCGATCGGCCGACGAATCGCCTGATGGCCCACCTGGCGTTGGACGAGGTGGCCACCCTGCGCGACCATGCCGCGACGGCGCTGGCCGCCCTCGAGGAAAAGCATGCCGTGTGGCTCCTGGTGGAGCGGCTGGTGACCGAGGACGTCCGCCTGGTGGGCGCCGACGTGTGGGACGCCCGGGCGATTATCGACATCCGCGGCCAGATGTGCGACATCCCGCAGTTCAGGCACTCGACCGTCACGGCCGCCGTGCCGGCCTTTGGCATCGCCACGGCCACGATCGACCTGCCGGAGGTCCGCGTCACCGACTTCAAGACCACGATCGGCATGGTCGACAAGGGGCACATCGCGCCCGACTACCAGCGCGTGCGGACGGAGCACCCGGAGATCCTCGCGGCCCTGAAGTCGCTGACGGGCAAGGACTTCGGCTTCAACCAGGGGGCGTGGCAGAAGTGGCTGGAGACCGACGAGGCCCGCAAGATCGTCCCGCCGTGGGAGCCGGTGGTGGTGAAGCAGGGGTAGCGCGTTCGAAAGCGAACAACACGCGCCCAGCAAGCTGGGCGTGTTTTTTGCGCGGCAGGTCCGGGTATGTGTTTAGCGTTGTCATTCCGAGCGAGCGCAGCGAGTCGAGGAATCTCGCTGTGGCCGTTGCTGTTCGGACGGATGCAAGGCGAGACCCCTCGACTCGCTGCGCTCGCTCGGGGTGACAGCGTGAAGGGAAGACGCTAAACACGTCCGGAGACCCGCCGCGCTGTGTGATGGCGCGTGCCCTTCGCTACACCACCTTGACCGCCAGGATGGTCATGTCGTCGGCCGCGGGGGCGAGGCCCGTGAACCTGCGGATGTCCCCCTGGATCTCTTCGACGATCCGCTTGGCGCCGTAGCCGGCGTGGCGCAGGATCGACTCCAGCAGCTGCTCCCTTCCGAACCGCTCGCCCTGATAGTTGGCGGCATCGCAGGCGCCGTCGGAGTAGATGAGCAGCGCGTCGCCGGGCTGAAGCTCCACGCCGTCATACGCGTACTTGGCCTGGAGGCTGACGCCCAGCAGCGGGCCGCCGGTGCGCAGCCGGGTCACCTGGCCACCCCGGACGAGAATCGGCGGCTCGTGCCCGGCGTTGCTGTAGGTCAGCCGGTGGGCGGTGGAATCCAGGACGCCGTAGAAGAGCGTCACGAACTCCGAGGGCTCGGTCTCGGCGGTCAGGCTGTGGTTGACGCGGTCGAGGATGTGGTCGAGGGCGTAGACGTGCTCGGCCTGGGCCCGCAGGGCGGCCCGCACGCCCGCCATCAGGATGGCGGCCGGAACGCCTTTGCCGGCCACGTCGCCGACGGCGATGCCCCAGTTGCCTCCCGGCAGCTCGATCCAGTCGTGAAAGTCGCCGCCCACCGCGAGCGAGGGGACGGTGATGCCGTAGCAGTCATAGCCGCGGATCTCGGGCGCCTTGGCCGGCAGGAGCCGCTGCTGGACCCTGGCGGCCAGCCTGAGCTCCCGCTGCTGCTGCCGGACGGCGACCAGTTCCTCGACCAGCCGCGCGCTGGCCACTGTGAGCGCCGCCTGGTCGGCCACGCTGCGGAACAGGCGCACTTCTTCCGGCGTGAAGGTGTGCGGCTCGGCCGTGTAAATGTGGAGCGTGCCGAGGGGCTTGCCCTTGGCGATCAGGCCGACGGCGAGGTTCGAGACCAGTCCCTCTCGGCCGGCCTCCTCGCGGTAGCGGACGTTGGGGTCGGTCCGCATGTCGTCGATGGTGATGACCTCGCTGCGCAGGGCCGCCTGGTCGTTCGGGTTCTCGGCCACGATGACCGGCCCCTTCTTCAGGTACAGCGGCGAGAGGCCGAAGGCGGCCTTCATCACGAGCTCGTCGCCCGACGGGTTCAGCAGGCGCAGGCTGCACGCCTTGGCGTGCATGACCTCGGCCATGGTCTGCACGATGTTGTCGAGGACGGCGTCGGGGTCCATGGTCGATGAGAGCAGGCGGCTGGTCTCCGACAGCATCCGCAGTTCGTCGACGTTCTCCTGGAGGACCGCCTGCTGGTAGCAGAGTCGCGTGAGGGTGTTGGCGAGGAGCTGAAGGAACGCGATGGCCCCGCGCATCTGGCGCTCGTCCATGGGCCTCAGCTCGGCGGCGGCCGCCGCCAGCTCGCGCTCGTCCACGTGGTGGACGCGGGCGAGGACGGCGATCTCTTCGCTCGAGAGCGGCCGCTCGGGCAGGTCGCCCAGGACGATCGTCCCGAGGACACGGCCCTCCAGGTGGATGGCGGCGGCAAACTGCGTCAGGCCCGCGTGGCAGACGTACTTGACGGGGGTGGTGCGTCCCTCGGCGGCGGCCGCGGCCCCGGCGGCGTAGTTCGAGAGGCGGCACGCCTCGTTGTCGTGCAGGGGGCCGCCCAGGAGCTCGCAGAACCGGTTCGCGCAGCTCGGGTGCGTCACGAGGCGGCCGTCTTCGTCGCGGATGCTCGTGGCCGTGTGCGCGAGCTCCGAGAATCCGTCCTGGATGGCCTGGAGCGTCTCCCGTTCAATGAGGTCCAGCAGGCGCAGGGTCGACGTCGCGGCCGCGCGGGGACCGGCGGCCGGCAAGGTCGGAGGCTGGGGATGGGCGGTGGAATCGGTCATGAGTTCACGAGACGGCGAGCATCCGCTCGATGGCCCGCCGCGCGGGCCCGGCCACATCGGCGGGCACCGTCACTTCGTAGCGCAGGTCCTCCAGCGACCACAGGACCTTCTCGAGCGTGTTGAGTTTCATGTTCGGGCAGTCGGCCAGGCGCGTCACCTCGACAATCGTCTTGCCGGGGTTCTCTCGCCGCAGGGCGTGGCAGAGGCCCAGTTCCGTGGCGATGATGAACGTCTTCTTGGGCGACTCGCGCACGCGGCGCAGGATCTGGCCGGTCGAGCCGATGAAGTCGGCCAGGGCCCGCACGTCGCGCGTGCACTCGGGGTGGACGCACACCTCGGCGCCGGGGTGCTCCCGCCGCCGGGCCTGGATGTGTTCGGCCAGGATGCGGTGGTGCGTCGGGCAGAAGCCCGGCCAGAGGATGACGTTGTCGCGGCCGGAGACCTGCGCCACGTACTCGCCGAGGCTCTCGTCCGGCACAAAGAGGACCGGCCGGTCGCGCGGGACCGACTGGACCACGCGCACGGCGTTGGCGCTCGTGCAGCAGATGTCGCTCATCGCCTTCACGGCGGCCGAGGAGTTGACGTAGGTCACCACGACCGCGTCGGGGTGGCGGCGCCTGGCCTCGGCCAGCTCCCGCGGGTCGACCATGTTGGCCATCGGGCAGCCGGCGTTGGGGTCGGGCACGAGGACGGTGCGGCCGGGGTTCAGCAGCTTGGCGGTCTCGGCCATGAACCGGACGCCGCAGAGGAGGATCACGTCGGCCTCGACCCGTGCGGCTTCGCGCGCCATGGCGAGCGAGTCGCCGACGATGTCGGCGATGTCCTGGACCTCCGGCAACTGGTAGTTGTGCGCCAGGATCACCGCCCGGCGCTTGCGGCGCAGGGTGTCGATGCGCTCGACGAGTTCGGCCGCTGCCGGCCGCTCCAGCGAAGTCATGGTCCGAATCTCCCGACACGACGCAGGCAGCCGAGGCACAGCCCCGGTGCATAGCTCCGGCATTATAGGGACGCATGCGGGTGAGGTCCAACGTCAAACCGCGGGGTCTCTCATGTACCGCGGGTTGGTTGTCCACGCGTGATGCCTGTGCCACCACTGCCGTCAGAAAACCCCTCACCCCTTGGCGAAGCCGCCTCCCTCGCCGTATAAGAGGGTGCTTGGCGGGGAGTTGCACGGCCGTGAATGCGGGCAGACAGGGAGAGACGGCGAATGGCGCTCGGGCGTGTGGCGTGGCGGGTTGTCGTGGGCCTGGTCCTGGCGGCGGTCCCATCGGCCCTGTGGGCGCAGAGCATCTGGATCGAGGTGCCGCCGGACCGGGCGCCGAGCAAAGCGCCGGGCAAGCCGTCAAGCAACACGCCGGGCCTGTCGCCGCGAGAGCGGCAACACTTGATGGACCTGTCGAAGGCGGCCCTCGGGCCCGATGCCGCCGCCTCGGCGGCCGCCATCAAAGAACTCCAGGCCCTCGGCGAGCCGGCCAAGCCGCGCCTGGCCGCCGTAGTCCGCGAGCTTCTCGTCCGCGACCGGACGCTCATCGGCAGCGCGGAACGGCGCCTCGGCTCGTCCGAGAAGGCGCAGGCCCTGGCCGACGAGTTCGCGGCCCTGCGTGCGAGCGCCCTCGACAACATCGCCAAGCTCGACAAGGGCGAGCGCATGACCGTCGCCCACGAGAACTACGACAAGCTCGCGAAGATGCAGGCGACGATGGGCGAGGCGGGCGCGATCCGCTTGGTCGTCCGCGCCGCCGCGGCCCGCCGGCCGGCGCTCCTGGACCTGTGGAAGCAGGTTGGCGAGGCGGACGATCCGAAGTTCTCCCCCGCCAACGAGGAGAAGGTCAAGGCCGAGACGGAGGCGGTGCTCGGCATGCCCCTGGCGGCGGCCCTCGCCATTCCCGAGTTCGGCCGGGGCAAGGAGCCCGCCGACCCGGCCGCGCGGCAGCTCTGGTTCTACGACGCCTGCCGGCGCATCGAGGCGTGGAACCGCACGCTCACCGGCCAGATGAGCGCCGCCGAGTGGGAGAACCTTGCGCTCCTCAACGCCTACCGCGAGAGCCTGGGCACGCTGCCGCCGGAGGCCGACGCGCGGATCCTCCAGAGCGCCCGCCGGCACTCCAGGGAAATGGCCGACAAGGGGTACTTCGCCCACGAGTCGCCCACGCCGTCCGAGAAGACGCACGTCCAGAGAATGAAGAACGCGGGATATAACAATGGCTACAGCGAGAACATCGCCGCCGGGTCCTCGACCGGCAAGGGCGTGTTCTGGATGTGGTTCGGCAGCCCGCCCCATCACCAGAACATGGTGCACGCGGGGAGCACGGGCTTCGGCGTCGGCGCGTGGGGCTCGATGTGGACGCAGAACTTCGGCGGCGGCAAACGCGTGATGCTCATGGACCCGGCCGAGCGCGCCAGGCAGGTGGTCCTCGGCCTGATCCTCGCCCCCCAGGGCGCCCCGGCCGCGCGCCCGGGGCCGGGCCAGCCCGGCGGGTGATCGGCCGCCGCGGCGCGCCCCGGCCTACTACTACAAAGCCACTTGATCTTGTGCGCGGTGGGTCTCCTGACCAACCGCGCGGCAATTGCCCCCCAGCGGCGAGATAACGCGGGTGCGCGGCGGGTCGGGAGACCCGCCGCGCGAATTGGCGTTGTAGGCCTACCTGGTCGTCGCCGCGGCGCTTTCGCGGACGATTTCGTCCCATGCCTCGCGGTTGAACTTGCACCCCGGGTCGGGGCGCCGGAGGTCGCGGAAGTAGCCCCAGCTCCGGGCCCGGCATCCGCCGCAGTTGAACTTGTACTCGCACTGGCGGCAGTGGCCGGTGCGGTCGGAGCGGTCGCGCAGCAGTTCCATCACCTCGTGGTTCCAGAGCGTCTCGAACGGGTCGGTCCGCAGGCTCCCCACCGTGATGGGCAGGAAGACGCACGGCGTCACGTCGCCGTTGGGCTGGATGGCGCAGTACGCCCGTCCCGCCCCGCACCCGCCGACGTAGCGGGCGAAGATGCGGGTCATCCTGCCGCCGCCGTACCCGTAGTGGCCCGTGTTGACGGGGTCCGCCGGGTCGCCGAGCTCCAGGCACGCCCGCCCGTACTGCGGCGAGCTCGACATGATGCTGATGCGGCCGTCCACCAGGTACTTCTGGAGCACCGCGAGCATCCGCTCCCGCTGGTCGGGCGTGAGGTCCTGGTCCACGATGCCGCGGGCCCGGCCGGTGGGGATGAAATTGAAGGCGTAAAATGTGTTGACGCCTTCCGAGATGCACCACTCCAGCACCGGCTCCATCTCGTCGAGGTTCCACCGCGTCACGGTCATCGCCACGCCGCACTTGATGCCCGGCGTCCTGACGACGTGGCGGATGCCGGCCACGGCCCGCTCCCAGTACCCCGCGGCGCCGCGCCAGGCGTCGTGCTTCTGCGGGTCGGTGGAATCGAGGCTGATCTCGGCGTACTTGAGGCCCGCGTCGGCCATCGCCTGCACCTTGTCGGCGGTGCAGAGCGTGCCGTTGGTCGCGACCGTCAGGTGCATGCCATACTGGTTGGCGTGGCGGACGATGTCGAGGAACGTGGGGGCCATGAGGGGTTCGCCGCCGGAGAAGGCGATCATGGGCACGTCGCGCTCGGCCAGGAGGTCGACGACGCGCTTCTGCTCGTCCAGCGTCAGCTCGTCGGCGTGGCGCTTGCCCGCTTCCTGGTAACAGTGCTTGCACTGGAGGTTGCAGGCCTGCGTGAAGTTCCAGACGACCATGAGCGGCGCGACGAAACGCTGCGGCTGCCCCAGGCCCAGGTGCCCGACGCTGCGGACCGTGGCCACCAGGCCCCGCCGCGTGGCGGGGTTCCCGAAGACGCGGCCGGCGAGGGTCTCGCGCTTCGCCCCGGTCTTCCGGCGCACGTATTCGGTCAGGAGATACGGCAGGGCGAACCGCAGGTGATACCAGCGGAGGGAGCCGCCGGCGTACCGCTCGAAGAACTCTTCGAGCCAGCACCGCCCGCCGGGTTTCTTCGCCGTCATCCGGCGGAAGAGCCACTGCGCCGTCGGGCGGGCGAGCAGCCGTTCGATTTTCTCTGCCTCAGGCATTCTCTCCGTCCATCGTCTTGCTGTCACCCCGAGCGAGCGCAGCGAGTCGAGGGGTCTCGCCGTGCGGATGTCCGAAAGGCAACGACCACAGCGAGATTCCTCGACTCGCTTCGCTCGCCCGGAATGACAACGCGGAGCGGACATCCCGCCCCGGATCAGTTGCCCCCATCATAGTCCCGGCGTTCGGTCCCCACAAGTGCCCTTGTCAGAGAAGGCTTGATTCTCGGGTCCGCGGCACTATGCTTCACGTGCCTAACATCGAACGCGTGGGTGCAATGGCTGAGCTTCGCTGGAACTGGGCGGACGGTGTCGAGGCGTCCTGGCGCGAGGCGCTCGTGCGGGCGTTCGACCCTGCGGCGATCGTGCCGGTGGCGGGCCTCCGACCGCGGGGCCTCGTCGGCCGAGGTCGCGGCCTCCTGGCCGCTCCGCCTCCGGTGCCCTTCGACGTTTTCGTGAAGAGGTTCGACCACGGTTCGCTGCGTGCCCGCCTCGAACACCTTCGCGGCCGCAGCGGCGTGGCGATCGAGTTCGCCAACGCCATGCGCCTGCAAGAGATGGGCCTCTCTGTGCCGCGGTCCCTGGCCCTTGTGGACGAGCGCGGCTTCGGGGGCTTCCGAAAGAGCTACTACCTGATGGAGCACATCGCCGGGGCGAAGCCGCTGGGCGAGTGCCTGGCGGCGGCCGGCCTGCCGGGGTCGCCGGCGTTCGACGCGCTCGCGCAGGCCGTCGCGCGGCTGCTGGTGGACCTGGCGGCCAAGGGCGTCTGGCACCGCGACGTCAACTGCGGCAACGTTCTCGTCGCGCCCGACGGCGAAGGCCGCCTGTCGCGGCTGTACGTCGTCGACCCCCGCCACGTCACGTTCGGGCCGCCGCGGGACCGGTTGGCTCTCGAGCGGATGCTCACGGCGCTGGCGGGCTTCCTGCTGGCCGACGGCCTGAGCGACCGCAGCGTCCTGGCCCTCGCGAGCGTGGTCCCCGACGTGGCCGCGGCGCATGGCGGCGGCTCGATGCGGCTGGTAAGTCCGCAGACGACGCTCCTGTTGGGCCGGCGGCTGGCCGCGCACCTCGTGGCGCGAGAGGTGCGCAAGGGCAAGCGTTCGGCTGAGGCCCTCGACGTTTTCGCGCGGCGGTACGCCGGTCCGGGCGACGCCGCCAATTATCGCGACCAGCGGTTCGCGCGGTCGCGCCACGGGCGGAAGGTGGATGCCGCGGAGCGGCGGATTGTCGAGCAGACGCTCCTGGGCTTGCGTATCCGCGGGCCGATCCTCGACGCCCCCTGCGGTACGGGACGGTTCCTGCCCTTCTTCGCCGCCTTCAGCCGCGAGATTGTGGCCGCCGACTTTTCGGCCGAGATGCTGGGCCTCGCCCGGCAGGAGTCGGTGCAGGCGGGGTGGCCGATCGCGTACCTCCTGGCCGACGTGCGGCGGCTGCCGCTGGAGGACCGGCGGTTCGAGCTGGCCTTCGCGATGCGCCTGCTGCATCGCGTTCGGGGCCGCAAGGAGCGGCTCGAAGTGCTCAAGGAACTCGCCCGCGTCAGCCGAAAATGGGTGCTGTTCTCCTTCTACGATCGGCGGTCGTGGCGCGGGCTGCGCGACCGCCTGCGCGGACGCTACGCGGGCGAGACGCCGGAGGTCATCGAGGCGGAGGTCGCCGAGGCCGGCATGCGCGTCGAGCGATTCCACCCCGTCGGCTGGCGGGGGCGCCAGACGCTCGTGCTGTGCTCGAAGTCCGACGTTCCGCCGCAGTTGCCGGCTCGGACAGGGTGAGGGGGGCGCGGAACTCCCTTCTCGGGGGTGGCACGGCCACGCAAAGGCGCTTGTACATGTTTAGCGTGCCAGCGTACATAGGCAGGGTGGCATGCCCACGCCGTCGTTCCG
>Ga0315286_10003151_pt1 | contig 15462 bp, 11 predicted proteins | sample YL17G10_0_MG_FD_205038 | JGI IMG/M metagenome (GOLD analysis project Ga0315286, IMG submission 205038) | Sediment microbial communities from Yellowstone Lake, YNP, Wyoming, USA - YL17G10_0 | ecosystem: Environmental > Aquatic > Freshwater > Lake > Sediment | place: USA: Wyoming | collected...
ATCCCCGGAAAGAGGACCTCGACGCCCTCGTCTCCGACCGTCCCGCCGTGCTGAGTTCAGCCGACGGCCATTCCGCCTGGGCGAACTCGCGCGCCCTCGAGCTCGCCGGCGTCACCAAGGACACGGCGGATCCGGCGGGCGGCCGTATCGAGCGCGACCCTAAAACCGGCAAGCCGACGGGGACACTCCGCGAGAGCGCGGCCGGCCTCGTCGAAAAGCTCATCCCGGAACTCGGGCCGGAAGACACTATTAAAGGATTGAAGGCAGGGCTCGAGCTAGCCAACCGGTTCGGCATCGCTTCGATCATCGAGGCCAGCGCCGGTCCGAAGATCCTCGACGCCTACGCCGGCCTCGACCGCTCCGGGGAGCTCTCCGTTCGCGTCCTGGCGTCGCTCTACGTCGACACCGACAAGGGGACCGCCGAGGTCGAACGTCTGGCCAAGTTGCGGGACGCTTACCGCGGCACGCGTCTAAAATCGACCGCGGCGAAGATCTTCGCCGACGGTGTCATGGAGCCGCATACGGCCGCGCTCCTCGAACCCTACCTCGACCGTCCCGGCGACCGGGGAACGCCTCTCCTTGAGCCCGAGGCCTTCGACGCGCTCGCCGTGGCCCTGGACGCGGCCGGCTTTCAGATCCACGTCCACGCCATCGGCGACCGGGCCATCCGCATGTCGCTAGACGCCTTTGAGGCGGCGGGCCGGGCCAACGGCTTCAGGGACCTGCGCCACCATATCGTCCACCTCGAGCTCATCGATCCCGCCGACATCCCGCGGTTCAAAGCCCTCGGCGTCACGGCCAATTTCCAAGCCCTTTGGGCTTATGCCGACCCTTATATCACCGACCTGACCCTCCCGATCCTCGGGCCCGGCCGCTCGCGCTGGCTCTATCCCATCGGGAGCGTGGCCGCGACCGGGGCCGTCATAGCCGGAGGCAGCGACTGGTCTGTATCGTCCATGAACCCTCTCGAGGCCATCCAGGTGGCCATAACCAGGAGAGGACCCGACGACCCGCCGGGCGACGCCTGGATCCCCGAGGAGAGGGTCGACCTTGAGACCATGCTCCGGGCCTACACCATTAACGGCGCCTGGCTCAGCCACGACGAAAAGACACGCGGCGCCCTCGTACCCGGAAAAGCCGCCGACATCATCGTCCTCGGCCGGGACCTCTTCAAGATCCCGTCTTCCGAGATCGGCCGGGTCAAGGTCCTGCTGACCCTCCTCGACGGCCGCCCCGTCTTCCGCGACCCATCATTTGTTTTGAATTGACGTTCGCCGCCAGACAGAGGGAAAAGCAGGATAGAAACAGCCTCTCACAAGGACGTTTCCTCGGCCGGGGCTGATGGGTATCGTCGGAGGGAGCATAAAGCGGCGATTTAGCCGTCACGGGCCGGATACGCGGACTCCTCCCATCGGATCCGGCCCGGGATCGGCGTTAAGAATCGCCGCAGCGGACGGAGACGATTCCCGAAGCCCATTTTCGGCCGAGGGGGCAGCGGCGCAGTTTACGGATTCCAAGTTCTGTGCTATAAAAGACTTTCGCAAAGCCCATGGATATTCTATCGATCGTCATCAGCCTCTTCGCCTTTCTCTTCGCCATCACGATCCATGAGGCGTCCCACGCCTGGACGGCTTCAAAATTCGGCGATCCCACCGCGGCCACCATGGGCCGGGTGTCCCTGAATCCCCTGGCTCACATCGACCCCTTCGGCACCGTCCTCCTCCCGCTCATCCTCGTCGCCATCGGCGCCCCGGCCTTCGGCTGGGCCAAGCCGGTCATGGTCAATCCCCGCAACCTCAGGCATCCCCGCCGCGACAACCTCTGGATCTCGCTCGCCGGCCCGGCCGCCAACCTGACCGCAGCGGCCGTCTCGCTCGCCCTCATTCTGCTGATGAAAGCGCTGAATCCCGGCACGTCGGCGTTCCTCAGGAACTTCCTTATCCAACGCCAGAATTTTCCCCGAGGCTTCTATCCGCTCGAGGGGCTGGCCCTCATCCTGTTCTACGCCATTCTCGTCAACACCTATCTGGCCGTCTTCAACCTCATCCCGGTGCCCCCCCTCGACGGGAGCGGCGTCCTGGCCGGCGTTCTCTCCGACCGGGCCGCGGCGAAATACGACCGCCTCAGGCCCTACGGCTTCATCATCGTCGTCGCCCTGATTTCGATCGGAGTCCTCGACATCATCATCCGGCCCCTTCAGATCGTCATCCTGACCCTCGTTTTTTTCTAGCATGTCCGAGCCAACCGCCGAGACCCTGCCGATCGAGGAGACGCCGGTCTCGCCGTCCGCCGAGACGCCGGAGGGCTACCAGGTCCGCCTGGACGTCTTCGAGGGCCCCCTGGACCTCCTCCTCTTCCTCATCCGCAAGAAGAAGATCGACATCCACGACATCCCCATCGCCGCCATCACCCGCAACTACCTCGAATACCTCGACCGCAAGACGGAGATCAACCTCGACCGCGAGGCGGAGTTCCTGTTCGTCGCCGCGCTCCTGATCTACATCAAGTCCCAAATGCTCCTGCCCCGCGAGACCGACCTGGCCGAGCACGAGGACCCGCGCCAGGTCCTGGTCAACCGCCTCATCGAATACGAGAAGATCAAGGCCGCCTGCTCCCTCCTCCGGGAACGGGAGGACGGCCAGATCCTCCAGTGGAAGAGGAATTTCATCCCGCCTCTCCGCGGCGAAAGCGAGCTCGAACCCGTGGAGCTGTCGCTCTTCGAGTTGTCCGAGTCGTTCTTCCTCATGATGAAGCGGCGATCCGCCGACGAAACCCGGACGATCCGCGGCCGGGACGTCTCGATCGAGGGCAAGATGAAGGAACTCGTCGGCCTCCTCCGGGAACGGCACATGATCGATTTCCTCGAGTATTTCGAGGCCAACGCCTCGCTCGAGGAGGCCTTGGTATCCTTTTTCTGCATCCTCGAGCTGGTCAAGTCCCGGGTGGCGGTCGCCGTCCAGGACGAGCTCTTCCAGACCATCCGAGTCTGGCTCCGCAAGGACGCGCATAGGACGGATCATCATGAATAGCCCCCTCAAGAACATCGTCGAGTCGCTCATCTTCGTCTCCCAGGAGCCCCTGACCCTGGAACGGATCCAAGCCGTGCTCGAGGGCGTCCCGGCCGCCGACATCCAGGCCGCCGTCGACGAACTCGTCGCCGACACCGCTGCGGACAGCCGCGGGGTCCAGATCATCCATGTCGGAGGCGGCTGGCTGTTCTCAACCAAGCCGGCCTTCGACCGGGAGATCCGGCGCCTCCTCCAGATCGAGCGCAAGAACAGGCTGACGTCGGCCGGGCTCGAGACGCTGGCCGCGATCGCCTACCGCCAGCCGGTGACCCAGGCCGAGATCTCGGGGATCCGGGGCGTCGATTCGACCTCCTCGCTGAAGACACTCCTCGAAAAAAGCCTGATCAAGATCGTCGGACGGAAAAAGGCGCCGGGGAACCCGCTCGTCTACAGGACGTCCGACGAGTTCCTTCTCTACCTGGGGCTCAACGGCCTCGACGAGCTCCCCTCCGAGGAGGAGATCGCCAAGATCCTGCAGGAGGAAAAGGCCGCCGACGCTTAGTCCCTAAGTGTAGACAAGGCCTTGACTTAGAGTTGACATCACGAGGTTTCTTGTATAGTATAAATCGTTCTTTCCGGACCCTTGGAGAAGGGACGCCTCAGAATTTCCTTTTCAGGAGCAATGCGCCATGACCGAGTCGACCAAACAGCCGGACCGCGACGACAATATGTCGTCCGAAGACTACGAAAACCTGTTGGACCGCTACCAGTTCAGTACCAAGGAAATCACCATGGGGACGATCCTCAAGGGACGGGTCATCAAAAGGACCCCGACCTATGTCCTCGTGGATATCGGGTCCAAGGCCGAGGGCATCATCCCCAACGAGGACTTCACCGACCCCAAGGTCCTCGCAGACTTGCAACCCGGCAGCGAGGTCGAAACCATGCTCGAGGAGACCGACCTCAAAGACGGCTACCTCATCCTGTCCAAGAAGCGCGCGGACGGCCTCCGCGCCATCGAGAATCTGGGCAAGGCCTTCGAGCACGGCCTGACGGTCACGGGCACGATCACGGAAAGGACCAGGGGCGGGTTCAACGTCGACGTCGGCATCCCGGCCTTCCTGCCCGATTCCCACGTCGACATCAGGCCGGTCAAGGACGCCTCCGCCCTCGTCGGACAGACCTTCAAGTTCCGGGTCATGAAATTCGACCGAAGGACCGAGAACGCCGTCCTGTCGCGCCGGCTCCTCCTCCAGAACGAGCGGGAGGAGAACAAGCGGCGGGTGTTCGGGAACCTGGTCAAGGGGCAGAAGCTCACGGGGCAGATCAAATCCCTGACCAACTTCGGCGCCTTCGTCGACCTCGGCGGCATCGAGGGCCTTCTGCACGTCTCGGACATCTCCTGGGGCAAGAGCACCCATCCCGCCGAGCACCTGAGCGCCGGCCAGAAGGTCGAGGTCGTCGTCCTCGACTTCAGCGAGAGGGACGAAAAGATCTCCCTCGGGCTGAAGCAGCTCACGCCCGACCCCTGGGCCAACATCGCCGAGAAATACCAGGCCGGGCAGAAAATAACCGGGAAAGTCTCGAGCCTGACCGACTTCGGCGCCTTCGTCGAGCTCGAGAAGGGCGTCGAAGGGCTCGTCCATATCTCCGACCTGACCTGGTCGCGCAAGCTCGTCCACCCCAAGAAGATCCTCAGCCCGGGCCAGGAGGTCGTCGTCACCATCCTCGACGTCAACCCGACGACGAAGCGCATCTCCCTCGGCCTCAAGCAGACCTCCCCCCACCCCTTGGAGACCTTCAAGCAAAAGCACGGCGTCGGCGCCCGGGTCAAGGGAGTGGTGACCAGCCTGACCGATTTCGGCGCCTTCGTCGAGGTCGAGAAGGGCATCGAGGGGCTCGTCCACATCTCCGACATCAGCTGGGAGAGGGTCAAGCACCCGTCCGAGAAGCTCCAGCCCGGCCAGGAGGTCGAGACCCTCGTCCTCAACATCGACGTCGACAAGCAGAAGGTCTCCCTGGGGATGAAGCAGCTCGAGGGGGACATCTGGGAGGATTTCTTCGGCCGCCAGAAGGCCGGCGACATCGTCAAGGTCAAGATCGTCCGCCTGACGGACTTCGGCGCCTTCGTCGAGATCATCCCGGGCATCGAGGGGGTCATCTTCACCTCGGAGCTCGACGAGAAGAAGCTCGAAAAACCCTCCGACGCCTTCTCCGTCGGCGACGAGCGGAACGCCAAGATCATCCGGCTGAACGCCAAGGCCAAGAAGATCTCCCTGAGTTTCAAGCAGGCCCTATACGACATAGAGAAGCAGGATTTCCAGCGCTTCATGGAATCGCAGAACGACCGGATGACCCTCGGTGACATCATGAAAGACCAGCTGAAAGGCATCAGCGCTCCGAAGAAGAGGATCAAAAAGGAGGACTCCCATGATTAAGGCCGATCTGATCAACAAGATCTCCCAGGAAATGAGCATCCCCAAACAGGAAGCCGAAGAGGGCGTGAACCTGTTCTTCGACACGATCCGCGAGGCCATCCTCAGGGGCGAAGAGATCGAAATCCGTGGTTTCGGGAGTTTCCGCTTCCGCAAGCGGACCTCGCGCGCCGGGCGCAACCCCCGGACCGGCGAACCGGTCAAGGTTCCGCCGAAGAAGGTTCTCTACTTCAAGCCGAGCAAGCTCCTCAAGGAGATGATCAACAAGTAATGCGCTACATCTCCGCGCCCTGGAGAGCCGACTACGTCCGCAAAGCCCTGAGCATGAAACGCTGCATTTTTTGCGAGGCCTTGAAGAGCCGCAATGACCGCTCCACGGTCGTTCTCTACCGGGGCCATCGCAACTTCGTCCTGCTGAACAGGTATCCTTACACGCCCGGGCACCTCCTGATCGCCCCCAAGCGGCACATCGCGGACTTCGCCGAGGCCCGCCCCGATGAACGGGCCGAGCTCGTCGACCTTCTCCAGGTCGCCCTCCGCGTCCTCCGCGCGAGCTACGCTCCCCACGGGTTCAACACCGGCATGAATCTGGGTCCCAGCGCCGGGGCAGGGGTTGTCGGACACTTCCATCTCCATGTTGTCCCCCGCTGGACGGGTGACGCCAATTTCATGCCCCTCGTCGGGGCGACGCGGGTCTTCATCGAGGACCTAGACACGACCTACCAGAAGCTCCGCCCTCTTTTCGACAAAGAACGGGCGAGGCGGGAACGCGCGGGACGGCCCAAGCGGCCGACCGCAACCCATTCGAGGTGAACCCATGCTGAAGACCATGAGACGCAACGTGAAGTCGCTCAAACCCATCATGTGGATCGTCGTCGCGACGTTCGTCATCGCCATCTTCGCCATCTGGGGCGGCGCGGGACGGCTGGGCGAGTCCAACAGATCCGACACGTTGGCCAACGTCGGGAGCGAGAGGATCTCCTCCGACGAGTATTTCCAGGCCCTCCGCTCGCGGCTCGAGGCCATGAAGAAGCAGTTCGGCGACCTCAACGCCAACCTCATCCAGCAACTCGGCGTCCCCCAGCAGACCCTGGAACAGCTCGTCCAGCAGATGCTCCTCCTCCAGATGGCCTCGGACATGGGCCTGCGGGCGACCGACAAGGAGGTCCGGGCGAAGATCGTCGCCTATCCCGCATTCCAGAGGGACGGGCAGTTCATCGGCTTCGAAGAATACAAGCGGGTCCTGGACTACAACCGCATCCCGCTCGGGGATTTCGAGGACGGTCTGAGACACGACGTCATCATCGGCAAGGTCGTCCGCGTCCTGACGGCCGGCATCATCGTCACCGATGAGGAGGTCTGGGAAGGCTATCGGAAGCAGAGCGACTCGGCCAAGATCGAGTACCTCGTCGCCGAAACGGCCAAGGTCGAAGTCACCAAAAAGCCGGCCGAAGCCGAACTCCGGGCCCACTTCGACAAGAACGCCGCGGGGTACAGGATCCCCGAGAAGCGAACCGCCGACTACGTCGTCGTGAAGACCGAGGACCTCAAGAAAGAGGTCGCGGTCAAGGACGCGGAGATCGACAAGTACTACAAAGACAATACGGCCCAGTTCCAGGAGCCCGACAAGGTTCGGGCCAGCCGGGTCTGGCTGCCCTTCACCGCCGCCGACCGGGAGGCCGTCCTGGCCCAGGCGCGAGACATCCAGAAGAAGGCCAAGGGCGGCGAGGACTTCGCCGGCCTGGCCCGGGCGTTCTCCAAGGACGATAAGACCGCGAGCGGCGGCGACTGGGGGCTTTTCGACTGGAAATCCCTGACCGCCGCGGAGACCGAGGCCGTTGCCAAGCTCGAAAAGGACGGCGTGTCCGACGTCGTCGAGACCGAGGGCGGGGCGGCCGTCTTCAAAGTCACCGAGAAGGCGCCGGCCGTGACCAAGCCGCTGGCCGAGGTGAGCGCCACGATCAAAGGCATCCTCGTGGACCAGAAGGCAAGGGCCCTGGTCGCCGAGAGGATCCAGCGCCTCGAGAAACTGGCCCGCAAGGAAAAAAACCTCGATTATGCCGCCCAAAAAGAAGGGCTCAAAGCGAGCTCGACGGGCGCCCTCAAGAAGGGCGACGCTCTGGGCGATTTCGATAGCGCGGGCGCCGTGAGCGAGGCCTTCTTCGGCCTCAAGGCGAAGGAAATCTCGGCGCCGATCTTCACCTATGTCGGAGAGGCCCTGGCCCAGCTCCAGGCCGTCGAGCCTGAACGGCCGGCAAAATTCGAGGAGGTCCGCGACCAGGTCGAGAAAGACGTCCTCGACGTCCTGAAGAAGGGCGAGGCGCTGACTCGGCTCCGCGAAGTCCGGGCATCCCTCAAGGACGACTGGAGCGCGCAGGCCCCCAAGCTCAAGCTCGAGTACCAGTTCGTCGAGGCCCACAAGAAAGAGCAATATCTGACCCTCGTCGGCGAAAACCCCGAGGTCGACCGCCTCATCTTCAGCCTGCCCCTCAAGCAGGCGAGCGAGCCGCTCGAGGTCGATGCGGGCTACTCCATCTTCCGCGTTCTCGAGAAGAAGGAAGTCAGCCGCGAGGAATTCGACAAGGTCAAGGCGACAGAGCGGGACACCCTGCTCGAGCAGGAAAAGAACAAGTTCCTGCAGTCCTACATGGCCAAGGCCCGCACGGAGAAGAAGGTCAAGATCAACTACGACGCCTTCCTCCGCATCAACAACGACGTCATGTCGAGGTTTTCGAAGACATCCTGAGTCTCACCGCCTGAGTTTCGCCCGATACAAACGAACTTAGAAAGGAGACCGCCATGGAGACGTCCACGAAATCCCTCCCGCCTGAGGCCTACCGGGAGCTCGCTCCAGGAGAGGTGTACAAGCCCTATGTCCCGGCCGATGCGGCCGTCCCCGAGGTTACGGTCCGCTCCGTCCTCTGGGGCCTGTTCATGTCGCTCTTCTTCACTTTTTCCATCGCCTACCTGGGGCTCAAGGTCGGTACGGTGCCCGAAGCCGCCATCCCCGTGGCCATCCTGGCCGTCGGCATCGGTTATGTGTATAAGAGGAAGAGCACCATCCTCGAGAACGTCATCCTCCAGTCGATCGGCGCCGCCTCGGGGGCCCTGGTGGCCGGGGCCATCTTCACCATCCCGGCACTCTATATCCTGGGCCTGCCGACGGACATCGTCAAGATCTTCCTGTCGACGTTCCTCGGCGGCTGCCTCGGCGTTCTTTTCCTCATCCCCTTGCGCCGGTACTTCTGCCAGGAGCAGCACGGTAAGCTGCCCTTCCCGGAGGCCACGGCCACGACCGAGATCCTGGTTTCCGGCGAGTCCGGCGGCAAGCAGGCCTGGGCCCTGATCCTGGGCGTCGCCGTCAGCGGCGTTTACGAGTTCCTGGCCATCGGCGTCCGGGCCTGGGACGAGCTTATAAACTTCCGCTTCCTGCCGTTCATGGACAACCTGGCCGTCAATGCCAAGATGGTCCTCAAGCTCGACGCCCTCTCGGCCTTCCTCGGCCTCGGCTACGTCATCGGCCTGCGCTACAACGCCGTCATCGTCGCCGGCGGGCTTTTGTCGCACTTCGCCTTCATCCCGGCCATCTGGTTCCTCGGCCAGCACGTCCCCGGCGCGGTCTACCCGGGCGCCGTCCCCATCGCGGGGATGAGCGAGACCCAGATCTTCACGACCTACGTCCGGAACATCGGCATCGGCGCCATCTTCATGGCCGGCGTCCTCGGCATCATCAAGTCCATGCCGGTCATGATCAAGTCGCTCTCGCTCGGCTTCCGTGAGATCTTCAAGGGCAAGAGAGCGGACGCGGCCGCAGAGCTGCGGACGAACCGCGACATCAAAATGAAGACGATCCTCCTGGGGCTTTTGGCCACGGCCGCCGGCCTCTTCTTCTATTTCCTCTGGATCTCGAACCTCAAACTGGCCATCATCGGCGTCCTGATCTGCGTCCTCCTCTCGTTCCTATTCACCACGGTCGCCGCCTACGCCATCGCCATCGTCGGGACGAACCCGGTCTCGGGCATGACCCTGATCACGATCATCCTCTCGAGCGTCGTCCTCCTCGGGGCGGGGCTGTCGGGGGAACAAGGGATGGCCGTCGCCCTCCTCATCGGCGCCGTCGTCTGCACGGCCCTGTCGATCTCCGGGAGCTTCATCACCGACCTCAAGGTCGGCTACTGGCTCGGGGCGACGCCGCGCAACCAGGAGAGGTACAAGTTCGCCGGCATCCTCATCTCGGCCCTGACCGTGGGCATCGCCATCTACATCCTGGACAAGGCCTTCTCGTTCCAGAGCGGGACGCTGGCCGCCCCCCAGGCGAACCTGATGGCGACCGTGATCAAGTCGATGATGTCGCGCGAGCCCGTGACCTGGCTCCTCTACGCGATCGGGGCCTCGGTCGCCCTCGTGGCCGAGCTGGCCAAGGTACCGCCGCTGGCTTTCGCCCTGGGCATGTACCTGCCGTTGCCCCTGACGACACCCCTTCTCGTCGGCGGCTTCATCTCCCACCTGGTCAAAAAATCGACGAAAGACAAGGAGCTGGCCGAGCGCCGGAACAACCGCGGCACCCTCATTTCCTCCGGCTTCATCGCCGGCGGCGCCCTGATGGGCATCGTCCTGGCCGTGCTCAAGCTGACGAAGCTCGACCACTTCGTCAGCCTGGGGATCTCCATGGTCCTCGAGGGCGGCCGCTGGGTCGACGGTACGCCGGCGGCGTGGTTCACGGGTTATGGGCAGATCATCAGCCTCGTGGCGTTCGCGCTGCTCTGCGGTTTCGTCTATTGGGACGCGCGACGGACAAAATAGGAACGGAGTTCACACATGAAAACGAATAAGCTTTATTCGGCGGCCGACCGGGCCATCAACCAGGCCCTGCGTCTCAAGCCCGGCGAGAAATACCTCCTCGTCACGGACAAGCAGAAGATGGACATCGCCGAGGCCCTGGCCTACTACGCGAAGCAGGCCGGCGCCGAAACGACGACCTACCTCATGACCGAGACCCTGCGGCCCATAACCGAACCGACAGGCCAGTTCAAGGACCTCATCCGCAACGCCTCGGCCACGACCTACATGCTCGAGGGCCGGTTCCCGGAAAAGCCCTTCCGCGGCTTCATGGTCTCCGAGGGCGGCAAGCACGGCCGCATCTGCATGATGCCCGGCCTGACCCGGGACATGATGGAACGTCTCGTCAACGTCGACTTCTCAGAGATGGACAAGTTCACGAAGAAGGTCATGCGGGCCATGAAAGACGCCGAGGACGTCGTCGTCGAGAACCCGGCCGGCACGCGGATCTCGTTCAGCGTCAAGGGCCGGGCCTGGCACAACGACAACGGCAACATCAGCAAGAAAGGCATGCACGGCAACCTGCCGGCCGGCGAGTGCTATACGGCCCCGGTCGAGGAGACGTTCACCGGGACGATCGCCATCAGCCTCATCGACGACAAGCTCGGCCCCGGCAAGATGACGTTCGAACGGGGCAAGCTCGTCGACTTCAAAGGCAAGGGCATCGCCGAGGTCATCGAGACAATCGGGGCGGACGAGACCGGCAGCATCATCGGCGAGTTCGGTATCGGCACGAACAAGGGCGCCCGGATCTGCCCGAACATGCTCGAGGCCGAGAAGGCCTTCGGCACGGTCCACTTCGCCATCGGCGACTCCTACGGCATCGGCAAGAACAAGAGCAAGTATCACTTCGACGCCCTGGTCGACAAGGTGACGATCACGGCCAAGGGCAAGACCATCGCGAAAAACGGGAAATTCCTCATTTAAATCGGGGACACAATACCAATTTCCGAATTATCCTTCGACACATAGTCATCCTGAAGGGAAACACGGGGAGAGGGACTGTGATACCGGGACTTGCGTGAACGGAATAGGACAATGAATAATTCGGAAATTGGTATTGTGTCCCCAAAATACGATTTCGATAAGATCATTGACCGGACGGGCACGGAATCGCTGAAGTGGGTCTATCCCCGCAAGGTCCTCAAGGCCGAGGACGCCATCCCGATGTGGGTGGCGGACATGGATTTCGAGGCTCCGCCGGCCGTCGTCGAGGCCATCCGCCGCCGGGCCGATCACGGGGTCTTCGGCTATCCCCTTGTGCCTCCGTCCTTCTGGCAGGCGGCGATCGGCTGGCTTAAACGCCGCCACGGCTGGGAGGTCCAGAAGCCCTGGATGGCCATGACGCCGGGGATCGTCCCGGCCCTGAATTACTGCGTCCGGGCCTTCACCAAGCCCGGCGACGGAGTGATCATCCAGACGCCCGTCTATCACCCCTTTTATTACGCCATCGAGAACAACGGCCGGCGCGTCGTCCGTAACCCTCTCCGGTTCGACGGCCGCCGCTACACGATGGACCTCGACGACCTGCGCACAAAGATCGACGCCCCGGGCCGGATGCTCATCCTCTGCAGCCCCCACAATCCCTCCGGCCGCGTTTGGACGCGGGAGGAGCTCGAGGCCCTCGGACGGATCGCGGTGGAGCGCGACCTCCTCGTCGTCGCCGACGAGATCCACCACGACCTCGTCTACGGCGGACACCGTCACCAGGTGTTCGCTGCCCTGTCCCCGGAGCTGGCCCAGCAAACGATCACCTGCATCGCCCCGAGCAAAACCTTCAACACCGCCGGCCTGGCGACGGCCGCCGTCGTCGCCCCCAATCCCGACCTTCATAAGAAGTTCGAGGACGAAGCGGAACGTTCCGGCTTCGACCTCGGGAACGCGCTCGGCATCGTCGCCTTCGAAGCCGCCTATAGCCACGGCGATGATTGGCTCGACGAGCTCCTGCCCTACCTCGAGGCCAACGTCGATTTCCTGGAGAAGTTCCTGGCCGAGCGCCTCCCGAAGGTCAGGCTCGTCCGCCCCGAAGGGACGTACCTGGCCCTTCTCGACTGCCGGGACCTTGGGATCCACCCCGATGCCCTCAACGACTTTTTCCTCCGGAAGGCCGGAGTCTATTTCAGCGACGGCAAAATCTTCGGCGAAGAGGCCGCAGGCTTCGTCCGTATCAACTTCGGCTGCCCCCGCTCTCTTCTCGTCGAGGCCCTTGAGCGCATCGAGCGGGCCGTCAAATCGAAATAGTAGCCGTTTCGTGCTATTTTAGGGCCGCCTGAATGAAGGAGGCCCGACGGGGGCCAGGGCCGGGGACGTGTACCGAAGGTACGTATCCCCCTCTTTCGCAGGGAGGTGCCGGATGTCATCGACGAGAACGATCCGTCTTCTGATCACGGCCATAGCTTTGGCCGCTCTTTTCATCTCCTGCCAAAAAACGGAGGCCCCGGCGCCGCCGCAAACCCGAGCCGCCTTCACCTTCCCGCGCTCTTCGTCCATCGCCCGCAAGGACGCCTTCTTCGGCCTCCATTTCGACCTCCATCCCCAGGCGACCGACACCTCGCTCGGCGCCGATATCTCCGAGGAAAACATCCGCGCTCTCCTCGAGCGGGTGCGGCCGGATTACGTCCAGTACGACTGCAAGGGCCACGCCGGCTGGGCGGGCTATCCGACCACAGTCGGCTGGGCCAGCCCGGGCATCGTCAAGGACAGCCTGGCCGTCTGGAGGAAGACCACCCGCGACCTGGGGGTTGGCCTTTTCATCCACTACTCCGGGGTTTGGGACTCCAAAGCTATCGCCGAACACCCCGACTGGGCCCGTATCGGCCCGGACGGCAAGCGCGACCCCAACGCCACGAGCGTCTTCGGCCCCTACGTCGACGAGCTCCTCATTCCCCAGCTCAAAGAGGTCACGGAGAAATACGGCCTCGACGGCGTCTGGGCCGACGGCGAATGCTGGGGGACGCAGCTCGATTATTCACCGCGGGCGCTCGCGTCCTGGAAGAAGGAGACCGGCTACAGGGACGCGCCGAAGGACCGCTCCGACCCGCGCTGGCTCGAGTGGAAGATGTTCCACCGCCGCGCCTTCGAAAGTTATCTCGCCCACTGGATCGACGCCGTCCACGCAGCGAACCCGGCACTCCAGCTGACGTCGAACTGGATGTACACGACGTTCGCCCCTAAACCCGTGACGGCCAAGCTCGACTTCCTCTCGGGCGATTATTCCCCCGGGCTGTCCATCGACAGGGCCCGGGTCGAAGCGCGCTACCTCGCTTCGACCGGGATGCCCTGGGACCTCATGGCCTGGGGCTTCGACAAAGGCAAGGACCTCGGCTGGAGCATCAAGCCCGCCGAACACCTGGAACAAGAGGCGGCCGTCGTCCTCATGCAGGGCGGCGGGTTCCAGATCTACCACAACCCGACGCGCGCCGGCTACCTCGTCGAGCCCATCATCGCCCAGGAGGAAGCGGTCGCCGCCTTCTGCCGGGCGCGCGAGGCCGCGAGCCACAAGAGTTCGACCGTCCCTCAAGTCGCCCTGCTCCTTTCGAGCGAGAGCTTCTGGGACAAGTCCGACGCCGTCTTCGCGCCGTGGGGAGACGTCTTCCTGGAGCTCGAAGGCGCGCTCCACGCCCTGCTCAATCTCCATTACTCTGTCGATATCCTGGCGGAACACCAGCTCCAGCCGCGCCTGAGGGAATTCCCGCTCGTGGTCATCCCCGACTCTCATAAGCTGACCGACGAATTCCGTAAAGCTCTGATAGATTACGTCGATCAGGGTGGCAGCCTCCTGCTTCTCGGCGAGAAATGCGCCCGGCTGTTCGAGCCCATCCTTGGCGCCGAACTCGAGGGCGGTCCAGCAGAAAAGGCCGTGGAGTTCGTCTCATCATCCGGCGTCACGAATGCCAACGGCCTCTGGCAGATAGTGAAACTAGCCACGGCCCAAGCAGTCGGGTTCGTCTACCCGACCCGCGACACCCGCAAGGACGGCGAGATCGCGGCGACGGTCAACTCATTCGGAAAGGGCAAAGTCGGCGCGGTCTACGGGCCGGTCGCATCGATCTATTTCCGCTCCCACCACCCCTGGCTCAGGGAATTCATCGGCGGCCTCGCCGCCGAACTCTTCCCTAATCCCGTGGTCAGGGTGGAGGGCCCGTACTGCCTAGACCTCTCGCTCCGGATCACCCGGGACGGGAGGCTCTCGGTCCACCTGCTCAACACGGCCGGTATGCCCCTGCCCGACCGCTACGGTTTCACGGACTTCATTCCGCCGCTCGAAGATATCCGGTTGACGGTTAAAACGCCGGCCAAGCCGAAATCCGTGACCTGGATCCCCGACGGCGGAACACTCGAATGGTCATGGTCCAACGGCCTTCTTAAGGTGACCGTCCCGAAGCTCAAGATCCACAGCGTCGTCGTCATCGATTCACCGTGAACCCGGCGGCCTTGGAGTCACCCGCGCGGTGAGGGTGGCGAAAAGGCGCCCTTGCAAAAGCAGCGACGCCAAGTACAATGGGGAATCGTGAAGGAGGCCGCATGGCGATCAAGGCGAAACTAACCACGTTCGACGCGACGATGATCGTCGTCAGCCTGATCATCGGCATCGGCATCTTCCGGACGCCGGCCATGGTCGCCGCCGCGGCCCGCACGCCTGCGCTCTTTTATGCAGCCTGGGCCCTGGGCGGCCTCATCAGCTTCATCGGCGCCCTGACCTTCGCCGAGATCGGCGGCCGCTTCGCCAAGCCGGGCGGCTACTACAAGGTCGTGGCCGAGAACTACAGCTCCGGCCTGGCCTTCATGCTCAACTGGACCAACGTCGTCATCCTCAACGGGGCCGGCGCGGCGGCCGTGGCCCTGATCGGGGCCGAATATTTGACGCCCATCCTTTTCCCCGCCGCCACCCCGGGGCGGGTGACCGTCCAGGCGACCGCCGTCATCCTCATCGTCGTCCTCCTCGTCATCAACTACCTCGGCATTAAGACGGGCGCCTGGGCCCAAAACGTCCTCAGCCTCCTCAAGGTCGGCATGATCGGCCTCCTCACGGCGGCGGCTTTCCTTTCCAAAAAGGTGCCCGCAGGCCCGTCCGCGCTCCCGCTCGACCGGCCTTGGATCCTGGCCCTGGGCGTGTCGTTCATCTATGTCTTCTACGCCTACGGCGGTTACCAGAACACGATCAACTTCGGGGCCGATGT
>Ga0315286_10003152_pt1 | contig 15458 bp, 16 predicted proteins | sample YL17G10_0_MG_FD_205038 | JGI IMG/M metagenome (GOLD analysis project Ga0315286, IMG submission 205038) | Sediment microbial communities from Yellowstone Lake, YNP, Wyoming, USA - YL17G10_0 | ecosystem: Environmental > Aquatic > Freshwater > Lake > Sediment | place: USA: Wyoming | collected...
CACCAAGTCACGAAGGCACCAACTTGTGTGAAAGCACTGCTTTTTCAATCCTTTTTCTTTGAGACTTGGTGCCTTGATGGCAAAAAGAGGGTTTTCGTCTGTGCTTCTATGCAGATTTCACTGCAGCAACGACCGGGCGATGACGACTTTCTGGATTTCCGATGTTCCTTCGTAGATTTCCGTGATCTTCGCATCCCGCAAGAACCGCTCCACTTTGTATTCCCGCACATATCCGTAGCCGCCGTGGATCTGAATGGCCTCCAGCGCACACTGAACGGCGATCTTTGAGGCGAAGAGTTTTGCCATGGCCGCCGCGACCCCATAATTGTCGTTCCGGTCTTTCAGTGAGGCGGCAGAGAGGATCAGCATGCGGGCCGCTTCCACATTCGTCGACATCTCTGCAAGCTTGAACTGAATCCCCTGGAAGTCGGCAATGGGGTGGTCAAATGCCTTCCGCTCCTTGCTGTATCGTATTGAAGCTTCAAGACTCGCCTGCGCGATTCCAAGCGCCTGAGAAGCTATTCCGATTCTTCCCCCATCAAGGGATTTGAGTGCGAATTTTATTCCGAAACCCTCTTCGCCAATTCTGTTTTCCACAGGGACACGAACATCCTGAAATGCCAGGGAGACCGTATCGGAACTCCGTATGCCAAGTTTTCTTTCCTTCTTGGCGACCGAGAATCCCGCGAGACCTTTCTCGACGATGAATGCACTGACCCCTTTGGCCCCCTTCGACTTGTCCGTCGCCGCCATAACAAGGACCACTTCCGCGTTGGCTCCATTCGTGATAAAGTTCTTCATTCCATTGAGAACGTAGTAATTGCCGTCACGAACGGCAACGGTTCGCTGGTTCGTTGCATCACTGCCTGCCTCCGGCTCCGAGAGCGCAAAGGCTCCGATCTTCCGGCCCGCGGCGAGATCTTTGAGATACTTCTCCTTCTGCTCTTCCGTGCCGTATGCTTCGATCCCCCAGCATACGAGGGAATTGTTGACAGACATGACGACTCCGGCCGATGCGTCCACCTTTGAGATTTCTTCCATCGCCAGCACATAGGAGATCGTGTCGAGTCCGGCTCCGCCATACTTCTCAGAGACCATCATTCCCATGAACCCCAGCTCCCCCATTTCCTTCACGGCTTCGAACGGAAACAGTTCCTTTTCGTCACGATCATCGGCCGAGGGAGCCAGTTTCTCCTCGGCAAACTTCCGTGCGGTTTCTCTAATCATCAATTGTGTTTCACTATACTCGAAGTTCATGGCATTTTTTCCTGTGAAGCCCAACCCGTTTCGGGCATCAATGTGCCAGACCCCAAAACGGGCGTGAGGCAACCGAGATGGTGGTTACTTTGTTGGTGGGGAATAGTCGTAGAAGCCCTTGCCCGATTTTCGGCCGAGATGTCCCGCGGCAACCATTTTTTTCAACAGCGGGCACGGTCTGTATTTTGAATCGCCGAGACCGTTGTGCAGCACGTCCATGATCGACAAACAGACGTCGAGGCCGATGAAATCAGCGAGCTGCAAGGGTCCCATGGGATGGTTCATGCCGAGTTTCATGACGGTATCGATCGCCTCCGGCGAGGCAACGCCCTCCATGACGCAGAACATCGCTTCATTCAACATGGGGAGCAACACCCTGTTTGAGATGAAACCCGGATAGTCACTCACCTCGACCGGCGTCTTTTCAAGCTTTTCTGTCAGCGCTTTGATTGCCGCGTACGTCTCCGCGGACGTAGCAAAACCGCGGATCACTTCCACGAGTTTCATGACGGGCACGGGATTCATGAAGTGCATCCCGATCACCTTCTCGGGTCGTTTCGTCACGGCTGCCAGCGCTGTGATGGAAATAGAAGAAGTGTTCGAGGCGAGGAAGGCTGCAGGTTTGGTCAAAGTATCGAGAGAGCGAAACAATTCTGCTTTCACTTCCGCATTCTCGGTCACCGCTTCGATGACGATATCGGCATTCAGACACGCTTCCTTGAGGTCAACCGTAGGCTTGATCCGTCCGAGCGTTTCTGTCTTCTGTTGTTCGGTGATCGTCCCTTTTTTGACCTGTCGATCCAGATTCGACTTGATCGTATTCAGGCCTCGATCGACGAACTCCGGCTTGATATCGTTAAAAACAACGTTGAAGCCGTATTGAGCGAATACGTGGGCAATACCGTTTCCCATCGTTCCGGCTCCGACAACTGTCACATTTCTGATTTCCATGGCTTTCTCGGCAGAGGTTTTGTTAACGTGAATGGCAAAATTGCGAATCTAGATTATCTCAGATCATCTCAACAATGACTGCGCTTGCTTCGCCGCCGCCGATGCATATCGCGGCAATTCCTCTCTTTTTGTTGTTTTGCTTCAAGGCGTTCAGGAGTGTGACCAGGATTCTTGATCCGCTGGCCCCAATGGGATGGCCGAGGGCCACCGCACCACCATTGACATTCACTTTGTCAAGGCTGATCCCCGCAAGCTTTGACACTGCGAGCGTAACGACGGCAAATGCTTCGTTGATCTCGAACAGATCGATGTCCTGAATCGTCAGGTCGGCCTTCTTCAGGACTTTGTTGATTACGTCGGCGGGGGCAGTTGTGAACCATTCGGGTTTCTTCGCGGAGGACGCCTGAGCTATGATGCGCGCGATTGGCTTTACCTGCAACTGCTTCACCTTGCTCCCGGACATAACAACCAGGGCTGCGGCACCGTCATTGATTTTCGAAGCATTCGCTGCTGTGACAGTTCCTTCTTTCAGGAATGCTGGTTTCAGCTTTGGAATCTTGTCGAAGTTGGTTTTGAACGGCTCCTCATCTTTGTCAACAATCTCATCGCCCTGCTTCCCCACCACTTTGACGCCGACAATTTCATCCTTGAAACGGCCTTCGTTGCTTGAGGCTTGGGCGCGTTTGTAGCTCATCACAGCAAATTCATCCTGGGCTTCGCGCGATATGGAATATTCCTTCGCACAAATCTCAGCCGCATTCCCCATGTGGAAGTCGTTGTAGACATCCCAAAGACCGTCCTTGATCATGCCGTCGACGAGTTGTCCGTGTCCCATGCGAAATCCAGTTCTTGCCCGCTCCACATAGTACGGCACGTTCGACATGCTTTCCATTCCTCCGGCCACGACGATCTCGGCATCTCCAATTTGTACGGCTTGAGCCGCCAGCATCACCGCCTTCAAACCAGATCCACACACTTTGTTAATTGTCAGACACTCGACGGATTCGGGCAAGCCTGCATACAGGGCAGCCTGACGCGCGGGGGCTTGACCTTCGGCGGCAACCAGCACATTCCCCATGATGACTTCCTGGATATCCGCCTTGTTAACGCCCGCTCTTCGAACAGCTTCTTCAACGACAATTGCGCCGAGCCGTGGCGCCGGTATCGTGCTCAAGACACCGAGAAAGGATCCGATCGGTGTGCGGCAGGCGCTGACGATATATGCTTCGTTCATGTTCGTTCTCCTAATCAGCTATTCATGATCTTGAGGAACTCTTTGTTGGATTTCGTACCGCGCATCTTTTCGAGGAGAAATTCCATCGCTTCCACCGGATCGTAGTCGCTGAGCAGTTTTCGAAGGATCCAGACCCGATTGAGGTCTTCTGCCTCCATCAGCATTTCCTCTTTTCGAGTTCCAGATCGGTTGACGTCCATCGCTGGGAAGGTTCGTCGATCACTCAGCTTTCGGTCCAGCACGACCTCCATATTGCCTGTACCTTTGAATTCCTCAAAAATGACTTCATCCATCCTGCTCCCTGTTTCGATGAGAGCTGTTGCCATCACCGTAAGACTTCCACCCTCCTCGATGTTACGCGCAGCTCCGAAAAATCGCTTGGGGTGATGGAGTGCATTGGCATCGACGCCACCGGAAAGGATTTTCCCGCTGTGGGGAACAACCGTATTGTGAGCCCGCGCAAGCCGCGTGATGCTGTCCAGAAGAATCACGACGTCTCGCTTCGACTCGACAAGACGTTTTGCCTTCTCGAGGACCATGTCCGCCACCTGGACGTGCCGTTCGGGGGGCTCGTCAAACGTCGAACTGATGACTTCGGCGCTTACGGATCGTTCCATGTCCGTCACTTCTTCGGGACGCTCATCGATGAGGAGCACGATCAATTTCACTTCTGGATGGTTACGGGTAATGCTATTGGCAATCTTCTGGAGAAGAACTGTTTTGCCTGCCTTGGGCGGCGATACGATGATGCCACGCTGCCCTTTTCCGATCGGTGCAAGCAAATCCAAGATTCTCATTGAATATTCGCCCGGAACCGTTTCCAGCTTGATGCGGGACGTCGGATAGAGGGGTGTAAGATTGACAAAGAGGGTTCGCTCACGGATCAAATCCGGATGATCGTCGTTGACGGCTTCGACACGCAACAAGGCAAAGAAGCGCTCCCCTTCTTTCGGCGGACGAACCTGACCGCTGACACTGTCACCGGTCCGTAATCCAAACTTCTTGATTTGCGAGGGTGAGACGTAAATATCATCCGGGGAAGGAAGATAGTTATAGCCGACGGACCGAAGGAATCCGTACCCATCCGGCAAGACTTCCAAGACCCCGTTGCTGAAGCCGAGACCATCTTTTTCAGTCTGAGCCTCCAGGATTTTGAAGATAAGCTCTTGTTTTCGAAGATCGCTGTAGCCATTGATATTCATATCTTTGGCTATTTGATTGAGCTCGGCGATCTTTTTGGACTTTAGTTCTGTGATGTCCATTGGCATGGCGAAACCACCCTTTGTGTTTTGATAGAATTGAGACCCAACGAAACGAAACTACAACGAATCAGTGATCAAGAAGTAATTGGATTGGGATAAAGAGATAGACTATGTTGAAGAGCGTTGGTTGGAAGAACTCGAAAAGGGAAAACGGGATGCTATTCTGTCAAAAATATAGCCCAATAGTGCTTTATTGTCAAGTATTTTTTCTCCTTCCGAGTGCTGAAAGCGCCTCCCCGACAACGAAATGCGACCCCGTGATAAGAATTGGCATCTTCTTCGCGGCCAGAACCAAGGCTCTCTCAACAGCTTTGCCGACATGCGAAACAGCTTCAACCACGTTGATCTCTTGGCGTTCGAATTCCAAGACAAGGTCCGAAAGCGATCTGGCACGGTCTGTAGCCGGCGTCGCAAGAATCGCGTACCTCGTAATCTCCTTCAGCGAAGCAATCATCGATTCATAGTTCTTGTCCCGAACTACCCCGAAGATCAAACAAACGCCCCCTATCCCCAGATCCTTCAGCGAATCCACCATCCGTCGGACGCCTTCGGGGTTGTGGGCAACATCAGCAACAATGAGTGGCCGCCGCTGCACAACGCTGAGCCGTGCCTGAAGCCCTGAAAACCGTTGGACATTGTTTAGTCCCCGGCGGATCTGCGACTCTTTGATGACATGCTTTCCTTCTCTTTTCAAGACCTCGAGAGTGTGAAGAACGAGCGCGGCATTCATCGCCTGGTGGTTCCCGGCAAGGGAGATGCGCAAATTCCTGTACAAGCTGTCTCCTACAGTTGCTTCTATCTTGATCCCTGTCAGGGTTGATGAACGAATCTTCACCCGCTCGGCAGCCGCAACGAACAATGGTGCCTTCCTGGCCTTGGCGATTTTCCGAATGACCCGGAGAGGTTTCGCTGATTGAATCCCCGTAACACAGGGGATTGTCCCCTTGATGATTCCTCCCTTTTCCCACGCGATCTTCTCGATCGATTCGCCCAAAATCTCCGTGTGTTCCATACTCACATTCGTAATCACCGAAACAAGAGGAATGACGACGTTCGTGGAATCAAGCCTTCCACCGAGGCCGGTCTCAATAATCGCGATATCGACTTTTGAGTCCGCAAAATACTTGAAGGCCATCGCCGTGGTTGCTTCAAAAAACGTGGCCCGTTGCTTGCGAATCTGACGTACAAGAAGATTCGTGATGCGCACAACCTCCTTCGTCGATATGGGTTTTCCGTCAATTCGGATACGTTCGGTAAATGATACCAGATGCGGAGATGTAAACAGGCCGGTTCTGTATCCGGCGGCGGTGAAAATCGAAGCAAGCATCGATGACGTCGAACCCTTGCCATTAGTCCCGGCAACATGGATGCACGAAAACGAACGGTGAGGATTGTCGATCGACAGTAGCAGGGAGCGGATACCCTCCAGGCCGAACTTCATGCCGAATTTCTCGAGCCCATAGAGGAATCGCACCGATTCAGGAAAGGTCTTCACACGATTGTCTCAGGATCGAAGCAGTGGTTGTTCAGGAGCACACGAGAACGTGATGCGATCCGGCATTGCCAACGCAGTATTGCTACAGCCACGATTGCAGAACAGAGAACTTCACATTCGCATCGAGACCACCGACCAGTTTGCCAACATCGTCAATCTCTTGCGCCTCTGCATGAAGCCGAATTCCTTCCGCAATCCGGACACTTGCGCCGGCATCGATGAAATTCATGGTACCGACTTGTACGGCCGATGCCCCTACGAGAAGGAATTCAACGGCATCTTCCGCCGACTGGATGCCTCCGATGCCGATGATTGGTATCTTCACTGCCTGGGCTGCTTCGTACACCTTCGCCAACGCGATCGGCTTGATGGCCGGGCCGGAAAGCCCTCCCGTGACAGTGGAGAGTTTTGGTTTCTTTGTGCGGATATCGACGGCCATGCCGATGACAGTGTTAATGAGCGACACGGCATCCGCACCTGCCCGCTCGACCGCACGCGCAAACTCGGACACATGCGTTACGTTGGGTGTCAGTTTCATGATGAGCGGCTTCTTCGTCAGCGGACGCAGTCGTGCTGTGATCTCTTCGGTCATCGCGCAATTCGTCCCGAAATTCAGTCCACCTTCTTTGACATTGGGACAGGACACATTGATTTCAAAGCCATCGATCCCTTCTTCTTGTTCCAACAGTGACAACACATCGCAGTATTCCTGAACCGAGCTTGCGGCGATGTTCACGATGACTGCAGTGTCAAGGGTTCGCAAATACGGGAGCTTGTCCTGGATAAAAGCATGGACGCCGATATTGGCGAGACCAATTGAATTCAACATCCCGCTCGGTGTCTCGACAATTCGGCGCGGAGGATTGCCGTCCCGCGGCTTCAGGGAGAGCGATTTCGTGATGATGCCCCCCAGTTTGTTGACATCGACCAGATCCTTCACTTCGTTGCCATATCCAAACGTACCGGAGGCAACGAGGACGCGATTCTTGAAATGGACAGATCCTATCGAGAAGGAAGTCTTCGTCATGAGGGAAGAACGATTGTGCGGCAATCAAAGCTCGGTCCGTCCGTGCAGACGAGAGCGTACTTCCCGGTTCCATTCGTCTGTTCGACGGGGCATCCTTGGCATATACCGATTCCGCACGCCATGTCGCCTTCGAGCGAGAGCTCGCACGCGAGATTGTGTGCCTGAGCGTACTGCGAGAGCGCGCTCAACATTTTTGTCGGACCGCAACCGAAGATCTTCGGTTTGTCGACTCGGTGAGCCGCGAGGTAGTTCGCAAGGCAGTCGACGACGGTGCCGTGGAATCCCTCGCTGCCATCATCGGTTGCGCGCTGAATGTTGTTGAGATCAATCTGGCGAAGATCCAGCACGCTCCGTGAACCTACAAACGTGATGATCTTCGTTCCGAGTTTTTCGAGACGATCGGTAAGAAAAGGAAACGGGGCAATCCCCAATCCACCGGCGACGAGGATCGCTGTCTCGTACGGTTCGCGGTACCGAAACGGAACACCAAGAGGGCCAAGAATGTCGATTTCATCGCCTGGCCGTTTCGACGCCAACATGCGGGTCCCCGCCCCCACGACATTGAAAAGCAATTCGATCGATGACCCTCGTACATTCGAAATACTGAAGGGACGACGCAAAAGTAGCGGTCCCCATCCATATGCTGCACGTATGTTCACAAACTGTCCCGGCTCGGCGGCGGCCGCCACGGGATCGGAAACAAACTTGAAAAGGAACAAACCAGGGGCGATTTCGACGTTCGATTGGACGCGGACGATGTCCTGCTGCATAGACTAGTCTTCCTTCTTGACCTCAGTCTGCTTGTTCACCTGTTCCCGTCGTGAAGGCGGCAGACCACGTTTTGCGTTTCGTTCCCGCAAAGCCGCATCATCATCATCAATGTCCTTGACCCGGACCGTGTCTCTCCGCTCGATCACGGGGGCAGATTGGACAGCGTTCGAGTCGATGCTCGCCACCTGGATTGCAGTGGTGTCCAGCATCCTGGCGGCGACAAGTCGCGAGTATGGTGAATTTGGATATCGTCCTAAGAGAGATTTGTATTTCACTCTCGCAGTGTCCGGTCTTCCCAATTTGTATTCATACACCCATCCAATGGCGTATTGGCTTTTTGCGGAAACGGGTGATGAAGGATATGCCGTTGTGATTTTTTGTAGCCGGTCGAGAGCCAGGGTGTATTTCCCGGACTCAAGAAGACCTTCTGCCACAGCGTACTCCTGTTCAGCTGAATCCGATGGACTCTCTATATCTTTCAATGCAGTGGAAGGACCGCGTATTTGTCTTGCGAAAAAGGAACGGGGAAAGTTCCTGACCAAATCGTCTTGATATTCTGCCGGAGTCTTTGGTGTCTTTCCCGGATAGGATTCGGCGAGTTGTGTCAGCGTATACAGAATACGCGGCGCTTTGTCTTTGTTGGCCTTTTTACCCAATGCGACGGTGAGCCAATAGATTGCCGAATCTGGATTTCCCAGCTCGGCGTAGAAAAGGTCTCCAAGAACGGCCGCATACTGAGCCACGGCATTGTCCAAAGAATCCTGTGAAATAAGGATGCGTTGCACGGGCGCTGCCACGACTGTGTCCTTCCGGGCCAGACTGTCTGTCAGCGCCAGACGGTCCGGTGTTTTCGGCGACGGCACGCTATCCCAACCAGCACGGAAAAGAGTATCGACAATGGACAGCTTATTCTTGTACACGAAATAGCTGGTAAGTGCAGTCAATTTCTTGGCTGAGACAGCGGCAACAGGAAGTCCCGGCATCGCCGCGGCACGCGCAAAATAGTCCTTCGCCCTGGAATAGTCCCCATTAGTTCTTTCAAAATAATCACCCAGTTCATAGGACGCCTTTGTCCCAACTTCCGTCCGAACATAGAGAGTATCCAGCGCACGATACTGATCAACGGCTTCCTCGGCCCGGCCGCTCGCCATGAGGATCGTGGCCCGCTCCAACAACGCCGATCCAAAATAGTCTTTGTACATATAGTTGTCTGTAATTTCGCCGACAAGCGAAAGGGCTTTGTCAAAGCGCTGCAAGCTGCGGTAGGCTATCAACGACTGCAATTTGCTCTGAAAGAGAAGATACACATCGTTGGAGGATTCCCGTACCCTTGAGAATGCATCGAGAGCCTTCTCATATTGCCCGGCGGCGAGATAAAGGTCGCCTCCTTTTGCGTATGCGTTTGCCTTCAATTCGTCATCATCCGCTGCCTCGGCAGCCTTTTCATAGAATTCCATCGCGCGTTCAGCCGCATTCTGGCTTTCATGGATGGCGGCAATTAGGAAATAGGCTTCACTCCGGATGTCATCTTCACCCTGTTCACTCGCTGCGATGATCAGCGCATCAGCACTCTTCAAGGCATCTTGCTTCCGGCCGAGCTTAAGCTGTGTTCTCGCAAACCACAGATGAGCTTCGATCAGGAATTCACTACCCGGATACTGAGAAATGAGTTCAGAAAATTTTCGTTCTGCCTTTGAAAACTCAGCCCGGTAATAGTGCGCCTTTCCGACCAGCATCAAGGCGTTATCGACAAGGCTGCTTTTTGGATGGTACGCCAAAATGTTGGAACACTTGTCGATGACGAGATCAAGGTTTTTTTGGGCATTGGCAGAGACTGTGGACTGAGGACTCCCGGGCATGTTTTTGCCGCGTGCTGCCGTGGCTGCTGCCAGGATCTCCGCCTCCGCATCGCTGAAGGCACGTCGAGCATTGTAGTAGAGGTTGAAATAGGACACGGTGTTGTCGTACCCGCCGCTGATCGCATCGCCAATAGGGCTGAAGACGGAACAGCCAGCGAATATGATCGGAAGGAGCAGGACGGGAAGAAAGAACTTGTGGATTATAGAATCAATACGGGGCATGTGTATCACAATATATCAAACGCGTCTCTGTGTTGCAAGCTTCAGAATGGAGGATTCACTCCGGTGAAGCTTCTTCGACACAAGAAGAATTAATCCTCGTATTCAGCCTTTCAGTGCGAATCCGTTTCTAAGAATTGAAGACAAGCAACAACGAGACATCTTCAAATCACCAGTCGCCTATACTCTTCTGACATTCATCTTCTTTGGGACGGCGATTCTCACTGCACAGGAAACCAAACGCGCATCCCTGCTGCCACTTCCGGTCCGTTGGCTGGAGAAGCTTCAACTCACCGAAGCTCAAACGAAAGATATCAAAAAGCTCCCATTCGATGGCCCAAAGCAGAGAATCGCCCGGCACGCAAAAGTGAAAACTGCCATGACCGACCTGCGGCAACTTCAAAAGGTGGAATCCCGGGACAATACCGCTTTGGAGAAGAATATCAATGAACTTGGCGACTTTCAGGCTCAGACCAAAATCATCAGATTGAACCATTGGTCTGCGGTCAACAAAGTGCTTACTGCCGACCAGCAGAAGGTGTGGAAGAAGGTATTGGCACACACCGGGTTGGAGGAAGAGAAACGCTGGAGAATCGTATCATGCAGGGGATTCGGTCAACGATGCTCCGTCGGCGAATCCCATTCGCACAACGTGGCCCCGTTCGCTGAAAGCAGCCTTTCGAAAACAGAGATATCCGGCACGCGGCCGGGCGAGCACCGGGCCGTTCAACGATTTGGCAGGTCTGAACCTATTTTGGATTGGTGGGTCGGATGTCGATTTCGCTCACCATGGCCCGTGGATGGATCATGATTGCTGACAAAACAACGTCGGCAATATCTTGAGGTGATGGTATTTTTGCTGCTCTCGCCGCATCGGTCTGAGTCTCTCCAAATGTGGTGTCGACAGAACCGGGACAAATGGTCACGACGCGAATGCCGAATTCCCTTTCTTCCAGCATGAGGCATTTGGAGAATCCCATCAACGCCCATTTTGTCGACGCATAGCCGGCGCCGTTGACGAACGCATTCTTTCCGGCAAGTGAGGAAATATTGACGATGATACCATTCCGTTGAGGCTCCATCAATTGAAGCGCCTGTCGCGTAACCAGAAAGAGTCCTCTTACATTGAGATTCCACATGGCGTCGAAATCGGCAATCTTCATTGCTCTCACTGGGGCGAACGTTCCTATCCCCGCGTTGTTCACCACAATATCGAGCCGATTGTGCACGCGCCGGATTTCGCCGAACAAGCCGTCAACATCGTCTTCCCTTGATATGTCAGAAGGCACCACGACGGCGCTGCCGCCTTGTTCCTGGATTTCCCTTTGAACATTCTGAAGTTCCAAAAGTGTCCGTGACGCAAGAAAGACCGTTGCGCCTTCTGCCGCCAGAGTCTTGGCAATAGCTCTTCCGATGCCCCGACCTGCGCCTGTGACCAGTCCAATTTGTCCCTTTAGTTTCACGCTTCCAGATCCCCTCCTTGCGGCCGAATCGTGATTTCCTCCACCATAAGCGAGCGGCTTTGACAGGAAACGTCGTAGATCGTGCGTGCGACATCGGCGGGACTCATCATCTGATCTCCGTATCGATCCGTGACCTTTTGATTCCAGATTGGCGTCCTAACAGCGCCGGGGAACACATTGACAATCTTGATCCCTTTTCTTCTGACTTCGGCTCGGAGGCCTTCCATCATTGACGCGACACCAGCTTTCGTTGCTGAGTACACCGAAGAATCAGTGTACGTAGCCTTGGCCGCGTATGAAACAATATTCATGATGAGACCATCGCCTCGTTCCACCATGGATGGGAGGACAGACCTGGTTGTAAGAAATACTCCTCGGAGATTTGTCGCAAGTATGTCATCGAATTCCTGAACGGAGGTGTTCAGGAATTCCTTGAAGACAGTGATCCCGGCGTTGTTCATGAGGATGTCGAGCCTGCCATGCACATTCAGGATTTCCCGCGCCGCGCGACTGACCGATTGCTCGTCGCGGACGTCACAGAGAAGCACCCTCGACCTGCGATCGATGTTCTCAAGCTTGGTGTGAAGGTCGGTAAGGCTAGATTCCGTTCGAGCAGAAAGGATGACATGGTCGCCGTGTGAGGCAAATTCCCAACCGAGAGCCTGACCGATCCCGGAGCTTGCGCCAGTGATCCATACTATGCGGGGGGAACTTTGTTGCATCCTAGTGGGCGGTAGGACGATTGATCAGCGTTAGGAATTCAGTGCGTGTTTTGACATCATTCCGGAATGCTCCCAGCATTGCGCTGGTCGTTGCGATGGAATTCTGCTTTTCCACTCCACGCATGATCATGCACAGATGGCGTGCTTCAACAACGACGGCAACACCATCAGGATTGAGATTGTCGTACAGTGTGTCCGCAATCTGCTGTGTCAGCCGTTCCTGGACCTGCAGCCGCCGAGCAAAGACTTCGACGATGCGCGGAAGCTTGCTGAGTCCGATGATTTTGCCGTTTGGGATGTACGCGATATGAACTTTCCCATAGAATGGGATCAAATGGTGTTCGCACAGACTGAAGAAGTCGATGTCACGGACGATCACCATCTCAGAGTATTTTTCCTTGAAGATTGCGCCGTTGAGAACTGATTTGATATCTTGCTGATATCCCTTGGTCAGAAATTCATACATGCCCGCAACCCGTGCGGGTGTTTTGAGCAGTCCTTCCCGGCCAGGATTTTCGCCCAGATTCTCCAACAACTCACTGATCAGCTTCTCGGTTCCGGATCTTGAGGGCTTCTTCATCGCTATCATCCCTTGAATTCAACAGAGTTATTCTCCGTTTCGTGAAGACGAACCGAATACAGGGTGGCCTCCGTGATCTTGCTCTTGAGGATTTTCCAGATCGCCTTCGCAACATTTTCCGACGTTGGAATGACTCCCTTCAAAAAATCGACATCGTAGTTTAAATGCTTGTGGTCCACCTTCGAGATAATCTCTGCGCGAATAATATTCTTCAGCTTTTTCAAGTCGATGACGTAACCGGTCTCTTGTTGAGGCTCTCCGACAACGGTTACTTCCAGCACAAAGTTGTGACCATGTCCATTCGGAGATGCACACTTGTCGTACACCTCGATGTTCTGTTCTTCGGACAGGTTGGGATTGTAGAGACGATGAGACGCGCTGAATGTCTCCCGCCGCGTTACAAAAACTCTGTCTTTTTCAGGTGAGGTCGACATCTACAGCACACCAAGGATTTCGTGCGTATGTCCGTCTACTTTCACTTTGGCAAAAATATGCTGGATGACCCCTTTTTCATCGATCACGAATGTAGTCCTCTCGATTCCCATGTATTTCTTCCCATACATCGACTTTTCTTTCCAGACCCCGTATTTCTTGATGACTTCTCTTTTTTCGTCACTGAGAAGCGGGAAATCCAATCCGTACTTTTGAGCGAATTTTTCATGGGAGGCTACGCTGTCGGCACTAACTCCAAGAACGACCACGCCTTTTTTCTTGAAGCGGTCGCGGTCTTCCTGAAATGAGCATGCTTCCTTTGTACATCCGGATGTGTCATCCTTTGGATAGAAATAGAGCACAATCTTCTTTCCCTTCAGATCCTTCAGGCTAACGATTGTTTCACCCGAAGCCGGTAATTTGAAATCAGGTGCCTTGCCTCCCACCTTCAACATCGATCCTCCTTCACTTCAGTTTGATTGGTCATCATCCTGCTGTTTTGATTCGTTACTCCATGTCCGATAATGCCTTCGTAATCTCTTCATAATTTGGCTCAACGCCGGGATTCTCCGAAACCCAGGTGTAGCGCACGATACCTGTCTTGTCAATTATGAAAATCGACCTCTTGGCTGCCGTATACCCTCTGAGTCCTGCAAAATCATCGTGAGCAAGCCCGTAGAGCTTTGTCACTTCTCTGCTGTAATCGCTAAGGAGTGGAAACTGCAGATTGTTTTGGGTCGCGAAAGCCTTGTTCGCAAAGGGGCCGTCGACACTTATTCCTACAACCTGAGCATTGAGGCTGTTGAAATTTGACATTGAATCGCGAAGCGTGCACAGTTCCTTCGTACATACTCCCGTAAATGCGCCTGGGAAAAATGCGAGCACTGATTTCTTACCGAAGAATTCCTCAAGAGAACGGGATTTCTTCTCTGTGTCCGACAATGTGAAACCAGGTGCTTTTTCACCGATCTTGATTGCCATTGTTTGAATCTCCAGAACTTGATTGTGGATAGTCTTTTGTGATTTTCGCTTGAGGCATGCCCTACGAAATACGCGATAAAGGGTTTGGGAATTGAGGCACTTCCATTTCCCGTAGTGATATCAACCACTGTTTGGTTTGAATAGTTCCGTCACTCCGCTCAACAAACTGATGAAGGGGATGATCCGATGCGCCGATTCGTTTCTCCTTTGGGGGACGAGAGAGGGTGATGGCTGAGGGATCGAACAGACGACGAGAGCACCATGGTTCTTGGATCCCGGAATCCCTTCCCGTCTGATGTGCAACAGAATGAATTCCCTTCGGAGAAACTTACGAATCAATATATTTATTAAAGCAAGGATTGTCAACGAATCACGATTCTTTGAAATCCTTTCAGTTTTGATTATATTAGTTCCCGTTCAACCAATGAAACTCGGAAGGGTGCGAGAGTGGTTGAATCGACCGGTCTCGAAAACCGGAATAGCCGCAAGGCTATCGAGGGTTCGAATCCCTCCCCTTCCGCAACAAACAGACTTCTTCTCCGTTCGTTCCTCGCCTCCAATCGTTGCAGGCTGATTGGTTGCAGCTCGTCCCATCCGCAGGTTCAATTGCTTTTCCACCTTTCTTTTTCTATTTTTATTGGGCCTTCCAACGACTCGGAGAGGTGCAAGAGTGGTTGAATTGGCCACCCTGGAAAGGTGGTGTACCTGAAAGGGTACCGTGGGTTCGAATCCCACCCTCTCCGCTGTATGCATTACGCGTACATACTGCGAAGTTTGAAAGACGGAACTTACTACTACGGCTCAGCCGAGGATATCGCTGCCCGATTGAAACAGCATAACACGGGAAAAGTCCGTTACACGAAGGGTCATCTGCCGTACGAGTTGTACTACCGCGAAGAATTCGTGACAAGAAGTGAAGCCGTTGTGCGGGAGAGGTTTTTCAAGACAATAGCGGGTTACCGATGGCTGAGGGCTAAGGGAATAATCCGATGATCAAGCCATCACATACCGTGGGTTCTCCCTCAAGGAACCTCCGGGTTCCTTGAGGGATCTGCCAAAGGCATGGCTTCGCCACCTTGGGGAGAATCCCACCCTCTCCGCTGTATGCATTACGCGTACATACTGCGAAGTGTGAAAGACGGAACTTACTACTACGGCTCAGCCGGGGATATCGCTGCCCGATTGAAACAGCATAACACGGGAAA